>Ga0181553_10002559_pt1 | contig 15963 bp, 12 predicted proteins | sample 011ome_17_FD_133753 | JGI IMG/M metagenome (GOLD analysis project Ga0181553, IMG submission 133753) | Coastal salt marsh microbial communities from the Groves Creek Marsh, Skidaway Island, Georgia - 011502XT metaG (megahit assembly) | ecosystem: Environmental > Aquatic > Marine > Intertidal...
ATCGGTAACACCAGGCGAAGTATTAAACATTTATGTGGGTGGTCAAGGAGCTGATGGTGCTGGCGGATACAACGGTGGTGGAACCGGTGGATTTGGTACAGCAGGGTCAGGTGGAACCGCTGGTTATGGCGGTAGTGGTGGAGGAGCTTCTGATGTGCGACAAGGCGGCGCTACTTTGGCTGATCGTGTGATTGTAGCTGGCGGCGGCGGCGGCGGTGGTCGTAACTATACCAATGGTTCTTGTGTTCCTTGTGGTACTGGAGGTAACGGCGGCGAAGGCGGAGGCTTAGCTGGAGGAGATGGTGATGATCCAGATGACGCTATTTACGGAACTTATTTTAATCCAGGTTCAGGTGCTGGTGGCGGAACAGATGTTGCTGGTGGAGCAGCTGGGGATGGACCAGAAGGTCCTGATGGAAATGTGGGAACACTTGGTAATGGAGGTCTCGGAATTGACGGAAACTACGGCATCGCAAGTGGCGGTGGTGGTGGAGGATACTACGGTGGTGGTTCAGGCGCTGGTGCAAGTTCAGGTTCAGGAGATGCTGGCGGCGGCGGAGGAGGAGGATCCTCTTATGTCGGTGGTATGGTCGATGGAACAACAACACCGGGTATTCGAGAAGGAAATGGACAAATTATTATTACGGAGCTTTGCACACCGCTTACGGTTGACGTTTCGAGTGATGAAATTTGTGCAGGGTCTGAATTGACATTATCAGCTACCTCTGAAATCGGAGGTACGGTTGTTTGGGACGGAGGAGATGTCCCTAACGGAGAAGCATTTACACCAGAGGGATTAGGAGAAGTTATTTTTACAGCAACTTCAGATGCCGATTCAGATTGCCCTTATGAAGCAACGGTTACAATTTTAGAATTACCTGAGGTAATTGGAGAAGTTGATGATTTAGATATCTGTTTTGGTGATTCAGTAATTTTCACGGCAAGTGGAACGGCTGATACTTATGAATGGAGCGGTGATATTGTAGATGGCGAGTATTATGCGCCTGAAACAACAGGAGATAACGAATTCAAAGTATTTGGATTTGACGAAACAACTGGATGTTCTGATTCGGCTACTGTATTCGTATTCGTATATGAATTACCTGAAGTTCTTGCAACTTCTGATGAAGAGTCGTATTGCGATGGTGACATGATCACTTTAACAGGTGAAGGTGCTGATGCCTATGAATGGGATATGGGTGTAGAAGATGGCGTTGCATTCTCTCAAGATATCGGTACTGAAGTATATACTGTAACAGGTACATCGCTAGATGGCTGCGAAGCATCTGACGAAATTGAAATTACGGTTAACCCTAATCCAGAGATCTCTATGACAGGAACTGATGAAATGATGGGTAGTGACGGAACAATTGATTTAACGGTTGATGCTGGTGCTGCACCATATACCTATGATTGGGATAATGATGGAACAGGTGACTTTGACGATACAGAAGATCTTTCTGGATTGGTAGCAGGAACATATACAGTCGTTGTTATGGATGCGAATGGTTGTACTGCAACAGACGAGATTACCTTAAACTCTCAAGTTGGAATTGATGTTTTAGAGAATCAATTATTAACGGTTTATCCTAATCCAACTGCTAGTAACTTGACAATCGTTCGCGAAGGTTCCTTTACATACCAATTGGTGTCAATTTCAGGTGAAGTTGTGCTGAATGGTGCAGGAACCGATCAAGAACTGCTGAATATGTCAGAGATGGCAAACGGCGTTTATTTATTGCAAGTCAATGCTGATGAAACTATACAGACAGTTAAAGTAGTAAAGCAATAAGCTATATTAAATAGTTCATATGAAGACCTGCTCCAATAGGGCAGGTCTTTTTATTGCAAAAACATTGCAGATAATAGATGAATGATTCGCTAGTCATTAATGGTATCAATATACCTGATATTAGTCATATATCTTTTAGATTCTAATGTTTAACTTAGTGTTATTAATCAACTTTTATAATTATGAAACAGAATTACTTAAAGGCAGCAGCAATTGCCTTGGGATTATTTTCCTCCAACCAACTTGCTGCTCAAGTTACAACAACATTTGACTATACCGGAGATGTGCAAACGTATACCGTTCCTGTTGGTGTAACGTCAATTCAAATTGAATGCTGGGGAGCCCAAGGGCAAGCAACAACTATCGATGATTATGCACCATTCTCTAACGGAGGATTAGGTGGGTATGCCGTTGGTGTGTTAGCTGTTACTCCAGGAGAAGTATTAAATATTTACGTTGGTGGAGAAGGGTTAGCCGGTGTCGGCGGATATAACGGTGGTGCCATTGGAGGTCTTGGATCTCCTGGTAGTGGTGGTACGGAAGGTTATGGCGGCAGTGGCGGTGGAGCATCTGATGTTCGCCAAGGCGGAACTGACTTGACTGATCGTGCAATTGTTGCTGGTGGCGGCGGTGGCGGAGGTCGTAACTACACCAATGGCTCTTGTGTTCCATGCGGAACAGGAGGTAATGGAGGTGAGGGAGGAGGAACCGTTGGTGGCAGCGGTGACGATCCTGCTGATGCTATTTACGATGTTTATTTTAATGTTGGAGCTGGTGCTGATGGTGGAACTGATGCTGCTGGTGGATCCGGTGGTATGGGAGAAGAAGGAACCAACGGTAATGATGGTGAGTTAGGAATTGGAGGAGTTGGAATTGGAGCAACACAAGGAGCTGGAAGCGGCGGTGGTGGTGGAGGCTACTACGGTGGAGGTTCTGGTGCAGGTCCAAGCGCAGGGTCAGGAGCAGCTGGCGGCGGTGGAGGAGGAGGATCCTCTTATTTAGGAGGTGTGACTGACGGAGAGACTTTGCCTGGTGAGAGAGAAGGAGATGGACTCATTGTTATTACTGAACTATGTAATCCAATGACTGTTACGGTATCTGATGACGAAATTTGTTTTGGAGACGAGGTAACTATTTCAGCAACTGCTGAAAGTGGAGATGCTGTAACTTGGGACATGGCAGTAGAAGATGGTATTGCTTTCGTGCCAGAAATGGTTGGAGAAAATACCTATGTCGGTAGCTCGGGTAACGTTGAAGATTGTGATGCCGTTGTAACGATATGGGTAAATGAATTACCTGAGGTATTTGGATCGTCTACACCAGATGATGGCGGCACGGGAGTTGGGGCTATTGATATCCTAGTTACAGGTGGAGCTCCTGCTTATGTCTTTGACTGGAACAATGATGGAACTGGTGATTTTGATGACACAGAGGATCTTACTGGCTTAACCACAGGTGCTTATGTTGTGGTTGTGCAAGATGCGAATAGTTGCGAAAGTCAACCAGAATCATTCTTCGTATCTGATTTAGCTAGCCTTAGTTCAGATGAGCATTCGACAATCAGTGTTTATCCTAATCCAACCGTTGATCAGTTAACAATTGTAAATGAAGGTGTATTCACTTATCAATTGATCTCGATTTCGGGTGATGTCGTATTAAACGGAAATGCGACGGATCAAGAAATCTTGAGTTTGTCAGAAATGGCAAATGGAATTTATTTCTTACAAGTAAATGTAGATAGCACAGTTCAAACCATTAAAGTAGTAAAGCAATAAGATTGCTGAAAGATTTAATAAAGTTTATTAAATCACAAAGCCCGTTAGTCTATGACTAGCGGGCTTTGTTCATAATTTAAAAAACATCTTTGAAAATGAACCTAGTTATGAAACATTACTATTAGGTCTCAGTCTCTGTATTTAAAACAAGCTAAAGGCTATATTCCCCTAAAGAAAAATAAAAAAGATTTAATCAATCACTTATATATCTGTAAATAAGTAGTTTATCTTTCAGGTTTTCTTTTTCTAGAATTGGAAATTCTTGAGAAAATAAATAGAGCCCCACCAGGATTCATTAAACACGCTCAATTATTGTCGCATATCCTTGACCTACACCAATGCACATCGTAACCAATGCGTATCTTTTGTTTGTTTTCTGAAGTTCAATCGCGGCGGTTTGTAGAATACGTCCTCCTGTCATTCCAAGCGGATGACCAATGGCAATACCACCTCCATTCGGATTAATCCTTGGATCATTATCTGCGATTCCAAATTCTCTAGTGCATGCAAGAACCTGAGCTGCAAACGCCTCATTGATTTCAATGATGTCCATGTCGTCCAAAGTTAATCCTGCTCTGTCAAGAGCTTTACGGGAAGCATATACCGGACCAATTCCCATAATACGTGGCTCAACACCAGCAACAGCTGCTGATACTATTCTAGCCATGGGTTTGAAGTTATTTCGTTTCACAGCATCTTCTCCAGCAATCAAAAGAGCAACAGCTCCGTCATTCAATCCGGAAGCATTTCCAGCTGTAACAGAACCTCCTTCTCGCTTAAAAGCTGCTCTTAATTTACCCAATATCTCAAGTGATGTATTGGGTTTTATAAATTCATCTTGATCAAAAATGATCGGATCTTTTTTGCGCTGAGGAATCTCAACGGCAATGATTTCTTCTGCTAAACGTCCATTTTTTTGTGCTTCCGTAGCCTTCATCTGGCTCCAATAAGCAAATTGATCTTGATCTTGACGGTTGATGCCGTATTTTTCAACTAGGTTCTCAGCGGTTACACCCATACCATCTGTTCCATACATTTCATGCATCTTTGGGTTAACAAAACGCCAACCGAAACTAGAATCAAACATTTCAGCATCTCTACCAAATGGCTTAGAAACTTTAGAAATAACCCAAGGACCTCTGGTCATGTGTTCAACACCTCCAGATATATAAATATCACCAGCACCATCTTTAATAGCACGGGCTGCATTGATCGTAGAAGCCATTCCAGATGAACATAAGCGGTTGACGGTTTCGCCTCCAATAGAATAGGGAAGACCTGCCAATAAAGAACTCATGCGGGCAACATTTCTGTTGTCTTCACCAGCTTGATTAGCACACCCAAAAATAATATCCTCAATTTCTGAAGGATCAAAATTTGGATTTCGATTGATTAATTCTTTCATAACAATGGCACCTAAGTCATCTGTTCTTACTGGCGCTAATGTTCCACCGAAATTTCCAACCGCTGTGCGTATCGCATCAACTATAAATACATCTTTCATGCTTTCAATTTTAGAGCTATAAAGTTAAAAATTAGCACGGGATTCTGAGGTGTATACGAAGGGAAATTAATTATCTTGGCCACAGCATGCATATATCTCATAAAACCGTCATGTGGATTCTTATCCTTGTCCAAGCCATTTTTGGTCTTTTGGTGATCAACGGTTTTCCGATTTCACTCGACGAACCATATTCTATCTATCACGCACAATCTAAAATTCCTGAGCTATTGGCAGAAGTGAATAGTGGTAATAATGCTCCCTTACACTTCTTATTGCTCCATTTTTGGGTTAAGCTATTTGGTATTAGCGCATTTGCCGTACGCTCTTTGTCACTGATAATTGCGCTTTTTTCAACAGCCATACTTTTTCAATTAGCACGAAAATTCTTTTCGATAAAATATAGCATTCTCCTGGTTGGTTTATTCATTTTTTCAAGGTTAAATCATTTTGTTGCCCTCGAGGCAAGGATGTACGGACTTTTTACTTTGTTTTTTATGCTAATTCTATGGTCTTTATGGGGCTTTTTTATTGAGAACAAAAAGAATTGGTTTTGGCTTGCGATTTGGAATGTTGGTTTGATGTACACCCATTATTTGGGAGGTGTTGTGATTTTTATGGAGGTTCTATTGCTCATTTTCTTTTGGTCAAAAATGAATCCTGCGAAATGGAAGATGCTATTGGGTACATTTGGACTTAGCCTCTCGTTGTTTGCTCCCGGAATTTATTTATTGATCGAAAAGACACTTTCTTACGGATCTGAAGGTTCTTGGGTACCAGCCGTTCAATGGTCAGATTTATGGACAAATTTGGTGAAGTTATTTAATAACCAATTAACGTTGATTGTAACGTTAGTAGCCGTTTCCGGAGCTATTTACCTGTTCAAAACCTCGCAAGAGAAAGTCAAAAAAGAGAGGTTGTTCTTTTTGGTTTTTTGGTCTATCGGAGGTTATTTCCTTTTATTTCTGATTTCTTTATTCTTTTCTTCTGTCTTTTTTATAAAATACCTTCAGTTCCTTACCATCCCTTTCTTTTTACTGCTGGTTTACGTGCTTACGGTAGGTTTTGAGAATAGATCTGGAAGATTGAATTTTTTGCCCTTCCTTTTATTATTTTTTTTCGCGGGAAGTGTGAAATTCATCCCAGATGTTAATCGCGAAACTGATAAATTGATCGAGTATGTCGAAAAAATGAAAACGGTTGAGACAATTATCTATTATTCTCCTCCTCATTATGACCTGACTTTGGCCTATTATATCGATCCGGTTTTATTCAAACAATCAATGTCAATTAGAGCGGATTTATCAACCGAAGATTATCATGCCATTTATCACGCTGATGAAATTTTGATCGATAAAAAATCTTTAATCTATATCGATTTTGATGCGGATATGCTTTATCCTGAAAATGAAATCCTCCATCGATTGGATAGCGAAATGATTTTTGAAAGTGTAGCGTCATTTAAGGGTGATTTTAATGTCTTTTTATACAGGAAACGAGATGTTTAAAGGAATTCCTTAACTTTATCTTAACATAGAAAGCGTATGGCAATGATGCCCTTTTCCAAAAAAGGAATTAGCTTTGCGGCGCCAATTTATATAATTCATGGTCGGAATTCGAGTAAATATTATTGGAGCAGGTAACGTTGCGACTCACTTAAGTAAAGCTTTATTTGCGGCAGGTGTTGAAATCGTTTCGGTTTATTCGCGCCACTTTATAAATGCACGTGCTTTGTCGCATCAATTTGGAGCTCGAGCTATCGATCATTTAGCTGATCTACAAGATGGGGTTGACCTTAATATTGTGACGATTAAAGATGATGCCATTGAAAGTGTTGCCAAAGAATTAAACAAGACAATACCGGTTGTTCATACTTCGGGCATTCAGCCGATTGATGTCTTTAAAGGATTTGAGGCCTATGGCGTTCTGTATCCATTACAAACCTTTTCAAAACAACGTGCTTTAGATATTGCCGCAATTCCATTTTTAATTGAAGCCAATAGCATTGAATTTGAACGTTGGATTATTCAATTTTGTCAAGACAATTTATCAGATGAGTCGATTAAAGCTGATTCTAAAAAAAGAAGTGAAATTCATTTAGCTGCAGTATTTGCCTGTAATTTCACTACACAATTAATGGCCGAATCCGATAAGCTTTTGAAGTCAAGAACGGATTTAGATTTATCGATTTTACATCCGCTGATACGCGAGACCATGGAGAAGACGTTGGAGCTAGGTCCACATACAGCTATGACAGGGCCGGCAAAGCGAGGAGATTGTGCAACGGTAGAGAAGCATTTATCAAAATTAGATGATACTGAATTAAGGTCAATCTATGAAATGATCTCCAAACGGATTTCTGAACAGCACGGTTCTTAATGCGCATTTAGCCTATTCTAAGTGAGAATAGCATTGGTTTTACATTGATGAGCGAGTTTATTCCTATATTCGAACCTGTATGCAATGGATGACAAAAAATAAATGGATTGTAATGGGGTTAATGCTCGTTCATTTTATCGTTTGTTTCCTCTATATCGATTCCTTTCCGATTGCGCTAGACGAACCTTTTTCTATTTTCCATTCTCAAAAATCACTGCCTGACCTTTGGGAGGTGTTTAAAAATGAGAATAATCCGCCCTTGCATTTTATTTTGCTCCATTTCTGGATTAAGTGGTTTGGAACGAAAGCTATGGCAGTTAGATCATTGTCTTTGGTGTTCAGTGTTCTAACCATCCCCGCTTTATTTAAATTAGGAAAGAAAATTACGGGGACGCATGGTGGAATTTTATTGGTTGGCTTTTTTATATTCTCTAATTTCCATCATTATCATGCTATAGAGGCTAGGGTATACAGCCTTTTTGTTTGCCTTTTTGTATGGATTGCTTTAGATCTGTACCAACTCATCTTTGAACAACGGAAACGAAGTATTTGGAGGTTGTTGATTTGGAATACAGCTTTACTTTATAGTCACTATTTGGCTGGATTTGTGATTGCTTGTGAAGCCGTTGTACTGATCTATTTCTATAAGCATTTAATCAAAAAAGATTGGATTAACCTGTTTATTTCTGGAGCTTTATCAGTCGTACTTTTTATTCCTGGTATACGCTTATGGTTAATGCGGTATGATGCTTTTGCTGAGAACATAACTTGGGTTCCAGATCCGCATTGGACAGAGTTGTATGGGAATATCGTACGTTTCATGAATGGCAAGTTGACCTACCTGTTAATCGGTATTTTATTGATAATGCTCTTTTTTATCCGATGGAATACCTTACGGAATCATTGGAAAATGCTGATTACACCCAAAAATCAGTTTGTTTTATTGTTTTTTATATTGACCTATGGAGGGATGTTTTTGGTCTCGATTTTATTCAAACCTGTTTTCCTAGATCGATACCTATTATATACATCAATACTTGTGTTTTTATTATATGTGGTTGTTGTTGAATTTTTATTGCATCAAAAACAAGACTATATTGCATTGCTCTTGTTGGTGCCGATGCTTGCCTTTTTTGATTGGCAGCCTAAGAATAACCGTGAACCTGACCAAATGGCAAATTGGATCGAGCGTGGGGCAGGAGAGCAGTCTGTGTTGATCTGTCCACCATTCTACGATTTAACATTTATCTATCACCATACACCGGAAATTTTTACCAATCCCATGCAAAAGGAAAAGTTGATGGAAGAGGCTTCAATTTATAGGTTGTATAATGGATCTGAACTTAAAACAGTCGCTTTAAAAGACACCGTCTATTTCGTAAATGCCAATTCTAAATTCTTATACCCTAATAATGGTATAAAAGAGGCTTTGAAGGCCGAATATAACATGATAAAATCAGAGGAGTTTAAGGGTGATTTTAGTGTGAGCCAATTCATCCGGAAATAAAGACCTTCAAATTATTGCTTGACCAATTTCCGTGTATAGGTCCCTTGTTCGGATATGATTTTGAGGATATAATACCCTGAAGGTAGCGTGCCTAATTCCAGTTGATTAGCAGTAGAATTCATATCCTGATAGATCATACGACCTTTCATATCATAAACGATGAAATCGTTTTCAACAGAAGGTAAACCTTGAATGAATACTTGTTGACTAAAAACAGTAGGATAGACCAAAAAATTATCTAGCGTCTCATTCACATCTTCATCAATACTTAAGGTCACGATATCAAATTCCATATCATAAACGGTGGTGCCGCTCCCACTATTGAATCTATCATTTCTAATGACAATAATATTTGAAGAGCCTAGAGAACCAAAAGGGGAGGTACCCACTGCAACAACGCCTTTATCATAACAATAATCGGTTCCGCGTAAATCATCATTCCCTTGTTCTCCAAAATTTTTGACATAAGTAAAATCCGTATAATAATTGTTCAAGAACTTCCCAAAAAAGGCATCTGTATAACCATCGATAATATCCACAGAGCCCCAACTTGTCGTTGTTGCCGCATAGAACATGTCATTATTCGCACTGAGGCAAACATCATAAATGATATCTGATCCTAATTGCTCCCCATTCCAAGTGGTGTCCGCAATGACTGAAAAGTCTGCTGTATCAATCTTATAAATCCAAAAGTCTTTACCACAATCGCAATCTTCATAATGATTATAACTACGGTAACCACCCATTAGATAAAATGTGTCTTTTTGAATAATAGAATTAAAGCCATCTTCACCAGCTTGACCAATAATAAAGGTAGAGCCTAGTGCTCCGTCATCCATATGATATTTTAAAACAATGCCATCAGAACTTCCAGCACCGAATGAATTGGTAATACCTGAAATAACCAGTGAATCATTGTGTATATCCACATCGGTAGCCCAATCATCAAGAGTGCCGCCCCAGGTTGTAGACCACAATTCTTCGCCATTTTTGTCCGTACGCACGATATACACATCGCGTTCACCTTCCCCAAAACTATACGTCTCTCCTACAAGAGCAAATCCACTGTCGGGTAGTTGGATCAGACTATAAGCCTTATCCCAATTTGTACCACCATAAGTTTGTTCCCAAACGGGTTCACCTTCAATAGTTGTTCGAACGAGGTAAAAATCAAATCCACCTGCACCAAAACTATTGGTATGCCCTGCTAGTGCAAAAGCTGAGTCTTTAGTTAAGATGACTTTCTCTCCCCAATCAGAACCTGCTCCTCCATAATTATAAGACCATTTGAATGTTCCTGCAGAATCTATTTTCATCAAGAAAGCGTCAGCTGTTTCTGAACCAAAACTACTTGAACTACCCGTTGTTATATATCCCGTATCAAGTGTCTGTTTAATATCTCGACCAACATCAAATCCGCCGCTACCGTATGATTTTAAGAATACCGTACTCTGACCAAAAGTAATACCTCCGATCAAGCATAATACTATAAGAAGTGCTTTATTCATATGGCCTTAAAAATTAAAATTTGCGGACAGGTGCATGCTTCTGCCATGTCCATAAGTTTTTGAAATAAATCCGATCATGTCAAAGGTTCCAAGACTAATTCGAGCCTTATCGCCAGCCCAATAATTCAGGTTTAATCCCCATTGTAAGCGTCCGAACCCCCCATAGGATAGTCGAGTGGAACCAGTGAAAGCATCTGACACTGCATAATATGCTCCGCCATAGAAATACGGAAAATAATCGGAGGTTAATAAGGTTTTAAATCCACCAATAAATTGCAATTTTTTGTCGCTTTCGCGCATCGGCAATTTCTGAATAGAAAACTCAATCGGTAACGCTTTAAGGACATTTCCACGAGCACGCTCGATTCCTAAAGTGTCTTGAAAATTATAATTATTCTCTGCACCTTCAGGCTGATTCATAAAGTCTTGAACATCAAATCCAGTGTAACGTACTAAAGAGTCTACACCATAATCAATCGTGCTTTGATTCCAATAAATAAAACCAAGGTTGTTCACCTGAAGGTTTAATATTTGCTCGCGACCATTTTTTGTCTCAAATTTGAAATTATAGTTCAAGTCAACCGATACGCCTGACCCTTGAAGCCCGATATAAGGGGAGAAACGATCCGTTTGGTAACCAGCACCTTGTAATTGCAGCGAAATTGTATCGGTCTGGCTCAGCATCCACGAATTTGACAAACGCCCTTCAAAGGCCCTAGAACCTATCACATAATTTAATCGAATACTCGACATGGTCGATTTTTCGTAAATACCAATACCAACTTTTTGATAATGTAGATATTGAGCATGTGTAAATCCAAAATCCATGGTGTCGCCTAATGTTCCTGCATTACCATACATAAGCGTTTGGAATAAATCAGAAGCCATATGTGTAGATAATAGATGATGGTCAGATATTTCTACCATAAAGCCGTATCGTTCATCACCAATCGGGCTAAATGCCGGTGTGTAGAATAAAAGCTCTTGTTCGGCCTGCCCGCCAAAAGAATTAAGGCTTCCTAGGCGATTTAAAGCACGATCTTTAATATCGGTCGTGATTGTTCCGCCAAATAAGAACTTGTCTGTTAAGGCATTGTTATAGTGGTTGCTGGCATAATAATTCATTGAATTAATTTGCAAAACTGATTTTTCTTCGTCTGGTGCTTCATAAACGGACATGAGCTCTTGAGCCATGACCGATGGAGCAAAGAAAAGAGCAATATATAGAGGAATGAATTTTTTCATAGAACTTTATAGCGCAATCGTAATATTTAAATTAGAGCGTACATTAAAATCAAAAAAAGCGTCCGCTGGTACCTTGATCATTGCTGATTCATGTGTGTCAAAAGCTACACGTAGAATAATCTTAGAAGCTAGGTCTAATGATTCTAGTTGACCTTTGTCGAGTAAAAAAGTAACCTGTCCTGCACTTGCTGTTGTTGTATAACTTTCTTCAGCATAAATACCACTTTGAATCGGACCGCTACCAATAATTGAGTCGATAACCGTCTCGCTGTCATCTAGTAAATAAAACTTACTGGCAGCACCCATCGGAAATCCGTTTTCATAAGCAACAACGATCCGTACTTCATTAGGATCCAAATTACCTGGGTTTTCCCAATCAATATCCAAGGTGTCTTGTATCGTCAAGTTATTTGCCCCCAAATTCATTGGGAATTCCCCGTCTAAAAACAGTTCCATTTTTGAATTAGGAAAAAATTCATCAGCACCTCCGGTTATATTGCCAAACGGATTGATTTTCATTTCATAACCCACGAGAATAGAATCACTCAAGTTTTCTAAGAATGAAATCATATTCGAATTCGTATTATTAATGATGAGCGGGTATTCTGATGGCACATAATCATAAAGTCCTCCAGATGCAGGATCAATATTTAAGGTGGTGTTTTTCTGCGGAAATTCAAGCTCAGAAAGGTTGTTAGTTCTAGTATTGATTCCGGTTAGCTTCGTGATTTTAGCTTGTGCAATCAGGTTAAATCCATTTTTTACGGTTAAGACCATGTCAATGGAGTCGAGATCCAAAGTGCCGGCTACCACATTCTTCAAAGGTGGTAATGACATGGTCATCGTATCGGCAAATGTGTATTGACCAAAATAACCCATGGCATATTGCGGAATCATATCTTTAAAGGTAAACCCAATAATATTGGTGTCAGCGTCAGTGACAATATAATTATCGGTCTCCTCATTCGACTGAACTACTACATTGATACCTAAAGAATTAAATAGATTCTCATCTATTCCGCGCAAATCCATATGATAGTTAGCCATATCAAAACTAGCCTCATCCGAACTTGGGTCCGCTTCTGAGCCAGCATCCATATAATAAATGTGATTGAATGAACCTAACTCGTTTGTGACATTAGGCAAGAAGAGTGCTAGACTTGTTTTCCCAGGCCAAGTATTGACCATTTTAGTCTCAACTGTACCTGATCGGATAATGACTTTTCTGAGTTTAATATCTCCCAAATCTAATTCTTGATCATAGTTTGAAGGCTGCACAAAACTTGGTGTCACTTCAATAGATGGTACGCCGATCGCTGTTTTTTCTTGTACGGTTGTATCCGGTAATTGAATTAAGGTGTCCAGTGAAAAACCGAAAACGGGTTCGTGAATCACTAATGAGAGGTAGCCATCTGCATTCGTCTCGGTATATTCTACCGGAATCATATCGTTAATCGTGAGGTGGCCATGGACAAGCGGAGCTTCCCATGCAGTATCCCATCTGGTTTCTTCCTTCTTACAAGCAAAAGAGAAGATAAGGAGCGCAAATAGCAGTAAGGTGTGTTTTTTCATGAATCGGTCTTTGACTAATTACGAATTTACAAATAAAATGGTTGGTTACCATGTAAAGAACTGAGTGGTTTTACTCTGTTTTGAAGTGTTGTGAGATTTATATCTTTGCCGTCAGAAAAAGATAAAATGGCAAAATATAGATTATTATCTAGCGATGAGCTAAAGGCATTAGAGAAGGAGTTTGTTGAATACCTTGTAGTTAACGGTATTACGGCAGATGAATGGGAGCGATTAAAAAAAGAAGAGAATGACAAAGCTTTGCAGATAACTGATTTGTTCAGTGATGTAGTAGTGGAAGGTGCACTAAGAAAAATTAAATTTATTAATCTCTACACTTCCGAAACAGTGCAGACTATTCAGTGTTTAGAGGATCGTATGATTATGATGGCAGTGAAACGAGAAGATGAAACACTTGATTTGTTGACAAGAACAGCATTTGAATTACGGGATATAAAGGAGGGGCGAATTTCTATTTATAAAGGGCAAAAAAAATACGATTCAGAACGACAGAAAGTCATCTTTGATATGACGCAAAAAGGGTATGAGGTTTCTGATGGTCTATTGTTCAAACAACTTGCTTTATTGGTGGTTGATAACGCGTCTGAATGAGGTTGTTATTAGCTAGATCATTTGTTCAGTTAAGAATATTTAAACATCTGTTATTCATTAATTAACAGGTAGTCAGAATACGTTTTTAAAATCTTCTTACTCGCCACATTTCGTGTGATGTAATCTTTTTCCAATTTGGCACCTCTAGCTGGTGAATATTCGCGACCATAATAGATAATTTGGATGTGTAATTTGTTCCAAATTTCCTTTGGGAAAAGTCGCTTGGCATCTTTCTCGGTTTGCTTTACCGACTTTCCATTAGTGACGCCCCAGCGCGTTAATAGACGATGGATATGTGTGTCTACAGGGAATGCGGGTACTCCAAATGCCTGTGACATAACCACTGATGCTGTTTTATGACCCACAGCAGGTAGTCGCTCTAATGCATCCATATCTGCTGGAACTTCTCCACCGTGTTCATCAATTAAGATATGAGACAAGCCATAAATTCCTTTTGATTTCATAGGCGACAATCCACAGGGTCTTATGATTTCCTTGATTTCTGCCTCGGACATTTTGATCATGTCATAGGGGTTGTCCGCCCGTTTGAATAGGAGGGGAGTAATCTCATTCACGCGTTTATCCGTGCATTGAGCAGAGAGTAAAACTGCAATTAGCAAAGTATAAGGATCCTTATGGTCTAAAGGAACCTCAACAGTCGGATAACAATTTTCTAATTCGTCAATAATGTATTTAACCTTTTCCGCTTTTGTCATCCTTTTTTATTCTGAACCCGTTCTTAATAAATTGCACAAAATCTTTGAAAGTTTCTTTATTCGAGAACACCTCTTTGATAACGCCTGTCTTATTCTGTTGTTCTGGTTGCTTCGCAACTGGCTTTTTTTCGGTAGTTGTTTCTTTTTGTTTTCTGTCTTCAGCTCGCTCTTCCGCCGTTTTAATGCCACTTAAGCGATCAGATTTGTCAAAATTTTCTTTCGCTTCTTTAGCCCATCCCATTTGTTCTTGTGCCAGTGCTAGATTGTTGTGTGCTATAGCATCATTTGGGTCCAATTCAACGGCTTTCTCATAATCTGCTAAGGCTCCGGCATAATCCTTCATTCGGGCTTTTAAATAGCCTCTTGATTGATAACGGAAGCTGTATTCGGGGTCATGTTCAACGGCAGCATCCATATCTGCTAAGCTGAGTTCTAGCTTATCAATGTTTAAATAGGAAATTCCACGGTGAGACAAAGCATTGGCATTCGTTGGTTCCTGTTGAAGAACGAAAGTAAAGATGCGAATAGCTTCTAAATGATCATTTTCCTTAACTTTGTCCATGCCTAAAGCAAATAGTTCCTCGTTTGTCATGGTACAAATTTACGAATAGATCGACAATGCATCAATATCCTGCTTACCGAAAATATACTGGCATAGACGTTTGGTTTAAAATAACCTCTGATCGGCATTTTATTGAACTCAAAAAAATGGGTCAGCGCTGGATCAAACATGAAGTAGTTGCCGAACAATATCCGGAGATAGTTTTTATTCAGGATATGCTTTCAATGTTAGATGGTCGTTGGGAAATACAGGAAGGTGAATTGTTTGAGGATGTTTTGGTAAGTCTTGATTGAAAGGAAGTCCAAACAAGATTATACAGGTTTATTTGAACAGATTGTCTTTAAATCTTCCATTGTCAAGCATTCTTCAGACGATTTTTCAAATAAACCTAGAATAGTAAATACATAAAGAATCAATTCTTATGCTTTTGAAAACAATCACTACCGGAGTTTGTTAGTTCAGTAGTTGTTAATAAAACAACTATATTCAAAAAATGAAAAATATAAGGGGCATATCACTCGAAGTCATCCAGCTCAGTTTAGCTGTATTGCTGGCAAGTATTGGTTTAAAGGCCTTTTTATACCCAATAATTTCTTAGACGGTGGTGTTACAGGGGTTTCTATTTTGATGAGTGAGTTAACGGGGGTCGAGCTTTCGGTTTGGTTGCCGATACTTAGTGTTCCCTTTGTTATTGTGGGTTGGTTTACGGTTTCAAAACGAATTTTGGTTAAATCTATCGTTGGTATTGTCGCTTTATCGCTCGTTATCCATTTTGAAAATTTTGCTCCGATCACAGA
>Ga0181553_10002560_pt1 | contig 15963 bp, 15 predicted proteins | sample 011ome_17_FD_133753 | JGI IMG/M metagenome (GOLD analysis project Ga0181553, IMG submission 133753) | Coastal salt marsh microbial communities from the Groves Creek Marsh, Skidaway Island, Georgia - 011502XT metaG (megahit assembly) | ecosystem: Environmental > Aquatic > Marine > Intertidal...
TATTTTAAAAATCAACTCAGAAAATATATTTTTTAGAAAAAAAAATAATTTAAGTAGAATACACTCCTTTAAGTTTTTAGAAAAAAAAATAAATTCTAAATTATCAATTTAATAATTGCGTTTATTCAAATAATTAACTATTGATAGTTCTTAATTTAATATTTTAAAAGTAAATTTATAACTTAATTTTGTTAATGAAAAATAATATTGGAAAAAAAATATCAGTTATAATTAGAACTAAAAATGAGGAAAGGTGGATTGGACATTCGATACAGTCTATTTTAGAATTTTTGCCAGGATGTGAATTAATTATTATTGATAATAATTCGACTGATGAGACATTATCTATTTGCAAAATGTTTTCAAAACCAAAAATTTTTGACGATATAAATTCATCTTACACAGAAATCAAATTTGCTAATATTGATCACTATACTCCAGGAAAAGCATTAAATAAGGGTGTAGAGATTTCTACAAGAGAAAATATTTTAATAATTTCAAGTCATTGTGTTATAAAAAAAATTGATTACAAAAAACTTGAAAAAGATTTATTTAATTATGAAGGTATTTTTGGAAATCAAATACCCGTATTTAAAGGAAAAAAAATTCAAAAAAGATATATTTGGTCAAATTTTAGTGATAGCAAGGCCTCAATCAATCTTTTTTCAAAGATTGAAAATAGATATTTTTTTCATAATGCATTTTCTTTTTTTAGAAAAAATATTCTAAAAAAATTTCCATTTGATGATGAGCTTTCTGGGAAAGAAGATAGGTATTGGGCAAAAAAAATAGTGGATGAAAAACTAAGTTATCTTTACGACCCTAGTCATGTGGTAGAGCATTATTATACAGATAATGGAAATACATGGAAAGGATTAGGTTAGAGATCTCAATTACATTAAACTTATTTTATATTATGAAATACAAAAAAATATGTGTAATTGGACTTGGCTACGTAGGTTTGCCTTTAGCTATTGAATTTGGCAAAAAATATGAAACCTTAGGATTTGATATAGACAATCAAAGGGTTTATGATTTAAAAAAAAAAAAGGATTTAAATAGTCAAATTAAAAAAAAAGATTTTTTAAAGTCTAAAAAATTACATTTTAGTTCTGATAAAAAAAACTTAAAAAATTATAATATTTTTATAATTACAGTACCAACACCAGTAAGTAAAAAAAAAATCCCAGATTTAAGATACTTGATTGATGCTACAAAATTAGTTGCAATAAATCTTAAAGCTAATGACGTAGTCATATATGAGTCAACCGTATTTCCTGGTGCAACAGAGGAAGTTTGCGTGCCTCTGTTAAAAAAAATTTCAGGGATTAGTTGTGATAAAGATGGTAGATCCCCCAACTTTAGTTATGGGTTTAGCCCTGAAAGGCTAAACCCTGGATCAAATCAAAGTGATATTAAAAAAATAATTAAAGTTACATCTGGCTCAACGAATAAATCTTTGATTGTTATTGATGATTTATATAAATCAATTATTAAAGCAGGTACATTTAGGGCAAAAAGTGTAAAAATTGCAGAAGCAGCAAAAATTATTGAAAATACCCAAAGAGATTTAAATATAGGATTAATAAATGAGTTTCAAAAGATTTTTAATAAAATGGGACTTAATATATTTGAAATTTTAGAGGCAGCAGAGACAAAGTGGAATTTTTTAAAATTTAAACCAGGATTGGTTGGTGGTCATTGTATAAGTGTAGATCCTTATTATTTAAGTCATAAAGCTAAAAAAATAAATATTAATCCTAAATTAGTTCTAGCTGGAAGAGAAACTAATAATAATATGCCAAAATTTTACTGTAATAAAATTTTGCAAAATATAAAAAAAAAAAAATTAAAGATTTTAGTCATGGGTTTAACATTTAAGGAAAATTGTCCCGATATAAGGAACAGTGGAAGTATTGAGATGTGTAAAATTTTTTTGAAAAAAAATATTACAATAGATTCTTATGACCCATTCATTAATAAAAAAGATACAAAAAGACTTAAATTTATAAACTTTATTAATAAACCAAGAAAAAAATTTTATGACGTAGTAGTCGTCACAGTTGCACATCAAAATTTTAAAAAATTAAATAATTTATTTTTTCAAAAAATTTTGAAAAATAAAGACAGTGTGGTTTTTGATTTAAAGAATGTTTTAAATAATAGTGTTACAAAAAAAATTATATAATATAAAATATACAATATAAACTTAGACTAATTAATTTTGAAAAATATAAAAAACTATAAACCGCTGATTTCAGTTTATATTACAAATTACAATTATGAAAAATTTATAGCTAAATCTATTTTGAGTGTTTTAAATCAAAGTTATAAAAATATTGAATTAATTATTATTGATGATGGTTCATCAGATAATTCAAAAAAAATAATACAAACGTTTAATGACTCTAGAATAGTGAAAAAAATATATAATCAAAACATCGGATTAAATAAGAGCAATAACTTAGCAATAAAAAATGCAAAAGGACGATATATAATTAGACTTGATGCTGATGATTATTTTCATAAAAATGCATTAAAAACTTTCGTAGATCATATAAGAAAAAATATTAATTCGTCTTTAATTTATCCAGATTATTATATTATAAATGAAAATGGGTTTAAGCTCTCAAGGGTTAAGAGAGAAAATTTTAAAGATAAAGTATCCATGCTTGACTTACCAGCTCATGGTGCTTGTACAATGTTTAAAACCTCAACATTAAGAAAGATTGGAGGATATGATGAAGATTTTAACTGTCAAGATGGATATGATATTTGGTTAAAGATGATTAATAAATTTCAAATTTCAAATATTAACAAACCACTTTTTTTTTATAGACAACATAGTTCAAGCTTAACAACAAATGAATTTAAAATCTTAAATACTAGGGCTAAAATTAAAGAGAAGAGGGTAAAATATTTAAAATTAGATAAAAAAGATACATTAGCAATAATTCCAATAAGACAATCAAATTTCAATAAATTTGTAAATCCATTTACAAAAATTAATAAAAAAAAATTAATTGATATTGCAATAGGCTATGCAAAAAAAAGTAAGTATACGTCAAAAATACTAGTTTCAACTGATGATAATAAAGTCAGCGATTATATAAATAAGAAAAAAAATATTATTTTAGAGAAAAGAAAAAATCAAAATCTAAATAATTTAGATTTAGTTATTAATGATATTTTAAAAAATAGAAAGTATAGTAAATTTAAAAATTTATTAATAATTTTTATAGAGTTTCCTTTTAGAAATGAAGTTTATCTTGATAAAGCAATTAATTCATTAAGATTATTTAACGCAGATGTAATTGAATGTGTTAGAAATGAAAATAGATTAATTTATTATCATGACGGAAAAGGACTAAAACTTTTAAAATCAAATAAATTTTTAAAAGCTGAAAGAGATAAAATTTATATTAGAACAGGTGGTGTGGTAGCTTTAAATATAAAAAAATTTTTAAAAAATAAAAAAATGTATTTTAATAAAAAAATTGGTCATATAATTATTGATAAAAAATCTTCATTTTCAATTCAATCAAAGTTTGATTTAAGTCTTGCTAAAAGCTTTTAGGATGAATTTTTTCTTTAAAATAATTTTAAACTTCATTGATATCTAAAAATGAAAAAATATTTTATTATAGCTATTATTCCCGCAAGATCAGGTTCTAAGGGACTGATAAATAAGAATATACGAAAAATTAATAAAAAACCCTTAATATACTATGCAATTAATGATGCAAAAAAATCGAAATTAATAAATAAAATTGTAGTAAGCACTGATTCAAAAAAAATAAAAAATATTTCTGAAAAATTAGGAGCAGAAGTACCTTTTTTAAGATCAAAAAAATTATCAGGAGACAAAATTCCATCTAACCCAGTAATTAAAGATGCATTGATAAAATTAGAAAAAATTTATAACAAAAAAATTGATATTGTTGTTTATTTACAAGCAACCGAAATTTTTAGAGAAAATTGGATGATTGATAAATGTGTCAAAACGTTAATAAATGATAATAAAATTAGCAGCTGCTTTGTTGCATACGAAACACATAAAAATTTTTGGACAATTGATAAATCAGGGAAGCCAAAAAGAATAAATCAACTTAAATACGATACTGTAAGACAAAAAAAAATTTCTTTATATAGAGAGGATACAGGACTAGTATGTGCCACTAGACGACATATTGTTTTAAAAGGAAAAAGAATAGGAGGTAAAATAAAAATTATTCCTCACGATTATGATCTTGGCTCAATTGATATACATAATCTTGAGCAATTAAAGTTTGCTGAACAAATTTTAAAATTTAAAAATATATAAAAATTAAACATATTTATGTCACCAAAGAATGTTGTTAATAAAATTCTTAATTTAGAAAAAAAATATAATTTGTTTAAAATTGAAATTGATAATATTTTTTTTTACCAATTAATAAGAATGAATCTTTATTACTATATTGTGGGAAAAAAAAAAATTTACAATCCTCAAAAATCGTTTTCGTACAGAAATTTTTTAAAAATTTTATTTTATATTTTAAAAGATATCCTCTATTTTAAGAAAAGAAAAAAACTATTTAAAAATGATGTTTGCATAATTCAACATCCAAGAAGAATTGATAATAAAGATATATATACTTACTACATTAAAAAAATTTTTAAGAATTTCACTGTACTACACCAAAGTGCGGGAAATAATTTTTTTTTTGATAAAAACTCAATAAACTATGATTATTATCTAATCAAAAAAAAAATTTTTTCACTAGTTGGCATTTCAAATTGTAAAAAAAATCATAATTTAAAAAAAATAATACTAATATTTAAAAAAACATTTCAATTAGATAATGATTTTGATTCATTTTTTTATTCAAGTGTTCAAGATCAATTGAATTCATATAAAATAGCAAGTAAGTTTTTAAAGAATACAAAATTTAAAAAAATTATTGTTGTAAACTCATATGCTAATAAAGGCTTGATTTATGCAGCAAATATCCTCAACATAAATACTGTTGAACTGCAGCACGGTATTATTAATAAAAATCATTTAGGTTATCATTTCCCAAAAATAAAAAAAAATAAACTTGAGTCATTTCCAAACGAATTAATTTTGTACGGGAATTTTTGGAAAGATAAAGCAAATTTTCCAATAGAAAGGAAAAAAATTTTTTCATTAGGCTCTCCTTATTTTGAAGAGAATTATATTAAATTTAAAAAAATAAAAAAAAAAAATGGACGAATTTTGATTTTATCTCAGCAAACGACACAAAAATACTTGCTTAAATTTATAGGAGAAATTATTAAAAATAATAAAAATATAAAATTTACTTATAAGGCTCATCCTAAAGAGGACATAACAGTTTCGACTAATTATTTTAAGAAATATAATCTAATTAACAATGTTGATATAGTTAAAGGAAATAAAAATGTTTATTCATTATTTAAAAATCATGAAACTCAAATTGGAGTTTTTTCAACTGCATTATTTGAAGGATATGCTTGTAAATTAAAAACAGGAATTCTAAAAGCACCAGGTTGGGAAAATATAAAGTTTTTAAAAAATTATAATAATGTTCATATGTTAAAAAATTTTACTGATTTTTATAAAATGATTAATCTAAAAAATAAAAAATTTAGTGAAAATTTTTATAAAAGAAATTCTAAAAAAAATTTAAATAAATTTTTAAGTTTAATTTAATTTACATCTTATAATTTTAAGATATTTATATTAAAAACAATTATAAATACTATGAGACCATTATTTATTTTAAGAGCCTATAACGATATAGATCATATTTCTCCATTAATATATCAATATATAATTAAAGGACAGAAACCTGTAGTTTTGTTTATTAGTTCTCAAAATTTTATAGAAGATGAAAGAATAAAATTTATTAAAAAAACAGGTGATGTTGAAATAATTATAAAGCCTGATTTTTTGCACGAAAAATATGTTAATTTTTTAGGTTCTGAAAACAAAAAGAATTTTCTAAATAAAATTTCTACTAAGATTTATTATCAATTGTTAAAAAGAGATAGTTTTTTTGGAAAATTAATTAGAAATGTTTTTTTTGATTTTTCAAACGAATACAAATTTTTGAAAGAAAAAAAAATTGGAACCCTGATTGTTGAGTGGGGAAATCCGTTTGTCAAAGGATTTAATTTTGAAAAAATTATTGTATGCGCTAAAGCAATAGGTATCCCTATTTTTTCATTGCCTCATGGACTAAATATTTTTTTAAATTCAGATTTGCACCAAGTTTCAATTAATGCGTTAAAACAAAGAGGACAAATTACTACATTCAAAAATTGGAATTTTTATGATTATGTTGTAGTTCAAACAAAGTTTCATAAAGAACATCTATCTAGATTTGGATTAAACAGGGATAGAATTAAAGTGTGGGGAAGTTTAAGATATTGTTATGAATGGCAAAAAATTAATTTGAAATTATATAAACCTTTTTTAAGTAAAAATAATTCTGATAATAAATGTAAAATAGTTTTTATGTTGCCTCATTGGATTTATAATGTCTACAAAAAAGAAACTTTAGATTTAATTTTTAAAATTGCTCAAAAAAAAAATGTATACCTTGTTATTAAAGATCACACTCGTGAAGATACGGGAATGTTTCCAGTTGAAAAAAGGAATTTTTTTTTGGAAGCTAAAAATGTAGAATTTGACAATAGCAATAGCTCAACTTCATTAATTTCATGGAGCGATATAACTATTAACGTAGGAAGTAGTATAGGCATTGAAGCATTGCTACAAAATAAACTTTTAATCAATCCAATATACTTAACATTTAATAGATTAGCTCAAGAAGCAAACTCAAAAACTTTATCACCAAAAAATGATAAAGATGTATTGGAGTCAATAGATGATTATATCAATAATGATTATACCAATGATAAAAAAGAGAGAGATAATTTAATTAATAGATTAGTTTACAATTCATTAGAGGAGTATGATGTTATGAAATATTATTATGATAATATTATGAATTTAATTAGGCCTTATAACTAGGTAGTAAAATTTTTAACTAAATGAATTTCATTTCAAAACTATCTAGAAGAGTAATTTTGTGCATTACTCCTGTGAAGCACTTAAAAGGTGTTTATGAAGAAATGACTAAGTATGGATCAGTGATTTATAAGCCTGATATAACAGAAGTCCAATTAAAAAGAATTCTATGTAAAAATAAAAAAATAAATATTATTTACTGCAACCCAAATAGACAAAATTTTAAACTAAATAAAAAGAATCTTAATCAATCATCGTTAAAGGCAATTTTTACAGCATCTACAGGAACAAATCATATAGACATTAATTTTTGTAAATCAAAAAATATAAAAATTATAAGTTATAAGAAAGATAAAAAAATAATCAATAAACTTCCATCAACCAGTGAATTAGCTGTTGGTCTAATGATAGGTTTAATAAGAAATATTCCGAAATCCTTTGATGCTGTTAAAAAAAAAAGTTGGGATTATTATCCTTTTATTGGAAGGGAGCTAAGTAGTCTTACTATAGGAATTATTGGATATGGAAGATTGGGAAAATTTATGGCAAAATTTTGTAAAGGACTTGGAATGCAGGTGTTAATAAGTGATCCCTTTGCGAAATCCAAAAAATTTACAAAACTAGGTTTGCAAAATTTAATTAAAAAGTCAGATGTTTTATCACTACATGTGCATTTAAATTATAATACTCATAAAATGATAAATAAAAATAATTTACTCAAATCAAATAAAAAGCCATACATTATTAACACTTCTAGAGGTGAAGTTGTAAATGAAAAAGATATTTATCATCTATTAAAAAAAAAAATAATCTCAGGTTATGCTACAGATGTTCTTGAACATGAATTTGGTAGATTAGACAAAAGTTATATTTTCAAAGGTCTTAAAGAAAATTTAAATATAATCGTAACTCCTCATATTGGTGGTATGACGTTTGAAGGATCTAAAAGAGCGTGGATGAACAGCATGAAAAAATTAAAAAATATAGAATAGTATTTAAATAGTATTTAATTTTTTTTTTGCTTGATTATAACTCATAAGCGGTTTCAATTTTTTTTTTGATTTTAATTTCATCAACATTTGGGCGATATATAAATCCATTAACTCATCAATATTTACTGTTCTTTCTCTAGGCATTATATAAGCTCTAGAATTTTTAGCTCCTGTTCTAATTTTTTTTTCTAATATATCTCTTCTCATGGAATAAATTGATCCATTTCTTATAAATGCCTCAGGTTTTAGATCCTGTCTCCTTGTTTCAGGAATTTCTTTTAAGCAAAAATCTTTGATTAATCCATTTTCTATTTTTTTTATTCTAATAGGATGATGATCCTCTAATTTCATGACTGAAATTACAGTTTCACACTTTGTATTTATATGAGTCTCAATAACCCCATCAATATCTTGTACAGTTTTAAATGGGTTCGTGCACATCAATTCAATTACAAAGTCATATTTTTTATTTAATTTTTTTTCCATATATCTCGTAGCGTGCAGATCACAATCTACAGAAGTAGCTTTATCATTTGAAAGATACTTTGGTCTCTTAAAAGGTGCTGGACAACCATATTGAATTGAGACTGTTCTAATTCTATCGTCATCAGATGATACAACCAAATCACTAATATATTTTGATTTTTTTGCTTCAAAAACTGTATATGCGATCAGAGGATGATTATTAATGAGAGCAATATTTTTTTTTTTAATTGTTTTAGATCCACCTCGAGCAGGTATAATTCCAAGTATGTTGTATTTTCTTTTAAATTTCATAGTGAATTAATCTTATCTTTAAAATTTAAGAAGTATATTTATATTTAATTAAATATACAAATTACAATAAGTAATATCAAAGTTATTGGAGCATATAGTTTTAAAATTCTCAAATTATCCCTATAGAACTAAAGTTAAAAGAATGATTAGATTGGTAAATTAGTTTATAATTCTTTCAATAAACTACTACAAATAAGAAGAACTAGATTATTAAAAACTTTAGATATTATAAATTATTTAAATGTGTTAAAAAAAATAATGTCCATAAAAAATATTTCTCCAAAAAAAAGATCAAAAGGTTTTAAATCTGAAAATATTGATATCAAAGATATTGAAAACTATAAAATCAATTACGATGAGATAAAAAAAAAAATTAAAATAAATCTGTCGAATTTAAATTTATCAGTGGAGGATAGAAATATACTTGATAAAATTATATTAAAAGAGGATATGATGTTAAATGGTCATGAAAAAGTCGAATTTAAAAAAATAAAAGAAGAAAATCTGCATAGGTATTTAATTTATAGATATAAATATAATAATTATCCTAAAGAATATTATGTTGGTAAATATCCACCATGTATCCAAATTGAACCCACTTCAGTGTGTAATTATAGATGTGTTATGTGTTATCAAGCCGATAGAACCTTTTCTACCAAATCCAAAGGCTATATGGGAAATATGGATTTAGATGTTTTTAAAAAAATAATTGATGAGCTTGAAGGAAATGTAGAGGCAATTACTTTTGCTTCAAGAGGTGAGCCAACATTAAATAAAGATTTTACAAAAATGTTAAAATATTGTGAAAATAAGTTTTTAGCTCTTAAAATGAATACAAATGCATCATTACTAAATGAAAAAATGATCCATGAAATTTTGTCAAGTGATTTACAAACTGTAGTATTTTCTATCGATGCAAAGGATAAAGAGAGTTATGAGAAAATTAGGGTTAATGGTAAATTTGATAAGATTATAAAAAATCTTGAATTATTTAACGAGATCAGAGAAAAAAATTATGACAGAAATGATAAAGTTGTTAGAATTTCAGGTGTAAAAATAAATGAAAACCAAAATATTGAGGAAATGAAAAAACAATGGGGCAACATAGCTGATATAGTTGCTTTCACAAATTATATACCTTGGGAGAGTTCTTATGATAATGAAATTAACGAAATTGAAGATCCTTGCAAAGAGCTATGGTTAAGAATGTTCATTTGGTATGATGGAAAAGTAAATCCTTGTGATTTTGATTATAAGTCTAAGCTAGCAAAGTATAATATAAAAAACGATAGTGTTAAAAATATTTGGAATTCAGATTATTATAATAATCTTAGACATCATCATTTAAATAATCTGAGAAAAAAAATAGAACCTTGTGCGCGATGTATTAATTCCTGATGAGAGTTGCTGTCATAGGTTATAGAAATCATGCAAAAAAAATAATTAATTTATTAAATAAAAATCCAAAAATTTCTGAAATTATAGTTTATAATTATAAGCTAAAAGATGATTATTTTGATAAGAAAATAACATACTCAAACAATATCAATCTTTGTAAAAAAGCAGTTGCAGTATTTGTGGCTTGCCCCTCAAAAAAACATTATTATTTTACAAAAACTTTTTTAGAAAAAAAAAAATATGTTTTTTGTGAAAAACCTCCCTTCTCAAGCAATGAACAGATAAGATCAATATACAACTATAAAAAAAAATTTAAAAAACTTTATTTCAATTTTAACTATGAATTTACTGATTTTTTTTCTCAAATTAGAAAAGAAATTAAAGATAAAAAAAATGGAAAATTAATTTCAATTGATTTTTCCTCAAGCCATGGATTGGCATTTAAAAAAGGGATCTCATGGAGATTTGATGGAAAGTTGAAGATTGATAATTTGCTTGGTAATCTTGGAATACACTATTTGTATTTTTTAAAAAAGGTTTCACCATCTATAAAGATAATAAATACTTTTTATAGCAGTAATGTAAAAAAAAATCGCTTAGATACAATGAGATGTTTCTTAAAAAATGATTATGGATTAAGTGCAAATATATTTTTATCATATGCATCTGTAGGTTTAAAAATTAATATTATACGTTTTACAAATTGTGTTTTAATAATTAATGATAAATTTATTGAAAAGTATTATCCTCGTAACACCTTCAATTCAAAAGGAAATTTTACCATACCACCAAAACAAATAATTAAAAATACTCGACAAGTTGATATCAAAAACTCTTTAGAAAAATCAATAAATTATTTTATTAATGTTGTTCATAGAAAAAATTTTTTTTCAAAAAAAAATATTCAAACTGCTCTTGAGGTAAATAAAATGATATTAAGTTCTAAAATTTTAAAGTAAGAACTATCAAATTGATAAAAAATAAATTTACATAATTATTTTATATCAAAATTAAATTCAAATATAATGAAATATAAAAATAATAAAACCACATTGTATTTATAACTATTGTATTACTTAATGATCAAATCAATATTTCAAAATAATGTTTTTGAAGGTAAGAATTTTAGAAAACTTTTAAAATTAAATAAGAAAAGTATTCTATATTATAAAGAATTGAATTTAAATAAAATATGGCTTTCAGATTTAATACCAAATTATACTAACGAATATAAAATAAGTTATTTTAAAAAAATTAATCAACTTTTAAAGTTGGTGACAAAAATTTTTTTTTATGAATATAATTTAATAAAAAAAAATAATGGAAAGGACAAAATATGGATACTACTTTCAAACTCTGTTCGAAAGTCTCATTTAGATTTCATTAAATCAGAGGAAAAATCTATTGAAAACCCATCAATTGTATCGTGGGAAAGAAAATTTAAAATAAAAAAAGTTTCTAAAATTATAAATCAAATCAAATATTCATATTTGAGTATAAAATACTCTAAAAAAATTTTCAAAAACTCAAACTATTTAAAAATTGCATATAATACTTTAGTTAGTATTGATTTATTTGAGAGTAAAATATTAAACAAACCTAGTGCAATACTAAGTTTAAAAGATTTTCAAAGATACGAGAATGCAATTATACAAAAATCTAACCTTTTAAAAATCCCTACATTTGTAACTCAACATACAGTACATCCCAATTATATTGGAAAGAACGAAAGAGGTGGAAATTTAGTTTTTTTTAATAGTGAGGCTAAAAATATATTGTTATGGGGAAATTTTTTAAAACAATCTTATAAACAGTATCATAATGATAAAAAATTTTATTTTTCAAAAAATTTCATTTTACCTTATGGTAAAAAAATAATTTTAAGAAAAAAAAAAGGAATTTTATTTTTTTTTGGAAGTAAGAGACACATATATGAAAATTTAAGTATGATAAAGTTATTATTTAAAAACAAGACTTACTTTAAAGAAAATTTTGAAATATTTATTAAATTACATCCTGCAATATCAAGTACATTATTTAATAAATATTTTAAAAAATACTTAGCTGAATATGATTATAAGATATTATTGTCTAAAAACGTATCAAATAAAATTTTAGTTAATAGTAATTTATTTGCAGTAACAGGATTATCTGGCTCATATTATGATTGTATATACTTAGGTTTAAAAACTCTTTTTTTTGATTATGGCATTGAATTGTCTAATAAACTTCCCAGAGTTACCAATAATTTAAAATTAAACTCAAATCTAAAAACAAAATTATTTGAGCTTGAAAAAATACCAAATAAGCAGTGGAAGAAAAAATCAGATAATATATTAAAAAAAGTTTGGGGCATTGGAGTTAATGAAAAGAGTAGAATAAGATTGACTGATGAAATTTCGAAAATTATAAGTTAAAAATTATGGATATTACTTTTAGGATTATAAGAAAACTACTTCAGTTAATTTCAAATTATGATTTAGTTGATAATAAATTTAATTATATTGATAAAAATTTTTGGAAAGTTTATAAATTTATTGAGGGAACCTGGAATAGGAGTTTTCAATCTCATGAAAAACATGAACATGATCTATTTATTTTAAAACATAAATAGTTAATTTAATTCTTTTATTTAGTTAAAATAACGTCTATTATTTAAATATGTATATATCTGAAATTGGCTGGAATTTTATGGGAAATATGAATCTTGCAAAAGAAATGATGCAGAAATCTAAAGACTCTGGATCTACTCTTGTTAAGTTTCAATACTGGCAGGAAAAATATCTTAAAAAAGGAGCTTGGGATGAAGATGGAAGAAGAGATATTTATATTTCGGCTCAATTAAATGAGGAAAAAATCAACTTGATAAAAAATTTTTCTGAAGAAATAAATATTCCATGTTTTTTTAGTGTATTTAATACAAATGATGCAAAATTCATTAATAAATTAAAATTTAATAGAATTAAAATCCCTTCTCATGAAATCTCTAATTTAGATTTAATAAGATACTGTTTTGAAAATTTTGAAGAAGTATATCTTTCAGCAGGAGCATGCACTGAAGATGAAATAGAAAAAATTGCTAATCTTTCGGAAAAACTTAACCCTAAAAATTTGATAGTTATGCATTGTGTCTCGTGCTACCCTTGTGAAATAAGCAATGTTAATTTGCCTAGATTGAAAAGTTTAAAAAAATATTTTCCTAATCGCACATTAGGATTAAGTGATCACAGCCAATCTACAATTGTCCCGGCTATAGCAGCTGCGTATGGTGCTGAGGTAATTGAAAAACATTTTACAACAGATCATAATTTACCTGGTAGAGACAATAAATTTGCGTTGTTACCTAAAGAGTTTAGTTTGATGGTAGAAAATCATAAACAAGCCCTTCTAGCGCTAGAAGACAAGGGTTTTAATTATCAAAAATGTGAGTCTGACACCGTAAACAATTATAGAGGTCGATGGAATAATATAAGTTAAGTGATTTAGATAAATATTTTACAATCCTTTATTTTGAAATTCTAATTTAGTTCTTTAATAAAATTTATATTAAGTTAAATTAATCATATTTGTTTACCTATATAATAAATTAAATTTATGAAAGTCACAGTTTTTGGAGGTTCTGGTTTTTTAGGATCACATGTTTCTGATCAATTATCTAATAATAAATATGAAGTTTTAATATTTGATAAAATAAAATCAACTTGGATTAAAAAAAATCAAAAATTTATTCTTGGTAATATTTTAGATAAAGATAAAGTTGATAAAGCTGTAAAAGGTTCAAAATATGTGTATATCTATGCCGGTGTTGCTGATTTAGATCAATATTTTGACAAACCTTTTGAAACTGCAGAAAGTAATATTTTAGGTCTTATAAATATCTTAAACGCTTGCGTAAAATATAAAGTAAAAAGAATAATTTATGCTTCCACTGTTTATGTAAATAGTAAAGAAGGAGGCTTTTATAAATGTAGTAAAAAAGCAGCAGAAGAGTTTATTAGAGAATATAAAAAATTGTTTAATTTGGATTATACAATTTTGAGGTATGGTTCATTATATGGACCTAGAGCTGATAAAAATAATGGAATGTTAAATATTTTAAAGAGTGCTATCAAATCAAAACAAATAAGCTACCAAGGTGACCCAGAAGCTCAAAGAGAGTATATTCATGTATTTGATGCAGCAAAAGCAAGTATACTTCCTGTTAAGGGTAAATTTAAAAATGAGAGTATTATATTAACAGGTCCTGAATCTTTAAAAATACCAGACTTGTTAAAGACAATTAAAGAGATATTAAATTTAAAAAAACCGATAAGATTTAAAAAATTAAAATATAAAGGCCATTATATAAGAACTCCATATGAGTATAAGCCCGATATTGGAAAAAAATATATTCCATCTTTGCATGTAGATATTGGTCAAGGTATTTTAGATTTAATTCATGAAATTAAAAATGATAAAACAAATTAGAAAACACTTATTATCTGAAAAAATTGCAAGACCATTTTGGCATGAAAAGAAGTCTGATAGGAGTCTTGGAAAGATTTGTTTAGATAAAAATGAGAATAATGATGAAAATTTAAAAAGAATATATAAAAAAATATTTAATAAATCTTTTTCAAATTCAGTTAGCAGTTATCCTAACCTACATGATTGTTATAATGCAATTGCAAAATTAAACAAAGTTAATATTGACAATATATTAGTTGGAGCAGGTTCAGATGGAATAATCAGGTCTGTTTTTGAAACATTTGTTGAAAAAGGCAATCTAATTTTAAAAACATCTCCAACATTTCAAATGTACGATGTTTATTCAAAAATTTACCAAGCAAAAGTTATTAATATTGAATATGTAAACAAAAACAATCATATATCTTTCGACTTTAATAAATTTATAAATGTAATAAAAAATAATAAAATTAAACTTGTATGCTTACCAAACCCTGATAGCCCAACAGGAACTATAATTTCAAATAATAAAATGGATTTACTTCTTAGTGAGACCAAAAAGAAAAATACTATCGTACTTATTGATGAGGCTTATTTCCCTTTTTATGGCACATCTGCTATTAAATTTTTAAAAAAATATAGTAATCTTATAATATCCAGAACTTTTGCAAAAGCGTGGGGATTAGCAGGCCTTAGAATTGGTTATGGAATTGCAGATAAAGAGCTCATAAAAGATATGAATAAAGTTAAATCTATGTATGAAGTTAATACTTTTGCAGCACATTTAATACCTCATCTTTTATTAAAAAATAAAAATGTTTTAAATAGTGTTAAAAGTCTAAATAATTCAAAAAAATTTTTCTTAAAAGAATTAAATAAAATGGGATTTCAAACATTAAAAAGTCATGGAAATTTTTGTCATGTTAATTTTGGACATAAATCAAATAAAATTCATAATGCTCTGAATAAAAAAGTTTTGTATAAAGAAAATTTTTCTGAGAACTGTCTTAAAGATTATAGTAGATTTTCTTTAACTAATAAAAAAAATTTTAAAAAAATTTTAAGTATAATTTCCAAAATAAAATAAGAAAAAATTATGATACCAAAAGTTGCAATTATTGGATGTGGTAGAATTGCTGGATGGCACTGCAGAGCAATCAAATCACAAAAAAATATAAAATTAATTGGTGTATGTGACTTAGATTTAGAAAAAGCTAAAAATTACAGTAAAAAATTTAATGTTCCCTACTATACCAATTATAGAAAAATGTTAGAGAAATTAAAAGAGGCAAATACTGTTGCAATTGTCACTCCTTCTGGAATGCATTTTGA
>Ga0181553_10002569_pt1 | contig 15920 bp, 35 predicted proteins | sample 011ome_17_FD_133753 | JGI IMG/M metagenome (GOLD analysis project Ga0181553, IMG submission 133753) | Coastal salt marsh microbial communities from the Groves Creek Marsh, Skidaway Island, Georgia - 011502XT metaG (megahit assembly) | ecosystem: Environmental > Aquatic > Marine > Intertidal...
ATACCAACAGAAGGCTCAACAGTTACAAGATTAGCTGATGTATGCAACAATGCTGGTAGTAGTGATTTAATAAATTCAACAGAAGGTGTTTTATATGCAGAGATAAGTGCTTTAGCTAATTATAATACGCAAAGATGGTTTAGTTTAAGTGATGGTACTCATTCAAATGCAGTAAAAATTGGATTTTTAAATAGTGCAACAGATTTTAGATTTGCAGTAGAGGTCAGGAGTGCAAATTCAACACAAGCGTTTATGACATATAACTTTGGTGCAATTACACCGATTATGACTAAAGTAGCAATTAAATTTAAACAAAATGATTTTAGTTTATACGTCAATGGTGTAGAAAGAGCAACAGATACAAACGGAAATGCACCAACAGGTCTTAATGAGTTAGCTTTTGACAGAGGAGATGACGGACAAGATTTTGAAGGAAACGTTAAATGCGTTGCAGTATTTAAAGAAGCATTGAGTGATACAGAATTAACTTGTTTAACAACTATATAATTATGAGAAAAATAGGAAAATACGCTTTTAATGATGAAGCACAATGTAATAGTAAGATAGAAGGTCTTGGAATAGACGATGAGGGCAACCCAAATCACGGACACGCTATCGTAAGACTAGGACACATTATTTTAGAGCAAGGCGAATATGACGAAGAGGGTAACGAAACACAAGCACCAGTATTAAGTGATAAATATCATATAGACGTTGCTTGGAAATTTAACCCACAATATGATGAAGATGGTAATGAGATAACACCAACACACCCTTACGGATGGGCAAGTTATGCAGTTGCTATTGCAGATGGTAACGGAGTACATAGTTTTTATGGTGTGGACTATCAAAGCAATAAACTATGAGAATACTTTTCTTCTTATTAGCTTTTAATTGCTATGGGCAGTTATTAACAGAAGAAGATAAGCAGCAACATTTTATAGCTGGTACAGTATTTTCAGCACCTACATATAGTGAGGTGTATTTAAGAACAGGAGATATAGGTAAAGCATTTGGATATGGTTTATTAGCATCTACATTTGTAGGTATAGGCAAAGAAACAATAGATGATAAATTTGATAAAAGAGATTTAATAGCTACTATGTTAGGAGCAGTAGCAATAAATGTAATATTAACAGCAATAGTAATTATAAATGATAAAAGGATTAAGATATTTAGCAGATAAATTAGAAGAGTTTAAGTTTTGGCTTATACTTAAATGGAATAACCTACTAAAGAGTTTAATGATATGAGCATAAGCGATTTAAAAGTAGCTTGTATAAATGCTATTTCTTTAGGGGTTAGCTTTACTCACGTGGAGAACAGTTTAAAGATTATACTGTTATTGGCTTCTATTGTGTATACACTCCAAAAGATATACGTTAATCATAAAAAAGATGACAAAAAACTTTAAGTTAAAAGAATTTAAATGCAAGTGTGGTTGTGATATGCCATTAGAGGTGTATGAAAACATAATTAAACTTTCAAGTCAATTACAATTTCTTAGAGATTATACTGGTAGACCTATAACTGTTAATAGTGGTTATAGATGTCCTAAACATAATAAAAAAATAGGTGGATCTAAACGATCACAGCACTTATTAGGTAAAGCTGCAGATATAACTATACAAAGTTTAAAACCAGCAGAAGTGTTTATGATTATAGAGGACTTAATAGATATGGGTCATATGTTACAAGGTGGATTAGGATTGTATGAAAAAAAAGGCTTCACTCACTATGATATAAGAAAGACTAAAGCAAGGTGGTAATGAAAAAGATATTAGAATTTTTAGGAGTTAATGTAATAAAAGACATAGGTAAAGTAATAGATGATATATTTACCAATGATGAAGAACGTCAAAGAGCTAAAAACGAACTTGTTAAAATCATACAACAAAAAGAACTGGAGTTACAAAAGATGCAAACAGAGATTATTGTAGCAGAGGCTAAAGGTAATTGGTTGCAACGTTCTTGGCGACCTATACTAATGTTAGCATTTGGTTTCATAGTTATATATGTTAAGTTTATAGCACCATTGTTTGATTTAAAAATACCAGAATTAGAAAACGAATTTTGGAATTTATTACAATTAGGTATAGGTGGATATGTAATTGGACGAAGCGCTGAAAAGATAGCTGACAATATCGTTATCAAAAAATAAATTTTTTTATTTAAAAATAAATATATAACTTTACATCATTTATTATTAAATTGTTTTATAAACAATACAAAAAAAGTTATAATAAATATAAGCCATTTGCGGCCTATTCATAATGGCAAAAAAAACTAAAAGAAAAAAGTTAATTGAAAAGCTAGATAAAATATTTAGCATCTACATAAGACGCCGCAATGCCATTAATGAAATAGCAGAATGTTTTACTTGCGGTAAACAAGACCATTGGAAAAAACTACAAAACGGCCACTTTCAAAGCCGTAAACACTATGCAACACGTTGGGACGAATTAAATTGTCAGGTTCAGTGTGCTGGATGTAATGTCTTCCGTTATGGAGAACAATACAAATTCGCTAAAAACCTTGACGCAGCTTATTACAACGGTTTGGCAGAACAACTACATCAAAAAGCTAATACAACAGTAAAACTAGATAATACAGATTTACAAATGTTAATAACTAAATACGAAGAACTTATAAAACAATTAGACCAATAAAGTATATTTGTTTAAATCAAATCTTTGTTTTTTTGTTTTAACTGCCAACCAGTCAATAAGCCAGCTATTAAGCTGGTTTTTTGTTTATATTTTGTTAATTAATTATTTTTTTGTAGCTTTGGTTATATATCATACAAAACAAAGATAATATTATGACACATACTGAAGATGTAAAACGAGTAGCTTCAAACGAAACAATAGATTTCTTGAACGCTAGAATTAAAGCTTTAGAAAATAGAGTACAATTTTTAGAAGCATCATTAGAAATTTATGAATTAACAAAAGAAGAAGAATGAACAAACAAAAATTAACAGAGTTATACAAAAAGTATAATTTAAGTAAAGATGACTTCTTTAAACATCAGCACTACACAATCATTACACGACAAGGGATAGATAAAATACAAGCCCTTGAACAAATGTACGTAAGGTACGAAGTTGTAAAATGTGAACCAAACTACGCTGTATTTAAAGCCTATGCAGAAAAAAACGGTAAAAAAATAGAAACCTTTGGAAGCGCATATAAAGGCGCTAGTTTTAAAGATGGTACAACAAACAGCTGGTACGTAGCCGAGATGGCCGAGAAACGTGCAATGAGCCGAGCCGTATTGAAGCTTACTGGTTTTTACGAACTAGGTGTATTTGGAGAAGATGAAAGCGAAAGCTTTAAAAAACAAAAAACTGAATTTAAAACCCTATAATATAAATAACTATGAGTGCATTAATTAACTATTCAATAAGAGTAGACAAACTACCAAAAGAAAAATTTGTTGCTGGGAAAGACGGTGCGGTTTACCTAAACCTAACAATGAGTGTAAACGATGAAACAAGATACGGTAACAACGTTGGTATTTTTGTAAGCCAAAGCCAAGAAGAACGTGAAGCTAAAAAGCAAAAAACTTACGTGGGGAACGGCAAAGTGGTTTGGAATAACGGATCTATTGTAAATGCTGAGAAAGAAGTTGAAGCAGTACAAAACGAGCCACTTGAAGCAGAAGCAGACGGCTTACCATTTTAATTTTATTTTTAACAAGGGCGGTTTAATTACCGCCTTTTTTTTATATTTAACCAACCTATGACAGAGCAGCAAACAACAAATAATATGTTAATGGAATTAATTAAAGAAGAATGTTTAATAAACACTTCTGAAATTATGGACTATCCACCAACTGCTCTTAGTTTAGGTAAAAAAACAATACAAAGTAAAAAAGGTGATATAACGTTTCCTATTCCCATTGGTACTTACGGAAATTTTAGTTTTGTACAAGCACCGCCAAAGACTAAAAAAACATTTTTTATTAGCCTACTGGCTTCGGTTTACCTTAGTGGTGAAAATAATTTTGGTGGTGGTATAAGAGGCCACCGTGAAGGCCGTTGTCTTATTCACTTTGATACTGAACAAGGTCATTGGCACGCACAAAGAGTATTTAAACGCATACAAGATATGAACACATCAACCGATGTTGGTTGTTACCAAACTTATGCGCTGCGCACAATAGGCTATAAAGAACGTTTACAATTTATAGAATACATACTACAACAAAACAAAGATAAAAACGGTTTAGTTATCATTGATGGTATTGCCGATTTAGTTAGCGATGTAAACAACCTTGAAGAAAGTAACTTGTGTGTACAAAAAATGATGCAACTATCTGCACAATATAACTGCCATATAATTACGGTAATACATAGCAACTTCGGCACAGACAAACCAACTGGCCATTTAGGCAGTTTTTTAGAAAAAAAGACAGAAACACAAATACAACTAGAAGCCAATACCGTAAACAAAGAATGGATAACAGTTAGCTGTAAAAGATCAAGAGGTTACAGCTTTGAAACATTTAGTTTTAGTGTAAACGATTTTGGTTTACCCTATGTAGTTGGCGAAATTTACAACCCCCTTAAAGATTACGTACCTAGTAAATTAAAAAAATGAAAACACTATTAGAACTGGCGTACAAAAAACACAAGGATTGGATTAAGATTGTTTGTTCGTTTGGTTGTAACCCCAGCTCTGCCGAAGACATAGTGCAAGAAATGTACATACAACTTGATAAAGATATTAAAAAAGGCCTTGACCTTGCCTACAAAGATGACATAAATCATTTTTATTGTTATAAAGTTTTAAGAGGAATTTATTTTAACATATACAAAAAAGAAGCTAGGCAAATAAAAATATATTTAGAAGATATGAAAGAACTTAAACAAGCTGAAGATTTAGCCATTGACGAACAACAATACGCACAACGCAAAAGCAAAATAGACGTTATACTAAACACAATGTATTGGTACGACAAAAAGGTTTTTGAATTAATAGCAAGCGGTAAAAGCATTGCAAGCCTCAGCCGTGAAACTGGTATAAGTTATTATTCATTATACAATACATATACAAACGCAAAAAAACATATAAAAGAACAGTTATGAAATTAGGAGATTTAGTTTATTACATTACTTATTATACTGGCATACATTGGCTAGTAAAAACTATTAGTAAAGCACTTGGAAAAGATTGTGGGTGCGACAAACGCCGTAACGATTGGAACGATATAGACTTAGAATTATGAATGAACAAGAAAAACAAGATTGGGTTGAATTTAAAGCAAACGTAACAACAAAACTAACCCAACCACAATTTAAGTTATTATGCAAACTCCACGCAAAGCATTACAATCATAGGTATTACGAGCCTTGTAGCTGCCGACCAAAGGAATTAAAAATGTGGATAGCTGATATTGATAGGTTGTTTAACAAACCTTAATGATAAAAAATATACACCAATGGGAAAAAGCCATTGTAGAAATGCTAAACCTTGATGGTTGGCAACTAACACATACTGGTAAAGGTAACCAAAGCTGGGACGCTATTGGTAAAACACCAAACGGAAACGATTGTGTAATAGAAATGAAGTTTCGTAAAACTTACTACGAAGATAAAATGCTTGAAAAGTTTAAATACGATAAACTAATTGCAACTGGTAAAGTAGCCTTATACTTTGTTAATGATCCAAAGGGTAATTATTTATTCTGGTTAAATGATTTACAACAACTTAATGAAGTTGAAATGTTATGCCCTGACACTACCTTATGGACAAAGAAAAAAATTAAAAAGCCTTGCTACCTTATTAACGAAAAATATGCAACCGTAATAAATATTAATAGTTAATAATTTGTTTATAAGTATATTTTGTTTATATTTGGTAAAACAAAATAACAAAACAATGAGAACACAATTAGATGATTTAAATCAAGAATTAAGGAACATTAATAAAACATTGATGTTTAAAACCCCTAATGAAACAAAAAACAAATTGCTTAAAAGAGCAGAAATAATTAGGAGTATAATTTTTAATATTCAATAAAATGAAAAAAACAAAGACAGGATTACATATCCAAACACGCAAAAACAGAATAGAAGTTTATACACAAAACGAACTTGACGCTAAAGAGTTAAAAAGAGAAAAGCAAAGGCTTGTTATATTACAGCTTGGTTTATTCTTTGCATTCTTTATGTGTGCAGTATTAGGTTATTTAGTAGGTAGTGCGCAATGAATTTACTGCAAAAACAAGCATACGCATTATGGTTTGATTGGTTAGGTAATAAAATAATAGAATGGAAAGATGCCAAGCCTTTAAATAAAGACCTACGCAATTGCATAAAAGCAATAAACGAAATAGGTATATTTACTAATACCCTACATACTGAAAACGAAGTATTAAAAAAAAGGATAAAACTTATTAGAGAACAAAAAAACGATTTAATAAGTAAACAACAACAACAAATAACAGATTTAAAAACCAAGTTAAAACAATACGAAATATGATAATTAATTATTGCAACATAGCTTTATATGTTGAATTTAGTTACGAAGAAGCTGAACCAGCTACATACGACTATCCAGGATCACCAGACGAAGCAACAATAGAATCAGTTAAAGTCAACGATGTTGATATTTACGATTTACTAGGTGCAGAACAATTATACGATATACAAGAATTAATATGTAAACAAATGCGAGATTAATATGAGTACAATTAAATTACTTGACGGAAAAATATACGACCAAAATGCCTTGCTTAAAAAAATGGATAATGATGAATTTTACTACGGTGAGTTGAATCAATTGGCATTAAGCAGCAGCAGTTTAAAACAAATACTTTCAAGTCCAAAAACATATAAGTTTAACCAAAAGTATGGCAGCCCAGAAAGCCAAGCCTTACGTGATGGGTGGTTGTTTCATACGGCTATACTGGAGCCTGATGTATTTGCAGCGCAAACATTTGTAGATGTACAAAGTAAGAATACAAAAAAGTTTAAACAAGCCAAACAAGAACTAGGTAAGGTATTTACTGCTAAAGAAAAAAGCGATGCAGAACGTTTAGCTGATGCTTTTTACCGTAACGAACACGCCTTACAACTTATAACCGATTGCAACTTTGAAGTTCCTGCCATTGGCCAAATACAAAACAAACCCTTTAGAGGGAAAGCCGATGTACTGGCTGCCGATAGAATTGTTGATTTGAAAACAACAAGCGATATAAAGGGCTTTCATTATGCTGCTAAAAAATACGGTTACGATATTCAATGCTATTTGTATTGTAATTTGTTTGGTAAAACACACGACCAGTTTAAATTCCTTGTGTTAGATAAAGGCAGTTTAGATATTGGCATTTGGGATTGCAGCGAAGAGTTTTATTTTGCTGGCGAAGAAAAAGTAGAAAAAGCCATTAGCCTATACGAAAAGTTTTTTGTTGAAGGTTACGACATTGATAACTATTGTTTAAGTGGAATGCTATGAAATTATTTGAAGACAACTGGGGTATAGATAATTCCCCAATAGAAGATGTTGAAATAACAACAACAATACTATACTTTAGCCGTAAAGAATTAAAAGAATTTAAAACCTTATGTAAAAAAGGTATAAGAAAAGAGTTTGGGCAAGAGTACCAACAAAAGGGTAATTTAAGTGATTTACTTTTAAAACTATTAAGACAACAATACAATGATTAAAAAAATAACAGCCAGCAGAATATTAAGTAAAAGCCAAGCTGCTAACTTAAAAACAAAGTTCCTTGATCATACACACTACAACCAATTAATAACAACCGATTGCGACGCTTACGACAATTACGGAGATCTACTATTTAGGTTTAGAAAAAACGCCATACCTATTAATATACTTAAAACTGGTGTTGATGCCTTTAAACATTCAATAGAAGTTACAGAAAGCAGAGGTGCAGCAAGCGGAAGCAGCCACAAGCGTATTCGCAAAGATGGTAGTATAAGTAATATAACAGTAGGTAATAAGGTACAGTCAGGTAGTGTTGGTTTTATGGATAGCGGCGCTATGGTTAAGTATTGCCGTAAAACTGCATTTGCTCGCAATTACTTTGATAAATTCAAACAAGGCATACCGTTTGTACAATTTATAGATCAAAAGTATAAAGAGTTATGTCCTGAACATTATGCAAAACAAAAAGCCATAGCCGATGGTACAAACCGCAATTACATAATAGGCGATACAAGTTTTACAACCGTAACAGTAAATAAAAACTTCCGTACTGCTTGTCACCAAGACGCTGGCGATTTCCGTGAAGGCTTTGGCAACCTTATTGTATATCGTGAAGGCCATTACGATGGCGGTTTTTTTGTAATGCCCGAATACGGTATAGCTGTTGATTTACACAACACCGACCTACTATTTGCAGATGTACACAAATGGCACGCCAATACAGAGTTTACAAATTGCAGCGATGACTGGTTGCGTATAAGCTTTGTAATGTATTACCGAGAAAATATGATTAAATGCAGCAGCCCAAGCGGTGAACTGCAAAAAGCTAAAATGGATAAAACTGGATATTTAACATTATGAACACAACAACAAAACAAAACAACGGATTAAAGTTTGAGTCGTTTATTATGGATTGGTTTGCTAAGGAAAAAAACATAAACCTTAGCCACTACACAACCTATGAAGAACAAATACACAAAGGTGAAAACCGACAAGGTGTTGAAATAAAAAACGATCAAATGTTTAAAAAAACTGGCAACCTTTTTATAAGCGTAGAACGTGAGTACGATTATACAACACACCCTAGCGGTATATTTAAAAACCAAAGCTGGCTTTACGTAATAGGCGACAAAGATTGCTTTTACATATTTAGCACTAAACAACTGCGGCAAATATACAACGGTAACAAACCAAAACTATACAATGGTTTTAAAACACCAAAGGGAGGTACAGAAAAAGGCTTTTTACTAAATACAAAAATGGCTGATAAATTTTGTATAGAAAAAATTAGTAACCAAACTAAACTATTTTAATATGGATAATTTATTTATATTTATACCAACCAAAACCAGATACGATAACTGCAAAACAGCTAACTTAATTGGTAACTATAAAAATTTATTTTTAGTTGTAGAGCCACAAGAATATAAAGAATACAGAATTAACTACCCTAACTTTAATATATTGCAACTACCAGAAGATGATAAAGGTATTATTTATTGTAGGAATTTTATAAAACAATATACAGAACAAAGGGGTGTTGAATATTATTGGCAAATTGATGATGATGTATCTTATATTTACAAAAGGAAATTAACAAAATTAATAAGACATAATCCTTTAGAAGCTTTAATATATTGTAATAATTATTTTATAAATAATAGTATATCTGTTGGTGCTTTAGAATATAGGCAGTATGCTTGGTCTGCAAATAAAGATGTTATATTAAACTCTTTTTGTGATAGTGTTGTTTTTGTAAATAATATATTAACAAAAGGTATGAAATATACAGAAGGAACAAAAGAAGATAGGGATTTTTGTATTCAAGCTATTAGTAATGGTTTAAAAACTGGTAGGCTTACAACTTATGCTTTTTCAGCTCCAAGTAATGGTTCTAATAAAGGTGGTTTAAAAGAAATATTTTATGATGTAAAAGATGCAGAATTAAACACTTGTAAAAAAATGATTGAAATTTGGGGTGATGATATATGTAGGCACATTGTAAAACCAGACGGTAGGAACGATTTAAAAATAAATTGGAAAAACATAAACAATAACCAAACAAAACTATTTTAATGAAAAGAAAAAAGCTTACACAAATGCAAAGAATAGCAAGGCTAGAAAAACTACTAGCAGATATTTACATAAAAGTACAAGCCTATAAAATGACAATGGAAAAACAAGATGAGCAAAAAAAAGATTGATTACATAAGCGGTACTGAAACAGCATACATAAGAAAACAAATGCCAGTATATAGTGGGGTGTTAAAATACTTTCCTGATGCCATTATGGAAGTATCAAAAGTTTCTTGGGCTGGTAACCAACAACACCACCCTAACAAATCCTTACATTGGGACAGAGCCAAAAGCACCGATGAACTTGATGCACTAACAAGGCATTTAATACAAGCTGGTACAACAGATACCGATAACCAACGCCATAGCGCAAAGGTGGCCTGGAGAGCATTAGCCAACCTACAAAAAGAATTAGAAAAAGAAGGCAAAGCGCCTTTAAGTAAATATAATAAACCGTTATGAAATTTAATATACAAATTGAACACCTAGGGAAAAAGGAAAACAAAAACGATACCGATAAGGATATGTATCATTTAACATTTAAAACCTACAACGCTGAAGTAACTGGCAAATTTGAAAGAAGTGAAATACGCCACATTATACAAATATTAGATAACGCAATATAAAACAAATGACACTACAAGAACTTAAAAAACACTTAGAAAACATATATGGTTTTAACCTAGCAGATAGATCAAGGAAACGTGAACTGGTTGATGCTCGTAGAATATTTAGTAAAATAGGTTTTAGTTTAGGCTATAACCTTAGGGAGATAGGCGAACAAATAGACAGAAAGCATTGCAACGTAATACACTTACTTGATACCGTAAACCTAACAACAACCACCCATAAAATAATACACGATAACCTAGTAAAAGAGTATGGCCTTTTAAGCCGTTTATTTAACGTAAACGATGTAAAACAAATACAAGCACAAGCAGCAAGGCAGCGTGACGATGAGTCGTTAAAGGTAATAAAACAAATTACTAATACCTTAATGAACTGGGATACAAACTCATTAAACAACTTTTTACAAACAAGGGTAAAGGTATATGACAAACTAATAAAAACAACAAAGCCACAAAAGCCAATACAAAAAGTAAAAGGCGCTACACTTAAACGCCCAGTTAAAAATACTTTGCTAGGCTAAAAAATTATATAAATGTTTATATATAAGTACAATACTTAAACAATGGCATACAATACAGAAGAATTAAAACAACAAAGTATAGAGGTTATTAAAAAGCATAACCTTGTATTTATAGGTGATATATTTGGCTATACTGGTTTTAGCAAGCGAGCCTTTTACGACCACAAATTGCACGAATGTAACGCTATAAAAAGCGCATTAGATAAAAACCGCATTAATATGAAAGTAGATATGCGAGCCAAATGGTACGAAAGCGACAACGCTACACTACAAATAGGTTTAATGAAACTTATAGCCAACGATGAAGAAGCCCATAGACTAAACGGCACAAAGCGTGAAATAAAACACGACACCACCGACAAACAAATAAATATTAAAATACATAGATAATTGGATGTAAATGTAAACGTTGTATTTGAACACTTACTTGATAGCCAAAGCAAGATAGTTGTAGAACAAGGCGGTACAAGGTCAGGTAAAACGTTTAACATATTACTTTATTTAATATTCCATTACTGCCAAACTAATAACGGTAAAACAGTTACAATATGCCGTAAAACATTTCCTGCATTACGTAGTTCTGTAATGCGTGACTTCCTTGACATACTAAAACAACACAAAAAATACAACGAGGGCAACCACAATAAAAGTAACAGCGAATACAACCTAGACGGTAACCTAATAGAATTTATTAGCGTAGACCAACCACAAAAGATTAGAGGGCGTAAACGTGATGTACTATTTATAAACGAAGCCAACGAACTAGACTACGAAGACTGGCAACAGTTGGTGTTCCGTACAACAGAAAAAATAATACTAGACTACAACCCAAGTGATGAATACCATTGGATATACGACAAGGTACTAAACCGTGATGATGTTGAATTTTACAAAACCACATACCTAGACAACAAATTCCTTGACCCCACAATAGTAGATGAAATAGAACGCCTAAAAGAAACCGATGAACAATACTGGCAAATATACGGACTAGGTGAAAAAGGTATAAGCAAAGCAACCATATTTAATTACATTGAAGTGCCACACATTCCACACGATGCACAACTTATAAGCTACGGTGCTGATGCTGGTTACACTAACGATCCAAGTACACTTGTAAGCGTATATAAAAAAGATTACAACATTTACATACAAGAACATTTGTATCGCACAATGATGACAACCAAAGACATAAGCGATCACTTTAAAACATTACCAATAGGACGTAACCCAATTTACTTTGATGCAGCCGAGCCACGACTTATAGATGAACTAAGGCGTATGGGACACAACATACAACCAAGCCTAAAAGGACGTGACAGTATCAATGCTGGTATTGATTTGCTTAAACGTTTTAAAATACACATTACAACAGACAGCAACAACGCAATACAAGAATTTAGAAACTACAAGTGGGCAGAAGATAGAACTGGAAAACTAACCAACAAACCAATAGATAAGAACAATCACATTATTGATGCGGTGCGTTATGCAACTTACTCAATGTTAAGCCGTCCTAACTTTGGTAAATATGCAGTACACTAAACCACTAAAATAATTTAAAAAAGTTTATATATTAATATGAAGTTTAAATTAAACATACCAACCAGCTTAAACGAAATAACTTTAGCGCAATACCAAGAGTTTGAAAAACTAAACTTTGACAACCAAGCAGACGTACACCAACGTATGATAGAAATATTTTGCCAAGTTCCTACATACATTGCAAGGGGTATGAAAGCAACAGACGTAACAGAAGTTTGTAACAGCATAAACAATATGTTTGATACCAAACACCAGCTAATAAATACATTTAGTTTAAACGGTCAAAAATACGGTTTTATACCAAGCCTTGAAGATATGACCTTTGGCGAATACGTAGACCTTGATACCTTTATAGGCGACAACGAAAACCTACACCGAGCAATGAACGTACTATACCGACCAATACAATTAAAACAAGGTAAGCGTTACACAATACAAGAGTACGACCCAACAACCTACGACATTGCTAAAGAGTTTCCTTTGAGCGCAGTATTTGGAGCGGTGGTTTTTTTTTACAATTTAGGGACGGAATTATCCAAAGTTATCCTGAGTTATTCGAACAAAACCAACGAGGAGAACTTAGCGCAATATCTAATTTCACAACCAAGTGGGGTTGGTACAACAGCATCTATGGAGTCGCTCAAGGAGATATTACAAAGTTTAAACATATCACTAAGTTGAACGTTCACGAATGTTTAACCTACCTAACATACACAAAAGAAAAAAACGAAATAGAAGCAAGGCAAATAAAAAATAAATTTAAGTAATGCAAATACTAAAACACATACTAGGCCAATGCGGTGAAAGCCACATAAACATATATACAGCGCTTTTATTAGTATTATTAGCAACGGCAGTTAAATTAAAAACAAAACCAAATGAGTAATACAGGAATAAGAGGCTTTTATTTATTAACCGAAGCAATTGAACAACAACTACTAAACGATGTTAATGTAAACACCGTAACAACTGGCGACATATACGACATTGATTTAGCAAAGCAAAGTATATTTCCGTTATGCCATATTATAGTAAACAACGTTACAGCACAAGAACAAGTATTAACTTTTAACGTTAGCGTATTAGCTATGGACATTGTTGATGAAAGTAAAAAACCAACAACAGATGTATTCCGTGGAAACAACAACGAACAAGATGTGCTTAACACACAACTACAAGTATTAAACAAACTTGTACAAGTATTACGTAAAGGCACACTATATAATGATAAATACCAATTAGAAGGCAATGCCACTTGTGAACCATTTTACGAAAGGTTTGAAAACAAAATGGCTGGCTGGAGTGCAACGTTTAATGTATCGGTAACTAACGACATAACAATATGCTAGTAGAACAAGCCGTAACAGACGCCCTTAATGCTTTTGCTAAATACGTTATACAACAAAGTAGAAACGAATTAACAAAGCAAGGCAAAGCCGATGGCGATTTATACAAAACTCTAGGAGGCCAAGTAAGTAAAACTGCTAAAGGGTTTAAGCTTGTAATGGAAATGGAAGATTACGGTAAGTTTCAGGATCGTGGTGTTAAGGGTGCTGATCCAAGTAGGTTATCGCCTAATGCTAAAATAACTGGGCAGCAAGCAGCAAACTCACCATTTAGGTTTGGTACAAAAAGTTCAGCTGGTACTTTTAAGCAGTTTGTTAAACGGATGTCATTGTTTGCTAAACAAAAAAACATTAGGTTCAGAGAATTTAAAACAGTAAAAGGTAAAAGGGTATCAACTGGGCGTTATGCAAAAGGCGGTTTCGATGCTGTTGGTTACATAATAGCTAGCAATATTTATAATCGTGGTATAAAACCAAGTATGTTTTTTACAACACCATTTAAAAAAGCATTTGCAAGGTTACCTGAAGAATTAATAAAAGCTTACTCCGTAGGTATTGAAAAACAAATACAAGTAAACATTACACAAAAATGAGCAAAGTAAACGCAAGAAGTCCATATTACATAAACTTTAATAATACTAATTTAGTAAGTGTTGATTTAGAACTATATGTATATACAGGGGAGCAAGATAATGGCAGTAACAATACAAGAACAAATAAATTTAGCTTTACCTCATCAGCAGTAGAACAAAATGCTACTTTTGAGGTAGGAGAAATAGTAAGAGATTATTTGTTACATACTTTTGATGGAGATTATGCAACTGAAACTGTTTGGGTAGATTACAGATATAGAATACAACTTACAAATCAAACAGGGGTTTGGTCATCTTTTGTACAATTAAAAGGATTTGATGGTTACGGCTTTTTTGAAGATGGTTATAACCCACAAAACAATACAGGTTTATTACAATCTAATACTACAATAGTAAAGTTAGATGATGCACCTGCAACAATACCTGTAGACACCTCACAAACTACACAAGTAACATACGAACTAAACGGACAACAAATATACACTAAATCTGTAAGTTCAAGCACAAATAGTAATGCACAAATAGAATACGTTACAAGTGGTATAAATGGTTCTGATGAATTCGAAGACAGAGTTATACAAGATAATGGTATTTTTGAAAGCAGTGAATGTTTAACACAATTCGCAAATGAATTTGAATTATTTGATTTCGATACCATATATGTTGATACAACAAACGGTGTTACAAAATTAACAGTCGATAATATAAGTGAATGTAAATACGATCCTTATAAAATAACGTTTGTAAATAAATTTGGTGCATTACAAGACATTTGGTTTTTTAAACGTACTAATGAATCACTAACTACAAAGCAAAAAAAATACAAACGTAATACTGTTGTAGCTGGTACTTATGATATAAGCAGACATCAAGATAAAACACTTACAAAGAATGGTAAAGAGAAGCTAACTCTAAACACAGGATATTATCCAGAATCTTATAATGATGTATTTAAAGAGATGCAACTAAGTGAAGATTGTTGGATAGAGATAAACTCACAGACACTACCGATACAAGTAACAAGTAGCTCTTTAGCATATAAGACACACTTAAACGATAAGTTAATTAATTATACAATAGAAGTTGAATTTGCCTTTGACACTATAAACAACATACGTTAATGCAAATACTAGAATTACACATAAAAGGTTATAAAGACGTCATAGGTACTGCATCATCTACTGCTGCAGATAAACTTATAGATTCTACTGCTAATTTTAATGAAACTGTTGATGTAGGTGATTTAGTTACAAACGTATTACCAGGAATACAAGGTACAAGAGCTTTTGTTACTGCCATTGATAGTGATACACAACTTGATTTAAGTGCAGATATATTTAGTGGTACTGGAACACAAACATATAAAATAGAAAGCGATTACACTAAGGTAGATATGTTTGAAGATGAAAGCGTATCAATAACAGAATCATTATTAAACGTAAGAGATATATCAAAAGTCTTTACACCTTTTAGTCAGCAATTTAATTTACCAGCTTCTAAACACAATAACAAACTATTCAGACATTACGAAAAT
>Ga0181553_10002570_pt1 | contig 15918 bp, 11 predicted proteins | sample 011ome_17_FD_133753 | JGI IMG/M metagenome (GOLD analysis project Ga0181553, IMG submission 133753) | Coastal salt marsh microbial communities from the Groves Creek Marsh, Skidaway Island, Georgia - 011502XT metaG (megahit assembly) | ecosystem: Environmental > Aquatic > Marine > Intertidal...
GCACTTAAGACAGTCAGTTCAGCCTGGGAAGGACCTGGTTCCGGTGTTAATGCAATCTCACCTGTGTGATAAATGCCAGCAGCCGCCATGGCACGAATAGCAGCTCGCGCTTCTTCCGGGGTCTGTCGCAGACTGATACTGACAGATGGAATTAAATTAGGCCCCAACACTTCGCCACTGGCTATAAGATTACTCAGTCTATTGTTGACTTCAGCCGTACCGCTACCATTGAGGACTGTTGTGTATCCGGCTTCAAGCAATGACAACATCTGCGCTTCAAAATCAGGATTTTCTCTTATGTGTTTATGGTCATCGATAAAACCTGCCATGGCAGTCAAGCCTTCCGCATCAATAACCTGTCCTACTGTTCGGCGTGGATTACCAGAACTTACAGATGATATACGACCATCTTCAACGATAATCGAGCCATTTTCTATAATGTTGCCGGGAGTCATGATGATACGTGCATTAGTGATTGTTAAATCCTGCGCCGTTGCATTCAAAGCAGGCAGACACATCAGACCGCCCAGTATCATTGTTTTAATTGTTAAATTTGTCGTTCGTCGCATGTTGCCCTCTCTGTAAATAACACTCTTGGTTTTATTAAAGTGCTAGGAGTATATAGGAAAGCTGAAAGCTCTTACCAGAGCAGAACAAGCCTCCTTAAAATAATCCTCATAGAAAATGGATTAATATCCTCGCAGCCTGATAAAATATTTCCTAAAAAAGAGTGCAGCGGAGAAAAAATGACTCAAGTAATACATCGACTTAAAAAGTTAACGCTCTTTATGGGTTTTATCATCCTGCTAGGTCTGCAAGCTTGCAGCTCAGAAACTGAAAATGATGAGCTTAGTGAGGAATCAATTTCCGGTTCAAACTCATCAGTTACTGCAACCTTAAGTGTTCCAACGATTGCTCTGGCAGACAGTCGGCCGGGCGACTGGTTGGCTCATGGTCGTACCTGGTCTGAACAGCGTTTCAGTCCACTGGCGTCTATTAATACGGAATCCGTTAATGACTTATCTCTGGCCTGGTATGTTGACCTGCCGGAGAGCCGGGGACAGGAAGCCTCGCCAATCATCGTCAACGGCATCATGTATACCACTGCTGCCTGGAGCATAGTCTATGCACTGGATGCCGATACTGGCGAGGAGCTTTGGCGTTTTGATCCTGAAGTTGACCGTTCTCATGCCGTACATGGCTGCTGTGATGCCGTTAATCGAGGCGTAGCCTGGTGGGAAGACAGAGTCATTGTCGGCACATTGGACGGCAGATTAATTGCACTTGATGCCGAAACAGGAGAAGAACTTTGGTCTGTACTGACAGTTGATTTATCCCAACCTTACACCATTACCGGAGCACCCCGCGTTGCTGAGGGTCTGGTGTTTATTGGCAATGGTGGTGCCGAATTCGGTGTCAGAGGTTATGTGACTGCCTATGATATTGAAACTGGTGAGCAGCGGTGGCGTTTTTATACGGTGCCTGGCAACCCCGCTGACGGCTTTGAATCAGACACCATGGCCATGGCTGCTGAAACCTGGCAGGGAGAATGGTGGTTACTAGGTGGTGGAGGCACTGCCTGGGATTCCATGGCCTATGATCCTGATCTCGGTCTGTTGTATATCGGCACCGGCAACTCTTCCCCCTGGAATCCACAAATCAGAACTGAAGGCGTCGGCGATAATCTGTTTGTTTCTTCTATTGTCGCTCTTGATGCTGATACCGGCGACTATGTCTGGCACTACCAGACCACCCCAGGCGATGCCTGGGATTACACTGCTACCCAGCACATGATTCTGGCTGATCTGGAAATTGATGGCCGATTGCGACAGGTTATTATGCAGGCACCCAAAAACGGTTTTTTCTATGTGATTGACCGGGTAACCGGTGAATTCATTTCTGCTGAAAATTTCGTGCCGGTAACCTGGGCTGATGGCATTGATCCTATAACAGGAAGACCAAATATCCTGGATTCAGCCAAGTACTGGGAAACAGGAGAAGTGTCCGTGCAATCCCCAAGCTTCTTTGGTGGTCATAACTGGCATCCCATGTCCTTTAACCCGGAAACCGGGCTGGTGTATTTACCTGCCCAGGAAATCAGCTTTCCCTACATGGCAGATAATAATTTTGAACCAAAAACACTGGCTGCCAATCTCGGTATCGATACCTCAGCTGCCCGTCTGCCAGATGATCCTGAAGTCATAGAAGCTGTAAAAGCGGCAACACTTGGCCATCTGGCTGCCTGGGATCCAGTCACGCAAGAAGAGCGTTGGCGAGTTCAATATCCGGGGCCCTGGAATGGCGGCGTTCTTTCTACAGCTGGTGGTCTGGTGTTTCAGGGCACTGCCGGAGGTTTTTTAAAAGCCTATGATGCCAACAATGGTTCCACACTTTGGGAATACCCGACACAATCTGCCATTGTCGCCCCACCAGTCACTTATGAAATAGATGGAGAACAGTACCTGACGGTTATGGCAGGCTGGGGAGGTATCTTTCCGATGATTACCGGTCCGCTTTCATTGAGTTCAGGTCTTACTTTAGACAACAGCCGTATACTGACATTTAAACTCAACGGTGAAGCTGCTTTGCCTGATTTTGAACTGTCTGTTCCCGACCTGCCTGATCTCACTGGCGTCAATATTGATACGGAAATGGCCGAACAGGGTTTTGCAGTCTATGACCGCTATTGCGGTGCCTGCCATGGTGCTGGTGCAGTTGGCAGCGGTGTCATCAATGACCTGCGTTACAGCACTTTTACTGCCACTCCTGAAGCATGGGCCTCCGTGGTGCTGGGTGGGTTGTTTGCTGAGCTGGGCATGGTGAGTTTTGCTGAAGAACTTGATGCTGCCGATGCTGAAGCTATTCGACACTACATACTGACAAGACAGCAGTTCGCTGCCAGCCAGCTATAGAAAACCTCAACTCTATAGATGAGCCTAGACGATCTTTTTCATGTAAAAAGAGCCCGGCTCATTGGCTGGCGTAAGAAAAGGTGTCACACGTTTTAGTTCGTCAAAATGATGATGGCTCAGATAATTCAACGCGCCGATTATTTCCCAGCTGCCATTATGGCTGAGGAAAGCTTCCAACAGATATTGCTCATTCCAAAAACTTACCTGTTCTTTTAGCCAGACCACTGAGTAATTTTTAGGTAAAAAGATATCATGCACATGAACAATAACGCCCTTGTTAAGCGTCGGGAGCAGTTCCAGATATTCAAACAGCACATCCCCCTGTGGCCTGATCACATGAGAAGAATCGATAAATAAAATATCGTTCTCATCAAGCTGGGAAAAAAAATCAAGCTCGACTTCTTCAACTTTTTTCCTCAATACCGATACATCTGTTTTTTCCAACCAGGGCATTTCATAAGGCTCAATGCAGATATGTTCACAACCATAGTCCGGATTTTCTTCCTTGTTTTTATTGAGCGCTCTAATGGCCATCAAGGTTGAATTACCGCTGCCAATTTCTATGATCTTTTGTGGTTTGACACTGCGGATAATCTGGTACCAGTACTCCGCATCACCCGGACCAAAAGAGCCATTATTCAGATAAAACTCCAGCTCACTGCCTTTATCTAAACGGATATTTTCCAGTTCTTTGCTGTAAGTATATTTTTCTAAATAAACAAGCTGCTTACTTTCATTTAATTTAATTCCAGGAAGCTTTCGGTCCAAGGCAAAGTCTTTATGCGGCTCACGAAAATCGAATTGCGGTTCATAGTAATGATTACGTATTGGAAAAACCCCGACCTGTAGTAAAGCATTCTTGATATAAGGCAATCGATGTACGCCTTTTTTTCGTACAACTTTTAACAACCAGGCTGAAACATAGATAAAAGGCAGAAGCACAATATCCAGAATTTTATAGAGCGTTTTTTTCATTCTTAGATCTTTGGCGTGTCATACATATTGATGAATTCCCAGGCTGCTGTTTCCGAGCCTCTTTCCACGCTCACTTCAATCAGAACTGGAGCGTCATCATCAATTGCTTTCGCCAATACCGGTTTTAACTCTTCAGGTGTCGTTACCCTGTACCCGGCAACACCAAAACTTTCCGCCAGTTTCATGAAGTCGGGATTTATTAAATCGGCACCCACCAGCCTGCCACCAAAGCCCATTTGCTGATCACGGCGCACGTTACCAAAAGAATGATTATTGAATACCAAGGTCACCAGACCAATGCCATATTGTGCGGCTGTTGCCAGTTCCTGTAATGCAAACATGAAACCACCATCGCCATTGACTGACACAACCGCGCGCTCAGGATTCGCCGCTTTAACGCCAAGTGCTGTCGGAAAGCCAAAACCCAGCGTTCCCTGAAACCCCTCAGAGATATAGGTTCTTGGCTCATAAACAGGCATGCCTCCCGCCCAGGTGGCAAAACCCATCTGTGAAAGCTCAGGGACATAGCAACCATTACGGGGTAATACTTCTCTAATCACATTCAAATAAGCCATCTGCGGCTGTACTTTCTGAATGAGCTTCCAGGCTTTTGCCTTAATTTCAGCTATTTCATCGCTACGGGAAGAATCCGGATTAACCTGTGTCTCGAGTTCAGATAGCAAGGCTTTACAGCCATCTGCGGAATCCGCAATCACGGCTATATCAGGCACGAAACGTTCAACTTCTTTCGGATCAATCTCTATACGAATCAAGGTTCGGTCATCATTTGGCATGCGTTGATAGTCTGATCCTGCCACCCAGCGCATGTAAGGCATTTCTACTCTAGAGCCAATGCCGATAAGCAGATCACAATCATCCCAGAGTACCCGCGCAGCCACCGGCGGCACACTTAAAGGATGATCTTCTGGCACAACACCCCGGCCACTTCTGAAGGCTGTCACCGGACAGTTTAAAAGCTCGGCAAGAGCAAGTACTTCCTGGCTGGCATCCTGCGCTCCGGAACCACACATAATCATCGGCTTTTTAGCTTTAGTGATAGCTTTTGCTGCAGCTTTTATCTGATCGATATCCAGTTCAGGCCTGGTAATGTGCTTAGTCCCTACCCCTATTTCAACGTCCCAATTCTGCGCCATGGTATCCCAGCACATCTCAACTGAAACCGGACCAGGCCTACCACTAACCATGGTTTCAAACGCTGAATTCATGATGGCTGTGGCATATTCGGGCTTATCAATGCGAACAGCATCCTTGATGATACTTTTCAAGGTACCAGCCTGATCAGCCAGTTCATGCAGATGTCCTCTGCCAATACCAAGATAAGTAGAAGGCACCTGCCCAAGCAGACAAAGCACTTTGGAACAATTACCCATTGCCGTACAAAGTGCTGCTGAAGCATTAAGCACGCCAGGGCCAGGTACAACCGCTAAAGCTGCGGGTTGGCCTGTTGATTTTGCTGCCCCCATAGCCATATAGCCTGCCGTTTGTTCATGCCTTGGCACAATCACATCAAAACCTTCCCGGGCAAAGGCGTCAAATAAGGGATAAACCTGAGCACCCGGAATTCCAAAAATCTGCTTAATACCATTGGCTTTGGCAGCCAGAGCCATGGCGTCGCCACCAGTCATCGTCTTTTTCATAAATAATTACTGTCCTATCAAAAGCAAATACAACTCTTCTATTCTCCGCTTATTATGCTTGATAAGCCTCTGTATTTATACGGTTGGCTACAGAGAACCCCTTTGTTCATTATCTGGGTATGCAGTGATTTAATTAAAATACTTGTAAATATCACAACAAGTGATAAATTCACTGCTACAAAAATACTAAGAAGTCATTTAAATTCTCAACTTAGGGGTAAAAAATGAACTTAACTATAAATAAGACCTGTCGGTTTTTAAAAAATGCTTTAATCCTTCCTGTTCTTGCCTTAGCCACGCAGACATCCATACAGGCTGAGCCGCTGATGATTCCAGGTTTTTTGGGTATAGAAAGCTCCTATATCGAAAAAACGGGTGAAGATACAGCTAATGCCTACTTCACTTTCACAAATTTACACTATGGCCCTGTGCTTTTACTGAGCGCCAGTAGCGACATTTTTGCAAACACCACGCTTAATGGTGCCAATAATGAGGAACTTGAATATATTGAGGTTCTTCCAAGAGAGCGTGTCGTCATGGAACCCGGTGGATTACATATGCAGTTACATGACCTGGACCCTGCAATTACATCAGGTGAAACTGTTGAGGTGACTTTGCTGCTGCGTCAAGGACGAGAGCCTGAAGAAGAAGTTGAAGAGCATTACGATAATTCTTTAAGAAAACTCATAAAAGGCGGTATTCCTAATGAGAAGGAATTCGTCATGCATATTTCTGTGCGGGAATGATACCCACTGATTAATTACTACTAATGCTCAACCAGCATCAGTATATTAATTAAAGCATGTGCATGCTCGGCAGCCTCTATACCCAGGTTGGTCAGATAGCCTCCATCAACCTGGGTAATAATCCCTTTTTCAAACAAACGCTCAGCTGCCTGAATTTTTTCAATACTCGCATCACTGTGAATTTTAATACCTTCCTGGATGCTATCCAGGTTAAACAGACTTAATAATTTCAGTTCGTCAATAAACTCAGGCCGAATTGCCACAATATACCTCTCAGTTTCATCCGCCACTTCAGGTGGCTTTTCTTTTTAATTGTAAAGGCGCCAAACTAAAGCGCCTTCCCCCTAACTAAGTTTTATTGCAGTCCGCCAGTGGATTTGATCGCCGCTGGCAGCCCAATTACTTCTACCCTTCCAGCCAGTATTAATATCATCAATTCACCCTTCCATGCCATTGGCGTGAAGGCCACCGGCACAAGCCGTTTATGAAATTTAAAGGCAATAAACGGAAAAACTTGAAACAGACGAGTTTAAAATTCGCATTTTAGAACACTCTTGATTTATTGGTTTTATCAGCACCAAAAAATATTTAAGCCAGTTTACGTGCAGACTGAATTAGAGACAATGCTGGGCTATAATGATCTTTTGTTAATACTGCTGATTCTCGTACATGAAATCAAAAGAAAACGATAGCACGCTTTTTAAACGCCTGCGCCAGAATATAGAGGGCGACGTCCTGGATGACAGCTTTTCCAGAGGGCGTTACAGTACTGATGCATCCATTTACCAGTTGATGCCATTAGGTATCGTTATTCCAGCTTCTGAGCAGGATGTCGAAATTGCAGTACAACTCGCTGCTGAAGAAGGCGTACCTGTTCTGCCCCGAGGCGGTGGCACTTCACAAAATGGTCAGGCCATTGGTGAAGCGCTGATGATTGATACCACCCGCCATCTAAACAAACTGATTGATTTCAATAAAGAAACGGCCAGTGTCTGTGTTCAGCCTGGGATGGTACTGGATGAACTCAATCGTCTGTTGAAGCCCCATGGCCTCTGGTATCCGGTAGATGTCTCCACTGCCAACCGTGCCACCATAGGTGGTATGACAGGAAATAACAGCTGTGGAGCTCGCTCGATACGTTATGGCAACATGGTGCACAATGTCAGCTCGATAGAAGCCTTGCTGGCTGATGGCAGCCGTGCTCATTTCAAAAAACTCAATGGTGAAAGCTTTGCAAATGAGAAGCATCAGGCATTAGCCGATCAACTCATTGCGCTGGGCCGCAGGGAAGCTGACGAAATTGCTGCACGTTTCCCGGATTTATTAAGACGGGTCGGCGGCTATAATATCGACGAACTGGTTAAATCAAATCCCAATCTTGCCAGCCTCTTGGTTGGCTCTGAAGGCACACTGGGTTTCTTTCAGCGCATTCATTTAAACCTGCAACCCATACCAAAAAATAAAGTACTGGGTGTTTGTCACTTCCCTACTTTCTATGAAGCTATGGACAGCACCCAACACATTGTCAAACTTGATCCCTCCGCGGTAGAACTGGTTGACCGTACGATGATTGATCTGGCGCGGGATATTCCGATTTACAAGCAGATAGTAGACCGTTTCGTGCAGGGTGAACCCCAGGCACTTTTATTAGTCGAGTTTGCCGGTGAAGATCATGAAGAGCAGTTGAAAAAGCTTGGAGAGCTGATTGAATTAATGGGTGACCTTGGCTTTCCAAATGCCGTAGTCGAAGCGACAGAGCCTGAATTTCAAAATGATATCTGGGAAGTCAGGAAATCAGGATTGAATATCATGATGTCGATGAAAGGTGATGGCAAACCCATTTCCTTTATTGAAGACTGCGCTGTGCGCCTGGAAGATTTGGCGGAATATACCCGGCGTTTAACCGACATATTCCATAAATATGGGACAACCGGCACTTTTTATGCGCATGCTTCTGTCGGCACCTTGCATGTACGGCCGGTTTTAAATATGAAAGAAGCCGATGGCGCTTCCAAAATGCGCGCTATTGCCGAAGAAACAATGGAGATGGTGCGTGAATACAAAGGTTCACATTCAGGGGAGCATGGTGACGGTATTTCCCGCTCCGAATTCCATGAACCTATGTTTGGACGACGAATGGTAGAGAACTTTGAAGAAGTTAAACGCTATTTCGATCCAGGCGGTTTGTTTAATCCCGGAAAAATTGTAAACCCGCACAAAATGGATGATCGCAGTATTATGCGCTTTGCGCCGGGCTATGCTCCCATAGAGGTAAAACCTGTGTTGGACTGGTCAGACTGGGATGGATTTGATCGCGCCATAGAGATGTGCAACAACAATGGTGCGTGCCGCAAAGCCAATGTTGGCACCATGTGCCCCTCTTACAGAGTAACCAAGAATGAACAACATCTGACTCGAGGTCGGGCAAACACTTTACGCCTTGCCATCACTGGCCAATTAGGTCCTGATGCATTTACCTCCGACGCCATGTATCAAACCATGGACCTTTGCGTTGGCTGTAAAGGCTGCAAGCGCGAATGCCCGACCGGCATTGATATGGCCAAAATGAAAACAGAATTTTTAAACCATTATCATCAAAAGCACGGCCTGACTTTAAGAGATAAACTATTTGCCTATTTGCCACGCTACGCACCTAAACTCAAAAACTTCAGTGCCATATTAAATCTTCGCGACCAGATTCCAGGTCTGGCATCATTATCTGAATGGCTGTTTGGTATCAGCAGTAAACGTAAACTACCACGCTGGCGAACTGATCAATTCAAGGCACAGGACAATTCAACAGGGACAGGCAGCGAAACTGAAGTGGTATTACTGGTAGATACCTTTAACAGCTGCTTTGAAGCCGAAAATGCACATGCAGCATTGGAGGTCCTCAATGCTGCCGGTTATAAAGTCATCTGCCCAAGACCTGTCGATAAGGGACGACCTTTATGCTGTGGCCGGACTTTTTTCAGCAATGGTCTGCTGGAAGAAGCAAAAGTTGAAGCTGGCAGAATGATAGAAACGCTTTTGCCTTATGTTAAACGGGGTGTCCCTGTTATAGGGCTCGAACCTTCATGCCTGCTTACGCTGAGGGATGAATACCTGTCCCTGCTTCCTGGTGAGAATTCAAGTCTGTTGGCAGAGAATGCTTTTATGTTTGAAGAATTTCTCGCGAATGAACTCCAGGCTGGCAAACTGAATCTAAATTTACAGGCCATTGAAGCCAAACAGATCCTGTTACACGGCCATTGTCATCAGAAAGCCTTTGCAGTGCTGTCGCCTGTACAAAGAGTCCTTGGTCTCATACCCGGACTTGAGGTTAAAACCATCGACAGCAGTTGTTGCGGCATGGCAGGATCGTTTGGTTATGAAGCTGAGCATTATGAGGTCTCCATGCAAATGGGAGAACTGTCTTTATTTCCTGCCATCAAGGAAGCGAGTAACGCTAGTCTGATTGTCGCTGATGGCACCAGTTGTCGTAGCCAGATTCAGCATGGCACCAGCAAAGAAGCCTTGCATGTTGCCAGAGTCTTACAGATGGCACTGGTTTAAATCAAACCCATCATCCACATGACACAGACACTCATAAAAGAGACTAACCCGCCGACCAAGGTTGCACCACCATAACTGAACACGGCATCTGGCACACTTAAACGTGAAAGTGATGTGCAAACCCAGAAATAGCTGCTATTTACATACTTGATAATGACTGAACCGCTGGCGCCTGCCAGCATGGCGGCTTCTGCTGAAAGCCCCAGGGTCCCTAGCATCGGAGCTACCAGGGAAGCTGCTGTAATCACCCCGACTGTGGTTGAACCGGTAATCATGTTACCGATGATACCAATCACAAAAGGTAGCATGATGGTGGGCAGACCATAGTCTGTGAAAATTGATGCGATAAAATCCACAGCCGGTGTCCCGCGTAAAATAGCACTCAGAGAGCCACCCAGACCTGTAACTACCAGAATCATCGCAGAAGTTTTCAATGCCGTTTCAACCCAGGCATCTTTGGCTTTTTCCTTGTCATCCTTGCTCCTGATATTCCGGTAAGCTAACCAGACTCCTACAGACAGGGCGATGACCGGCCAGCCCAGATAAGAAAAAATCGTGCTTAGAATATGCCCTTCTGGAAAAACCAGAGCAACAACACTTTGTGTGCCGATTAATATAATCGGAATGACAATCGGCATATATGAACTCAATGTCGATGGCAGTTCATCAGGCCCATCTGCATCAAGGTCATCAATTGATACACCTTCAAATTCGTCGCTTGCCATGGTTTTAATTCGAGGACCAGCCACAAAAGCGCCCCAAGCCCAGCCAGCTATAGAACCGAACAGGCAGGCTATGCCTCCAAAAATGATGGTCTTGCCGATATCAGCACCCACCAATGCAGCAGCAGCCAAAGGCCCTGGTGTTGGCGGCACAATGGCATGGGTTAACTGCAAAGCGCCAACCAGACCGGTCGACATTGTTGCGATACCAACACCCATGGTCTTGGCAGCAGAATGTACCAGCGGATTCAGGATGACATAGGCCACATCTGAAAAGATGGCAATGCCGATAACGAAGCCTGTCAATGTCAAAGCCAGTGGCATACGCTGTGTCCCTACCAGGTTAACCATTGATCGGGTGATCACCTGAATTGCTCCGGTATGCTTCAAGGCCTCCGCTATGATGGAACCCAGAACAATGACAACACCAATTGAGCCCAGGGTATTACCAAAGCCACTTTCAAAAGCATCAATAAAGTTATTTTGCTGAACACCTGGCAACACGCCAAACAACATGATGGGAATCAGCAAAGCGAAAAAAACATGCCACTTCCATTTAGCTATCAGAAATAGCAAAAGAAAAATGACAATAGCAAAGCCAAACAATGAAATCGCGGCACTGTCACTTACCGCTGTCGAAGCATCCATTAACGATTCCTTTTATTATTTTTATCTTTTGAAAACTTTACTCGGGTTACTTAAGCCGCAAGGTAATCCAGCGCCGCATTAACACCGCCCCTCTGATAAGGAATGCCGCTAATATTCAGGCCCATTTCAACCCCGCAAAGTGTGCCCGCCAGCATCAGTTCATTGAAATCCCCAATATGGCCGATTCTGAATATTTTCCCTTTGAGTTTACCGAGGCCTGTCCCGAGCGACATATTAAAACGTTCCAGTATTATTTTACGCAGCTCATCGGCATCATGGCCTTCCGGGATCAAAACAGCCGTTGTTGAATTACAGAACTCTTCAGGATTCAGGCAGATATTCTCCAGCCCCCAAGCCTCTACGGCACAACGGGTAGCTGCCGCCAGACGTCGATGCCGGGCAAAGACATTCTCCAGACCTTCCTGATGCAACAAGCTCAGGGCTTCCTGCAAACCATAAAGCAGGTTTGTGCTGGGCGTATAGGGGTAATAGCCTTTTTCATTAAAACTCAGCATGGCATCCCAGCGCCAATAGGAATGATGCGATTTTGCCTGCTTTGATGCTGCCAAAGCCTTCTCGCTGACTGCATTAAAACTGAGCCCCGGAGGCAGCATCAACCCCTTTTGTGAGCCACTCACCGTGACGTCTACCTGCCATTCATCATGGTAAAACTCGGTACAGGCCAATGAAGAGACGGCATCAACAAAAAACAGTGCAGGATGCCCGGCGGCATCAATCGCCTGACGAATTTTGTCTATCCGGCTGGTTACGCCGGTAGATGTTTCTGTATGGACGGCAAGTACGGCCTTAATGCTGTGCTCAGCATCCTGCTTTAAAATCTCTTCGACTTTTTCCGGATCTACACCGTGGCGCCAGTCACCCGCAACCCACTGCACATTCAGGCCCAATTTATCCGCCACTTCCTTCCACAGGGTGGCAAAATGACCTGTTTCAAACGCGAGTACTTTATCTCCCGGCGATAAAGTATTTAACAAAGCACACTCCCAGCCTCCAGTACCTGAGGCCGGATAAATGAAAACCGGAGAATCAGTATTAAATACCGGTTTGATCTGTTCAAGAATATTAAAGGTTAAGGCCGGGAATTCAGGCCCTCTGTGATCTATAACCGGTTGCGCCATAGCACGCAAAACACTGTCGGGCACATTGGACGGCCCTGGAATCTGTAGAAAATGCCTGCCGGGTTTAAATGAAGTCTTGCTCATCATGCATCCTTAATTGATAAAAAATCAGCCGATGAACCTTATCCAAAACAAGCGCTTTAAACAAGCCGAGATTACCAGTGCAGTTTCAGCACAAAAATAGACTAGGTATCAAATCGGACAGCTTTGCTTAGGCCTTCCGGAAAAGCAGAAAATAGAAATGTCATTAAGGATAATTATTTTTAAGTATAAATCCCTGATTTTCCAGGTGCGATAATGCCTTTGGGATCCAGAGCACGTTTGATTCGTTGATCAACATCACGCTTGACTGGACCAAAGGTGTTGGCGACTTTATCCATGAACGCAATATTTGTTCGATAAGACCCCCAGCCACGCTGAGAAAATTCGCGCAGAAGTTCATCAAAGCACTGATTCGCCCGAGCCGTTTCCTCGGCATTGGTCTTATCAAATAGCAGGTCAATAATATGATGTCCTTCGCGCCAGCCGATAATATATTCTGCAACATAGTCAAAACCATATTTACCCAATATCTCTTTAGCCAGTTCCATCTGTCGCAGCCCTTCAGAACCCCTTGCCTGCGCTACAGGAGCAAACCAGGCCGAACCGCCGCCGCCTCGCCAGTTATATAAACCGAATTCTTTCAGGGTCATTTCACCACGCATCAATTGCGCGCGATATTCAAAGGTACTGTTACCGGCCATATCCGTTTCATCCTGGATAATGGCGCCGCTACCTGCAAAAGCGCCATTCACAATATTCCAGTTCAGCTCAATTTGCTCCGGTGTGCCATAAAGGCCAGCATAGATGTTCCAGGCTCCCATGCCCAGATCAGCTTTCATTCTTTCAACGGCATCATCAGAAATTGACCCTTCTCCCTGATAATAATCAGAGCGAACAACTTCCGAGCCTCCTTCCCAGAGGGCATGCGCAATAACCACTGCATTGGGGATTACTTGAGCTATTCTGAGCGGGCGTATTATTTCTATGGCCTTTTCGATGTCTGCATCATCAGGAAACCTGATCACAAACGCCTTGAATGCCGGGGGTTGGGGCATCAGCCACATACCAAGCTTGGTGACAATGCCATAGTTGGATTGGGTAAATATTCCATCCAGAGAAGGACCATAGCCCCACTTAAACACTTGCCAGCTTGTCGAGTTTGGCATTGATCCCATGCCAGTTCGAAGAACCTCACCATCGGCCAGCACCACTTCCATGCCGCAGGAAAAGAAGAAATTATCGCCGTAAGGTGTGTAACCGACGCCTCTGTCTACCGCATTCCCCAATGGACTGACAATGGCAGACGGGGCTGGAGGTGAAAGCCATAAAGGAATATTGTTCTCCACCAGATAGTCTTTTAACTGCTGATAAGTTACACCCGGCTCTATAAGAGCTGTACCTAGTTCAGCATCAACTTCAATGATTCTGTTCATGCGGCGTAAATCCAGAATTACCTGACCTCTGGTAGCAGCAGCGGCCGATCCATAACCAAAGTTTTTGCCCGTGGAAACCGGCCACACAGGAATATTGTATTTATCACAAACACCGATAATGGCCTGCACCTCTTCTGTTGAAGCTGGTGCCAGAGCCCCTGAAGGCGCATGATCATAGTTATCAGCAGGAATCATAATCTTGTTATAACTATTCAGACTATCTGCGGATACGAATACATTCTCGTTGCCCACAATCGCGGCATATTCCTCAATCGCGTTGCCAAAATCCTGTGCAGAAACGCCTTCAGGTAGTACATTGAATTCAGCCATTAAAACCCCCTAAGTATCGATAACAGTAAATCTGGCCCAAAAGATTTACAGATAAGCATAAAAGCTCGTTAGTGTTCTTGTTGTTTTAGCGTTCTGCGCATTAACAAATACTTTTGCATGATGATTTCTGTCCTGTGCAGCCTGCAAAGTCATTTCTACCAAGCTGGGAATAGCTGCGTCTGAACTTTCGTTAATACTTATACGCGCTGTTGTATTTATTATTCCTCTACGATTCTGCACAATGGCATCAAGCACAACTTTTTCTGCCTCACTAGCCAAACCAACAAGCAGTGATCCTTTTGGCAAGTTTGATAATAAGACAAGGTTTTCATAACTTTTATTTTCAATTTGAATGGCGCTTATTTGCGATAAACTGTTTACAGCCTTGTTGAAAGCATCACCGACAAGACCCGCAGTTGTAATAGTAAATATCTGCTTCGCATTCCCTGCAAATACAGCGCTCAATGGCATTATCGATAGCAAGCCAGCACCAGCTATTGCTTTCAGACTTTGTCGTCTGGAAAGGTTTATGCTCATTGATTTTCCTCACCAGTACTTTGACTCAAAAAGTCAGCAACTTTTTCAAGATCTTCTGCAGAAAGCTCAGTCGGTCTAAAAGCAGGCATCGCATTAAGACCATTGCGGGCTATTGTTGTGAAATATACAGGTGGCAAATTGCGCCCGGTTAATACCGGCCCCACTCCCTGAGTGTGACAATATTGGCAAATCTTGCCGAAAATCTCTTCACCGGACTGCCAGTCATTTGCAGACTGCGACCATGTCACCGTACTTACTGTACTTGCCGTTAAGAAACAAAGTTGCAGGCCGATAGTTCTTATAATTTTCAATTTCTCTTCCCCTTTCCCTTTTCTTGTACCATTTTTAGAGCAACTGAAATGTGTAAAAAATGTGAGATAGCAAATATAAAGCAAAGAAACAGTAATTGAAATTAGAATTACTGTCAGCATTATTAGATTTAGATATAGTGTTAAATTTCTGTAGCAGAATCCTTTACTCCTACCCTCAAATTTAACAGACTTCTCACAAACTTATATTACGCAACCTAAAAATTAATTGAATTATCGAATACCTCCCTCTATATTGCCAGATTCATAGACAGCACAATTTAAGTGCTTTTGAATGCATCAACCAGGGTTTCGGCGCTAATTAAAATCAGATAACGAATTTCCAAAGGAGCAATAATGTCTACATCAAACATCCCTTTATTAATAGGTGGTAAAAGCCAGGATACAAGCAAACATCTGGAAATCAAAAGTGCCATATCCGGCGAGTTGGTGACAGTCGCTGCTGCTGCATCAGTCACTGATGCCAACAGTGCAGCTGAAGCTGCCAGCGCAGCTTTCCCTGCATGGTCGGCGCAATCCCCGAATGCCAGAAGGGCTGCCCTTAACAAAGCTGCTGACGCTCTGGAAGCCAAGGCAGATGATTTTGTTGCTGCCATGATGGGTGAGATTGGCGCTACTGAAGGTTGGGCACGTTTTAACTTAATGTTAGCAGTGTCAATTGTCAGAGAGGCCGCCGCGTTAACAACTCAAATAAACGGTGAAGTGATTCCTTCCGACAAGCCTGGCCAATTATCAATGGGCTTAAGGGAACCAGTGGGTGTGATTCTCGGTATCGCGCCATGGAACGCGCCGATTATTCTCGGCGTCAGGGCTATTGCAGTTCCTTTGGCTTGTGGCAATACCGTTATTTTTAAAGCCTCTGAACAATGCCCAAGGACGCACTACCTGATTA
>Ga0181553_10002578_pt1 | contig 15890 bp, 12 predicted proteins | sample 011ome_17_FD_133753 | JGI IMG/M metagenome (GOLD analysis project Ga0181553, IMG submission 133753) | Coastal salt marsh microbial communities from the Groves Creek Marsh, Skidaway Island, Georgia - 011502XT metaG (megahit assembly) | ecosystem: Environmental > Aquatic > Marine > Intertidal...
AATTCTAGGTCTGCAAGCAATGCCATCGGACAGAGACCCCGCCCTTAAGATCCCGCAGGTTGAACGCTGCCGCGCAAAGGAATATCCGCTTCAACATCCGTCAAGACGAAAAACGGACTGACCGATTTCGGCCCAAGCAACGACGGTAAAGTGGCTCACTGCAACGTACGCTTCCCACCCCAAAATCAGACAATCATCCTTCGATCGGGGCGTCAGGATCACGCACCGCGATAAGGCCGTTCGAGGTCATCTCCAGCACAATTTCATCGTTCTGATTGAAAATTTGCGCGCGGCTCTTGAACAGGCCCATTTCGCGGCGCGACTGGCTGCGACGTTTCGAGATAACTTCGCTTTCCACGCGCAAAGTATCGCCGGGATAGACCGGCTTCTTCCACTGCAGATTATCGACCCCCGGCGACCCGAGCCCGGCCTGCTTCACGTTCTTCATATTCTCGACCATCATCGCCATGGTCATGGCGCAGGTGTGCCAACCGCTTGCGGAAAGTCTGCCGAAATGCGTTCTGGCAGCGGCATCATCGTCGAGATGAAAGGCTTGCGGATCGTATTGCTTCGCAAACTCGATCACTTCCTCGCGCGTGACTTCATAGCGGCCAAAGTTTTGCTTCGCACCGATCTCCAGATCTTCGTAATAGATCATGTCGTCGCTCATCAGGCGCTCCGATTTAGACGTTGAATTTGAACAGCATGATGTCGCCATCCTGGACAAGATATTCCTTGCCTTCCTGACGCATCTTGCCTGCCTCTTTTGCGCCCGCTTCGCCGTTCAGAGCTATGTAGTCGTCATAGGCGATGGTTTCTGCGCGGATGAATCCCTTCTCGAAATCGGTGTGAATCTCGCCAGCGGCCTGCGGAGCTTTCGCGCCCTTTGCGACCGTCCATGAGCGCGCTTCCTTTGGCCCCGCGGTGAAGAATGTCTGCAAATCGAGTAGCTCGTATCCGGCGCGGATAACGCGCGCGAGGCCACTTTCATGAAGGCCCAGCGCTTCAAAATATTCCGCGCGGTCTTCCAGTGGCATTGCAACCAACTCAGCCTCGATCGCAGCCGAGACGACCACTGCCTGCGCGCCTTCTGCTTCGGCCTTGGCGAATACCTGTGCGGACAGTTCATTGCCCTCTGCCGCATCTTCCTCAGCAACGTTGCAGACATAGAGAACCGGCTTCGCTGTCAGCAATTGCGCCTGCGCGAAGACCCGCGCTTCTTCTTCGTCATTGGGCTGTGTCAGCCGGGCTGGCTTGCCTTCGCGCAGCAATTCAAGCGCTTGGCCAAGCACGGATGCCATGATCTTGGCTTCCTTGTCGCCGCCGGTGGCGCGCTTCTGCGCATTGGGTACACGTTTCTCCAGGCTGTCCAGATCGGACAGCATCAGCTCGGTCTCGACCACTTCAGCGTCGGCCAGCGGATCGACCTTGTTGGCAACATGCTGAATATCGTCATCCTCGAAACAGCGCAGCACATGCACAATCGCGTCGACTTCGCGGATGTTGCCCAGGAACTGGTTGCCCAATCCTTCGCCTTTGCTTGCGCCTTTGACGAGGCCTGCAATGTCGACAAACGCCAGCTGCGTGGGGATAATCTTGGCCGAACCGGCAATCGCGGCGATCTTGTCGAGCCGTTCATCCGGAACGGCGACTTGGCCGACGTTCGGCTCAATCGTGCAGAAAGGATAGTTCGCAGCTTGCGCAGCCTGCGTCTCAGTCAATGCATTGAATAGGGTGGACTTGCCAACATTGGGCAAGCCGACGATCCCGCAACGGAAACCCATCGCAAAACTCCGGTAAAAGTGATTTCGCGCGCGCCTTAGCGGGTTAGCGGCGCGGGGGGAAGCGCGATGCTCGACAGATTGTGTGAAGCTGCTAACTCTTTGTGCAACAACAGGGGATAGACAATGCGCAAACTCATCCTTGCTGCTGCGTTAGCGAGCGCCATGCCGTTCGGACCGCTAGCTGCTCAAGACACTTTGCTGCCGGTTGCTGCCGATACCGAAACGGGCACGATCATGGTAAAAATGTCAGCCCCCGACGATGCCGGCATAGCAGGACGATATCTTTATGTTGCGCAGATAGAAACAGGCGTGGGATCAGCCGCGACTGGTGTAGATCGCGGCGCACCTTTGCGCACAGGGATCCTGCGGTTCCGCCGTCTTGGCAAGAAGGTTGTGGCAGAGCTTGAGAATACCAAGTTCATCGCGCCCAATGGTTCGCAGTCGCAACAGGACTCCATCGCCAACAGCTTCTCAAATGCGACCATGTGGGTTGGCGATATCAAGGAAACGTCCGAAGATGGCAGCTTCAGTTTTGACTTCGCGCCTTTCTTAGCCAAGGATCACTTCGGCTTCGCTCAACAACTGGGCGACGGGTACACTCTGCAAGGGGATTACTCCCTTGCGGACCCGGCGAAGGTGAAGGCCTTTCCCGAGAACGTGGAGTTTTCCGCGCTGCTCAGTTTCACCTCCAAGAAGCCTGATCCATCGCTGCGCAATGTGTCGCCAAATGGCAGCGACATCTCGCTATGGGTGCGCCATTCGCTTGTCGAACTGCCGGATGATCCGATGCCGCGGCGCACCGATCCCTATGGCTTTGCGTTCAGCACGCAAACCTATGACTTTTCTGCGCCTCTGGGCAAATCCATGCTGTTCAATCTGGCCGAACGGCACCGCTTGGAGAAAGTCGATCCGGCGGCCGAGCGCGGTCCGGTGAAAGAGCCGATTGTCTATTACGTTGATGGGGCCGCGCCAGAGCCCGTGCGCCAAGCGCTGATTGATGGTGTTGGTTGGTGGGCAGAGGCGTTTGACGAAGCGGGCTTTATCGATGCTTTCCGCGTTGAAGTTCTTCCAGCAAACGTCGATCCGTTCGACATGCGCTACAATGTCGTCAATTGGGTCAATCGAGCAACCAGGGGCTGGTCTTATGGCCCCAGTATAGTCGACCCGCGTACAGGAGAGATCCTGAAGGGCAGCGTAATGCTCGGCTCGCTGCGCGTGCGGCAGGATATCATGATCTTCCAGGCGCTGATGGGGGCGGGGCTTACGGACACTGGCGATCCCAACGATCCGGTTCCGGTTGCGCTGGCGCGGATTCGCCAATTGGGCGCGCATGAAGTCGGCCATACTTTAGGCTTGGCGCATAATTTCGCGGCCAGCACGCAGGATCGATACTCGGTCATGGATTACCCTGCGCCACGGGTGGAGTTGGTCGATGGCAAGTTGTCCATTGCCAATGCATATGGCGTAGGCGTGGGCGAGTGGGACAAGTTCGCGATCAAATACCTCTATGCTGCCAAGACAGATGAAGAGGCCCGCGCCATGGTACAGGAAGCGCAAGCGAGGGGGTTACGCTTTGCGTCCAATGCCGACACTGATGGAACCGGCGCGGCCAATCCATATGGCGGGTTGTGGGATGACGGGTTGGAACCTGCGGCCGAACTGCACCGGGTGCTGGATGTGCGCGAAGCGGCGCTTGAACGCTTCAATATTGATGCGATCCCTGCGGGTCAGGATCTGGCGAGCCTACGCCGCGCGTTCGTGCCAATCTGGCTGCTTCATCGCTACCAGACAGAGGCGAGCGCAAAGCTGCTTGGCGGGGTCTATACTCCCATCGGACTGAACGGAGACGATGTCGCAGTCTCAAAGGTTCCGGCTCGCCAACAGGATGCCGCGTTGGATGTGCTCATGCGTGCCTTGTCAGTCGAAACGCTGAGCATACCCCGGCACCTATGGCATGCGCTGTCATACGGTCCGCGCACTGATTACGATTACTCGACCACAATCGAGATCATGCCGATGGCTGGTGGATCGGTTTTCGATCCCATGCGCGCTGCCGAGATCGGTGCCGTCGCGGTTCTGGACAATTTGCTCTCGCCAGAGCGGCTCAACCGGCTCGACATCCAGCAGGCAGACGGGATGGCCGCGCCCGATGTCGAACGTGTGCTTGACCGACTGATCGGGCATGCCAATGATTCCGCCAGAAAGGGAGCGCTGGGCCGCAGGATCGCGACCACGATAGCGCTGTCCATGGCCAAAGCATCGCGTGAAAGCGCGCTCTCGCAATCGATTGGGATGCAGATGGACGGGCGCATTGCGACCTGGGCGGCGGAACTCAGCCGCAGCCGTGCCAAGGGTGCTGACGGAGACTGGGCGCGCGGGCTGGGCGCGCTTCTGTCAGATCGTCAGGCGCTGGATGTGGCGATCAGCAACAAGAGCCTGTTGCCTGATCTACCGCCAGGCAGCCCGATCTGATCAGGTCAGACGTTGTGAACGTCCTTTATCCAAGGACCGAAGGCGGTCTCACCCAGCCAATCGACCTGAACCTTCGCAGTTAGATCATTGATCGCAATCTGCGGCTTGCTGCCCGAATGAACCGCCTTTCGCAGCGGACGCGTGCCGGGCGGCATGGAAATGATTTCGGCAATGGCATTTGGCACATCCATCGGGTCCGCAGTGCGGCGAGTGCCGTCTTCCTGCCCCATGCGTGCAACCAATTGCGGATAGCCGGCGCGCTCGTCAAAATTGAGGCGTTCCTTAAGTTCACTCGCCAGTTTGTTGCGATTGACCCAGACCTTGGTCGGATAGCCGCCCGGCTCGATCACGCACACTTCCACGCCGTGCGGGACAAGCTCATAAGCCATTGCTTCGCTCATCGCCTCCAACGCGAACTTTGTTGGCGAGTAATGCCCCGCTGATGGAACGATTAGGCGCCCTAGCTGAGAGGAGATGTTGAAGATCAAGCCGTTCTTGGCGCGGCGCATCGCGGGAAGGACAGCGCGCGACATACGGTGAGGGCCATAGACATTGGTATTGAAGATCAGCTGCGTTGCGATCATATCCTGCAACTCGATCGGGCCGGCATAACCGATCCCAGCATTGTTGATCAGAATATCTATCGCGCCGCCTGCAATCTCTTCCGCTTTGGCAACACCAGCGGTGACTTGTTCATCGGACTGCACGTCAATCTCGATCACATGCAGATCAAGTTTTTCCGTGTTTGCCAGCGCCTCAAGCTCGCCCGCTTCCGGGCGCGGCAAATTGCGCATTGTGGCAAAAACCTTGGCACCCTTGCGCGCGAAATCTTCAGCCATCAACCGTCCGAAGCCGGAAGAACATCCGGTGATGAGGATACTTTTGCCGCGCATGTCGTGCGTGACCGCAATCTGATCTGGCTGCGCGAAGCTGGCGGTGGCTGCAAAAGTTCCAACAGCTGTGCCACCAGCAAGAAGGCCGCGACGGGAAATACTGCTCATGATCTACTCTCCAGGTTCGACAACCAGCGATCGAGTTGCTGTGGTTTCTTGAAACACAGGATGCGTGCTTCAGATGCCTTGAGCAAGTTTTCGGTTCTTGGTCGCGCGTGGCGGTTCCAATTCGCAATGTACCAGAAGAACTCGAAATTGAACCTTTCAGGGCAATCTTCTGCCATGTCCGGTCGAGATCGCCCGCGGTAAAACCACACTCGTTTGGCTGCTCGCCAAAGGCAAAGGGTGATTGGGTAGTCGAGGTAGACAACCGTATCAGCGCGCTTAAGGCGCGCCTCCATCGTGCTGCCATAGTTGCCATCGATTAGCCAACAATCGCTCGCGACAATCGGCGCCAGAGCTGCTCGCAATTCATCTTACGAGCCTTCCACCCACCCGGCACTCCAATGGAGCTTGTCCAGGTGGTAGATTGGCAGGCCTAGAGCTGTCGCGATCCGATGTGACGCCGTGCTCTTGCCAGCCCCGCATGGCCCAATGACTATCACTCTTTGCATGGTATCAGCCATTCATGCGCAACGCGTAGTCGCTCATGAACCGGGCATCATCTCCATTCGCCAGCAATTCGGCTTCGCTTCCGATCGCCCCCAGCATCTGAACCAAATCATCTTGTTCCGTTTTGCCATAGTTACCCAGCACATGGCCAGTGACGCGTTCCTTATGTCCAGGGTGACCTATACCGATGCGAACGCGGCGAAAATCCTCGCCTATGTGCTGAATTGTAGAACGTATTCCGTTGTGTCCAGCAGCCCGACCGCCGCGCTTTACCTTGATCTTGAACGGTTCGAGATCAAGCTCGTCATAAAATACGGTCAGGTCTTGCGGAGCAAGCTTGTAATAACGCAGCGCTTCGCCAATGGAACGCCCGCTTTCGTTCATGAAAGTCGCAGGTTTCAGCAAAAGCACTTTTTCGGAGCCGATCCGGCCTTCCTGCACCCATCCTTGAAATTTCTTCTGCACCGGGCCGAACGGGTGCATTTCAGCCAAGACGTCACACACCATGAAACCGACATTGTGCCGGTTCATGGCGTAACGCGGTCCAGGATTACCAAGGCCAGCCCAAATTTGCATGCAGATCCCCTAGCGAGCGGAGGCAAAAAACAAAACACCGGACTTCTTTCGAAGCCCGGCGCCTTGGTGATTTCTCAATGAGAAAGCGGTTGGAAGCGAGTTACTCGTCGCCGCCTTCTTCGCTGTCAGCTGCGTCATCGCCGCTTTCAGCGTCCGCTGCTTCGCCTGCATCTTCATCGCCTGCTGCCGCCTCATCTTCGCTCTTCTTAAGTGCGGACGGAGCAACCAGCGTTGCGATGGTGAAGTCACGATCGGTGATGGCGCTCTCGCTGCCCTCTGGCAACGTCAACTCACTGATGTGGATCGAATCGCCCACTTCCTTGCCAGTGACATCGATCTCGATCTCGCCCGGAATCTTGTCGTTTTCGCAGACCAGTTCCAGCTCGTGACGGACTACGTTGAGAACGCCACCCTTCTTGAGACCTGGTGATGCGTCTTCATTGATGAAGACAACAGGGACAGACACGCCAATCTTGCCACCTTTGGTCATGCGGAGGAAGTCGACATGTTCCGGACGATCTGTGACCGGATGGAGCGATACGTCCTTGGGAAGAGTGCGAATGATTTCGCTACCTAGCTTGATCTCGACGATCGAGTTCATGAAGTGACCGGTCCCGAGTTGCTTGACCAGTTCTTTTTCTTCCAGATGGATTGTCGTTGGTGCTTCTTTGCCGCCATAAATCACAGCGGGTACTCGGCCTTCGCGACGCAGTGCACGGGAGGCTCCCTTGCCAGCCCGTTCGCGCGTCTCGGCCGGAAGTGTCAGAGCGTCGCTCATGTTGCTTACCTTTCGAAATGCTTATTTGGTTACTTCGCGCGACACACCTCCAGGGATGACCATGACGCCGAAGCGCGGGCCTTTAGAGGGGGTGCAGATGAATGGCAAGCGCTATTGCAGGCGGGTGAGGGTGTATCCGCGCTGTTCAATCAGGGTCGTCAGCCCGTCTGGGCCAACCAGGTGGGCAGCGCCCACAGCGATGAGAGGATTGGGCCCATCAGCCAGTAGGTCGTCAATTTCTTTCATCCAGGCACGGTTACGGCCGGCTAGTAGGGCCTCATAGAGTTCGGGATCAGCCATAATGCCCGATTGGGTTGCGTTGATCAGCCCTTCCTCGTCACCGCTGAGCCATGCCTTCCGTAATCGCTCCGGATTGTCGCCAAGCGAGCGGTACTCGGCTATAATTCCGGTCAGCAAATCTATTTGATCCTGCGGTGCCAGATCATCAAAGATGCGCAATTGGGTGAGTGTGCCTTCGAGCTCGCGCACCCGATGGTCGGGGAACTCAAGCAGAAGTGCTTTGTCCGCTCCGTTACGCGGGGAGCCGGTGTTGGAAACCCGCGCGAGCATAAGAGCTGCTGCCCAGGTTTCCACATTTGCAAAATCGCGTGATGAAAAATGTCCCTTCGCCATCATTTCATCGAGTTGCTGACGGTCTTCGGCATCGACCCGGGCCCGTATGTCAGGTTGACCCGGGGTCGTGGCAAGAATGGTGTATGTGCTGCTGATCGAGCGTGTGTCAGACAAATCGCCAACTTCAACGACAAGTAGCTGTGCCTGATCGATAACTCTTTCGAGATCAGCGGTTCGCCATTCGACCCCGTCGGACAGCGCATGAATAGTGCCAAACAGCCAGCCTTGAGGCTCGCCTTTGGCGTCCGCGATCTCGTACAAGATCGGAGACGGCGTGGGCTGGGCGTTTTCCACCGTTTCACCGCCAGCTTCGCAACCAGCCAGCACCAATGCACCCGCCAGCAAGAAAGCGAACCTTGCGATCATTGAACGCGGATTGTTTCGATCTCGCGTTCTGCCAGATAGTCCTGAACGCTCTTGTCACCCGCGAGGTGGCCAGCACCCACGGCGATGAAGACAGTGCCAGGGATGTCTAAACGCGTGTCAATCCAGTCGGCCCAGTTGCGATTGCGCATGTAGAGGAGGCTCACAGCGACCGCGGGATCGGTCAGGCCCTCGTTCATCAGTTTTGCCAGGGCATCGGCGTCACCTTCGACCCATTCTGCGACCATCTTGTCGAGCATGGGCTTGATCTCGTCGATGCCATTTGCGGCGTCGATCAGGAATCCAATCTGCGATTCTTGGGGTAGTTCATCGAACACGCTGATCTGGAATTCGATGGTCTCAAGTGCTTGCTGGTCTTTTTCGCCAGCCTTTGTGAGCAGCACTTTCTCAACGCCAGCATCCGGCGAATAGCCTTGCTGCAGCAAGGGCAACATGCTCATCATCATACCCGCATACCATGGCTCGAACTGGTCAAACGCCGCTGGCGGGACAGAAAGTTTGCCCATCGCTTCTTCGTATGAAGCCTTTTGTTCCTCTGACAGCAGGCTGCGCAGCGTGGTGCCTTTCGGTAGGACCCCCATGGTCATCACTAGAGTTTGCATTTCTTGCCCGATTTCAGGGCCCATCTTGATTTCGGTCACGATACTATCGGATTCGGCAAGCGCGTTCTCCAGCATCGGTGTCGACCATTCGACGTCTTCGGGTAGCGCGTGGACGGTTCCAAAGAGATAGATCGTGGTGTCTTCGTCTGCGACTTTCCAAAGCGCGGGGGATCCCGATTCTGTCGCGGTTTCTTCTGATACCTCAGGCGCAATCTCATCTTGTGCCAGGGCTGGCCCGGCCAGTAGAAAAGCAGACACGGTTAGTGCTGTGGTGATCCTGATGCGCATCTTCGGGTTAATCCTGTCTCGCTAATGTTGAAATCGACCGTATCCGCACCTGCCCTTAACGCGCAATGAAGTCTTGCTGTGTATCGTGGGAAAATCATGCTTACGCGCGCCAACGCTGCATCGCAGCATTGACGAGGGCAGGGGGTTGAGCCATTGGCCTGCGCTATGAGTTTCGACCCGCCAAAACGCGATCCAAAGCGGTCTTTTCAGGACATGATCCTTGCGCTCCATGATTTCTGGAGCGCAAAGGGATGTCTGGTGCTGCAACCTTACGACATGCGCATGGGCGCTGGCACGTTCCACACCGCCACCACGCTGCGCGCGCTAGGGCCGGAGCCTTGGAACGCAGCTTTCGTTCAGCCATGCCGCCGCCCGACTGACGGGCGCTATGGCGAAAACCCCAATCGCCTGCAGCATTACTATCAGTATCAGGTGATCCTGAAACCAAGCCCGCCGGATATCCAGCAATGGTATCTCGATAGCCTTTTGGTCATCGGGATCGATCCGCTCAAACACGACATTCGGTTTGTCGAGGACGACTGGGAGAGCCCGACTTTGGGCGCATGGGGCCTGGGCTGGGAAGTGTGGTGTGACGGAATGGAAGTCACGCAATTCACCTATTTCCAACAGATGGGCGGGTTTGACTGCAAACCCGTTGCTGGCGAGCTGACCTACGGCCTCGAGCGCCTCGCGATGTATATCCAGGGCGTCGACAATGTGTACGACCTCGACTTCAACGGTCGCGGTGTAAGCTACGGCGAGGTCTTCCTCGAGAACGAGAAACAGATGTCGAAGTGGAACTTCGAGGTTGCTGACACAGACGCGCTGTTTGACCTGTTCAACAAGGCAGAGGCGGAGTGCAAGAACGCACTTTCGGCCAATGTCCCGATTGCGGCTTACGAGCAGGCGGTTGAGGCGAGCCACATCTTCAACCTGCTGCAGGCGCGCGGCGTAATCAGCGTTCAGGAACGCGCGAGCTATATGGGCCGCGTACGTGATCTGGCGCGAGGAAGCTGCGAAGCCCATATGGAAAAAGAAGCCGCGGGCTGGGCGGAGAAATATCCGGAGTGGTCGAAATGAGCGACTTCCTCCTCGAACTCCTATCCGAAGAAATCCCCGCGCGGATGCAGGCTGGTGCGCGTGCCGAACTGGAAAAGCTGTTTCGTCGCGAGATGGATGCGGCGGGCGTTTCTGTCGGTGATCTGACCGTTTACTCGACCCCGCGCAGGCTGGCGCTGATCGCGCGCGAACTGCCGACCGAGACCGAGGCAGTGCGTGAGGAAGCCAAGGGGCCGCCCGAAGGCGCGCCCGATCAAGCAGTCGAGGGTTTCTGCCGCAAGAATGGCGTGGCGCGCGATCAGTTGGAAGTGCGCGACGTTAAGGGTCGCAACGCTTATTTCGCGGTTATCGAAAAGCCGGGCAGGGCAGTGAAAGATCTGCTCGCTGAGGCTATCCCTGCGATCATCCGCGATTTCGCCTGGCCCAAGTCGATGCGCTGGGGCGATGCCTCGATCAGCACGGAAAGCCCGCGCTGGGTGCGTCCATTGTCTGGCATTGTGGCGATATTGGGCGAAGATCTGATCGAATGCGGCGTAGACAGCATCACAAGCGGCTATGCAACGGTTGGCCACCGGTTCCATCACCAAGGTGAAATCACCATCGGTTCGGCTGATGACTACGTCGAGAATCTGCGCGCATGTCATGTGATCGTTGATCATGAAGAGCGGCAGGATGCTGTGCGCGCGGGTGCGGAAAAGGCAGCGGAAGATGCGGGCCTGAAGCTAGTCGAAGATGAAGGTCTTGTGATCGAGAATGCCGGCCTGACCGAATGGCCGGTGCCGCTGCTCGGCCGTTTCGATGAGAGTTATCTCGACGTTCCGCCCGAAGTGATCCAGCTGACTGCGCGGGTGAACCAGAAGTATTTCGTGTGCGCGGATGCGAATGGCAAACTGGCCAATGCGTTCATTTGCACTGCGAATATCGAAGCCGACGATCCGGCGGTTGTGGTCGACGGAAACCGCAAAGTCCTTGCCGCAAGGCTTTCCGACGCGCGGTTCTTCTGGGAATTGGACCAGAAGACTTCCCTTGAAGATCACGCAAAAAAGCTGGAGCGGATTACCTTCCACGAGAAGCTCGGCACCGTTGCCGACAAGGTCGAGCGTGTGGCGAAGCTTTCCCGCTGGCTGTGCGAGGAAGGGATCGTCAAAGCCAATCCCGATTTGGCCGAACAGGCCGCGCGCCTGTGCAAGGCCGATCTCGTCACTGAAATGGTCGGCGAGTTCCCCGAGCTACAAGGCCTGATGGGCGGATATTACGCCGAGAAGGAAGGCTTGCGTCAGGAAGTTTCCGACGCAATCCGCGATCACTACAAGCCGGTGGGGCAGGGTGATGAAGTGCCAACCGCGCCGGTGACCGTGGCGGTGAGTTTGGCGGATAAGCTTGATACGCTCATCGCATTCTTTGATATCAAGGAATTCCCGACCGGGTCGAAGGACCCATTCGCCCTTCGGCGCGCGGCACTGGGAATCCTTCGGTTGCTTCTAGAAAATGACATTAGGGTCCAAACAGACTTTGTAATCGAGAAGTGGCTCGGACAGGCTGATCCGACGCAGCATCTTTCTGAGCAGGATATTGCGCGTCGAAGCATTCTAACGGCGATACCGGTCTTCTTACTTGATCGTCTCAAGGTTCAGTTAAAAGAGCAGGGTATTAAGCACGATCGAATTGACGCTTCAGACCGCTGGAACTTCCGGGAAGACGTTCGAATGGATCGCGTTGTTCGTCGCGCCAAAGCGCTTCAAGTGTTCTTAGACACCGAAGATGGCGCAAACCTCCTAGCAGGCTACAAGCGTGCCGCGAATATCCTCAAGAAAGAGGAATTCGAGCCGACCGAGCCTTCGCATGCGCCTGAAGACGCCGAGAAGGCTCTGATCGATGCGCTTCAGGCTGCGGAACCCAAGGCAGTCGCAGCGATTGCCGAAGAAGACTTTGCTGCTGCCATGTCTGCTCTCGCCAGTCTGCGCGCGCCAATCGACCGCTTCTTTGAAGACGTGATTGTCAACGCTGAAGAAAAGCATGTGCGCGCAGCGCGCCTGACGCTGCTATCGCGCTTCCGCGATGCAGTGCATCAAGTAGCAGATTTCTCAAGGATTGAAGGTTGATGGTTCAAACGGTTTACACTTTCGGCGGATCGGCAGATCACTCGGATGAACGCCAAAAGGACAAGACCGTTACCGGCGGGAAGGGCGCCAATCTGGCAGAGATGGCGAGCATCGGCCTGCCGGTCCCTCCGGGCTTCACCATCACCACTGAAGAATGTGTGATGTACCTGCAAGAAGGTGCTGAATTCGGGGAAGAATTACGCGCGCAAGTTGCAGGCGCGCTGAAGCATATCGAAGCGACCGTTGGTAAAAGCTTTGGCGATGCGAGTGACCCGCTGCTCGTTTCGGTCCGATCGGGCGCGCGCGTTTCCATGCCGGGCATGATGGACACCGTCCTGAATCTCGGCCTCAACGATGATACCGTTGCTGGCCTCGCCAGTGCATCGGGCGATGAGCGCTTCGCGTGGGACAGCTATCGCCGGTTCATCCAGATGTATGCGGACGTTGTGCTCGGCCTAGATCACGGATTGTTCGAGGAAGCGCTGGAGATCGCGAAAGAGGAGAAGGGCCTCTACGCCGATACCGAGATGGAGACGCGCGACTGGAAGGAACTGGTTGCCGAATACAAAACCATCGCCGAGAAAGAGCTAGGCCATCCGTTCCCGCAAGACGTGACCGAGCAGCTGTGGGGCGCGATCCAGGCAGTGTTTGACAGCTGGGATAGCGACCGCGCCAAAGTTTACCGCCGGTTGAACGATATTCCTGCCGACTGGGGCACCGCCGTCAATGTGCAGGCCATGGTGTTCGGCAATATGGGCGACACATCGGCCACTGGCGTTGCCTTCACGCGCGATCCGGCAACAGGCGAGCGTGCGTACTATGGCGAATATCTCATCAATGCGCAGGGTGAAGACGTGGTGGCTGGCATACGCACGCCGCAATATCTGACGAAAGCTGCGCGCGAGAAAGCGAATGCCAAACCGCTGAGCATGGAAGAGGCGATGCCAGAGGCTTACGGCGAGCTAGCCCGCGTGTTTGACCTGCTGGAACTTCACTACAAGGACATGCAGGACATCGAATTCACCGTGCAACAGGGCACGCTGTGGATGCTGCAGACACGATCGGGCAAGCGCACTGCCAAGGCTGCACTGAAGATGGCGGTCGATATGGTTGGTGAAGGCCTGATCGACGAGAAAACCGCGATCCTGCGCGTCGATCCGATGGCGTTGGATCAGTTGCTGCACCCCACGCTTGATCCCAAGGCGCACCGCGATATTCTGGGTACCGGTTTGCCCGCCTCACCAGGCGCAGCTTCAGGCAAGATCGTGCTGGATGCAGACACCGCGGAACAGTGGTCCGGTCGCGGCGAGAAAGTGATCTTGGTCCGGGTAGAAACCTCGCCAGAGGACATCCACGGAATGCACGCCGCGCAAGGCATTCTGACAGCGCGTGGCGGCATGACGTCACATGCAGCCGTGGTTGCGCGCGGTATGGGGCGGCCCTGTGTTTCGGGCGCGTCGACCGTTTCGATCGACCGCGCGAGCAAGACTTTGCGCATCGGCAATCGTGAGCTGAAAGAGGGTGATACCATCACCATAGACGGCGCGAATGGCCAGATCATGGCCGGTCAGGTTCGCACCATCGAGCCAGAACTGGCCGGCGACTTTGGTGTTTTGATGGAATGGGCGGACAAACACCGCCGCATGCGTGTGCGAACCAATGCCGAAACGCCCGCAGACTGCAAGATGGCGCGGCAATTTGGTGCGGAAGGCATCGGGCTTTGCCGCACAGAACATATGTTTTTCGACGCGAGCCGGATCCGGGCAGTGCGTCAGATGATCCTTGCAGAAGACGAGAAAACACGGCGGGCTGCACTCGAGAAACTGCTGCCGGAACAGCGCGCAGACTTTAAGGCCATTTTCGAAGTGATGGTCGGCTTGCCATGCACCATCCGTTTGCTTGATCCGCCTCTGCACGAATTTCTGCCGCACGAGGATGCAGACTTTGCCGATCTCGCGGATGCAACCGGCCTTGGCGTGGATCACCTAAAGCGCCGCGCGGGAGAGTTGCACGAATTCAACCCGATGCTGGGCCACCGCGGTTGCCGCCTTGGGATCACCTTCCCTGAAATCTACGAGATGCAGGCGCGGGCGATCTTTGAAGCCGCGTGTGAGGTGGCAAAGACATCGGGTGAAGCCCCGATTCCGGAAGTCATGATCCCGCTGATTGCGACCAAGCGGGAGCTGGAGATTCTCAAAGCCTTGATCGACAAAGCCGCGGCTGAGGTGTTCGCGGCGCAGGGTATTGCGGTCGACTATCTAGTAGGCACCATGATTGAGCTGCCACGCGCGGCCTTGATGGCCGGAGAGATCGCGGAAGAAGGTGCATTCTTCAGCTTCGGCACGAACGACCTTACGCAAACCACGCTTGGTGTATCGCGCGACGACAGTGCACGTTTCCTGGCGCCTTATGTTGAGAAGGGCATTTTCCCGCGTGATCCGTTTGTGAGCCTGGATATCGAAGGTGTCGGGCAACTGGTCGAACTCGCGGCAGAGCGGGGCAGGGCAACGCGCCCTGATATCAAGCTAGGCATCTGCGGCGAGCATGGCGGTGATCCTGCCAGCATCGCCTTCTGCGAGAGCGTTGGCCTGGATTATGTCAGCGCATCGCCATACCGCGTGCCGATCGCGCGACTGGCGGCGGCGCAATCATCACTGAAGGCGTAGTGCCAACCGGTCAGCGTCAGGATCTGGAAGGTTTCGGAAACTTTCCCGTCGTCCTCGCGCAGCTCATCGAACTTGGCCTGCGCGTGGGCCAGACCCGACTTTCCCAAATACGGGGCCGGTGATACCAGCACTGAAGTCAGCGCCTGATCGCGAAGATCATCAATCAACGTCGTCAGTGATTTATAGCGCACCGTAAGTTTGTGTGTATCGACCACTTGTTTTGAGAACCCGGCGCGTTGGAGCAGAGCAGTCCCCGCGCGATCATCAATCTGTGGGTGAATGCGCGCCGCTGGCCGATCGCCGTCCGCAGCCAACATGATCTCCCGAAGCGATGTTAAACTACCAGCCCCGATAATCTGCGCGATCATCAGCCCGCCCTGAGTCAGTGCATTGCGCGCATGGATAAGCGCGCCCGGCAGATCGTTGACGCTATCTAGCCGGGCGAGGCTGACAAGCAGATCAAGCTCGGAGAATGGCAGTGGCTGTTCTTCATCAAGAGTGCGGGCTGAACAGATATTCGATGCTGAGGCCGCAAGTGCTGTCTCAAGCAAGGAAGTTTCGTGCCCCACCAGAAGGGCACTCTTTGCCTCGTGCCGCATGAAGTCGAGCCGCCCACCGATATCTTCCTGCATAGCGTCATAGAGCCAGCTTGTGCCGATGCGGACTGACGCCCGTTGCTCACGCTGCTCCCGGCGCGCTCTTGAGAATATAGTAGGTACCTGAGTTTGCGACATCATGCGATCACTGCCGTGCTTACATTGCCAACGCAAGAGGGCCGCATGACCAGCAGCAGATCGGGCGGAAGAGTTCTTGCGCCCGATCTGCTGCTGGTCATGCCGCGATACCCCAAGGTCTGAAAACATAACGCCCGAGGCCGAAAAGGCCCCGGGCGCCACGTGACGAAATTAAACGAACCCACTTCATAGAAGCTTGAACAACCACCCCCTTTTTGGTTGTTCGGGTCCTATCCCTCATCGTTCTTGCCGAAAGCGCTCTTCCAAAAGGAGTGCTGCATTCCGACTGCCCCCTGAACCCGGCGCA
>Ga0181553_10002579_pt1 | contig 15883 bp, 12 predicted proteins | sample 011ome_17_FD_133753 | JGI IMG/M metagenome (GOLD analysis project Ga0181553, IMG submission 133753) | Coastal salt marsh microbial communities from the Groves Creek Marsh, Skidaway Island, Georgia - 011502XT metaG (megahit assembly) | ecosystem: Environmental > Aquatic > Marine > Intertidal...
AATTTTTAAATAAAAAAAAAAAAAAAAAAAAAAAATTAAAAACTAATTTATAAAAAAAAAAAAAAAAAAAAAGAAAAACATAAAAAAAAATGTAAAAGCTGGAACTCTGAAAAAATATCCAATCACATCAAATCATATTCTTGAAAATGATAGTCTAGAAAGTAAAACAATTGAAACAGACAGTGCTAATAATAATGAGAACAACGATAAAAATCCGGAAAACGAAGAAAATAATAATGACAAAGATATGATTTTGGACGAATTTATAAATACTTTATATACATATATTTCTATATTAGCAATTTTTTCCGATGAAAAACAAATGAAGTGTTCAAAATTTATCGAATGTTTGAATAAGTATATTTCAAATTTAAATGACACAAATGTACGATTATGTGATTGTGATAATAACGCAACTATATTGAGTTGTTATTGGGAACGAATCAACAAGGTAAAATGTGAAATTATGTGTAGAAATAAAACTAACAATTCATCAAATGATGATACTTATAGTGATAACAATGATGATAATGATAAGAAAAAAGAAATAATTAAAAAATGTATTATGGAATGCAAATATACAATTACTTCTAGAAAATTAAAAACCGATATGACAAAATTTAAAATATTTATAGAAAAAAAAATGAATGAAAATAAAGAAACAGCAGATTACATAAATTTTTTATTTAGTAATATTAGAGATGTCATGGGAAAAAACAACAAATCAATGATTGTATCTATGAAACCACAGGATATACATAATAAAATAATAGAATATTTACCAGTGAGTGAAGAAGAGAAACAGGCGTATGGTGAGGTTTTCACACCAATTGAATTGATTGAAGAAATGCTAAATACATTACCAAAATCAGTGTGGAAAAATCCAAACTTAAAATGGTTAGACCCTGCAAATGGTGTTGGTAATTTTCCTATGATTATATTCAACAGACTTGATAGTAGTCTTAAAGAACTAGATGAATTTAAAAACGAGAGAAAAAGAAAACACCACATTATCAAAAATATGCTTTATATGGTAGAGTTGAACGAAAAAAATGTCGGTATTTCTAAAAAGATTTTTGGACACGATTCTAACATATTTTGTGGTAGTTTCTTGTCAGATGACTATGAATCAGTGAATCAAAAAGTATTTGATGAATTTGGTATAAAAGAATTTGATATCATTGTGGGAAACCCACCATACAATGAAGGAGGAACGAAACAGTTTGGAGAAAAAAATTTATATGTGCGTTTTGCAAAAATTGCGTTGAATGATGTACTGAAAAAAGATGGATATTTGTGCTTTTTACATCCACCTGTATATAGAATTCCAAATATGAAAATCCAGCATACACAAATCAATTTGAATCGATTGTATACAGAGAAACAAATTATATGCATCAAAATGTATTCTATTCAACAAACTAATTCTCTCATGAATGTGAACATAAATGTTGATTTCATTACGCTTCGAAATACAGCAAACGATGAAAAACAAAAATCAACCATTATAGATACAGAAGGTATAATTTATTCTGAAATCATACATCCAAATGATTTCATTCCTAATTTTGGTATAAATACACTGGATAAAATAACAAAAAAAAATGCATCAGAATATTTAGATATTCATCTCAATAGTGAAATGCATACACAACATATACATGGTACAAAATATAAAAATATACATGGTATCACAACAAAAGGAATTAAAATATGCAAATCCCATAAAAAACATACACATTTTCATACACCAAAATTAATTATTAATGGTATTGGTAGTCATAATTATGTTTTCCATGATAAAAAAGGAGAATATGGGATAACACAGTCACCTGTGTATATATTAAACCCGTCTAAAAATACCATTAGATTCGTGAATTCACCATTATTTCATTATATTGCAAACGCCATGAAAATTATTGGTAATAATTTCAACAAAAAAATAAATGTCTACTATCCAGTTATTCCAGAAGATAATATAATAAAAAACAACGATGATATTTACAAATACTTTCAATTTACAAAAGATGAAATAAATCAAGTCGAAAAATACAGTGTACCTACATATGTACACCAAGAACTATCGTGTAAAGGAAAAGTATCAAAAATAAAAACACGAGGGCGAAAATTAAATCATCATCGCAATAACAAGACCAGAAAATTTCGGAAAAACAAAAACTGAAAAATGAATTAAATACATATTTGCTTGAAATATTACGCAAAGTATATTTTATACATGAATCCTAAAGAAATGAAGGTATATACAAATATATCATCAGTAGTGTTTGAAAGAGTAGAGAAAGATTTCAATCAACAAATAACAGATCATGCTTTAATGCCAGTATGTAATAATTTTATCTACTGGGATTCATTCTATAAACAAAAATGTCCTATCGCGCCTTATCTACCTTCTATACGAAATATATCGAATAATTATTTAAACTACATTTCAAATAAAAAAGTGTGTGCTGAAAGAATAAAAGCATTAAATTTGCAAGAATTTTATGCTATCACATACAATAAAAAAACTGAAATACAAGAAGTAAAACAAAATGGATTGTATTTCATAAAATATGCTTATGGTTCGGGAGTTGAATGTGTAGATGGAACAGAGTTGAAAACTGTGAATATTTCAACTGATTATATTATACAAGAAGCAGTTTCTAATTTACAATGCATAGATGATAGAAAATTTGTCATTCGTGCATTTATTATAATTCATAACAGGAAAATGTATGTTAGTAGATATGCAATATGTACTGTATTTGATAGCACTTATGACGAAAACACAACTAATCCAATGAAACACATAGGAACCAATTGCAGACAAATTGTTCCATTGCAAGATACAGAATTTAAAGATTGTATATATTCCATCCAGAAATTATGTATGTACATGAAACCGCTTTTCAAACCCCTTATGAATAGATCACATGAGTATATGTATACAATTATTGGGGCTGACATTGTATTGAAAAAAGATAATACTGTAAGATGTATCGGTTTTAATGGATTCCCAAATTTGTCATATGATTATAATTCAAACAAAACCGTCATTGAAAAGATGTTATATAGTGTCTTTAACTTAACCTTACTAAAAAAACATCATACAGATTTATTGGATACTAGTAAACCAAAACGAGAGAAATGTAAATTTGATTCATGTGGAAAAAAAATAAGCTCATTTTCAACGACCGAATGTGTTTGTGGGTTGAAATTTTGCTCGATGCATAGACAAACATTCGATCACAATTGCAGTCATCTAAACAACAAAAAGAAACAGATGCAACACAAACTTCAGAAAGAAAATCCAGTGATTCAAACCAAAAATGATTGGAATTTAGATTTCTAAATAGACTTAAATATATGTTGATGGTAATAGTATATATGATTTCTGTAATCACATACTTGACTATATTTGGTGTAGTATTATCCAATGCAATGAAATATAATTTGCATATTCACCATAGAAATTATGGACAGCAAGAAATACAAGAAAAATGTTGCGTAACATGCACACTACCACAACTAAAATATTACTACATAGATGCAACTGATCACACATGTTCCGAGACATGTTTAAATTCTAAACAATATGCTGTTTTCAAATATACCTTTCCGGGACTAAAACAAGACGATAAAAGCACACTTCCGTGCGAGAGATATGATTATCATGTTGTGAATGGAACCGTACAAAAAGGTGTATGTCCAATTTGTACAGAATTTGATGTATACAACAAAGACTATTCTCCATATGTAACATTTGAATACATGCGTTAGATTTTGCAATGAATTGTATTTCGCGCCAACGGTAGTGAAATTAGTATAGTTTTATACAACTTCTCCTAATTATCATTTGATTTATTTCAAACTTTACAATACTTTGAAATAAAAGTATTTGAATTAAATTCTACAAAATATATCTTATAATATCTAATCATTAGATATATTTTTTGTTCTGGTTGTTTTGTTTTTTTAATCATAAATTAAAATCATTATCCAGCTAACGATTCACTAACAGCTTCATTATGATTCAAAACATTTTGTTGGTTTTCGTATGCCCTATCCAATTGACCTTGATGAAAACCTTGATAATAGTCAATCCATTCCTTTTGAAGTTGTTGTTGGTGCTGAACAAATGGGTTGTTGGCAAACCAAGGAAATTGATTGACATAATCGGTTTGATGCTTGAGAACATCATTTTGCATGTTTTGATTAAATTGTAGGTTTGTATTTAGCATACTGTATTGATCGTGTTGCACATTGCGCACAAAATCAAAATATTGTTGTGGTGGCGGTGGTGGATAACAAACATATTGCCCAAATAAATTGTAGTTGCAAACAGGACCAAAATAGCCCATAGTACTTGCAATAGAACTCAATAATATCAATGCACTTCGCATATCAGTTCAGTATTAGTATAGATAGTATTATGTTTAAGTTATTTTTTCATACATCTATACAATATGTAACTAAACAAAATTACGATACCGGTACAATATATCATCAATCCAGTGGATTGAAACGATGAATCGTTTAAATTTGAAAAGCGTTCAATTTGTTTTGGATCCAATTTGCTCTTCTTCACCCATTCCTTTAATTGATCAAGAGTAAATGTATCTTCTCCATTACTCATAGTTGTTTTGTAATTGTTTCGTAAGTCAATTAAATCAGATACTGCTACATATTCTTCACTTTTCTTGTTTAATTCATTTGTATGATCAATAACTTCCAATCCAACTTTTACACATGGTGGTTCATTTGAGTTTTTCATATCTGCTAACATTGTGGACGGATTAATACTAAATACATTTTGGATGATTCCTGGGATTAAACCTTTCATTTTTGTAGGTGCACTTCCTGCAATAGAACCAGTTGGTACATTATTGATGTAAATCATGCGTGGTTTGATTTTACCAGTATCTATATCTTTACACGTTAATGCTGATTTCATAAAATATTTTCCTCCTAGCGGCAGTGATTCTCCTTTACTGTTTCGTTTTTTGGACAAGTAACTATCCCCTGTAAGCATAATATCAATATATCCACTAATGGCTGCAACATCGTTTCCAAGTGCTGTACTTGAACCATCGCTACTTACGTTAGATTCTTTCTCTCCTGTTCCATATATAGATTTAGCATAACTATAATTTGGTGCAGAATATGTCCATTTACTACTCATATTACATTAAAGATAGAAAATTAAATTATATTATAATACAATAATAATGGACTTTATATATTCTCCACATGTTATACAAGATATATTGAAAAATCCAATCTCACATTTTGAAAATTTATCTATTTTGTCGATTGGTTTAACAGAAGAAGAATTGTATCATTACAGAGGAAACAATATCTCACTCACTGAACCAAATATATATAATGTTAAACGCAATTCAAATGATCAACTAAAACGAATAGCGTTCGTCTCAAATGATTTTACACTTTTTCGTCCGAGTGGACAATTGGCTCATTCGTTTTTTTCGTTTCTCTCCAAATACAAAAATTATTTTGATATATATCTATATACCCAGAATCCTGATACTGACTTAATTTACAATGAACATGGTACATTAAAAATTCTTGACATTGACAAAATAGCAGATGAAATATATGCAGATTCTATCGACATATTATTTGATATGCAAGGTCATATGCAAAAAAATTATAACAAAATACTGAGTAGAAAACCTGCAGTAATACAAGTCCATTGGTTGGGTTATCCAGGAACATTGGGAATACCCAATATCGATTATCTGATTGCTGATAGTATTGTGATACCCGAACAATCAGTCCAGTATTATCACGAAAATATTGCGTATATGCCTAATTGTTATCAAGTAAATAACGATATGTATTTGACGAACAAATATATACCAGTTGACCAATTTGTACTTTGCTGTTTTCATTCCAATTATAAATACAATAAAAGTTCTTTATTGTTTTGGTTTTCTTTAGTGCAAAATTTAAATCATGCGAAGTTAGTATTGTATTGTAGAGACCAACTTCATGAAAACATATACGATTGGATTGCAGATATGAAATTAAAATCAAAAGTTATCATCATGAAGTATATTGAAAAAGAAAAACATATCAAGCGGTTGTCTGAATTTCATTTAGGACTTGACGCAATTGCTGTTAATGGACATACAACAACAAGTGATTGTATTGCAGCAGGAATTCCAGTTGTAACGCTATCAACTGACACATATCATAACCGAGTATGCAAAAGTATATTGCATGCATTGAAATTGGACGAATTAGTTTGTTACACTATCCAAGAATACGAAAAAAAAGTTATTCAACTTGCAACAGACCCAATATATTATAAACATATAAAAGAAACTTTATTAGAAAACCGGAGTAAAACACTTTTCAACACTGCTTTGTATGTGCGGAATTTTGTAAATTTGATGTACTCTATGTGGAAGAAACATATACATCATACATTGATAAAAATACCACAGGCATATATGAAAACCGAATACAATTCCAAACTTACAAACGATTCCACTTTATTAGTTTTAGAAGATATGCGTCCATGTGTTTTAACATCTAATACAGAACTTACATGGTCTTTTCACCCGAACAAAACTATACATGAAAACAATTTAGCAAAGGTTAGTATTTCAGGGGAAAAATTACACTCTTTAGCAAATTCAAATAAACATTGTGTTGCGTATACAACTGATGGTGAAATGAAATTTAAACTAGGTGAACTTGTGCATAGTGAAGATAAAGGTGTATGGATTAAATCAGAGAAGGTTCAAAAATTACCTTTAAAAAAACTGAATTTAGACTATCATTCAATTGTGTATAAACAGCAATATGACATAATTGATGGTAGTTTACCAAAGATATGTTTAGTATGTACAACTGGAGACCATTTGCAAACTAATCAAATGCTGCATTTTTTTAAAACCCAAATGTATACAAATATATCTATTATAGTATTTTATAATTACGATGATGAATTAAAATCCGACTTAATTCCGTATTGTACTTTTATTCCCAAAAAGAATAATACTGACATACATCAAGAAATGAAATATGTAAACCAAACATATGATTACTTTGTTGTATTTGACTCTAAAATGGTATATGCGATGGATTGTGTTTATGAAATGTATTGTAAGTATATAAAGAATAAACCAACATCTGTTGATAAAAATATGTCTAGATATGTAAAACCTAAAAAAAAATATTTTCGACGAAGATTCAATATGATTAAGCAATCACACATCAATTATTGATTGTATGTAGAATAACCTATATCATTATAATTAATTAAAATCTTCTCAAATAGTATACATGCCATATTATCCATTCAAACAGAGTGCAAGAAAAACGCATACATCCAAAAGTGCATACTTAAATCATGAAAAAATATATAATTCAAAAATAAAAGATTCATACAGTCGTAATCAGTACGAAAAGTTGCATTGTAAAACCTGCAACAAACAAACTACAGATTCTAAACATTCTAACCACGAACCAAGACAATATCCTTCAAACGCACTTTATTACTCTCGCAAAATAGATTACATAAGATACAGCAAAACTGGAGATTGCAATCTAGTGGATAGAGACAGACAAATCAACGATCGTAGCATCTCAAGTGCAGATAAACATTTTTATTTGACAAATTGTCATAGAATACACAACAAAGACAAAGGTAGTAATGCAAAAAGTTATAACGAATTTTATATAGCGGATCCAAAATTTACTACTTTGTAAACACACGATAATAATTTCGTTGTGGATTGTTTTCTATACTATGACTAAAACGATTTCCTGTATTATTTACTACATTAAATCCACATTCCAAAAACATATTATCCCATTCTTTCATGCTTTTGTAAGACGAATAATAATCACTTTTATCTTTCCATGACATCTCTGCATCAAGTACATAATCATATACATCATGCACAATGTCAATAACTTTCTTGAATGATTCTTTATCAGGGTATCGCATAGGTGCATTATGTTCTTTCAAAATAATTATTCCTTCTGGTTTTAACATTTTGTATAAATTCCGAATTACTAACATTTGTTCTTCTTCTTTCACATGGTGTAATACCATAAATATGGTGATAAGATCAAACTTATTATCTGGTAGATTTACCATATTGTTTTCAATCAAGTGGAATTGTAACGATTTAGTGGATGGATACTCTACTACATCGGTACAATACACATTGTCCATATCCAATTGTAATTCTTTTGCATTTGATTTTGTGAATTCACCATTACCGCAGCCATAATCTAAATATGTCTCAATATTGTTCTTTTTCAGTTTGCTCAACATTTTCCATATATGTTTGGCTCTCTTTATGCCTCTTTCATTGGAACAACGAGCTTCGTTTTTGTGCAATTTTAAATAAGACTGATAAATGTCATAATCAAATATTTTATCATTTTCTTGAAACATCTGCTTCAAGTAGGTAATAAACCTATCGGAAGAGAACGATGTATGTATTCCAATCTGTTTCAGTGCGTAGAACAATCGTTCAGTATTTTTATTTTCGTACAAATCATAAATGTCATGTTTTGTATTACGAATCGGTATGACTGTACTACTTGAAGATACTGTCGATTCTAAATTGGATATTTCTCTCACTTTTTTAAATATAAAATATCGATTTAAAAAGGATACTTTCTTTTGTATTGGGTTATTTTCCAGTTCATGTGCTTTTCCAACATTGTGTAATTTTTCTCTTTTCATGTCTTTGAATAATTGAGAAAACATCCCTGTTGATGTTTTCATTCTATGCTCTTCATCTGCTTCTACAAACCCGTAATCAAATATGATCTTTTTCAAGAACTCGTAATTCACTAAATATTCAGAAAACATCTTGTTAATACTATCTTGATACACATCAATTTGATATCCTAAAGATGATTCATTGTCATCAAATACCTGATCATCATATTCTTTTCGAATCTCCCATGTGGGTGAATTGCCTTTATCATATTCGACAATCGATTCACCTTTATCTTTTTGTTGTAACAAATCAAATATTGTATTTCCATCATATGTTGTTCCTATAAAATACCCCCCTAAAGAACAACTATCAGCCACATTTTGTAAAAATCCTCGTAATGTCTGAATATCTTTGAACATATAATGGATTGCAAACTGACAGGATACGACATTAAATCCTTGTTTGCCAATTCCGTAAAATTCACGAACCGTTTCATCAGGTACAACATCTTTATCCAGCAATCCAAATAAGGATTTCACAATATCATTGGATTTATCACTGTTACAAGCGTAACCTTGCTTAAGAGATCTAGAAGTGTTTCCCTGAAGAAATACAACACGAGGTAAATTACGACTATGTTTTATAGAATTCAAATATCTGGCACAAGCACCATCTACTCTATTGTGGATATTATCTTCGAATAAATCTAATCCTAGTACAAATTTAACCCCTGCACCAGCCCATTTGTATAAATCTCCAGCTTTTCCAACTGCCAAATCAATTAAAGTACAACCTTCCTTACACACTGTTTCAATTAATCGTTTCTTGACATATTTGTTGTGAAAATCCCGCATAGCTGTAGTGACATTCAAGTCTTTGCGATTGTAATACATTGTTTCATTCACGTCATCCAATTGCAATTCTTCTTGCCCAGTTATCATATCTATGGTGACAGGATGATGAATCGAATGCCAAACACTATTGGCCACTTTAAAATCATTCCCAAATTTTTTGATACCGTTACGATATTCTGCAGTTTTGTCGTGACGAATACGGATCGGTATCCACTTCCAACCGGGTTCCTTTGCATTGTCATATCGACATTCTACAATAGTATCATTTTGAATAATTGCATTGTCTTCTGTGTACGTGTATCCACTCCCATCTGATACTAATTTGCAAATTTTCGCATCTGGATCAGATGGACCAATTGGATTAAATGGAGTAGCTTTGTATGTTGAATGTGCATTTTTACGAATGTATTTGTTTTGTAAGACAGACTTACATGGCTCAGCATAACTATGTTCAGGATTATTTTCGTCATAACCAACATGTAAAACGAGTGTTTTGTAAGGTGTATTGTTATTGAGATATCTAACTTCCTCGTTGTTGTTTTTCTTAACAAACCGAACAAGAAAATCAACAGTGTTCCATTCAGGTGGTTTCCACTTGAAAGATTTGTCCCAAGTAACTTTTTTATTATTCGGTGTTCCACCAACATTTACACCTACTCCCGTATTTGCAGGAGTAAATATCAAACCATCTGTATTGTACGGAAACATATTATTTTTGTCTTTTTGCAAAATACTATGTGATAATTTAAATATAGAATCTCCCATATAGAATGTCTTTTTATCAATTTTGAGTTCATTATCATGTGGTATGGTTTGTTCTATCTTCAAATTACCAATAGCATCATATAATATTTTGATTCTGGATTTTGAATTTTCGGGTTCGTACAAAGGCAATGCTCGCACATCTTTCTTGTTCAGAATATATATATCAAATGCAGTAAACAAATTTAACATATTATTGTATCTATCTTCATTTATATGCTCACCGTCAAAGATAGAATTATAATATTCGGTTTGAGAAGATCGTAGTCCAGTATATTCAAATTTCATCCCAGTGGAAATTAGAAAAATTGAACCTTTTGAATTGATAAACAATAGTTTTCTTTCACCATCTGCTTTTTCGGTGACTGTGTAATTTTGAGTGATATTATTGTTTTCGCCTGGAAATAAATGGCGTTTTTCGAGAGAAATTGAAGATGGCCCGATAAAATATTTTGAATGAAGTGATTTAAGATATTGATGGAAACTGTCTGCTTTTGAAATTTTATCATCAATCAATTTCATATATTCAATACCGTTTTGTTCTAGTTTGTTATATTGAATAGGAAATCGACTTTGTTGAATGCCTCTTAGTATATCAGTTATCGTTGATTTTATAGATTTTACTTTATCTGCAAACGAATTATCGAGTGATTCATTGTCGATATATTCAATCTCAATATTGTATTGTTGCTTGCTGTTTAATACATTTGATTCTTTCAGTGTAGAGTATTTTTTGTTCGTAACACTTTTTACAATACTCAAATCGATACGAATATTTGGCTTGTCTTGGTGGGTTGCATGTACACGATTCAGTAATCGAAAAGTTTTCATTTCAGTATTCCAGTTACCGATGTTTATGTTTTCAACTCTTTGATCCCTTTTAAGATCTACACGAAAACCATATTCTTGGTAATCATATGGTTTTACACCGTCCAATTCAAATTTAGATGTATATGCAATTGCGTTCTTGTTTGTAATACCTAATATATGTTCCTCTTGACAATATTCTTTGATAGCGTATAATCCGTGTATTTCAATTCTGTTTACTTCATTAGATACTCCAATTTTCAGCACACTTTCGCCGTCGTGCAAAGTATATCCATTAGATTTTAGTACTCGAATAGTATTTTCATATTCATTATGCGTAAGAAGATATGCCCACTTACCATAATTACCAAATCGAATTTCATATTCCAAGTTTTTTCGAACTTCCACATCGTTTTGCAAATACATTTCCAAATATTTAGATATGTAATCATCAGTCGCATATCTTTCTTTTTGTTGAAAATGATTCATTTGAATTATGTCATTGTGACTTGACATTTCAATTAATATAATATAATATAAATGTATTTAATACAAAAAAATGTATTCAATTTTATTGTAAAAAATATAATTTTGACTTATAAGTCATTGTATAAATACCAATTCAATGATAAATATGGAGGATACGATTTATTGATAGATTTTTCATCTGTTTTCAGGTTAGGTCCATTGCGCATGATCCTGTTCACTTCTGTAATACTAATGGCATGATCAAAATATCGTAAATCAGAAATATATCCTGAAAATCCACCATTTTGGTTAATGTACACGTTGTCGTAATTTTGTTTAGGAACATCCGTCAGTTGTTTTCTAGCAACAATAAGTCCATTTATATAGACATCTAGCGTCTGTCCTTCTACGCGAATCAGAACATTAATCCATTTGTTGATTGGTATATTGGAAACTTTTACATCTTCGTTTATATTTGAAAATGTGTTCATTTTTACCAATAAATCGTTCGTATGTGGTAGTAAATATAAACCAGGAGCATTATTGGGAAAGTTTAATCCCTTTTCGGTTTGTCCATCAGATGAAGTAGATATATTTAAATTGCCCTTGTGAAATATATGTCTATATTGATCTTTTAGATATGTTACATCATCAATAAATAACCATACACTCCATGTGAATTCAATACCTTTCTCTTGGTTTTTAGAACGTAATATTGGAACACTATTGGTATATACAGGATCTTGCCTTACTACATATGGTGTTTGTGCTTTTTTTAAACCATTTACAATTTTCGGGGAATCATCCAAAGATAAATAAGAGCCCAATAAAAATACAGAAAGACGAAAACATACAACAAACAAAACAACTGTTAATAATAACACCGATACTTTCAACACTAAATTATTTGTCTCTAATAAGTCACCAAATATATCTTTATCAGGCATTATCATAGGTGTGTTTGAAACATTTGATTCCATAATAACTTATATAATATAGAGAAATATTTGTTCTAAAGTGTATATGAACTTTTTTCCTTGTTGTTTTCTAACAATGAAAATTTCAGTTTATATGTGTCTAAATAACTGGACATACTAGAGACACTGTTCCCTTTTTTGTATTGATCATATACTTGTGTAGGATTCATTGGGTATGTGTATATTTTCAAATCAGAAATACTTCCAGAAAATCCAGGTTGAGATACCATTTCAGAAGCCGATAGAAATATGTCACTGTCTACACCGGACAATGGAACGCCTTCAATAACACAGGTACGAGTTAATTTACCGTCAATATATACATCCAATGTTCTATTGTGAACAACAATATTGACATATGTCCATCTTTGTAGAGGAACCCCGTGAATTTTGCATTCGTGTACCTTTATAGAATTCTTTTCTGTTTTCGTTGGATTGTAATACGCAAGTTTCACTAATAAATCGTTTGTATTGGGGTCAAGGGTGATGGAAGGTACCGGCTTGTACTTTTGTGTTCCCGATGCATTATTGTCCAAGAAATACCTGGATACAATGTTTTTTTCTTTTCCATATTGATAATTCCATTCATTTATGTAGAACCATAAAGACATTGAATAATTGCTTGCTCCAATTTGAGGTATTTTGCTAAACGGAACAACAGCTGTTTCTTTACCAGGTTGTAGTCTCACCAAGATAGCTTCATCTGATTTTCTAATAAGCAATGTGTATATAATGTACAATAGAACTACAACAATAGTAAATAAAATAACTTTTTGTATTGTATTGGATCGTTGATACATTCCATTCACATTATTACCCATGTTTTTTGCGTATTCCATGTATATATTTATATGAAGAAAATATGATTACTTAAAAAATTTCCCATATACGAATGTACTATAAATATCAAAAGTACTCATAGGAGATATGTTGTAATAAACATCACGAATACCACCTAATATTCCATTGTCTTCCCCTGTTTCGATTTCATCTTGATGTAAAAAGGGAACAATATTGTTTTCAGTCGCTACAAGTTTTGCATTTAAAAAGACATCCATTAGTCCATTTGTGTAGTTAAACACAAAAAAATTCCATTTCTGTAATTGTAGTTGTTGTGTTTCAAATACTTTTTTTTCTTCTTTTGCACCCTGTTTAATAAACACTGACAATGTTCGCGTTTTCACGTTATAAGTAATCTTGGGTACACTTCCATAATTCAATACAATTGCATCTTTATTGCTTGCTACATTGTTAGATGGATTGTTTTGATCAATGTACAGCCACCATTGTATAGAATAAGTGTATCGTTTGTTCGTACCGTTGTTGTAAAGAACATGTGAATCACCCACGACTTTTTGTGAATCCAAATTTATAGGATACGTAACCAAAGGAATATAATTGGACAAATGGAATGTGGTTTTTATATTTGGATATATTATCTCAAATGATATATATACACTACATAGGGCAATAATAATCAAATACAATTTATTTTTATTTAACCAAGATACGTTGTTTCTCAATAATATAATTCTATCGTCCGTGTTTGATAATTTAACAAATGTACTTTTAAGCTTACAATACAATAATTGAGCCATATTATAGAGTAAAACAAATGGTTCAGTTAATAGAGTAGCAAACATAAATTTGTTTTCTTTTTCATCTTTCGAATCATTTGCATTTTGTCGTATTGTATAAAGTAAATACATACAAAGCGTGGAACAACCGATAACAAATCCAGTGAGCATTTTTGCTTTATTTGATTCATCTGCATATACATATATGTACAACGATCCAAATAAAACCAACGATCCAATGGATAAAAATCCAATAGATCGCAATATCGATTTCATTTCTTTTACAAAAGAATCAGTATTCTGTTTTGCGTTGCTTTTAATTTTATCTTGAAGTATACTTTTTTCCATTTGTTGTGTATTGATGTCATATTGAACTGTTTCGTAATCCTCATCGAGTTTATTTATTTGATATTCAATAGTCTTTTTTGTTTCTCTCAATTTTTCAGTTTCTTTTATCATTTCATTTAATTTTACATTGTCTTCATCATCGAATATACCTGTATCACGAGTAGACTTTAATGTTATGATTTTGTCGTCTAGAAGATTTATCTGCTTTTCGAGTTTATGTTTACTCCTGTACAATGTATTCAGCTCATCCTTATATTCACCTAGTTGCCCAATTAACTGTTTTACATTGTCTGAGTATGATTTTATAGACGCTTTGATTTCAGAAAGTGTTTTGGGGATTTTTATACTATTTTCATGTTCAAATCGCACAAAAAAAATAACAAGGACAAACAGCAAAAGAAAAATGTAACTGTAATACAATGATTTGTTCCAATTTGACGGAATTTCTACAAATGTCAATAAAATAAAAAACAAGAGTACTAAAAATGATGTAGAATGACCAGAATGAATGTGGTATTTAAGTGTATTATATATTCGTCGACATATAGATACAATCATATTTATAATTGGATGGTTACGAAGCATTTATTAATATTACAACCTACTTTTTTTTTAATAATTGGTTAAATTGTTTGCCATAAATTCATAACCGTTGCAACATACTTTTTTTTCCGTGACAATTTCGACATAATGCAACTAAATTTGAAGTTTCGTTTGAACCTCCATTTTGAAGTTCAATTACATGATCAACCTCGAAAGTAGCATCTAATTGATTATGACAATGGTCACATGTCCAGTTTTGTGAAGATGCGACATATTTTTTTTTGGTTTCACTTACGGAACGTTTACAATTTTGTTGTATTCGGGTCGGTCGAAGAACATTATTTTGGTTGGTTTGTATTTGTGACTGACTTGTCAAATTGAAAAGAGGTGTAATTAAATCTTTACTTGATTTGTCTATGGGTAAATAGCGCACTGCACCGACAGCGTGTTTTATCATATTTTCCGATTCATTCGGGTGTTTGTTGAGAAACATATACAGAGATAATCCAGAAAACATTATACCTAGCATTTTTAGATATTTTGTATTATGTTTAACATATTTTGAAATTTTATTATCTGTATATGTGTTGTAAACTAAAAACACAGTTGCGCATAAAATTATAATTCCGTATCTCATATTTATTCTACACTGCGATAATATATAAATATCAACAATAAAAGTAATGTTGTAATTGTCAATCTATATATTGTTATTCTATATCGATCTGTAAGATTCATTTTATGATGTTTTCTTTCGTATTCCGATTTTAGATTAAGTGATTCTTGATATCCAATTTCAGGTTTATGTAACATACTATTAACTTTATTGTGTATAA
>Ga0181553_10002594_pt1 | contig 15851 bp, 28 predicted proteins | sample 011ome_17_FD_133753 | JGI IMG/M metagenome (GOLD analysis project Ga0181553, IMG submission 133753) | Coastal salt marsh microbial communities from the Groves Creek Marsh, Skidaway Island, Georgia - 011502XT metaG (megahit assembly) | ecosystem: Environmental > Aquatic > Marine > Intertidal...
AATGTACCCACCACATTATTCACCGTAATATTGAATCTACTAGCAGATAAACTAGCAGGTCTATGGTAGTAAGCTATTTCCACAGTATAAGAATCATTAGGCGTAGGGGCTATTAAAAAATTGCTAACATCGTAATGAGCGTAGTATTTAGGTACACCTGTTACGGTGGAGTCTGGATAAGATTCTGCTAAATAGTTCATATCTTTTTGTAACAGAAAAGATTTAGAACCTGAGTTTGTTATGGATAAACTAAAAGAAGCTAGGTAATCTGTAGGTGTTGCTAAAAATTGATTACCCGATGTCATAGCTCCACTTGCATTTTTACGGAAAAACTCTAGGTCTACCGTAGTAAAAATTCTTTGTTCTGCATTTTTAATAAAACGATCTAAATTAGCTACAAACGTAGTTTCATTATTATCAGTGTAGTTCTGTATAGCATCTTTTAGCTGGGTATATGTATAACTCATGATATGCTCACTGTCACTGTGCCAACACTTGCTGTTGCCTCAAACGAAGTTAATTCTGCACCGAGTATACCTAATCCCACATTTGTATAAACTATAAATTTATTATTATCTTCTTTTACATCTGGTCTAGGTTGGAATAATGCTTCAGCATCAGATCCTGTCTGTGAAGGCTCTAACTGCCTAGCTTTAGGCTCATAACATTCTGGGCAAACTTTAAAATTATTCCATTCCTCACGCAAATCAAGATATGGATATCTAAACCCACACCTATCACAAATACCGTTAGAGTATTTCCCTAATGCATATGCCATCAACCAAATCCATAATAATCTCTACGCGGTACAAGACTTAGATTTGCACGATCTACATCTTCGTATGCTGCCCTAGCAAACTCTTCATCATACATAGCCTTTAGTGTAGGAACACGCTCTGGTGCTTTTTTCATAGCTATATAATAAGCTAATCCTGCTGCTAGGCATGGATAAAATCTAAACGGTACATCAAGAGTATTTACAGAAGCATCCGCATCTTCTATGCGTGTCAAACGATCATATACGAGTGTGTATGTTTGATCAGGTGTAGGCCAGACTTTTATTTGTGGTACAATTTGTCTGTCAACATACCATTGAGAAGGCTGCGCTTCAGTATTTTTACTTGGTATATTTATATACACATCTCTACTTATTCTAGTAATTTGTGTATCTGACTGACTTGTGCCTGTGCCAGTTCTTATCACTGCACTTAATACATCAACAGTATCTGTAGGCAAGGTATAAACAGCAGTGCTTGCAGATAGAGTTAAAGTGCTTTGATCTATAGTCCACCTATTTAATCCTCTGTTTGCCCAATCAGCAAACATAAGATTTAAAGATCTACGAGCAGTACGCACATCATAACCAGTGCGGACTTCTAGGCCACAGCGTTCAAAAGCCTCCTCAATGTAATCATTTACATCAAGCTCAAAATCTGTTGACCCAGAAGTTGCCATTAGCTATACGGACCTGCAATGCGTTTTGGATTAGCGTTCTTTTTACGAGAACTACCTTTTGCCAAGCCGCCTACAGACATTTTCATTGGCTTTTTGACCATACCGCCTTTAGCCATTTTCTTCATGTCTTTTTTGACCATGCCGCCTTTAGCCATTTTTGTCTTTTTGACCATGCCGCCTTTAGCCATTTTTGTCTTTTTTACTGCGCCGCCTTTTGCGTACATTTTTTTCTTCATTTTCTTTGCCATCTTTTTCATCCTCTTCTGCATAAAGATTATCAAAGATCCGATTTACGTCCATTGTATAGTCTAAATCAGACTTTGAATAGTGAATGTGTTGTGACGGTTTAAACTTAGGAGCACCCTCACCAGTGACATACCAAGCTGGATGTGTCACCCTTACACGATTGTTTGGCAAAGCCACTATATTACCTGTCGATTTACCAGCATCTAGTAACTCTAACACATGGCTTTGTTTGTGTTGAGCTGGATCATCTGCTACCTCACTATCTGTATAATCTACAGTAAAATAGTATTTTGCTGGATAAAATTCTCCATCAATTTTTGCAATCCACGGACATGGTTGTGCTCTGTTTAAACTGTACACAGCATGTGTATGAGACATACAATCCCAAGGTTGTGCTTGGTATACATCCATCGGCTCAGGCCAGCCCTCAAAAGCTGTATCACCGACTAAAGCTGTTATTGGCATCCTTGCCCACATAGCCCCACCATGAACGTTTTCTTCACCAGTTAGATCGCTTTCACAACCTGTGAATAAAACTTGGAAACTCAAGCATCTATTTGGCATAGTCGTTACGGCTATTGCCATTGCATGAAGGAACTCTCCATGGAAGTCATCGTGGTTGCAAGTATACTCCCTCCTTACCCAACATTTAAAGTAAGGGACGTTACTTGTTAAAAAACTCATTTTTTCTTTTTAGCCTCCTTTTTGGGCTTTTTACCTTTGCCAAAAATATGCGCGTCTACCTTGGCTGCTTTGCCACCAGTCAAGACACTGTTTACCCTAGCCATTGCCCACTGACTAGGTGTTGCTCCAGGACGATGTCCTGTTCTGTATGCTGCTAGACCTTTATTGTAGACTCTTGCGAGTTGTCCAGCTGTAACTTTTTTACCTTTTTTACGAGCCGCTTCAGCTTTTTTTGCGAGCGACTTTTTTGTTCCCGCGCTTAGTGCCATTAGATTTTCCTTTTGTTTTAGCCGCAGTAATGATATCCGCACGAGTAATCTTGTTTCGTGGCGGTGCAAAAGCCGCTAACTTTTTTTGCCTTGCAGATAATTTTTTTGCCATAACTATTTCTTTTTACCTCCAAACATCTTACGGAATTTTTTGGTATGTACGGATTCTTTTGTTTTCCTTCTAACTCCTGACTTATTAGTATCACTTGGGAAAACATAAGCTGAAGGATCCTTTGATGATTTACGAGCATTACGTTGTATTTCTTTACGACGTTTAGCTTTATCTTCTGAACTTAATCCGGCTAAGTATTTAGCTGGTATTTTACGTTTTTTCTTTTTCTTACGACTGGCAGGGGCTTTTTTAATTTGTTTCGCCATATTGCCGCGCATCATTGCCATTACATCAACCTCGGCACAGCCGCAGCCGCTATGATCAGCACTGCTATACCCCATAATCTCATATCTAATTTATCAAGTTGTTTTTGTATTTGAGCATATCGCTCCGTGCAATCTGCTTCATGTTTTTCCAACAACTTTAAAACATCATCTGCTTTCATTACCAAGCCTTACATGACCAGTACCGCGCACTAAATTTATCTTTAGCACTATCACAATTATGTCTAGCCCTGAAAGATTTACGTCTTGCTGGTTGATCTTTTTTAATACTCATATTAGGATCACCAAAACGCACTAATTTTATTTGGTCACCTTTTTTAGCTAAAACCGCAGATTTTTTCTTAGCTCCTGGAGTACGTTTGGGTTTATTATATCCAGGGAAAGTTTCCCCCCGATAAGTTAACTTACCGGAGGGTGTGCGTTTAACATCTTTGGTGGTAGCCATTATGCGTATTCCTTACGGACTTGTAGTATAATAGTGTAACTATCCGCAGAGCTATGACCAACAGTTGTGAACATAATATCACCTGTTTTGCCACCCCCAGCATTGTTAGCTATCCCACCAAAAGAACTATAGTCGTGATATCCGCTTTGGTTTTCGCCTAATTCAATAGCAATAACATCTGATGAAGCATCAAAAAGTATTTGTACTTTCATGCCATTGCACTGCCACCAGATTTTTTCTATTGAGCATCCCGTACACGTTTGTTTATTACCACTGGTAGATAATGCACTTACGTCTACTTTTTTTACGGCACTCTCTCCAGAGCCGTCAGAGATGTTAGTAAACTTTAATACGGCGGTGCGTTCACCATCTATTAAAGTTTGTGAAGTGACTGCATCAGCCATAACATTCTCCTATTAGTAAACTGAGTATTCAAGCTCCACAGTAAATCTGCCAGCCGTAATATCAGCATTTACAGTAGTTGTGGCTCTTGCGTACAGATGCACATTTGCAACAGCAGCCGTGATGTTAGGCACGAAGATATGGTAATTGCCAGCAGTATCATTGAAATTTACATCAATCTCTGTAATAGACTGAGTAGCACTCAATTGCTCATTGAAAGAGGTAACACCAGCACCAACAATTTCTGTGCCTGAAACAGCAGCATTTGTAGCTGTCCCGCTAGTTGAACTTAGAGCAAGATTACCAGCCAATGTTTGACCAGCAGCAGTAGTGATCCCAATCAACGCACGATGTATGAAAATTTTGCTAGGTGTTACTAAATCATCTGGCGCATCTACATTAAGTGTGCCTAACTCTACAAGACAATCACCATCTGCGTATGCTGTTGCAGCAGCGTTAGTAGAAGCAAGAGTGCCAGCAAAAGACTGTATTTTGCGAGTACCCATAGAAATAAGTTGACCCGTTGAATTCACAGAAAAACCAGTTTCTGTAATTGCACCAGTGGTTGAACTTTCATTAATTACATTAAAACCGCCCTTGGAACGGACGGGTCCGGCGAAGGTAGTTGTAGCCATTTTGATCTCCTGTCTTGGCTAATGTCAGCTACCCAATGTAGCTGTCAGGATGGAAAAACTATAAACAAAAAAAGGGCGGCTCGCAAGCCGCCCTTTGGAATATTTTGTATTAAGCTCCAGGAGAGCCAAACACGCAACGTGGGTCAGATACGCCGAAGCTATAACGCTCACGAGCTTTATACCGCACGTTACCTGTGTCAAAATCGCCTTCCATAGCAGTTTGCATCGGTGTACGAACAAAATGCTTAAAGCCGTTTGGTGCATCCGTTTTAATGAAGAATGCGTCTGTATCGGTTAGGAAGTGATTAACCACATAACCTTCAGGCAACATACCCATATTACGGACTGCGTTGATATCATTATCTGCTGTTCCTACGCGCAGATTAGAAGCCATCAACCGCTCTGCCACAAACTGCAATGCTGGTGGGATAATCATCTTCATACCACGAAGCGCAATTTTTAAACCACGCTCGTCAATGAAAGCTGAAATATCAATCAGCGATTGCTCAAGTGACGTTTCATTCAAATCAGCCGCAGTTGACAATTCATTACGGAAGTTGCCACCAGCAGTAGTTGGATGATCTGTTGCACACAATTCTTTACCATCACCAAGTGTAAAGCTGCTGTCAAAAGCATTATTCAGCGTAGCTGCTGCTTTGACTTGCTTTGTATTAGCCATGGAACGAGCTAATGCACGAGTGTAACGAGAGCTGAGCTTGTCGTAAAGGTTATCCTCAACAGCTTCCTCAGTAATCGAAAACGCAAGTGCGATTGTCTCATGTGTGTAACGAGCAGTAAATGCTTCATTAGCCATATCAAATGATACCGCAGCACCTTCTTGTTTGATGGGTGCAGCACCAAAGCCAGCGAGCATTACCTCTTCTTCGAACGCACGATCTGAATTTTCTGATTCGTAAATTTCAGCATGTTCATTTTCGTAACGGTCGTACTCCATACCAAACAGAGCGTTTAGTCCAGGCTCTAGTTCTTTAAGGAGTTGGGATCTTGCAATAGCCATATCTAATTACTCCTTATAGACCAGTGGTTGCAGTATGGAATGGGAGGTTCAATTTAACAAGTAGAGTAACACCAGCAGATGCTACATCAATCTCATCAAAAGGATCCTTAATTCCCACGATACGGAAGTTATCCGTTGCTGTAGTTGCACCAGCAGTTGCCACAGAAACTTCACCGATAGAAATACCAGTTGAACCATTCTGTGAACCAAAGTTGACACCCTCTGCATTGGAGTGAATCAACGCTGTTGCTGTAGCAATATCAGTCAAGGAAGCATCAGCTTTGACTTCATAAACTTGGTGAGGGTTATCGTAAACGAATACTCTCGCCTCGCTATTTGACTTCAAAGAAGAAGTTCCCGGATAGTTATTAGTGAAAACAGTTTCACCATCAGTGTTAACAAACTGACATCCAGCCATAACGCCTAGGATAGCAACACTACCACCATCTGCCGCACTTACATCTACAAGTCCATTAGTAAGAGGAATCACCATATCGCCTTGATAAATAGCAGATGATGATCCAGCTGTTCCGTTCACTTGTACGAGATAAGACGTCAAACCTGTGGAGTTCGCTGCGCCACCTAGAAGATTGTATGGACGCAAGCCAAATGGGGCATCAAGATTTGTACCAGCCATTATCTAGTCCTCTTCTAATTATCGGAGCCGCCTTTAGCCCCGAAGGTTACACGAGATTGCCGATCATTATGTATCGGCATCGAACTATGTTGTTCCCTCATTAGGTCATTATCTACAGCGGTCATTTGATCTGCCGTTTTTTCACGATAAAATCTATCACGCTCAGATTTTGACTCATTAGGGAATCTTGCTAAAATAAGCCCCCCAACTCCGATTACTCCCGCATGTTTACCATCTTGTATGGTAGGAGCAGCAAAATCAGGATACTCATCGGCGCGAACTAATTCAAAGCCTTCGCGTAAGCGAGCTGAAAGATTTTTATTATCATCATAACCCATAACTGATTCACGGATCCAACGATGTACATATCCTTCAGGCGGTGGTGGTGCGTCTAATGAAGACGGAGGAGTCCAAGGTTTACGGCGAGATTCTTTTTCTCGAGTGGCAGTATTGCGTGGGGTACGATCCATGATCTATTCCTTCACGATTGTAAGCGAGCTAATTGCTTCGCATATTGTTCATAAGATACACCTAATTTATCTGCGATTGCAACCTGAGAAGGTGTTAATTTGATTTTTTTATTGGTGGACTTGCCCGATGGCCTTGAAGCCCCAGCTACCGGAGCACGAGTATTTGATCTGCTTCCCTGTTGAAATTTATGAGGAAATTCATCACGCATACGTTTATCTAGCTCATCATAATACTCATCAGAGGATGGATCAAAATATTCTTCCTCTATAAGTTTTTTATGTATGCTAAATGCTGTGAGCGTCATAGGCTCATCTTGCCCAAACCAAGTATTCCGCTCTGCCCATGACCTAGCTTTTGGGTCTGGCTGATTATTCTGTTGTTGCTGCGGAGCTGCTTGTGGCTGCTGTTGTGGAGCTGCTTTACGTTGCTCTAACTGTTGTTTAGCCACATTAAGACGCTCTGTTTCAATTGCTAATTTAGCAATCGCTTTTTGAGCTTCTATTTGTGCATCAACATCGCCGACGTTGATAGCTTCACTAAGCTTCTTTTTGAGAACATCTTCTTGTGATGTTACTCTTTGATCATACTCACTTATGTACGATTCATCAATTTGAGAACTGCGTTTTTGAAGCTCTTCATTTTGAGCTTGAACAGATCTAGCATATTCAGTAGCTGCTTTTTCACGTCGCTCAGCTTCACGCATTTTGTAGGTGAGTTTTTCGATACGCTTTTTGACTTTGTCGCTGTAACCTTCGAGGTCATCTTCTGACGCGGCTTCTTCGACTGTACTTTCTGCGTTTTCTTCACTGACGGTTTCTTGGTTTTCTTCACCGCCTTTTTGCTCTTCTGTGTCATTTTCCAATTCCACTTCTACAACATCATCTTCTAATTGTTTAGCTTCAGGCATAAGATCACTCCTATGTGTGGATTATATCTTCAGGATTACTAATAGTGGCTAATACCTCATCATCATTTAATAAACGAACTTCGCCACCATCTATTTTAAATCTACTACCAGCATAACGACCAAAAATTACCCAATCACCTTCTTTACACCAAGGACCAGTATCGCCAAATTTATCTTGGTCTTTATATGCAAGAGGACCGACTTTGACCACATAACCACAAACAGTAGCTAGTGCTTCACGGTCTACATGTTGATCTGGTAAGTACACACCGCCTTCAGTTTTACCTTTACCACGGTAAGGCAAAATCAAAATACGCCAACCAGAAGGCTGAGGTAGTTTTTCTTTTGCTGTTATATTTTCGGGAGATGTTTCTTTTTTACGAGGTTGTGCAGCGACTTTTGCATATCGCTCTGGAACAAATAGAGTTTTACTCATGTTCTATCCTTTTTAGCAGGAGATCTAGTTCCTGTTTAATTGTTGCAAGTTCTACAAGCCGAGCTCGTAGTTCCTTGAATGCAGTAATATCATCAACTGAACCATGTATTAATTGTTCAGTAATCATATTTTCTCGTTCAACGATTATATTACGGAGTTTTTCATGGATGTAAAGGGTAGACATCTATGTTTTACGAACTTTCTTTCGTTTTTTAGCAGTTTTAGCTGCATTTTTAAAATCAGCGGCTGATGGTGCGCCTTTCTGTCCGGGTTTACGCATGGGCTTACCACTGGCTCTACGCTTTGCGATATTCCTGTATAAACTCATTTTTTAAATCCTTTAATACCTCTTATACCAAAACTTGCTCCAATTGAAGCATACATAGCCCATTGGAACCATTCCGGTGTGCGGGATAAAGCATCAAACCCACGCTCTACATAAGGCTGTAAAGGCGGGATGAAACACATCCCAATAATAACAATGAATAAAATAGTCCATGCCTCATCCTTCCAGCTATTGTCAGATGATTGCGCCATTATTTTTTCCCACCCTGCCTCATGGGTGGCAGCAACTTTCATAACCTCAGCTTCGGCTTCTGCTTTAGCCTGAGCAACTCTACCTTTTGCTTTAGTTTGCTCTATTTTAGATTCCATAAAAGAACCAGCTAAATTAGCTATTGGACCAATAAGTGCCTGTATCATCTTGATAAAACTCCTTTTGGTAAGGGCTTACAACTCCACCCAACTGCTTTATATCCTCGCATATGCACATGCACTCTTTCTGCTAAAACAAAAGCATGGCTCATACAAGATTTTTCTGTATCATGCCATTTTTGGGCTTCTAAAAAAGTACATTGTTCACGCTGTACTGCACTTGTACCAATAAGACATGCTATAACTATAGCTTGATACATCATTTCCGTGCCATCCAAGCTGTAGTTCCCATATAAGCACCGACAATACCAGCTCCAGATATGTAAAATAAATTACTAATATCTGATAATGCTTCTACTCTTTCAAGCGGCACGAAAAACATAGCAACAGTAAATGCGCCCATAGCGATTAAAGTAAATCGCGCCATTCTAAGTTGAGCAAGGTTTTTGCGTAATTGCGTTTCTGTTTGTTTAATTTCTTTGATATGAGATAGTTCTTCATCGCTTACGATGCCATCACCATCTTCATCGTACTCTGCGTAAATAGATTCTTTTTGCAGTTTTTTCTGCGGCATTTACCTCACGCCTCTGAATTTAATTCCCCTTGATGCTGCACCACGCCCACGTGATCTATTACCCATATTGGCTATCTCACCTTCTGGTGGAGAACCATCTGATCGTTTAGCAATACCTCTGCGCTTAAATTCTTCAAACGACATAGTTTCATCATAATTGCCATCAAAAAACATTTCCCGTAGTTCTTGGTCAGGATCCATTGGTATTTCTTTTACATCAACATCTTTATCTTTAGCCATAATTATCTCCTAACTTCCAAATAAATTTTGTTTAAAGGCCTCAAGGCTGAACGGTTGCACACCTTGTGTTCGTTTACCAGTGAACGTTCTTGCTGGTGCGCTTTTTTGATAATCGCCCGAGTATGTCATACCTGTTCTTGTATCCATATAGCCACCAGGAATTGATACGATATTATCGGCTAATTGTTGCAAACCTCGTTGCATATCTTCTAGTGTGCCAACTTGTCTAGCTTTTACGCCAAATGCAGATGGACCTACACTTGTTGTTGGCTTTCCACTAGCAATACCTACATTTTGAGAAGTAGAAAGATTACTTTGTCGTTGGTTCATCATGTCGTTAATAGCATCAATAGCCTGTTGCTGCGGTGATGGTGATCCTGCAGGAGCTTGTGATGGTGCAGGTGCATCATCTGGTCTACCTGTATATCCAGTTGCGGGAGTTTGCCTACCGCTCGCTATACCTGTCTGTGGCATATCTGCCAACGCTCCTACAATACTATCTCTACCAACAATAGAATCTGATACAGCAGTTTCAGTTGGTGTTTTAACTTGATTCATTTGCTTACCAAGTATAGAATTAGTAAGACCAAGTGCTAATTGTTGTGGGATTGAAAGTCCTTTAACCAAAGCTGTTCCAGCACCAAAAGGAGTATTTCTTCCTGGGACCACCATATCGTATATATTATCAAATAAACTTTTTTTCTGGTCGTATCCGATAAGACCTAAAATACCTTGATCATCTTGAAGTACACCATCCCTATAATCATCTGGTGTGAAAACACCTAAACTTCTACCAGTGCGTCTAGACTCATTTATTGCTGCTTGTACTGCTGCACGTTCTGCCGCTCTATCCGCAGCTCTATCGCGTTGGGATTGCCTATTATCTCTATCTTCAGATCTATTTCCACCACCAGCACCTGGACCAGAGGGATCATTAGCTCTGCCTGCTTCGTCTTCTCCAGCAAAACCTCTAGGCATTAACCTCTCCTATTAGCTGTGCGTTGTAATGCTATTTGTGCTCGCATAGCTGCAATATCTTCTGTACTTCCAATACGCTCACGTTGGATTGCAGCTTGTTCATTAGCTTTTTGTTTATTAAACTCAAGCTCCATTTGCTCTTGCCGAGCATCCTGCATTTGATCTTGTTGCCGTAATGCAAGCTCTTGTTGTTTTAATTCTACAAGCGGATCTTTTTGTTGCGCGGCTAATAACTGTGATTCTTGCTGCAAATACTCTGTTACTAATTGTGCCTCTATTTGATCTACCACATTTTGCATAGCTTCGGGAGGCATTTGCTGACCAGTATTTTGCATATTCATCATTTGCTGTTGTGCAACCATTTGTGCTTTTAATGTCAAATGTTCAAAAATATGCGTCTGTAAAATCTGCATTGCAGCAGGATTACCTTTTACAACAATACTATTCATAAATGCTAAATGTGATTGTATATGAGCATCATGGTTTTGTTGCGGGAATGCTTTTAATTGTTGTTTGCCAGCTAGTGCCATCTGTAACAAACCATTTTCTGTGATAGCATTTGTAGGTTGTGGCTGTTGCGGAGGTGTTAATATCTGTTCAATATTATCCACACCTAATGCACTGTACATTCTACGATATGCTTCATAGACATTATGCATTTGAGGATTAGCTTGTGCCAATTTTAATTGTTCACTAGCTAAACTCACACGTTGAGACATACTAAATATATTAGGATTAGCTACAGGAACAATATCAACCCGACCGTCAAAATCACTAGCTTTTAATCCAGGCTGATTACCTGTGACATTGTATGAATAATCACTGCCATCTGTGCCAATAATTTCCGCAAGCAATTTAAATTCTTGCTTCATAGCATTGTACAAACGCTTATGCACTGCCGACATAATACGGCTACCACGTTCCATCAAGGCAACAGTTGTGCCTACAGGCATTTCTGTATTTTGGATATTACCTGTGCCTATATCTGTCGTACCTACAAATTTTTGCGCTGCCTGAACTACAAAACCAAGCAGCTGGAACAGAGTCGCGCTCGGCTCTTTGTAGGGCAAAGGTAAGAGCGAGCCGCGTAGCTCCGTTCCAACAACATCGACATCTCGCCACTCTCCAGGTTGTAGTGGTTGGTCGTCATCTCGGATACGCAAACCTCTAGCCTTAAATCCTGCTGGCATATTTGATAAAGTACCAGCATCTATAAGCTGCCGTAGGTTAGCCGTAGCTGTACGCGATAGATTACCTAGTAAATGAATCAAGCCGTTACCGTAAAAACCTAATCCTGGAGTAAACATATAATGAATAAAGAACTGTTTTTTACGTTTCATAGGGTCTGTTTCCGCATAATTACGGTAAATAGACAAAACTTCACCAGAATCAGCAGAAACTGTAACAATATATGGTAATTTTATACCTGTTTCCTCACCATCTGCATCTTTATCAGCAAAATCTGCCAAATCTAAGAAACAATGGCACTCATACAGTGTAATTTCTTCATATGTACCCTGCTTTTCTACACCAGCAAGCTCTTCTTTAGTCTCTTTCAGCTCATCATACTCACCTTCACCAGCAGATATTTCAATATCGCGGTAAAAACCATTAACTTGCTGCTTGCGTAACTCATTTTCGGTCATACGAATGATGTGTGTAGCACGTTCTGCACTCGCAAGATCAGTTGCACTGTACGGCACAAGCAAATCTTCGGCCTGTACAAACTTACTTACCTGTCTGCCAAGCTGCGGATCGGGATAAATTTTCTTAAATGCACTACCACATAACCCTAGATAGTATAACATCTGATCAAATTCAGAATCATACTCTTCCATAATATGCAGTATTTGATAATTCATCTCTTGTTTAATACGTTCTGCCTGTTTTTCCAGTTCAGCAGTTGTATCACCCAAGACTTGTGTGCGGACAGGACCGCTCGGTGGTAATAATTCTTTATATGCTTGTGCTTGGAACTGGCTAACAGCCTCATTCAACATAGGATGTATTACACCAGTAGCTCCTTGGAACGGTTCTGTACGGTTATCATACTTAATACCAAGTAAATTGAGGCCTTTGGTATAAGTGCTTAACCATTCATTACGAGATGCTTTATCCTCATCTACTTTTTCCAACACCATACTAGATATACCAGTAAGTTCATCCTCATCAATAAACTCAGCAAGGTTATCCATAAATTTTGCTTCACCCTTTTCTTTATCTTCAGGGGCAGCAAACTCAACAGAGCCATCTTCTAATGTAGACATTTCCATACCATCGAATGATGGTTCGGGGGCAGCAGTAGGTAGTTCTATTTCTAATTCATCATCTGGCAATGGATTACCAACCAATGCCATCTCGCGTTCAACATTATTAAAGGGACTTTTCTGTACCGCCACTTGACTTACCTCCCTGTATCAAACGCAATTTAGGCCGATCCACTTTTTTCACATCATCAAGAACTTCTTCTATCAGCTGTTTTAACTCTTCCACTCTAACCGTAATAGGCTGTACTTCTGGGGGGTGCATCGACATAATCGTTATAATCCTCTGGGTGCTGTATAAACCCACCTTCGCGGAAACGTCGGAGAGCCTGTGTTACTGTATCAACAAAATCATCATTTTCGCCAACAGGAAATGAGGCACACTCCTCTATCACTTCCTCTGCCCAACGAGTATCTGGAGCCCATACTAAACCACTTTCTAGGATTGGCGCAATGGAGTTTACACGAGTAAATTTATCATTACCTCTACTCGGCGCATAATTCTGCACCGGAATACCCATACTTCGTAATTCTTGCGTCAGCGGCATACCTGTTGCTTTTGCTTCAATAATCACACATTCTGGTTCCCAGTAATCATATTCTTCTTTAGCTATACGTTTTAACTCTGGGAAATCCCATCGGCCACGTCGCGCATCACATAGAATAATGTTTGGTGGTTCTCCATCAACTGGATAAAATACACCCCATGTTGTTATTGCACTATAATCAGCATTCTCTTTTTTACTAAATGCCGTATCATAAGACTGCATTACATAACTTAATTTAGGTATATCTTCTTTATCCCACTGCTTCCACCACTCGCGTTTTAATATAGCTGTAGTTTCACTCGTCGGATTTTGCTGCCATTGCGCTTCCCACTTACCTACGGATAATGAAGCCTTAACCTTTAACAACTCATCTTTTTTCCAAAACTCAGGCCACAATACTTTATCATCTTCTAATAAAGCAGGGAACTCTACTACTTCCCACTGGTCAGCCAGTACATCTCGCGCCTGTTGTTTTAATAATTTACCCGTCAAATCAATCTCTGACCAACGCGTCATTACAATCACAATTGATCCTCCAGGCTGTAAACGCTGCCGTGGACCACTTGTATACCACTCATAAGCATTCTCTAATGCTGCTGGTGACATTGCATCTTGTTCACTATGCGGATCATCAATAATCATTAAATCCGCACCACGGCCTGTAATCGCACCGCCAACACCAGCCGCAAAATATTCACCGCCAGCATGTGTCTCCCATCGGCCAGCCGCCGAACTATCCTGCCGTAATTTTACATCTGGAAAGACCAGAGAGTAATCGGTACTGTTCATAAGGTTACGCACTTTACGACCAAATCGCACTGCCAGTTCACCTGTATGCGTCGCCTGTATTATCTTTAATTTTGGATTTAATCCCATTAAATAACTCGGCAATAAATAACTGGCAAATTCTGACTTAGTATGTCGCGGTGGCATATTCACAATTAACCGCTTAATACTGCCATCAGCTAGGCCATTAAACTTCTTTGCCATTATCTTATGGTGCTTCCCCTCAATAAACTCAGGCCATACTGTTTTGCAGTAGGCCATAAAATCCTTCCTCGCGCGATCACTCGAGATATGTTGCTTCTGCTTCTCAAGCAACCGTGCATACTGCTTCAATACTTCTTCGGGGACGTTTACCGGAACATCAGTCATAATATTCTAATAATATAAAAATTTCCACGGCGCAATGATCTCGGATCAATGTTTCAAAAAGGGGGGTGGGGTACGCCGCAATAATTATCTGACTGCTGCCGAAGTCGAGAGAACCGTGTACTGCGCTGTGCTTGTACAGGTTCGTCGCTTTTTTAGGGGGGTTGCCCTGTGGTAAAAGTGCAACAGTGTTGCAAACCAGCCGCCAAGTACCTTTTGGCGGCTGGTTGCTAGGGGTTAGCCTGTAACCACCAGTTTGCCAAACGCCGTGCCATATGTGTTGGCTGTTTGGCTGCTAAGGTTAAAGCCGCCGTTTAGTATTGCGGCAACCGCGTTTTGGTTGGTTGCGGCACTGTTTGCATTTGCAAACACGCTAGCCGCCCAATGCTGGTGCGCGGCCTGTATAGCCGCCAATGGCACTGGTGCTAGCTTGGTTGGCAGTTTAGTGCTAATGCCAGCAACATTGTAGCACTGCACACCTTTAACAGTATGCTGTGGCACACCGTTTACACACGCCCATAAAATAAGGCCGCGTGCGCTAACACCGCCAGCCTTTTTGGGTTGCATAACACGCCACAAAGCACCGCCGCCAAACAGCACACCGTTTGCCAAGGCATTAGGCGTTAATTGCAAAGCAACATTGCCAAGGCCGTTAGCGTTAATAAAAGCAACCATAGCCGCAACATTAGTTGCATTGGTTGCACCATTTGCACCGTTAAAAGCCTGTGCCGCTTGTGTAGTTTTGTTAACCATTGTTAACCCCTTTTTAGTTAAGGCCGCCGCCCCATGCGGTGGCCGTAGGTATTTTATGCCATAGGTGGCATAAGGTTGTAAACCCCTAAAAGCACATTATTATAAAAATAAATGCCAACCCTGTAAAAAGACCTAACAGCATTATGCCCTCCATGCGCTACGGTAGCCAAAACCAAACAGCACCGCACCCATAAGTCCCATAAATACATTGACCCAATGGTGGTCAAAAATAGGTGGCAATACAAATGCACCCGTCGCGGCAAACATTAGGGTGATACCTGCCACCATGTTAAGGGTACAGAAAAACATATATAACCAGCTCATATCCAGCTCCTTTGCGTTACGTTATGTATTTACATTGCCCGCCGCCGCGCTGTCTTGCCAGCACAAAATTGTCACTGTGATAACTTGTGAAGTCTTGAGAAGTCTAAAAAATTTTTTGATGTAGTGTGAGTATATATGACGGTGCATATATACTGAAATCTTCTTCTATCTCCATCCATCAATCCATCCATCAAAAAAGAAGGGCTGACCAGACGGCCAGCCCTCCGTAGATTATTGTGGCTGGATAATGAACAGCTCAACGAAGTTATTGCCCCAAGTCGCCTTGGCTGATGGGGACTGTCCACCATTAAGCGCGTCAAGCAGAGCGTGGAAGCGACGTGCTTTAATAGAACGATGCGCCAT
>Ga0181553_10002601_pt1 | contig 15831 bp, 19 predicted proteins | sample 011ome_17_FD_133753 | JGI IMG/M metagenome (GOLD analysis project Ga0181553, IMG submission 133753) | Coastal salt marsh microbial communities from the Groves Creek Marsh, Skidaway Island, Georgia - 011502XT metaG (megahit assembly) | ecosystem: Environmental > Aquatic > Marine > Intertidal...
CCAATACCATAATACATATTAATACTATCTGAATTTATAACAGAGGAGATAACTGCACTGACATCTCCATCACCAATCATTTTTATTCTTGCGCCAGTTGATCGAATTATATCGACATCCTGCTGGTGTCTTTCTCGATCTAAAATACAAATCATCAAATCTTCAATATTAACTTTTTTATATATGGCTAATTCTTTAATATTAGATTTAAGATCCTGATTTAAAGAAATTATGCCTTGAGGAACATTCGCAGATATTTTTTGCATGTAAACATCCGGTGCATTTAGAAAACCACCCTCTTGAGCTAGTGCAATCACTGCCATCGCATTTTCTCCCCCCTTTGCCGTAATTCCCGTTCCCTCTAGCGGATCTAAGGCAATATCCACCTTGGGGCCACCTTGGCCAACTTTTTCTCCAATAAAAAGCATAGGAGCTTCGTCTCTTTCTCCTTCACCAATGACAACCGTGCCTGAAATGGTTAGAGAGTTTAGACAATTTCTCATTGCATCCACAGCTGCTTGATCTGCCGCTTTTTCATCACCTCGTCCAATATGGCGTGATGCAGCTAGGGCAGCGTACTCAGAAACTCGAACTAATTCTATTGCTAGGTTTCTATCCAATGTTTTCTTCTATCCTTATAACAGAGATTTGTTTTTGGATAAATTTAGATTGGTTAAGTCGTCCTACAACTTTATTGATATTAATAACGCTAGTGGGTTCAGAGACTATAATTATTGGAACAATTTTTTCATTCGTTGTATTGAGCTGTATAATGGATTTGATTGATATAGAATTTTTAGAAAACATTTCAGCAATAGATTTAAGAACTCCAATTTTGTTAATGGCGGATAGTCTTATGTAATAAGGACGTTTTCGATCTGACTGGTTGAGAAAGAGTGCATTGGCCATTTTAGAGTATTTGTGATGAAAAACTCCTAGATTGCTAGAGTGATTAATATATTTTTTTAAATCTGATAAGATAGAGGTTGCAGTTGGATACCCCCCTGCCCCCTTGCCTACTAAACTTGTTTTTAAAAAATCATCTCCTTCTAAGGAGATAACATTTTCCTCAAAATCTGTTTTTGCAATGATGCTATTTTTAGAAATAAAACAAGGCGCAACAGAACTATAATATTTATTGTTGTGTCTTTCAGTAAGAGATAAAAGTTTTAATTTGTACCCTAAGTTCAAACCTTGCTCTAAATCAATTAATTTAATATTTTCAATACCTTTATAGTCAATATTTTTAAATTTAAATTTTTTACCAAACGCCAAATTGGATAAAAGGGTTAATTTATGTGTAGCGTCTTTCCCTGATAGGTCAGCGGATGAATCTTGCTCTGCAAACCCGTTCTTAATTGCTAGATTAAGAGATTCCTGAAAACTAATTTTATTTTCATACATCTGGGAGATGATGTAATTAGTCGTTCCATTAAAAATTCCATAAATAGATTTAACTCGCGATGGAAGAATGCTTTGCTCTAAAGTTCTCACAACTGGGACTGCACCTAAAACTGCTGCTTCAAAGCCTAAAAAGAGATTCAAGTTATCGAATTTATTAAAGTATAAATCACCATTTTCTGCTAATTGAGCTTTGTTTGCTGTAATAAGAGATATTTGTCGATCAATACAGTATCTATATAGATCGTTAATGTATTTCCCTGTCCCTCCAATCGTTTCAATTAAAATATCAGGTTTTTCTTGGAGTAAATTTAAATCCTTAAAATTTCTAACCCATTTATATTTTTTGATGTCAAAAATTCTTTTTTTACTTCGATTAGAGGCACCAATAGCAATAATTTTAAATTTCACATGGTCTAGGTGATAATTACTTTTTTCCAAAAGTTTTACCACATGGGATCCAACGACGCCTAAACCAAAAATTGCTATTTTAATTGTTTTCATCTTGTGAGTTTAAAATTTCCTCTTTTCTCATAATACTCTTTTCATTAAATTCCTCTAATTCTTTTTTTTTCTCAATCAGATTTTGATCAAAATTCTGAAATGACTTCTCACACGAAGTAGTACTGAATAAAAATAAGGAAAATATAAGTATTAAAAGAAAATTATCTTTTAGAGAACTGGAAACTACGTCTAGCTTTTTGCCTACCATACTTTTTACGTTCTACTGTTCTTGAGTCTCTGGTCAAAAAGCCGTTTTTCTTTAGAACGTCTTTTGTGTTTGGGTCAATTAAAGTCAAGGCTCTACTTAAACCGTGTTTGATTGCTCCAGCCTGTCCTGATAAGCCTCCACCTAACACGGTGATTTTTAAATCTACTGAGTCAGATTTTTTAGCAATTTCAAGTGGTTGATTAATAATCATTCTAAGAGCTTCATCTCTAAAATAATCTTCAATATTTTTTTTATTGATCTGAATATTGCCAGTGCCGTTTGAAAGCCAAACTTTAGCAATTGATTCTTTTCTTCTTCCAGTACTGTAAACTTGATTAGACATTAACTGCGTTCTTTCTATTTAATGATTTGAAGTCGATTGTTTTAGGATTTTGAGATTCATGTGGATGGGTGCCGTCTTTGTATAGTTTCAAATTATTTTTCATTAAATCCCTAAACAAAGGTGAGTTAGGCAACATTCCTTTTATGGCTTTTTTTATTATATCTTCTGACTTACTTTTTTCTTTTAATTTATCAGGAGTAATTTCTTTGATACCACCAGGGTGACCCGTATGACGGTAATATTTTTTATCAGAATTTTTATTACCTGAAAATTTTATTTTATCTGTATTAATAATAATAACACCATCTCCGATTGGAAGGTTTGGAGAAAATTGAGGTTTATTTTTACCTTTTAAAATAATACTTACTCTTGATGCAAGTCGACCAACAGAAATGTCTGTTGCATCTACAACGTGCCATTCTTTTTTAAATTCAGATTTTTTTAGTGTTGTTGTTTTCACGATAGGGGGAATATAAGTAAAATGATTAAAAAATCAAGGGTTATACTGAATAAATAGGATAATTTTCAACATGAAACCACTAATTGATTAATCAAAAATGCTGATTTTAGTACCATTTGTCTCTAATTAAGTTTTTTTGCACTTTTCCCATACTATTTTTAGGAAGTTCGATGAAAATCTTTATTTCTTTGGGTATTTTAAAATTTGCCAAATTCTTTTCGAAAGCGGATTTTAATTCTGCGATAATCTTTTTTTCATTGCTGTTGTTTTTTTTTAAAACTACCGCAGCAACAGGGACTTCTCCTAAATCGCTATTCTTTATGCCCACCACAGCTGACTCTAATACGCTAGAGTGGTTATTGATGATGTTTTCTATCTCAACAGGATAAATATTAAAACCCCCTGAAATTATTAGATCCTTTTCTCTTCCTACAATATAGAAATATCCATCTTGATCAAAATAACCTAAATCTCCTGTTATAAAATAACCATCCTCGGTAAAATCTTTTGGAGTACGACTTTTTCCCCAGTATGTTTGAAATACATTCATACCCTTGACTTGTATCATCCCTACTTGATTTTGTGAAAGAGTAGAATTGGTTTCAACATCATGAATACGAACTTCTACGTTGGGTAGTGGTAGTCCAATACTCCCTGGTTTTCTAATACCATTATAAGGATTAGATGTATTCATGTTTGTTTCTGTCATACCGTATCTCTCTAAAATATGATGACCTGTTTTTTTGAAAAACTCCTCATGATCACTTGCAGATAAGGGGGCACTTCCAGAAATAAACAATCTCATTTTTTTAGTTAGGGCCTTAGAAAGTTTCCCGCTATTATTTAAACGTGAATAAAATGTAGGAACTCCCATTAGTAAAGTAGCATGAGGTAAAACATCTAAAAGAGAATGAAGATTAAATGACTTATAAAATAATACCCTTACTCCCTTTAACAAACTAGTGTTGATGGCAACAAATAACCCATGAGTATGAAAGATGGGCAACATGTGAATTAAAATATCTTGAGAAGATATTTGCCAAAATCGTACCAAGGCTTGAGCGTTAGAAATAAGATTTATATGGGAAAGTGTTGCCCCTTTTGACTTACCTGTCGTACCTGATGTATACAATATTGCGATTAAATCATTGTCAGAGCAATCTTCTACCGCTTGTATTTCTAAAAAATTTCTTAAAAAGTCAAAATTTTCATTATTTGCATCAATAGCAAATACTTTTGAGTCAACTCTATTATCCAGTCTTTCCAGATCCTTTTTTCTCTCTTCCGAGCAAAAAATAATCTTAGGGGATGCGTCCTCTATAAAGTATAGGGTTTCCTTGAGTGTATAGGAAGGGTTGAGTGGAAGAATGACCAAACCACTTATAATAGATGCTGCGTAAGCCACTAAGCCAAAACTACATTTCTCTATTTGAACTAAAATTCGATCTCCTTTTTGAAGGTCATAGGATTTTATAAAGGAAGATAGTTTTTTGGCTAAAGAAATAAAATCTTTGTAATTTAAACTTGAGCCATCCTCATTGATCAGAAATGGCTCAGAGTTATTTAAATGAGGTTTTAATAATTGATCGTATAAAATATTCGTTTGCACAATATTGTGAAACTAAACTACCGTAACCTCAAGTGTTTGAAGATTATCAATAGTGCCAACAAGCTTATCTCCTTTAACTATTGGTCCTACTCCTGCCGGTGTGCCTGTCATAATTAAATCACCTGCAGAGATATCATAAAATTTTGAAAGAATAGCAATTTGTTCTGGAATTTTCCATATCATCATATCCAAATCACCATCTTGTTTTATTTGATCATTAACTTTTAATTGAATACTACCTTTTTCCATTTTACCCACTTGACTCATTGGAGTGATGCTACTCATTGGAGCAGACCGTTCAAAGGCTTTACCTATCTCCCAAGGTCTTCCCATTTTTTTGCAAACACCTTGTAGGTCTCTTCTAGTCATATCAAGACCAATACCAAAACCAAAAATATGGTCATAAGCATCTTCCTCTTTAATATTTGCTCCACCTTTGTTCAGTGCAACAACCAACTCTAACTCATAGTGAACATCACTAGTTTCTGGGGGATACGGAAACTGTCCTGTGATATCAATGTTGTCAGTATTTTTTTGAAAAAAGAATGGTGGTTCTTTATCTGGATCAAAACCCATTTCAATTGTATGCGCTGCGTAATTTCTACCAATGCAATAAACTCTTCTAACTGGGAAATGGCTATCAGTGCCATGAACAGGAATTAAAGTTTGTTTTGGAGCGGGTATTACTAAATTGCTCATTATTTTATTCTCCTTATAATTAGCCTCTTTTCGAAGCATAATAATCAAAACGCTTTGCTAACATAGCTAATAACTCAGACAAAGTAAAAGCCAATGCAAACAAAACTAATATTACAGCCCAAAAGTGAGACATTAAAAACCTCGAGGAATAGAGTTCAAATAGGGAACCAAAACCAACAATAGAGATTAGTAATTGACCGATAATTACACCTTTAACAGCTCTAATAAAACCTATTCTGATACCACTTATGATTTCTGGCAATGCAGCCCAAAAATATATTTTAAAAAAAGCCTCAGTTGGACTTGCGCCAAAAGAATTAGCCATATCCACTAATGACCGGTTAATTTGCATAACCCCTGCTCTTGTATTTAAAATAATAATCCAAATTGCAAATAGAGTTGTCGTAATAATTATAGACTTTAAACCAAAACCAAATAAAACCATCAAGACAGGTACTAATGCAGTTAATGGTGCGCTCATAAACATATTTACCCATGGAAGCAGAAGTTCATCAATAAATCTATTTTTGCCCATAAAAATACCAACAGGAATTCCAATCACAACTGCTGAAGTAATGCCTCCTAAAAATGCTTGCGCAGTTTCAACTAACGCCCTAATAAATGCTTTGGTGTGATAAATTTCTAAAAGCGTTGAAAAGATAGAGCTCAATGGTGGCAGGAAAAAAGATACTTCCATTTGTCCTAGCAACTCCCAAAGAAGACCCCATAGAATAAGGGAGGTCATATTTGGTAATTTTATTCCGAATATTCTCATTATTTATTCAACGTATGATCTTAGTGATTTCCAAATACCTTCCACTGTATCTAAATACTCAGAGTCTTTTCTGATAGAGTCAGCATCTTTGTTTCTAAATCCCGATGGTCGAATAATTTCAGATACTCGACTAGGTCGAGGAAGTAAAATTGCGATCTGGTCTGAAACATAGACTGCCTCTTCTATTGAGTGAGTAACAAAAATAAAAGTTTTATTTTCATTTTTGACCAAATCCAACAAATCTTCTTGAAACTTTCTTCTAGTTTGTTCGTCCACTGCTGAAAAAGGTTCGTCCATTAACAAAACAGGTGAGTCTACGCTCAAGGCCCTTGCCAAACCTACTCGCTGTCTCATACCACCAGATAATTCATGCGGGAAGCTATTTTCAAAACCACTTAATCCTACCTGAGTAATATATTTTCTTGCAATATCTTCTCTTTCACTTTTATTAACATTTCTTAATTCTAGACCAAAAGCGACATTGCGAATAACCGACGCCCAAGGCATTAAAGCAAAATCTTGAAAAACAAATGCTCGATCAGGGCCAGGTGTTGTTACTAGTTGATTATTAACATAAACCTCTCCTTTAGTAGCAGGTAATAAGCCAGCAATGATTTTTAAAAGTGTGGTTTTGCCACAACCGGATGGACCAAGAAGGGAGGTTAGCTGACCTTTGGGGAAGTCAAGTGTCATATCTCTAAGTGCCTCGACATCGCCATAGTTTTTATAAACGTTTTTAACACTTACAGCATTTTGATTTGAATTCATTTTTTTACCTTTCTCATTTAAGAAATATAACCTTTGTTATTACCTGCGAAGAGGTATTTCTCTATTCTTTCAAGAACATTTAAAAAAATGACTGCCAATACTATGATGGAAAAAATAGCAGCATACATACTTGGATAATCTGCTGTCATTCTACTATAGGATATGATGTCTCCTACGCCCGTTGGGGTTATTTTTAATTCAGCTAATATCGCACCAATAAACCCAGCAGAGACTCCTAATCTTAAACCTGCAAAGATAACTGGAGATGCTGATGGAATAATAATTTTTAATATTACCTCTCTTTCAGAAGCAAGAAATGATTTAGACATTTCAATTAAAGACGAAGGGGTATTCTTTACAGCACCACTGGTGTTAAGAACAATAACTGGCATAGCCATGATACACACCACAAAAGTTTTAGAGGTAAGACCTATGCCATAAGCCATAATTATTAGCGGGATTAGTGCGGCTAGAGGAGCTGACTGCATAATAATAAATATAGGCGAAACTAACCAATCAAACTTTTCACTCAGCCCCACCCACACTCCGATACCCACTCCAAGAAAAGTAGATATTAAAACACCTACAACAAGCGGTTTAAGTGTTTCAGCATAGGCTTTAAATATTAACCCGCTTGCAATCATGTCAAATAATGCAGACATTGACTCAAAAAAAGTGGGAAAAGCGTAATTTATACCAGACCTAGAAGATATTTCCCAAGCACCAAAAATTAAAATAGCAGATAAGAGTTTCAGAGAAAGAGATCTATTAATCATATTTATTTTTTTAATTATTTTTGATTTAAATAAACTACTGGGCAGTAAGCACCCAGTAGTTAACTTTATAGTCTTAATTACTTATTGTCGTTGAGAGGTTTTAAATACCAAAAGTCATTAATGTCTAAAGATGCTAAATCGCCCTCTAGTTGGCCAGCTTTAGAATACCATTCCATATCTGCCTTTGCAGCTTTTTCACCGCCACCATCAACATCATACAAACCACCAGCAACTGCATCAGTGTAGAAACCATCTAATTCAGCTAATACTTCCTCAGGTAGTTCACCTATTGGACCATCAGGATTAGTCTCTCTTCTGACCATAGTTGGATCTTTTGCCATATCTCTATAGACGCTCAATAGAGCACTTACAAAAATATCAACAGAGTCTGCATTAGCTTTAATCCAATCTAAGTTTGCAAATAACGCTTCATCACTAGCATCTACATCAAACATTGGAAGTGTATTGAACTGATCACCGTGTGATGCCATGATTTTGTTTTTATTAGATAAGTCAATAATAGTTGCTTTAGCTTGATTTGCTAAAAGTGCTGCAACTCTATTTGCAGAACCAGAAATATATGATCGCTCACCGAACTTGATACCAAGTTTTTCTTCAATTACATTAGCAATTGAATCAGTTCCACCGCCTCTGGAGTGAAGTAAAATCGGCTCTCCGTCTAAATCTTCAAGTTTACTGTAATCTTTTGTAGTTACAGGGAAAAACTTAAGCTTAGATAATTGGAAGATAATTCTAATTGGTGCCTTTGATTTCTGCATTGCAGAATAAGGTGTTCCAAATCCAATATCCATTTGACCACTTAAAACAGACTGAATAGCTAATTCTTCATCAGCAAATGCTGTCCATTCATATTCAAGACCGTTAGCTTTAGCTCTATCTAGTGCAACGAAAAATGCTGCTAGTTCATCTGATGGCGGTTCTGCTAAAGCAATACGAATAGATTTAGCTTGAGTTGAGTAACCAATAGATAGAAAAAAAAGCACTAATAAAGACGTTAAAATTTTTTTCATAGTTTCCTCCTAAGATTTTTTAATAAATTTTATCTTATTAATCAGTATTCTGCTAATAAGAAAAACTAATTGAATTATATATATTAACTTATGGTCGGGGGTACTGGACTCGAACCAGCGACCTCACGCCCCCCAGACGTGCACTCTACCAGACTGAGCTAACCCCCGATTAATTGGACTTTCTTAGAAGGTTTAATAAATCCTTTAATTCGCCTTTAATTTTATCACTATTAGTAAAATTTTTAACCTTAGATTTTGAAAGGTGAGCTTCTACCCCATCTAATGTTAATTTCTGAATATCCAGCAGTTGTTTTATCTTTTTTAATAAAAGAAGGTTTTCATAGTCATAAAGTCGATGACCAGAATGAGTTCTCAGCACCTTCAATTTTGATATTCTCGACTCCCAAAATCGAATTGTATGTTTGTGCTCACCAATCATTTGGGAGATTTCATCAATATTATAATAATTTTTACTCATAGTTTTAATTTTTTAGATTTTTTAAAACTCATGACTTTTCTTGATTCGATAATATGTTCTTCTTTTGTTTTAGGATTCCTGCCAATCCTACTATTTTTTTCTCTAATTTGAAAAGTACCCAAGGAGGAAATTGATAAATCATTATTCAAAAAACATTTCGACCAAATATTTAATAAATTATCAATTTTTTTATAGGCAGTAGAATAAGCAATGCCAAATTCTTTAGAAATTTCATTAGCTAATGATTCCCTAGTAATCTTATCTTGAGACATTTTTTTTTATTTGGTTTAATAAATCTGCTTTAATACATTTAATTCCAAAATCTATTGCATTCGCATAAGAATGTGAATCGGCATTTCCGTGGCTTTTTATAACAATTCCATTTACTCCAATAAAGATGCCTCCATTAAAATTTCTTGGATCAATAGAATTTTTGAATTTTTTAAAATTATTTTTTAATAAAAAAGATAAAAATTTAGAATAAAAAGATGTAGTTAAATTATTTTTAAGAGAACTGGTGATGAATTCAGAAATACCTTCAGCAGTTTTGAGAGCTATATTTCCAGAAAAACCATCAGTAACAATAATATGTTTATCAGTAGATGTAATTTCATTCGCCTCAATAAATCCTTGATAATTGATATTGTTATCATTTTTTAAAAGTTCATTTGCTTCTTGAATTGTCTTATTGCCTTTTAATTCCTCCGATCCAATATTTAATAGGGAAACCTTACAATCAGCATTTGGATATAAAATTTTATAATAAGTACTACCCATTAAAGCAAAGTCATGAAGATTTTTTGCATCGCATTCAGAATTAGCGCCTAAATCTAAAAAACAAACAGGATGTAATTTAGAGGGGAAGAGTGAAGCAATTGCGGGTCTAGAGATATTCTCGATGGTTCGAAGATACACTGTAGAATAAGCTAACATAGCTCCTGTATTGCCTGCAGATACAGTTATTTGATCTTTATTGTCTTTCAGCGAAGCGATAGCATTGGACATTGAACTTTTTCTATTTTCTTTTTTTAACGCTTCGCTGGGTTTCATGGTAGCAGGAATAAAGTTCTCACTTTCGATCCACTCACTTTTTTCAAATATATCTGAATAAATTTTATAATATTGATTATAAGTAGATTGATGAGCATGAAATCTAAACATTAGATTGTTATATTTTGTTAGAGCAATCCTTGCTCCTTCAATTACCGATAGAGGTGCAAAGTCTCCCCCGTGTAAATCTAAGTTAACGATTATTTTATTCATAAAAAATAAATTATTAATATTGCTTTCAACAACCTTATACCTTATTTGTTTTTATTGTGAATATGTTAAAAGGTTATGTATTAGTTATAAGTCTATTTTTTGCCATATTTCTCAATAGTTGCTCTAAGGAATTATATTTTTCAGGGGTTTCAGAAAATAGTTTAAACGAAATTAAACAAAACTATCAATCTCAAGAATACACTAAAGAAGATATTGCGAAGTTAATTGGTTCCCCTCTAGTTCAAGAGAATTCAGGAAACTTATGGATTTACAATCTGGTTAAAGAACAAGGTAATGCTTCGTTCAAAAAAACTATCTACAACAAGACCTTAAAACTAAAGTTTGAAAAAAATGTTTTAAGATCTGTTGAAGAAATTAATGTAAATTAAATTATTCCTAAGTGAACAACAATTGATAATAAAAGTATTGATACGATATTCGTAATTTTTATCATTGGGTTAACAGCAGGACCGGCAGTATCTTTATAAGGATCACCTACTGTATCTCCGGTTATGGATGCCTTATGAGTTTCACTACCCTTGCCACCAAGGTTTCCATCTTCAATATATTTTTTGGCATTATCCCACGCACCACCACCTGCGGTCATAGAAATAGCAACAAAGAAACCTGTTACAATTACACCAATCAACAACGCGCCAAGAGTTTGAAATGCTGTGTTGACACTTCCTGTTAGATAAAAAACTCCAAAGAAAACTACAATAGGAGATAAAACAGGTAGTAGAGATGGAATAATCATTTCTTTAATAGCCGCTTTAGTTAGAATGTCCACACATCTTCCATAGTCGGGCTTATCTTTACCAGACATAATTTCTTTTTTGTCTTTAAATTGCTGTCTTACTTCAACAACAACAGCTCCAGCAGCTCTTCCCACAGCAGTCATGCTTAAAGCACTGAATAAATATGGAAGTAGTCCACCTAGTAGCAAACCAATAATCACATATGGTTGTGAAAGATCGAATGATACATCAAATGCAGAGTTACCAGTTGCTTGTTTAAAGTATTTTAGATCTTCCGTATAAGCAGCAAATAGTACAAGCGCACCTAAGCCAGCTGAGCCAATTGCATAACCTTTAGTAACAGCTTTGGTAGTATTACCCACTGCATCCAGCGCGTCAGTTACTGTTCTAACACTCTTTTTTAGACCTGCCATTTCTGCGATACCGCCAGCATTATCAGTCACTGGGCCATAAGCATCTAAAGCAACAACCATACCAGCTAGGGCAAGCATTGAAGTAACGGCAATAGCAATACCAAATAATCCTGCAGTAGCGTAAGTAACACCAATACCAGCAACGATAATAAGCACAGGAACCGCTGTTGATTCCATACCCATCGCTAAACCTTGAATAATATTGGTTGCATGACCAGTTTTAGAAGCTTCGGCTACACTTCTAACAGGTCTGTACTCAGTACTAGTATAGTATTCAGTTACAAAAACGATCGCTAAAGTGATGATTAAACCATAAACAGCACAGAGGAATAAATCCATACCGGTGTAAAAGTTACTACCTACTGTCATATATTTATCAAATCCAATTGCGAAATGAGTGATTAAAGCAAAAAGAAATACTGATACACCCAAGGTTGCAAAAAAGCCTTTATATAAAGCGCCCATGATTGAAGATTTTGGTCCTGAGATAAATACAAATTGTGAACCGATGATGGATGCAAAGATACTAGAACCAGCAATTAGAAGGGGATAAATAGTAAGGTCAGTGACACTGCCTTGAAAAATAATTGCAAGAACCATTGTTGCAACGATGGAAACGACATATGTCTCAAATAAATCGGCAGCCATTCCAGCACAATCTCCTACATTGTCTCCTACGTTATCTGCTATAACAGCTGGGTTTCTTGGATCATCTTCAGGAATATCCTTCTCTACTTTTCCCACTAAATCAGCACCAACGTCCGCACCCTTTGTAAAGATTCCTCCGCCTAGTCTTGCAAATATTGAAATTAAGGAAGATCCAAAACCTAATGCCACTAAAGGTTCTATTAATTCTCTTCCTTCTCTTCCTAAGCCAAAATAGAGATAATAAAAATAACCTGCAATGCCAGCAAGTGCCAAACCAACAACCAATAAACCAGTAACTGAACCAGCATTAAAAGCAACTGATAATCCTTTTTTTAAAGAAACGCTAGAGGCTTGAGCAGTGATTACATTGGCTCTAACAGAAACATTCATTCCTATATATCCTGCTAATCCAGATAAAAATGCTCCTATAAAAAAACCAACTGGAACATCAAATTTGTTTTCAAAAGGAATAAAAAAGAAACCAATAAAAATGACAGCACCTACAATCGCAATAGTTGTATATTGACGATTTAAGTATGCTTTCGCTCCCTCTTGGATAGCACTTGCAATTTGGATCATTTTCTTTGTACCTTGATCCATGTTAAGAATTTTGTATGTGGTAAATAAACCAAAAATTATTGCTGCAACCGCAGCGAATAAAACTAATTGTAAAAGATGTATTTGAGACATGGTAGGTAGTTACTCTATTTTAATTTTTTTTTCAAGGCGCTTTTTTAGCTACACTATCGAGCAAAAAATTGAAATATTTTACTTCATCTGGAGTTAAAAAATCTTTTGAAAGCTTAATATACTCGCCCATTAGTATTTTTTTTTTTGATTTATCTAATAAATACTCTGAAATATAAGCATAAATTAAAAAAATGCTTATTTTATTGGTTTTTTCTAATGTTTGTTTATCAATGAGGCCTTTAATTTCATCAATATTTTCATTAAAACAATTATTCATTGAAATAAGCTTTTTCTTATTTAGCGGTCTTTTTTTGAGATTTTTTTTAATAAACTCATCTATTTCAAAGTCCTCACTATAGTTTCTTTGAAAAATAAACTGAAAGAAAAAAAGTCGAGTATTTTTATTTAAATTAAGCATTGTATCATTTTAACCATAGCACTTGCCGCTTCGAATCCTTTATTTTTAGATAAATTCATTTGAGAGCGCTTTTTAGCTTGAGTCATATTATAAGCGTTAATGATACCGTTTGCTATAAGAGTCCGTTTATTGTCCTTAACCAAATCCAAAAGTGCTTTTCCAACAGAATCAGAAATAACTTCAAAATGATAAGTGTCTCCTTTAATCACACATCCAAGAGCTAGAAAACAATTCATACCTTTATCTTTAATTTGCCATTTAATCATTTGAGGTATTTCATAAACACCCGGTACAGGTATAATTTCATAACTTAATTTATTATGTTTTAATATTTCAACTGCTGAGGATGTAAGGTTTTTTGCAATATCTTTGTAATAATCAGCAACAATGATTTTTATATTTGGGTTTTTTGACATTCTATATTTTTTCGATTTTACTTACATTTAAACCATAAATACCTAAATCCAGTTTTTGATCATAGGAATTAGATAGAACAGTTATGTCATTAATTGAAAAGTTTTTAAGTATTTGTGCACCAAGTCCATAATATTTAATTTTTTCATCATTTGGCAACTCACCCAGATCGTTTAAAATAGGGCTATTTATTAACACAATAATACCTGAACCATTTGACTTAATCTTATCAAGCGAAGCATGCAGGTCTTTAGTTTTAGGATTATTAAAATTCATAATCACGTCATCAAAACCTTGAACAGGATGGACTCTAGTCATAACAGATTTTTCTTTTTTTAATTCTCCTAAATGAAGAGTTGCGTGGCGTAATCCATCTAGTGTATTTTCAAAAATATTAAACTCAAAATCATTTGAGTAAATATTCTTTATTTGATGATTTTTTTCAGGAATTTTTTTTATGAGAATATCATTCTTTATTCGATAGGCAATTAAGTCTTGAATCGTACCTATGTTTAAATTGTGTTTTTCAGCATAAGGAAGTAAATCAGGCACGCGTGCCATTGATCCGTCATCGTTCATAATCTCACAAATAACCGCAGATTCATCTAAACCAGCTAATTTTGAAATGTCGACCGCTGCCTCAGTGTGTCCTGCTCGGGTTAGCACACCCCCATCCCATGCAATTAGTGGAAATATATGGCCAGGGGTAACTATATCACCCTGCCTAAATTGAGGGTTGATTGCAGCTCTTACAGTTTCAGCTCGGTCATGAGCAGATATTCCGGTTGTAATGTTTTTACTGGACTCTATGGATATTGTAAAAGCAGTAGTTTTTTTTTTCCAGTTATCAGGATTCATTAATGGTAATTTTAGGTCTCGAGCTCTTGTTTCTGTAATTGAAAGGCAAATCAATCCCCTTCCATAAGTGGCCATGAAATTTATATGTTTTGCTTCACATAAAGATGCGGGAATAATTAAATCACCTTCATTTTCTCTATCTTCACTATCTACAAGAATGTACATTTTCCCATTTTGTGCATCCTTAATAATATCTTCAATGTTGGAAAATTGTTTCATTTCTATTTTTTTGAATAATGAGCATATCTAGCTAACATATCAACCTCTAAATTTATAATTTCATTTTCATTATAGGTGTGAATATCAGTATTTTTATAAGTATGAGGAATTATTGTACATTCAAAAGTATTACGTGTAACCCTATTAACCGTCAATGAAATCCCATTGATTGCAACAGAACCTTTCTTGGTTATAAATTTTTTTAAATTAACCGGAAATTTAAAGACAAGCACCCAACTCTTCCCCACTTTAGACTTTGAAACCAATTGACATGTAGAGTCTACATGTCCAAATACAAAATGACCTGATACCTCATCACCAATTCTAAGTGAATTTTCTAAATTTATTTTTTTTCCTAAAACCCAATATTTCGCATTTGTTTTATTGAGGGTTTCGTATGATAAATCAGCAGTAAATTTTTTTTGACTTTTGGATGTAACAGTTAAACATATTCCTGAACAGGCAATAGAAGATCCTAAGTTGTACCCAACTAAATTAGAATGTACTTCGATATTGCAAAAATTATCATATTTCTTAATTTTAATAATCTTACCTTGAGACTGAATTATTCCGCTAAACATAATTATTTATTTTTATAAATATGAATTTGATCCTCGTCGTATTTTTGAGAAGAAATCATTATCAATTTTTTGCTAAAAATTTTAAAGTCTATCATGAATTTTTTATTAGATTTTTCTATTTTTTTATTTGATTGGCAAATTATAACTTCATCAAATAAATTACAATTAATAAAATACATAAATGTCTTAAGACCTCCTTCAATAAGCAGGCTTTGTACATTGTTAGATTTTAAAAGATTATAAAAATCATTAGGAAAATTAATTTCTGAAATATTAATTGTTTTATAACCATGAATAGTTTGATTATTTCTAGATATCAAAAACTTCTTTAGGTTTTTTTCTAAACCTTGTAACCTACAATTTAATCTCGGCGAGTCATCTTTTACAGTATTATATCCAACCGCAATAGCGTCATGAACCAACCTTAACCTATGTAAAAAATATTGAGTATCTGAGCTAGTAATATTCTTATCTTTAAAATTTTTAGTATAGCCATTTTTACTTATAGCCAATTTAA
>Ga0181553_10002609_pt1 | contig 15786 bp, 8 predicted proteins | sample 011ome_17_FD_133753 | JGI IMG/M metagenome (GOLD analysis project Ga0181553, IMG submission 133753) | Coastal salt marsh microbial communities from the Groves Creek Marsh, Skidaway Island, Georgia - 011502XT metaG (megahit assembly) | ecosystem: Environmental > Aquatic > Marine > Intertidal zone...
CCATTTAAAAAGTTGAAACATAAGATTTACGAGCTGTGTCTCAGCGCTCGACCTGCTTACTCCGTCATGGGAACCTGCTGTCAAAACCAGTCGACCCCAATGTTTCAATGAACACCCCTAAAGGGAAAGGCAAAGATACAAATTTCATGCCGGAGATGGCTTATAACTTTGGTTTGTGACTATTCTGCTGTTAAACTCATATGAAACAGTAGGGTTGGTTTGTCGATAATACTGGGTTCAGTATGGATGCCCAAAGCAATGTTCATATAATTGTCTGTCAATTTTTTGAGGATCACAAATGTCCCCGCATCTTTATAGGCCAAGTACTCCGTTAACACCAGTTGGGTTTTATCCTTGAATTTTACATTCTCCGTGGCCGCAGCCACTTCAAAATCTCCTTTTTTGATTTCCCAGGTCGCATCACTTTTGGGGGTGTAAATTACGTCTGCCAGAGGGAGGCTTTGCGTATCGGCAGAAACCACCCGAATGTTTTGGGCATGATTGATCAGGGCATAAACTACTCCCATCATGCTTTTTCCGTCTTTGTTGTCCGCCACATAGCGACCATCATGGAAAAAAGTAAATCGGTCTTCATAGACATCGCTGAGTCCAAAAAGTCCAAGCACATTGTCCACCGATAGGATTTGGATGTCCAGATCATCACTAACCCCTCCGGCTCCATCTTTTCCAGCCTTATAAACTTTACTGATTTTCCAAGTTTTTCCTCTTTCATTGGCCTTTCCACCCGTTAAAAGAATGGCGGGTTCGTTTTTCTTCTTTTTAGGGATGGCCTCCAAAAACAAATGTCTGTAGTTCGCTGTGCTGTTAAGGCTATTTAACAATTTTTCGGGGGTATTGCCCATTTCATGTTGCGAAAACAAGGGGCCTTTCATTTGTTCCTCAAGTGAGGAAGTCCGTCCATCCCAAAACAAACGTTTCAAGTAGGCCACATTCCAAAGCGAAGGAGTGGCACGTTTCAGCGGATAATCATCCATGCCTACACTCGATGCCAAGCAGTCACTGAATCCTTTTTTGGGATTGTGGCAAGTGGCACAGGAAATTTTGCCGTTGGCAGACAATAGGGGGTCAAAAAACAAATAGCGCCCCAGATCGATTTGTTGGGGAGAGAATCCCTCTCTCACTTTGGGCAAGGCCGTCTTTAGCCCGCCAACCCCAGGTGCGTTGGGGATGGTGTACTGCAAATAAAGATTTTTATTAACACAGCGGTTTTCACTGTCTTTTTTAAAACCCGGTGGACAAGAATCTCGCAACGTCAAAGGGGCACTAATTTCTATAATGGGTTGGTCACCAGATCTTGCAAAAAAAAACTACTGATAATTAATACCACCCCAATCAAAAAAAACTTTTCCCGCTTCACAAATGGTCATTTTCAATTCTAAAAGTATAAAAATAATTTTTCAGAAGCACATTATTTAAATACCCCACTAAAAGCAATAACAATTGGAATTATTGGGCATAAAACCCCGAAAGTAGTTGTATGAAAATTCTTTCAAGAAATTAAAATTATTTTTTTTCATCAAATAATTCATCATATATTGGGCTCCTAAAAACAAAATATGAAGCAAAAATTAGCTAACTTTTCATCGATTTTTTTATTCACTACAATTAGTATTTTAGTGTCTAACTTTTCGATGGCACAGCAAACAATCAGTGGATCTATTTCTGACGAAAATGGTCCTCTTCCAGGTGCGACCATTGTGGTTAAAGGAACAACCAACGGAACGCAAACCGATTTTGATGGAAATTTCACCTTGTCCGATGTATCGGAGGGGGATAGTCTTGAGTTCAGCTATGTGGGTTACGAGACCAAAGAATTGGTTTATGAACAAGACACCAACTTTCAGATTGTCTTGATTGAAGACACCAAAGCCTTGGACGAGGTTGTGGTGGTTGGGTATGGTACCCAAAAAAAATCGAGCTTGACTGGGTCGGTAGTCAAAGTGGACGGTGAGCAGCTTACCCAAGTATCGGTCGCCAACAGCACCGAGCTTTTGGCAGGAAGGGTAGCTGGGGTCATCACCAAGCAGACCACGGGTATTCCGGGTAATGACGGTACGACTCTAAACATCCGTGGATTTGGATCCCCACTTATTCTTGTTGATGGAATCGAAATGACTTTGGGCAGAATAGACCCCAATGATATTGAATCCATCAATACCCTAAAAGACGCCTCAGCGGCCATCTACGGTGCCAGAGCTGGAAATGGGGTCATTTTGATCACCACCAAAAGGGGGCGTGAGGGAAAGCCACAAATTTCCTACACCGGTACCATGAGTTTCCAACAACCTGTTGTTTGGAGAAACAATGTCAATGCAGGGCAATTTGTTGAAATGCAAAATGAGGGAGGAGCTGCCAGTTATACCCCAGAGCAAATTCAGTCGTACAAGAACGGTGACCCTGGTTTTGAATCCTATGATTGGGAAAGAACTGTTTTTCGAACTTGGGCACCCATGGACCAACACAGCCTCACAGCCAGTGGTGGATCGGATAAAGTGAAATTCTTTACCTCTATCGGTAGCTTATATCAAGGAGGTTCTTTTAGATCAGGAGATTTGAACTACGGAAGAACCAACGTTCGTTCTAATGTCGATTTCAATATCAATGAAAATTTAACCGTTGGTTTGGATTTGAGTTACAGGAAAGACAAGCGTTCTGAACCTGGAATGCCACTGAATAATATCTACAATGCCTTTAAGGTTTCTGAACCCATTTTACCCCCCGTCATTCCTGGGCGTCCTGAAGTGGCGGCCAACAGTGGAGGTGGCTTCGGCAACCGTGCAGGCTATGGGGGAAGTCAGAGAAGTTTGTCTGGCTTTGTGGATCGATTTGGTGAAGTTTTCAATGGAAGAATTCAGATGGAATACAAAATCCCTCAACTTACTGGACTTGCTGTAAAAGGAACTTTGACCTATATGTCTGATAATTTACAAACCAAAGATTTGGACAAGCGGATGCCTGTTTATCAATACAACAATGAAAGTGGAGAAGTTACTCAAGTGGGACAGGCTGGAAGCGACAACCTGAGTGAATCCTTGCGACAATTCAAAAGAGTGTATCCTACCATTTCCATTAGTTATGAAAATGAATTTGGAGATCACGAGGTCAAAGGTCTATTGTTGACGGAAACCATAGATGAGGAAACCATCAACTTTTCTGCCTCAAGAAGGGACTTGTTGACCTCAGATCTTCCTTTCCTTAACTTGGGTAGTGAACTGGGAATCCAAAACTCTGGAAACGCACTTGAGTTTGGCCGTTCCAGTATCGTGGGCCGTGTCAATTATGGATATAAAAACAAATATTTCTTAGAATCTAGTTTTCGTTATGACGCCTCCAGCAACTTTGCAGAAGACTCTCGATGGGGTTTCTTCCCTAGTGTTTCTGCCGCTTGGAGATTGTCTGAAGAGGATTTTCTTAAGGATGTTGAAGCCATCAACAGCCTAAAAGTTCGATTGTCTTACAGTGAAACGGGTAATGACAATATTGGTTTATTTCGATACCTTGAAGCTTTCTCCATTCAGGGGGCAAATAATTTATATGATTCGGGACCTTACCTTTTTGGAAACTCAGGATTGAGTACGGCTATTGCCACTACCGGTTTGGCCAATCCTAATGTGACTTGGAGAGAGTTGACCACCTATAACTTTGGAATCGATGCCCAACTTTTCAATGGTCTTTTGGGGGTTGAGTTGGATATTTTTTACAGGGATCAGAAAGGAATCTTTGCCACCCCTTTAGCAGACTTCCCCAGTACCTTTGGAGCGACCTTGCCACAGGAAAATCAAAACTCCACCAGCAACCGAGGATTTGACTTGGTGTTGACCCACAAAAACAAGATTGGAGAACTCTCCTATGACTTAGGTCTGTCTTTGGGTTTTGCGCGTGAAAGATACGAGTATTGGCCAGTGGATCGTGATATCAGAGCCTATGCCGAAGATGAAACAGAATTAAACGATCCTGCTTTTATCAAAAGGTTCAATTTGATACAATTAAATAGTGGAAATTGGGTGAACAGAAACATAGGATACAAAACCGATGGTATCTTTATGTCTCAGGAAGAAATTGATAACCATCCGGTTGATCAATCATTATTGGCTGGAGGAACTGGCAACTCCCGTGTTATCCCTGGAGACATTCGTTATGTTGACCTCAATGGTGATAATTATATCGACTGGAGAGATCAAGATGAGATTGGAAAAGGAGGTTTGCCCGATATGGTCTATGGAATCAATTTCAGTGCTTCGTATAAGAATTTTTCTTTGAGCATGTTATTCCAAGGTGCGACAGGATTTAACTTTACCTTTGGGAATGAAATCAGAAACATTCTGATCAATAATGTTATTCCCTATAAGTTTCAATACGATTACCGATGGACACCGGATCCTAACAATCCTGGGGTCAATATCAATCCCAACGCAAAGTTACCGGCCAGTACGGCAGCCAATGCCAATGCTAACAACACTCAAGTTTCCGATTTTTGGGTACAAGACGGAACCTATTTACGTCTTAAAAATCTCAATATTGGTTATGAGATACCCAGCAAAATTAAAGACATGATTGGAGTAAACAACTTCAGAGTTTTTGTATCAGGATCTAATTTGATTACTTGGAATAATCTTGGTATTTACAAGGGTGCATTTGATTCAGAGGGACCCACTACTCAGAATGGATCTACATATCCCTTGATAAGAACCTTGTCGTATGGAATTAACATATCACTTTAAAAAAATGAATATGAAACTTAAATACTTTTTATATCTAACACTTACGGTCACTTTTTTAGGCTGTGAAGACGTTTTGAACAAAGAACCATTGGATCGAATTTCTGAGGTGGCAGTATGGCAAGACGAAAAATTGGCTGATGCCTATTTGACCGATGTTTATGCTCGAGCTAAATTCAGGCATTTACACACCAGTCATACTGGCTTTGGCTTAATCGCTGGTATGGCAGACGAAATGATTCAGTTTGCACCTTGGCAACAACCCAATGCTGCCATTGCTACTCCCATGAACTCAGAAACGCTTTTTGCGCCACTCAATTATTGGAGATACAATGAGATCAGAAAACTCAATATTTTTATCGATAGGGTGGGTTCATCTGAAAATTTCGAATCGGATTACAAAACCAAAAGATTGGCAGAGGCCAGATGGTTGCGTGCCTATTTTTACTTTAATATGGCCGTTCGATATGGCGGAGTCCCCTTGATTACGGTTGCTCAAGGTCTTGACGATGATGAAGAAACCTTATTTGTCTCTAGAAATACGGAGAAGGAAGTTTATGATTTTGTTGATGCAGAAATGACCGCAATTTTTGCTGATTTACCCGACTCTCATGAGGGAGAACTAGGAAGAGTCAGTAAATGGGCAGTAAAAGCACTACAAAGCCGATCCAATCTCTATGCCGCTAGTATTGCCCGTTTTGGTCAAGTACAATTGAACGGTGTCGTTGGCATTCCCAGTAGTGATGAAAACACCTATTGGCAAAAATCCTATAATGCTTCCAAAGAGTTGATCGACAACAGTCCTCATTCTCTGTACAATGCCTATCCCGATGATCCAATGCTCAATCACAAACAGTTATTTGTGGATGAAATCGAAAACAATCCTGAAGTGATTTTCACGGAACGTTATGATGCCGCCTCAACTTTTGGCACAAGTCTTTCTGTTACTGCTGTTCATGCAGATTTTGCTTTCGCTTGGAATTCAAACTTCAGACCCTATCTCGATATTGCAGAAAAATTTGAATTTCAAGATGGTACCTCTGGAGCCATTCCTCGCGATCAATATGCTGCAAAAGAATGGACCATGGATGAGTTGTTTCACAACAGAGACCCGCGCTTCAAAGCTGCTTTCCTATACAATGAATCTGATTTTTGGGGAAAGAAAGCATATTTCCACGAAAAAAGTATCGTTGATGGCAAAGAAGTAAAAAGCGGAATTTTATCAGATGGTACGCCTGCCAAAGCATCTGACAGGTCCTTTGAACCTCGACCCAAGCCCCTACGTCAAGGATTTTTGCTTAGAAAATTTTTAGATGAAAGCCCTGGCCAACAGCAAGAAGGAGGTCAATCCAGTGAAGATTACCATATCTTTAGATTGGGAGAAACTTATCTCAACTTGGCTGAGGCCGCTTTTTATTTAGGAAAAACTGATGAGGCATTGGCAGCCATCAACACTATCAGAACCCGTGCTGGGATGCCCCCCAAAGCCAACATCACGGAAGAAGTCATCCGAAATGAGAGAGCCGTGGAATTGGTTTTTGAAGAACACCGTTTTTGGGATCTTCGCCGTTGGAGAATTGCAGAGCAAGTATTAAATGGAACCATGTTAAAAGGTTTATCATTTATCTACAACCACGATACCAAAAAATATAAAATAGCAGTCAAAAATGCGATAAGAAGTCCAAGGGAGTTCCTTTCACACCACTACTATTATCCATTGACACTTGCGAAACTCTCCGATAACCCCAATTTGGTAGAGAATCCTGGTTATTAATTAACATGATGGAAAAATCGAAATTTTTAGTTTTCCATCTGATATTAATCTTATTGTTATCTTGCAAGCCTGAGGGGGCGTTGGCCACTACCAATACCTCCCCTCAGGCTTACTATTTTGATGCCCAATTGGGAAACGACGCTAACAATGGCTTGTCTGCCGAACAACCCTTTGCCAGTTTTAAAAAACTTTCTGAAATCAACCTCAAATCGGTAGACAGCATACGCTTGGCTAATGGTAGCTCCTTCAGGGGACAGCTATCCATTTTAGGATTTACAGGAGCGGACGGACTTAAAATCAGTAATTATCAACCACCAGGATCTTCAAGTGAAAAACTGCCAAGAATTGATGCAGCAGGCTACGACAGTGGCATTTACATCGAAAACTCCTCTAACATCAGTATTTCAAACCTCAGTATTACCGCCAATGGGGGAGGCATAAAGAGCAATCACGGTGCTAATACAGAAGGGATGCGTTGTGGAATATTGGTTCACATACAATCCAATAGCGTTTTTAATAACCTCAGTATTGAAAATGTTGAAATCGAAGAGGTTTACTACGAAGCCCCTGGCTTTAGCCGTGATAAAGACGAAGTGACCACACCCAATGGAACTCAAAGTTATGGATGGGGCATACGGTTTTTAAATACCAGTATAAGTGGCCAATTGAACCATATCTCTGTTTCCAATTGCAACATAAAAAAAGTCAGTCACAGTGGTATTCGGTTCAATAACAGCAGCCAATTAAAGTTTGAGGACATCCAGATCCACAACAACCGTCTTAACAACATTGGAGGTCCCGGAATGGTATTGCTGAAATGTGAAAACGCCGTGGTGACGGAAAACCACATCAGCTACTCCGGTAGCACAGACGATTCCAGAAACTGGGGGAGAGGCAGTGGACTGTGGACTTGGGGGTCTTCCAAAATACTAATCGATCAAAACACTTTCAGCCATGCCAATGGGCCAGCCGACTCTGCTGGCTGCCATATTGACTTTAATTGCAATGATATCATTGTACAAAGGAATTTAAGTTGGTCCAATGCCGGTGGCTTTATCGAGGTATTGGGGAACAACTACAACTGTGCCTATCGTTACAACCTCAGCATCAATGATGGTTACAGAGTCAAGGGTGTTGGAAATAATTTTCAAGAAGGAAAGACCTTTTGGTTGAGTGGATATGCCGGTAAAAACAACTCCAGAACCGGGCCTTTCAATACCTATATTTACAATAATACCATCTATACCAAGGCTTCTATTGTTTCGAAAATTGCGGTAGATAAGGTTTCCCATGGTGTACTCATAGCCAATAATATATTTCATGTGGAGGGTGACAGCCAATTGGTTTTGGGGGATCAATACCGACCGGATCAAGGTGGGGAAGGCACCATCGATAATGTCACTTTTACCAACAATATTTTTCTAAAAAGAGACTATTGGCCTGAAGAGGCTTTGATCCAACCTAATGCGCTTTTAGAGGGAGATGTGATGTTCCTTAAAAAAGGGGGGACATTCATCCAAGATTATACCCCTACCAATACCGCTTTGGTAAGAAATAAGGGCATTGCCATCACAACAATCGAAGGAGACAAAAAAGGATTGTACCTCGATTTTGCTATCGATCAAGACCTATTGGGCAATCCCATCGAGGGATTACCCGATCTTGGCGCCATAGAAATGGATTAATTCAAAGAAATACGGAACCCTAGGCCTGCAGCCAGTTGACCGTTGTTTGGATTTTGGATCAGTGTAGGGCGAAAGCTGTGAAGCCCGACTTTATTCCTGTCCCTATACGCTAGGTTATTGACTTTGGCCACCTTTACCGCATCGGTTATAGACCAAACCCAAATGCCTAATGAGGCAAAAAGTCCGATGTAGGTTCCCGATCCAAATTCAACATTGCTACTATTACCAGACCCTAAGACAGTAACGCTTTCCCGGGTGATGCTTCCCAGTGTAATTGCAGTAGAAGCAATATATCCCGCAAAGAACAACAGGCCACGTCCCGTTTCACCGGCTACCACCTGTCCCAGTCCGGGAAGCAAAAATGAAGCGACTCCAGCAATGGTGGGATCATAGCGGTCGCCTGGTTGATGGGAATAATCGTGTGCGTTGTAGTTGAGTTTGTTAACGCTGTACTGCCCAAAAAGGGTAGCGCAGAGCAATGTTAAAAAAAAATGTAATGAGTAGTAGGTTTTTCATAAGTGATAAAATTTAGGAGTTCCCAATTTAAGTCTTTTGGGGATGATTATCCTAAAAAAGCGTTGGGCTGTGGAATAGTGCTAATTCTTTTGAAATTCCTAAGTAAGAAATTTACTACAAGCGGTTGACAAAAGCTTTTAAATCCGCCAATCGACCCAATAGCCCTTCTAAGTATTTGATGTCTAACATATTGGCTCCATCACTTTTGGCAGAAGCAGGGTCGAAATGAGTTTCCAAAAAAAGACCATCTACGCCCGTAGCAATCCCTGCGCGGGCGATGGTTTCGATGCTCTCGGGCCGTCCTCCAGTTACGCCACTGCTTTGATTGGGTTGCTGTAGCGAATGGGTAACGTCTAAGACGGTGGGGGCGTATTGTTTCATCACTGGAATGCCCCTAAAGTCCACAATCAGGTCTTGATAACCAAACTGGGTGCCGCGGTCGGTAATCCAGGTATTTTCATTGCCACTGTCTTTAACCTTTTGTACCGCAAATTGCATACTCTCCGGACTCATAAACTGTCCTTTTTTTAGGTTCACAAACTTATTGGTTTTGGCAGCTGCCACCAATAAATCCGTCTGGCGAACCAAAAAAGCAGGGATTTGCAATACATTCACATAGGCTGCTGCCTTTTCGACATCTTGTTCGTTGTGGATGTCTGTAAGTGTGGGGAGGTCAAAACTTTGTCCTACTTTTTCCAAAATCTTCAAGGCTTTTTCATCACCAATACCTGTAAAACTGTCCAGTCGGCTGCGGTTGGCTTTTTTAAAACTGCCCTTGAAAATGTAGGGAATAGAAAGGGCGTCGGTTACCGTTTTGATCTTTTCGGCAATTCGCATGGCCATTTCCTCTCCTTCAATGGCACAAGGCCCAGCAATCAAAAAAAATTGTTGCTTTTCGTTGGAACCGATTTTGGGGAGAGCTGCTAGTGACATATTTCTTAATGAATTGAATGGATTAGGTTTTGGCAATGACTTCAAATACTTTACCGTCTTCACATTTGAAAATCTTTCCAGGAAATTTTACGATCATCTGATAATCGTGCGTGGCCATCAGTAGGGTCATTCCTTTTTGGTGGAGCGACTTAAAAAGCTGCATGATCTCTTGACTGGTTTGAGGGTCTAAGTTTCCTGTCGGTTCATCGGCAATGATCAATTTGGGATCATTGAGCAAGGCACGGGCAATGGCGATTCTTTGTTGCTCACCTCCTGAAAGCTCAAAGGGAAATTTTTTCTTGTTTACGGCAATGCCTACCATCTCCAGTACCTCATCAATTCTTTGATCAATTTCCTTTTTATCACGCCAACCCGTGGCTTTGAGTACAAATTTGAGATTATCTTCTATATTCCGATCTGGGAGTAACTTAAAATCTTGGAAAACTACCCCCAAACTTCTTCTTAGGTTTGGAATTTGCTTGTTTTTCAGTCGGGTAAGATCAAAATCACCCACATTGCCCAAGCCGGATTCCAATGCCAAATCCCCATAGATCGTCTTGATCAAACTGCTCTTGCCACTTCCGGTTCGGCCGATCAAAAAAACAATACTCCCCTCGGGTACATCAATAGATACATCGGTCAAAATGTCCCTACCCCCTTGCTTGATGGTTGCATCGCTGAATGAAACAATATTTTTGGACATACCGCTTTAAATGTTTTCCAAATGTAAAGGGTTTTGATTGGCTAATAAAATTTGTTGATAAATTATACGTAAGTAAAAAATACTGCGTTTATAATAAAAAAGGTTTCTCTTTAAATTTGATAATGCTAAAAGCAAAAAAAAATAGCTTATTGCCCTTATTGTTGTTTTTTTTGACTTCACCCGTTTGGTCTCAACTTTTTGACAACACCCTACTAAAAATCAATGCTTCCGACCGCTATTATCAAGGAGATTATCCCAGTGTTGATCAGGCATTTGCATTGTATGAAGATTTCAACCTCAACCATGAAGAAAGGGAGCAGATTGATTATTTCAAAATGGTAACTGCCCTGAGGCTCAATGATCCTGCTGCGGTTAAACTCATTGAAATTTTTCAAGCCAAATATCCCAATTCTGGGGTCTTAAAAACCGTTTATCTAGATTTGGCCAATTACTATTTCAACAATGAAAAATATTCCTATGCATTCAAGTGGTTTGCAAAGGTAAAAGAGGCAGACGTTCCCCGACCCGAATTGCCTAAATTTTTCTTTAACAAAGGCTATACGCTTTTTACTAAAAATCAATACCCTCAAGCCAAAGCACTGCTTGAAAATGTAAAATCTGATCCCGAATACGAATCCGACGCCCACTATTACTTGGGTCACATTGCCTATCAATTGGAAGATTATGCTTCGGCATCCAACTCATTTACTCGCGTATCCAATAAAGACCAACAAGAAGCGCTTGGTTATTTTAAAGTAGAGATGAATTTTAAGTTGGGTCGATTTGAAAAAGCCATTGAACTGGGAGAAAAGGAAATTCAAAAGGTACACGCTGAAAATTTCTCTGAGCTTTCAAAAATTATTGGAGAGAGTTATTTCAATACCCAACAATACGATCAAGCAATAAAGTACTTGAAGGATTATGAGGGTAAAAATGGCAAATGGACCCATACCGACTTTTACCAATTGGGATATGCCTATTACGAAACGGGAAATTACAGTCAAGCCATTGAACAATTCAGTAAAATTATAGGTAAAAAAGACAAATTGGCACAAAATGCCTATTACTATTTGGCAGAGTGTTACCTTAAAAAAGAACGAAAACCCTCGGCGCTCAATGCCTACAGAAGCGCTGCCTCGATGAATTTCAATCCCGACATCACACAAACGGCATTGCTGAATTATGCCCGTCTGAGTTATGAAATTGGCAATCCTTACGAAAAGGTACCGCAAGTCATTATTCGCTATTTGGAAACCTATCCCAAAACTTCAAATGAGCAAGAACTCACTTCTTTGCTTTTAAGCTCCTACACCAACAGCGGTGACTACGATGGGGTGATCTCCATCCTCACCTCTCAAAACGAATACAAAGACGATCGCCTGTTACAACGAGTAACCTTTCTCAAGGCCATACAACTGTTCAATGCGGGAGATTATACCCAAGCAGAGGAATATTTTAGTAAAGCTGTCAAAAACGATCAGACGGGTGTCATCACTTCCCAATCACAATTCTGGTTGGCGCAGACCCATTACGAACTCAATCGATTTGAAGATGCTGTGGATGGTTTTTTCCTTTTTGAGAATAATGTGCCCCACAGACAAATGATTTATAATTTGGAATACCATTACCACCTCGGATACACCTATTTTAAGATGGCCGATTATGAATTGGCTTTGGCAGCTTTCAACAAAGTCATCGAAAACCAGCAGTATTATCCCAGAGGAAAAATTCGGGATGTCTATTTGCGAATGGGGGATAGTGAATTTGCACTGAATCGATTTTGGCCGGCCATGGAGCAATACAATCAAAGTATCAATATGTCTCCAGCTCAGTCGGATTATGCACTCTATCAAAAGTCCATCAGTTATGGTTTTGTCGATCGGAACAACCAAAAGATCAAGACCCTCCAAGAATTGATCAGAAAGTATCCCGCCTCCCCGTATGGAGACGATGCCTACTTCGAATTGAGCAGTGCCTATGCGGTGTCCAACGCTTTTGATACGGCCATCAACACCTATGACGAAATGATTGGGCTTTTCCCCAAAAGCCCTTATATTCCAAACGCAAGGCTCAATAAGGGTCTCATTCTTTACAATCAAGAGGAGTTGGTTGCTGCGGAAAAAGAGCTCAAAGACGTGGTCATTCGTTTTCCCAAAGATGCTGTGGCGGAACAGGCCTTAGGCACGCTAAAAGAAATTGCAGTTGATCTCGATAAAGTTCCTCAATTCACCCAGTGGCTGAGGGACTTAAACATTGATGCTTTTTCTGAGAATGAGTTGGAAAAGACAGCTTTTTTGGCAGCAGAAAAACAGTTTTTAAATGATAGAAAAAAACAAGCCAAAAAATCCTTTCAATCTTATCTTGACATTTACCCTGATGGATTCCACGCCCTGAATGCTCATTTTGTCCTTGCAGAAATACATTATGAGGAAAATGACTACGACCCTGCACTGATGCATTACCAAAAGCTGATCGATGAAAAACCAAATGAGTATTTTGAGCAAGCATTGGTTCGGGCCACCCAGTTATTGGTAAAACAAGAGCGGCCTGACGTTGCTGCCCCCCTTTGGAAACAATTGGAAGAAGAAGCTGTTTATGCTGAGAACAAACGCTACGCCATGTTCAACCTGATGCAGTTTTATTACGAATCGAAAGCTTTCGAGCAGGCGCAATCGAAAGCGGAATCTGTTTTGGAATTGACCAACTTGGAAGTCAAAGTGAAGTGGGATGCCTACGAAATTTTGGCGCAGACTTCCATGAAATTGGGGGATGCTTCAAAAGCGCAAAAAGCTTTTAAGGAATTAGAAAAAGCACCCATTGATGCCTTAGCGGCAGAAGCCTATTATTTTCGTGCACACCAAAATCATTTAAACAATGAATTTGCCATATCCAATGAGGTCATTGCACTTTTGTCTCAAAAATTCAGCAGTCAACCCTTCTGGGCATCAAAAAGTTTACTTCTGATGGCGAAAAACTTCTATGCCTTAGAAGATGCTTTTCAAGCCACTTATATTTTGGAGTCGTTAACAGAAAACTACCAACAATTCCCTGAAATTTCTGAGGAAGGTCAATCCCTACTTGAAAAGATAAAAAGCGAACAGTCAGAGCAAAATGCCAGTTTGTCACAACAAAACACCCAGAATGAGATTCAACCTTAAACATGTCTGTATTTGGATGATACTGTCCTGTTCATTTTTTGCGTTTGCCCAAGATGAGGAAAAAGATGATTTGGGTACCCAAGAAATTACTGTCGTAAAATCCTACAGCCCCAGTCTTAAAAACGTGTTTAAAATCAGGTCCAATCCCTCTATTGATGATTCATTGGTTCAAAAAAAACAAAAAGTGAATTACAGCTTTGAAACCATACCAGTACTTTCCACTTTTATTCCCAACAAGGCCAGTCCATTAAAACTCCAAAGGCAAGAACCTTCTATTTACCAAAACGCTTATGTGTCGGCTGGTTTTGGAAACCAGTCCCATCCACAGTTAGGGTTTTCTTCAATGGTTCCTTTGGATCGCACCCAATCCATTGGTTTTAAATTCGTTCATTCCTCTTTGGCAGGGATTGAGGGAACCATTCTCAATAGTGATCAAAACAGAACCACTTTGGACTTTATTCATCAATACAAGCAAAACAATATGCGAGTGGATTCAGATCTCCGATACGACCGGCAAGGACACAACTTTTTTGGAATTGATGATCTGAGTAATATTCCTACTTTTAGAAGTGAAGTAGTCGATCCCTCTCAAAACTTAAACTACCTTTCCATCCGCTCCCGTTGGCAGTGGTATGAGGGAATATTTAGCACCGTAAACTTTGATACCCATGTAACTACAGACTCATATGACAGTTCGGAGTACATTATAAAAACCAATGCTTTGATTAACATTCCCATATGGGATCAGTTCATTGAGATTATTCCAGAGATAGAATGGGTTAATACCAGCTTTGTTAGGGGCTATTATAATGAGGGTGCCGTGGATTCCAAAAAAGGTTTGTCTCAAGTACAACTCCGTTTTTCAAGCGATGGTAGAAAGCTCAAGTTCAAGCTTGGGGCAGGGGGCTATTACCCGTTGGGAACATTTGAGGAAACCGCGCAATTTTATATTTATCCCAAGGCGGAAATATCCTACACCACTACCAACGGAAAATGGATTCCTTTTCTAAAATATGAGGGAAGTTATGATTTGAATAGTTTTACCTCTTTTTCTCTTGAAAATCCCTACGTAGCCCCTACTTTGGAAATTGAATCAACCCAATTAAATCACTGGGGCGTAATAGGTTTTAAAGCCTATGCCGGTTCCGGTTTGTCATTTACTTTTGACACTTCGTATAGTCAGTCCGACAATTTTCCATTATTCAGACGTCTGCCCTACGATAAAAGCAACAAGGACGTTGGCTATCGATTGGGGAATACCTATCAAATCATTTACGACAGCATAGAAAAAATGGGCATGAAGACTCAAATCGATCTCCGTTTTAGCGAATACAATAAGTTGAGCTTACAGACCGGCTTATACGAATACAAAAGAAAAGGGGGTAAAAAAGTTTGGAATCTCCCTTCCCTCACCATAGATTTAGATGCCAACTTTAGGTTGGGCAAAAAGCTATTTTTTCAATTGGGAGGACATTATATTGGTGCTCGGGATTCGGTGCAAAATATATTGGTTCATCAGGCAGAGAGTGAACCAGCTTATGAAACTATAGCCTCACTGAGCGGGGTATTTTCAATTGCATCTTCCATCACATGGAAAATCAATTCCCGATGGGATTTGTTTTATGAAAACAACCTGATTCTTGGGGATCAAACTTCCCGTTGGGCTTATTATCAAAACCAAAGCCAGCTTCATTTGGGCGGTATTCGATATAAATTTGATATTAACCTCTAGTGAATTTCAATCCAGAAAGAAAATATTTTAGTAGTTGCATTTTTAGTTTAATTTTGTCAGAATGTTTGGCGGATGATAAAAATTTCACCCTATTTATTTTTAGTCTTTTTAACCCTACTGGGTTGTGGTAAACAGGTCGATTTATTGGTACACAATGCCAATATCTATACCGTAAACCAAAATTTTGATCAAGCCACTGCTTTTGTGGTAAAGGATGGCAAATTTATTGAAGTAGGAGGGGAGGAATTGGTCAAAAAATACCGACCTGCCAATACTGTTGATGCCCAGGGGCTTCCTGTATTCCCTGGATTTATTGATGCCCACTGTCACCTGTTGGGGCTGGGGCTGAATCAATTTAAAGCAGATTTAAAGAATACCAAAAGCATCGACGAAGTCATTCAAAAATTAAAAAGTCACCAATCTACCTATGCTCAAAAAGTAATCGTTGGCAGTGGCTGGGATCAAAATTTATGGAGCGATCAATCCTTACCCGATAACAGTAAACTCAATGAAGCTTTTCCTGATACTCCTGTTTTATTAGAACGC
>Ga0181553_10002628_pt1 | contig 15729 bp, 14 predicted proteins | sample 011ome_17_FD_133753 | JGI IMG/M metagenome (GOLD analysis project Ga0181553, IMG submission 133753) | Coastal salt marsh microbial communities from the Groves Creek Marsh, Skidaway Island, Georgia - 011502XT metaG (megahit assembly) | ecosystem: Environmental > Aquatic > Marine > Intertidal...
ACAACACTCGTCGATCAAAAAATCAAAATCCATCCTTTCGTGTGTCCACCATCGCGCTGTTCTTTTGGCATTTTCCTTTTGTTCTTTTGGGCATCTCCGCACAATAAAAGAAGATATCAAACGACTTATTATTACTCTCTCTGAGAGAGCGCGAGACAAAAACGCGCCGTTGTTCGACGAGATGATGAGAACGACGACGACCGAAAAGGCGTCTCTGTGCGTCTCGTGTTTTTCTTCGTTGCAACGAAAGAAGAAGACGAAGAAGGAGGTAGGATTGCGCGTTTCGTTACGTTCGTATGCGGTTTCGTGCAACGTCATTCTTCTCTCTCGTTTTCTCTCTCTCTCGTTTTCTGTCTCTCTCTCTCTTTGGAACGATGGAACTGACTTTTGATGTCTTTCATCCTCTTACTCTCTCTCTTTCTCATCAGGAGGTCTCGAAGAATACTCGCAGCATCATCGTCCGCGCGGCGAGTAAAAGTAGCGGTACTAATAAGAATACGAATAATCATACGAATAACACCACCAACAACAACGAGAACAACAACCGCAAAACGCAAAGAGCCTATCGGGTTCGATCGACCGCAACGAACGATTTCCAGCAGCAACAACAGAAACCGTACGCGTCGTATAGGGAAAAACACGGGTATAACTGGACGTACGGTGCCGCAGAGGACGACGTAAACGACGACGACGAGAGCGGCGAATACGGATCGGTGTCCGAAGCGGACGCTCGCGAAGCGGCGAGGAACTGGTTGTGTACCATCGGAAGACAAGGTCAAACGTCGCCGATTGATTTCGAAAAAGCGCAATACAACGCGAGACGAGGCAAACGTGTCTCCGAGGAATTTAGAGGTACGTTGTTAGACGATCCGTTCACGAATAACCCGAAAGTGTTCGAGTTTATGAGAACGCGGAGAGGCCCGATGGTCGGGAAGCTCGGGAAAGCGTTGAGGCAGGTCCACGGCGACGAGGCGTACGAATCGTATTTAGGCAAGCACGTGAATCGACACATTCGATTGGCGAGAATATTGAAGTTATGGAGAATAAACTTCCACATTCGTTTCGGAAGAGAACCCGGTTACGACGACATGCCGTCGAACTTGAAAACGTTGGAGTTGCAATACATAAACATCGGCTTCAAGCTTCGCGAACTCGACGGATAAGTAAAAATAAATAAACGCGGAAGGAGCTTTGTACCATATCATCAAATATGAATGTTGTAAAATAGTAATTATAATATACACCGTAGCGCTTTTATGTACAACAATGCTCTGCTACTTTGTATCGTTAACGTTATGAATCTCCACCGCCACGCTCACGTTCGGCACGACTCTTCCGTCTCGCAACTTCACCGGCGGGTTCTCCACCACCACCAACTCTCTCTCCTCTTCTCCCACGCTACTCTTACTCGCCGTGCTATTCACTCCTCCTCCTTCCGCGGCTATACCAGCTGTATTCGTCACCACGTGACACGCCCCGCAACTCACGCTCGTCGCGCCTCTCGTGTACATCAGCGTCACCCCGCACCCGCGACAGCGACAGTGCGAAACGTCCTGCCTTTCAACGTGCCCACCACCACCGTTCCCGTTGTTGTTGTTTGAGGCGACTCTATTTATGGTGTGACACAACGCGCACTGCACTTGCGTCGCGCCAAGATGGAACATCAATCGAACCGTGCACCCCTGACAGTGGATGGCGGCCATTTCTCGCGCGTTCGCGCCTCCTCCTCGGTTGTTTCGAACAAAACCACCCCCAGCGTTCGACGAGGACGACGAGAGGGGGTTGCCTCCCGATGCTGACGATGATGATGCAGCAGCGCACGCGGTAATCGCGGAACACACCGCGCATCGCACGAACTGCGCCGACGGTGGGTGCACTAACACCGTGCCGCACCCTCGCTGTTGCGGAGTGCCCGTGCACGTGATTCTCGGCATGATTAAAGCGTGTAGTCTCTCGTTTTTTAATTGCGGTTTTGGGAGAAAAACGTTCGTCTCTCGGGAGAATCTCGTCGTTGGAAAAAGCGGTTTTCGAGAACAACACAACAACGACACAACAACGGCCGGCAGAAAGAGAGCGAAAGAAAAGGGGAAGACTTCGCGCGAGAAGAATATGCCCGCCGCTAATGCTAGTGCTTCGCGCGTCACTCGCTCGAGCGCTGCGAATAAAACTCGTGGTGCGGGGGGAAAACGTGATCAAAGTCGTCCTCCCATCATCGATCCCGAGGACGAGGACGAGGACAAAGGTGATGATGATGTCGACTCGGAAGACTCGGACTCGGACGACGCGCCACCGGAAGAAGTCACTCGCGCCGTCGCGGAGAAAGAAACGAGAGAGGAGCAACTCCTAAAGAAACGAGCGAGGGAGACGCAACAACTCGCGAAGGAGAGAGAAAAAGAGAAGCGAGTGGAAAAAGCGAAAGCGCGAACGGAGGCGGCGGCGAAGAGGAAACGAGAGAAGGAAGAGAAGAGGAAAGCAGAGGAGGAAGAGGAAGGAAAAGAGAACGAACGAGAGGAGGAGGAGGAGGAGGAAGAAGGAGCGGAAGAAGATCCGGACGCGTTCACTCTGGACGACGATATCGTCGATGCCGTCGCCGCGAGCGAGAACCAGTTGAAAGAAAAATACCTGAAAGACTTTCACGATACCAAGTCGCAAAGGAAGAAACGGAAGAAGCAAATGAAACGGGAAAGGATGCGAGAGGAAGCGATGGGACGGGAAAGCGCGAAGTTTACGACCAGAGATGGATTTGATGTCGTGATTCGCTCGAAAGTGGACGAGTTGGCGGAGATGAAGGCGAATCCGAAAGCGGTTGATTTTGCGCGGCGGAGATTGGACGCGAAGCATCGAAGAGATGAGCGAATGCTTTGCGACACGCGAACGGGAAAGATTAAGAATCAGTTCGCGGTGCGATAGTAGCTCTATTTTTAGTTTGAAAAACGATTTCTCGTTGTATTCTAGTAATTATTAGTATTAAAACAAGCGTGGTTGTGTAAGCTGCTGCTATCATGAAACTATTTTAAGCGAAATATGTGTTGTTGTCCTATTGTATGAAGAGCTATTTCTCGTCGTTGTTCGAGTGCAAAGCAAATTCCGAAAATAAGGCGGCGGCAGAAGTTCTCTCTCCACCCGCCGAGAGTCGTTTTGATGTTCGTCTTTTCTTTTTACTCGTCGTCGTCGTCGTCGTCGTCTTTGGTAACGAGGAAACTGCTTTCTTCTTTTTACCGACAGACACGGTGCTCGGAATGACGGTGGTTTTTCTTCCCGACAAAGCTTTCTTCTTTGAAGAGGTAGAATCGAATCTGAAGTTTTCGAGAAAATCAACCGTTTTCTTCCCCGTAGCCGGTGTCGCGTTGTCATCGTCGTCGTTATTGTCGAGTGCACTCGATCTGATCTTCGTCAGTCTCGGCGATTTTCGAACTGCCGTGTTCAAAAGAGCACTCGGTGACGATTCGACCATACTCTTCTTCTTCGTATCCTCCGGAGTATTCTTGGACGCCGTGCCGTACAAGTCAAACTTTTTCACGACGCGTTTCTTCATTGGCGACTGTAACGATAGCTCAGGCGTGGCGCGATTCATCGGCAACAAAGCGCTGTTATTGGAATATTCGAATGCGTCAAACGTGGACGGCTTTGCGGCGTATCGCTTCAACGCTTCTCGTCTGTTCTTCTCTTCCTCGTCGTCTTTAAGAGCGTTGGCGAAAAACGTTGAGCGCACAATCGGCCTGTTTGGTTGCATTTTCGGCGCGTTGGAAGTAGTAGCAGATCGCGGCTGATGCTGGTGCTGCTGTCCGAATATCATCGCTCCCCCTTCATCTTTTCTATTCGTGAAATAATTGTTCATGGTCATCCTGTTGTTGCTGTTGTTGTTGGTGGTGGTGTTCGTACTAAAGTTTCTGTTGCTTTTCGGCAACTCTCTTTGCGGGGGATACGGCTTTAAACTCACAGGATGCAGTTTCCCGTTTGCGACGCCTTCGCACACCGCATCGACTCTTCGTTCACCCAAAAGCCTCTTTTCATCTTCCTTGCTAAACCTCAAATTCAAAACGTCCTCGCACGGTACCCCGTCGTCTTCAGCGCAATCGCTCAAGTTCACACACTTCTTCCTCGTGGGACAATACACTAACGCGTGCTTGAACGTAATCAGCGCGTCCCGAAACCCACTTTCATATTCCTTATCGACCCGAATCCCTTCAAATTTAAACGACCTCAAAGCTGCGCCGTACTCCCGACACTTTCGCATCGCCTGATGTGCCTTCTTCATTCCTACGTTCGGCAAACTCGGCAAATAATCGCATCCGCTCATGCAACACATCTGTAAAAACAAATCCGGCGTAAACTGGTCGAATCGTAACCCTCTGTTCCTCGGTAAATCTTCGTACCGAATCTCATCCCCGATGCCGTTATTATCCATTTTATAAAACACGATGGGTGCACCGTGCGCTAACATATCTGAATCTTCCGTGATGACCACGTCCGCGTACCCGTTCTTACACAGATACGCCAGCTGCGCATCCGCTTCAAAAGGCGCGACTAACACTCGCCCCAGCCCTTCTCTTTCAATCGCATCCATCACTCTCTTCGCCATCTCAAACGTCACGTCCAACGCTTTCCCGTAGCAGTCGAACGCTAATTTTCTGTTCCCTTCGCTCCACGCCTTTCTCGCCATATCTTTCGCCGCTTCGCGTCTCTGTCGTCTTTGCTTCTCCTCTCTCGCTTTACTCGGCAACGAGGCGCCGTCAAAGACGTACGTCACCTCCGACGAACCCGTGGAGTTCTTCAGCATCCTCGCTCGATTCAAAAACGCGTGCACGAACACGTCTTGGTTCCCGCAGTCTTCAACCAGTTCCCTCGAACACGAATACGCGCACTTGTGCAACCAACAGTACGAATCGACCGCGATTTTGCTGTCTTTGTGCGCGCTGATGTGCGTGCCAGATTTCGTGATCGATTTGATGTTCAAAAGGAGAGAGGATATGCCCATTATTCTTTCGAAATCTTTCTTGATGTGCGTCGATTAGAAAGGGAGGAGCATTTTTATGTGCTGCGCGGCGCAGGAAAAGGTATCGTTTTGTGACGACATTTCCGATTTTGAAATTTCTCATCATGAAATCGCACAAATCTTCGCCAAAATCAACGACGACGACGACGTGGTAATAATAAATAAAGTTCTACGAAAAGTATGATACTAGTACCTTCAATTGATGTTAAATTACAAACTCTTTTGGCATTGGTGCGCCGAACGGGGGGTTTAGGGCAAAGTTGGATCTCGAAAACAAAGCTTTATTATTACTTCTTAATCTCGTCGTACGGAAAATAAACCCTCCCCGGCGTCGCGTTGTCGTCAAACAACCCGTCGCCTCGAACTTTCTCCCCGGTCCCGTCGACGCTCGCGCTCGCCGCGGCAAATGCCACCCCGGCACCTACCGCGACGCCAACCTTTTTCGCCTTCAACCCCATAACCGTCCCGGCCGCCAGCCCGCCGTAGACGCCGTTCCAAAAGTCATCTTTACCTCGAATGCTTTTAGACAAACACGACGTCCCGGTGTACATGGCCCCTACCGCGGCAAACACTCCGCCGGAATTCGCCATGTACGACCCGGTATTCCTGACCGCCGCGAGCGTTTGGCCTCTTTGAATCGTCAAAGGCGCTTCCGCCCACGTCGCTTTCACCGCCCCTATGATGGACCCGATCCCAAACATCGCAACCGACGCGTTGCAAACTCGCGTGAAGCAATCTAAATCCGACGCGGATACTTTCGGCGGCGGCGGTTGGTGCTCATCTCCGCTCATTTGTTGTCTTCTTTATACGTATAACTCTCTATTTACTCTTCTCTTTTATATCTCTTTCGTATCTCTGATCGATTTCTCACTTTAATGTACTCTTTCTCAACAACAACAACACGAAGTGATGCCACGACGCGCGTCTTTCCAATTCTCTCTCTCTCTTTCTCTCTCCCGAATCGTTCCAGTCGCTTCTCTCTCTCTATATATATATATGATACACTATATATATATGAAGAGCTTTCTTTATTCGCACAAACGCGTTTTTCAAAGGCAGCAAATAATACTAATGAGGATGTGAAGTGCTTTCCCAAAACCCCTCGTAGTTTTGTGCTCAAACTGCCATTTTTCAGAGAAATTTTTCCTCAAAACTCGCTCTCGCAAAACAACACTCTCGTTGGAAAACGGAGACATGCGACGAGACGGATAGAGAGAGAGAGAGAGAGAGAGAGAGAGAGAGAACAAATGCCTCCTCCGGAAGAGGAGAAGGAGGAGGAAAAGAACAACCCGTGGACGTGCTTTGGATGCGACGATTCAGGCGACGGTTCGTCGGGAGCAGCGAGAGTAACACCCACCGCGGAGACGAGTGAGTATTTTCGATTGTTTACCGAACGCGTTTGGGGCGAGAAGACGCGAGAGGGAACGAGAACGACTTTGAAGACGACGCGAGAGGAAGAGATGCGAGTTCTCGTGGACGCGCTCGAGCCGGAGCTTTCGAAATCGAAGCGAGGGAAGAGGACTTGGGATTCTTTGAAGATGTTTACAATCAAAGGCGCGAAAGAGTGCGCGTTGATGGTGACGGAACAAAAACGGTTGAAAGATTGGAACTCGTTCGAGTGGTTGTTCGCCTCAGCGTACGCGCACGTATTGATTTTAATGAAAGTAGTTGGGGATGGCACAGGGAATCGAAGTGGATTGGATGCGTTTGAAATAGAATTTGCGAGCGACGACGAACGAGTGAACGTTGCGGACGACCCGCGTTTGCCGGCGTTGCTTCGCGAGTGGGATTCCTCGGTGACAAAAATCGCTCGCGCGAATTTGGACCTGTTGAACATGGTGATTGGAGTCGACGGCGAGGAGAATTTAAAGAAAGTGCCAAGTTTTTACGGCAAATTGATGCGAGAGGTGGAAGTGTTTTACGAATTTCATCGGGAGAAAAAAGAACACTCTTGGGGCGTCAAGAGTGATGTGGTTGAGATTGCGATGAAAATACCGGAAGCGCGGCAGAAAAAGAAATCGCGAGACCTCGTACAAAATCAAATCGCGTCGGAATTATCGGACTTGAGCGCGGCAGTGTTTCTACAAAAGTACTTCAAAACGCAGAAACCGTGCGTGGTGAGAAAATACGCCAACGAGCAGAAATGGAAACTTCTCGATTTGTGTAAAACGACAGAGTTTTTACGAGATGAAATGTTCGGAGGCAAGCGCGTCGTTCCGGTTGAGTTTGGATTCCCAGGCAGCAACGATTCCGGTGCCGGCGTCGTGAGCTTATCGGAGTTCTCGGAAGCGCTAAACGCGAGTAATGCCGTAGATGCAAGTGAAAACAGCAGCTCTCTTCAATGTAAAGTCGCGTATGTCTCGCAACATTGCTTGTTTCATCATGCGCCAGAGCTGCAAAAATACATCTCGATACCACATTTGACGCTCGGGAAAGTCACAAGTGCGGGTGCATCGAATCTCTGGATAGGCACGAGAGAAACCCGAACATCACTTCATCGCGACCCTTATGATAACGTATTTGTACAAGTGAGTGGATTTAAATACGTTCGCATATACCTCGATGACCAAACCGAGAAGCTTTATTCCGAAGCAGTCATGACTACGGGGGCTGCTGGGAAGAATCAAGTGAACGCGTTCACGCGAAGTTTAGTGAAGGATGTGGAGAATCCAGACTTGAAAAAGTTTCCAAAATTCGCAGAAGCGACGTACTTTGACACAATATTAAACCCTGGAGATGCTATGTTCATCCCACGCGGCGCATGGCATTACGTCCGGTCTCTCTCAACTTCGATAAGTGTGAATTTCTGGTTTTGAAGTATTCGTTTGACAATCACATGATCGTTTGGATATTATATTTAAAAATGATGAGAATATGTCATTCAGGCACACAAAAACACATCCACAAAATCCAAATATACTAATGTTTGCTTGGGCCCATCTTGCACTGATGTGCTTATGCGGGTGGCGGTGGCTTACGAGTGCAGATTGCGCGGTGCTTGAAGATCTCGTACCTCGTACGGTATCGTTGTCTTGTCGCGAACACTTTTCTCCGGAACGCTTGAAAATTGCGCGGCATATAATTACTTGCAATCAAGACTCTGGAAACACCAATTATAAGACAGCCTGTTTGGATAACTTCGACAGTTCAATGACGTACACGGATGGTACGGTGTCTGCTTCGAATAAGGAGGAAGTATCGCGCGTTTTCACGAATATGTTTGCGTTCAACTTCACCAAGCAACACTTACAAGTATTCGAAGAAGAGTGTACCGAACATACTTACTTCCCCTCGTACTCCTTCAACATGTCCCTTTCTTATGACTATATTACCGATATTACTGGAATGAGCAAGATTGTTTTCAATGCGGGAAATAACAAATCATTCTATCAAAGGGATTACGTGGACAATCTGAAAATATACGCCAACGAGAATCTCCCGATAATCGGCCGCTTATTGAAACGCATCACTACGGAATATTCGGAATGCTTGATTTCAGAGGAAGGATGCGCAGGACTATCTAGAGGAGGTGACTTTCGATTGAGAAGCACGAGCAGAACACAGAGAGATTAATCACACGGAAATTCTTTTCAAACACCTATTGTTCATAAAAACACTTATAGTCCACAACAACGAGGCTCGTCCCTCGTATTTTTGACAGGCATAAAAAGGAAAAAATCTCTCTCTCTCTCTTCATTAAACATCACGCGCCATGATTCGTCACTTTTTCCTCACACTCTTTGCACTGCTCGGCGCATCTCTACTTAACACAGCTCACGCGACAAACACCAGTTCTGTATCGTACAACGCCCTCGCGCTCACTTCCTCCTTTCCTGACGAAGTTTCCCCTTCGTGCAAAGAAAATTTTTCCAAAGAGCAGTTGGAAAAAGCGCGAGAGATTTTTCTCATATGCCCGGACGCCGGCGTAAACGCCGCGAAAGAGTGCAGCGCGCATTTCGCGGACGATATCGTGTACACGGACGGTTCCGTCGTCGGTAGAAATCGATCCGAGGTCGAGTTGCTGTTTAAAAATCTACTCTCGGAAGATTTAGTCGAGGAGTGGAGTTTAGAGGTGTATCGAGAAGTGTGCGAAGATGACTTGTACGTGCCTTTTTTCATGTACAACACGACCGGTTGGAAATTCGGCGAGTTGAAAACGGATCCGATTGAGAACGTGCCCGGTGTTTCGTTTATCAAGTTCAACGCAGATTTTAAAGTATACGACTGGCGAGACTTTTTCGGTGAGGGCAAACTGTACGAACACGTGCCTTTGATCGGTTCGTTACTCGCGGAGAAGAAACGGTGTTTGTTTTCATTCTTAGGAGATGAGAACGAGAAGCAACGTTGTAAAGATGAAGTCACGCAACCAATCATGGCTGTCCTTGCAGACGGGTCTGAGAAAACCTTGCCAAACGAGGTTTCTCCGTCGTGTTCGAAATACTTTACGAGTGAAAAATTGGAAGCGGCTCGCGACGGCGTGCACTGCGCTGAAAATCGCCAGCGTCTCTACTCGGAAGAATCGGTGTACACAGACGGGCTTTACTCTGCTAACAATATATCCGAAATCGATGAAACATTGAACAACATGTGCTCTACGTACATTTACGGACGCAACTGGACCATATCTGCCGAACTGTGTACAAAAGATGGCACCTATATCTCGAGACAATTCCTCAATGCCGATCCTTCGTTCGAAGGCGTATCCTTCGTGCGCGTAGACGAAAACTCGAAAGTCTTCTATCGTCAGGATTATTTACCAGAATTGAAAATTTACGAAAGAGACGCACAAATCGGTAGTTTACTCGGCAGAATAGTTAAGGGTTACGTGGATTGCTTGACCTCCGATGGAGGCTGCGAGACTTTTTCTTTTTAAACTTTTTTCCGAAAAAAACTTTGAGCGTTTACGACGAGTCGTGTAAAAATATCTCTCCGAACTCGTTCGATTTCCTCTATATTGTCTCCCCCTAAAAAGTCGAACAACAGAGTTGTCGCTCATACACTCCTTCCTGTATATCCACCAGTACCACGCGCAGCGCGGTGCGACGCTCGGCAAAGCGTAGCGAATGTCGTCGTCGAAATACCCCGCACTCCCAACCTCCGACCCGTCTCCAAACCCAACGGAGGAAACTCGAAAAAAACGAATCGAGTTTTGGCAGCGATTGTGCGACGCCGTGCGTGAACGCGAGGCAACGCCGAGAGATCCATTCGAAGCTCTGAAAGGATGGAACGTGTCTGCGAGCAAACGCGTGATAAAGGGTAATAATTCGAGACATTACGACGCGTACTATTTCGACGAGGATGGAAATCGGTACCGGAGTAAACCCGAGGTGTTTAAGTTTTTGGATTCGGGAATCAAAGGGAAACCATCAGTAAAGGAAGAGACGACGACGAAGAAGACGAAATCGTCGGCGCCGACGACGAATGCCGACGCCGCGCGAAAGAAGGAGAAAGGCAAAAATGAAGAAGGGAAAAAAGCAGACGAGGATATGGTGGAAACGCGCGAGAAAGAAACGCATACCATGTCGTTACAAGGAAATCGATTGAAGCGCAAGACATCGGAAGCGAGAGAGGAGTGGGCAAAATTACCTATAGCATCTTCGGCGATTGGATTAGCGAGGCCTCACGACGCATATCAGCAGCAACAACAACAACAAGGAGGATATTCATCGCTTAAGAAACCTAGAATAATAGAACAAAGGCAGATGGTTCAGGAACAACAACAACCAAAAGTTACGAGACGACACGATTGTAAAAATTTCTTCAACGTGGTGTCATCACAGGAGAAGTTAGATTTGATTCGGATGGTAACTGGGGCGACGGTGACAGTGGACGCGAAGACTCCTACGGGTTTGGTTGTCGAAGGGACAGAACAGGAAGTTCGCAGAGGTGTGAACAAAATAAACGAGATGATTGAAAATACCAGAGAGAGGAATCGACTCCTTAGCGAACGCGCGACGAAGCAATCGATGAAGCCGTTAAACGTAATGTCGATAATATCAGCCGTGAAAGGTGAAGACAAAGACAATAGCATTAGACCACCGACATCGTTGCATTCGATGAACTCGAACGGGACGCACATATCGCCGCCAAATGGAAAGTCTATGTCGGCGTCGCCGACGACTTTGGCAGATGCGTTTGTCCCGGAAGCCGTTCGATTTGGCTCGGATGCGTTCATAAATAAAGTACGCACAAGTATTCGCGAGAACAAAATGTTCTCGGAAGTGAGCAGCACAGGTAGAGAGGCGTATCGCTTTGTGAAGAAACACGGCGACGTTGGTGCGGATAAAATTTTTGAAGGTTTAAAAGAGCTCGCGGATGAAAACGTGGAAACTGACGCCGTGATTGCTGGTGGTAGTGGTGTTGGCGACGACAACGATGATGATTCCGAAATGAAACTTGAAATTGAGCGTAAAATAGTACTGTTAGCCTTGTGTTCAGCCATAATGAAAGCGGCAATCGAGGACGTACACAGCTCCGAAGGTGGGAGCTCCGATATACTCGCCGTGGCCGTGAAAGCGAAAGGATTCGTCGTCGAAAATATACAAAAGTATCTCCGGCCGATGCTCAGAGGTATCATGCGTGGCGAATCGCAACTGTCCCAAGACATCAATCTCCGGAAACGTGCATACGATATCGCCAAGAAAACACAGTTGAAATGCATCGCATTTCTCGACGAGTGGTCCAACAACACCAACTTTGGCGATTTATCCAAGCACGAAACCATTCAACCGGCGAAAGACGTTTTAAGCGAACTCCGAAGACGCGCGAAAGACCGAATTGAGGGCAAACATCGTCGTCCAAGCGTTGGCACTGGAACAACAGGAGCGTACCAATCCACCGGTCACCGCCTCATAGACCGCGTTCAACGCCCGGAAGCGAAAATCAAAATCGACAGCGACCTCTCCATAGCGATGAAGAAAAGTACCGGCGAAAACGGCGACGAGGAAGACCACCACGAGGACCTCGCGTTCTCCCTCGAAAACCAATACGGCGGGTTTGCCGGTGCACCGACGCAACTCGGCGACTTTTCTATGCTCCGAAGCGATCTCTCTCTCTCGCATCTCGAAGTAGGAGAACAACAACAACAACAACAAAAGGTCTCGGAAGCGGCGGCGCCTCCTCCGGAAACCTTCGCGCCGCCGCGAGATCCAACCCCAGAACCGCCCTCCTCTCAAGCACCATTCCACGTGGTCGAAGAGGGAGAAGTGCAACGAGGCGCGACAGAAGAAGTGCCATCTGAATGGGATTAGAGTTTTATTCGTACATACGCATCGGGTACATATATATTCAAGTACTTCTTGGAATTTTCCTCATTTTACTTCGACACATTTTTCCCGCGTTGTTCGTCTTACAAAGAAACATCCTCGCTTCTTCTTCTTCCGTCGTCACACAAAGACCACCCTTTGCGCGCGTCGTCGTCATTGTCGTCACACTCTCGTAATCACCAACAACGAGAACATGCCTTTCCGCAGACCCGGCATGGCAGCGACGACGAGAGGAGGAGACGATAATGTCGACACAATCGCCCCTCATCCTCCTTCTTCGTTACCGGTGAATCGGAAGCGCGCGTCGTCCAACCAAGACGATCAGATGATGACGATGAACAACGGAGGCGACGACAACAACGCGCGGACGCACCACCACAACTCGAACAACAACACCATCAACAGTACTACGACGAATAATTACCCGACGAACTATAACAACCACTACGGCGGGGAGAGTGGTAAGAAACCGAAGCACTCCAACTTGTACGTGTGGTCTATTCCTCGAGACATGGACGAGCGGCAGTTATCGACTTTGTTCCAAAAATTCGGCACCGTGGAGTCGTGCACGATAATGCGAGACGTGCAAACGAAACAATCGAAAGGGTACGGATTCGTGAAGTACGTGAAGTTCGAGGACGCGGTGAACGCGAAGGAGAAGTTACACGGGAAATTCGTGAAAGATAAGCAGTTGCAGATTAAATTCGCGAGCACGGATTCGAACGGGTTGATGGGGGTACACGGCGGGATGATTGGCGCGACGGGCGTAGACGTGGCGTCGATTCCCACGGATAACGTGTACGTGAAAGGATTACCTTTGGATATCGACGAAGGGATTTTGCGCGAGAAGTTTGGCGCGTTTGGGAAGATTGTGAGTTGTCGCGTGATTGCGACGACGGCGTTGATACGATTTGAGACGGTTGGGGAAGCAGAGGTGGCAGTGAGAGAGGCAAACGGGAAGATGATAGTGAGCGAAATCGGTGGTGCGATGCCAGTGTCGGTGTCGTTCAACGCGAAGCAGCAGATTATGGCCAGTTTACCGACACATTCAAATTTGTACGTGTGGAATATTCCGAGAGATATGGAGGAAGGGTCGTTGAAACACTTGTTCGAGGAGTGCGGGGAAGTGGAGAGCGTGAATATTATGCGGGATAAAATGTCACAAGTCTCGAAAGGATACGGATTCGTTAAGTTCATAAGGTACGAGGAGGCGGAGAAAGCGATTGAGAAAGTCAGCGGAAGAGTTTTAAGAGAAGATTTGGCGCACAGGCCGTTACAGGTGAAGTTTGCGAATACGGATAGTTCCGGGGTTGCTGGTAGTAGTGGGCGAGGTGGTGGCGAGGCGGGCGGTGGTGGTGGTGGCGTCGGCGGTTCTGCGATGACCAATCCACCGTCGGAGAACATTTACATCAAAGGGTTGCCCACAGATAGTAATGAGAATGATTTAGTGAACGCGTTTGCGCAGTTTGGGCGCATCATATCGTGCACGCGCATCGCGACGACTGGAATTATTGGGTTCCAATCGGTCGAAGAGGCATCGAGAGCGGTGCAAGGGGCGAATGGAACAACCTTGTTAGGCGGTTCAGTGCCTCTCATGGTGACGTTCAAGAGTCAAATTTGTCGCGCGTTCGCGCAAACTGGACGGTGTTCGTGGGGACATAGGTGTAAATTTGGTCATAACAGAGGATATTAAACTTTGTAGAGAGAGAGAGATCAGACCGAGCTGCTTGCTTTTTGTGTTGTGCGTGTGTTGCGCATGCGTGCGTTTGTGTTTTCCTTGTATATTAAAGAGACAATTATTTCTACCGTGTGGTACGCGGTACTTGGTACCTACGGTAATTATCGTTATGTGCAATACTTTCTTTTTCGTATATATACAACCCGCGAGCAGGATATTTGCGTAATCCCCGCGAAACTTCATGTGCTACTATTTGCTTTGCTATTGGACTTTACTATTTGTTGTTGATTCTTCATGTGTGCTTTACATATGTACAGCGCGTTTTTTTTCTGTTTTAAAAATGTAACGAAGAGTTCATTTTGCTCGCAGGACTGGAGGGTGCGTTCGGCGATCCATATACCGTCGCAAAAGGTGCAGAATAAAACCCTTTCGACGTCGATTTTGGTGATGACGGTTGACCTAAAGGTGACCCTACTCCCGTACTCGTTCTCCCTGCGGCAAAAACAGCCGCGAATGGCGCAGAGGTAAAATTCTTCCTATTCGGGGAAGAACAAAACATCCCGACGTTCTCGTCGCTTCTGCTCAACAAATCCGCCTCGATCGCCAAGTAACTCGTCGACGCGCCTCTCCGCTTCCTCCCAGGACTGCTCGCATCGTTACTATCCTCGTTCATGTCGTCGTACACCGTCACTCGTCTCACGCGAGGCACTTCCCTTGGTCTCGAACTGATCCCGCTAAACGCTTGCGTTTGCGGCCCGGACACCGCCGGCGCTATTTGAATGTTCCCGAAACTCGCGACTTGTTCAATCTCCATCGATCTCCTCCCAACGAACATTTGCTCCGCGTTTTCCGTCTCCAAAATAGCGCGCGTTTTCGCATCAATCATCGGCCCTCCTCCTCTTCCTCGTCTTTGTCCACCCTCCTCCTCCTCGTCGTCCTCGCTTCGACCGCCGAAATTTTCGCCTCTTTTTTGTGCCTCTTCCCAGACGGTTGCTCGTAACAAAGCGATCGCGGATCCGGATCCGTGCGTTTTGTTTCCGTCTCGAAGGGTCACTTCCGGTGAAAACTCCGGCGACGACGTGGACGTGGAATCGCTCGAATTTCGACCATTTTTACGAGCAGTGCTCTCACCACCACCATTCGTGTTGTTTCGTCTTTGGTGGTTGAGATGATCGTCCAACGCGTGCGTCAACGCGCTCATCCGTCGCTCGCGTCCTTTCGCGGATGTATCCAATTAACCGACGCTTTTTCTCAAGAGTCGCGAGTAGATTTTATCTAAACGCCTCTTCTCTCTCTCTCTTTCGTTCTTCGTGCGGTGAAACGACTTTCGCGCGCACACCGAGAAGATGACGATGGCGATGCTGATGCTGATGACGATGCGTTCTTCAGTCGCGCTACGTTTGATGGAGTAGTATCTGCGCTTTTTTATTACACGCGTCTTGGGAAGGAAATGTGTGTTTTTTTTGCAGCAAACAAAAGCGAAACGACGGAAAATCGTGACTCTGCAAATCTCATTATAAATGAAATCTCCTTTCCGAGGAAAGCGCTTTTTCGACTTTTCGTGAGCAGCGCCGATCGAGAGCCACCAGACGGTATTAAAAAACTTCAAAAAGGTTGGATTTCCCACTGACAAACGAAAACCATCTTATTTTCAGGAGAACTTGCCATGTGTTAAAACGTATGACTTCTAGTATGACTTCTAGTATGACTTCTATATATAGTGTGACACACATATTCTGCGCATTCGCGTTTGTACAAGCCAGAGAGGCTTTATTGGGTGTATAAATAGT
>Ga0181553_10002635_pt1 | contig 15717 bp, 16 predicted proteins | sample 011ome_17_FD_133753 | JGI IMG/M metagenome (GOLD analysis project Ga0181553, IMG submission 133753) | Coastal salt marsh microbial communities from the Groves Creek Marsh, Skidaway Island, Georgia - 011502XT metaG (megahit assembly) | ecosystem: Environmental > Aquatic > Marine > Intertidal...
TTCTAAAGCTATTAAGCTGTAAAACGTTATAATTAAAAGTTGCCATTTTAAAATAATTGGTTTAGTAGCATCTTTAAATGAAGAATATAATAAAAAAAACAAGAAGTTTTATAATTAAGACAGAATTAAGAAATAAAGATGCAAGAGGCTCAATTCTATCAATATGTGATATACCTTGTAAAAATGTTTCAATAATAAACTGCAAAAAAAATACAATTAGATCAAATCATTATCATAAAAAAGATTATCATTTGATGTACGTGGTTAAAGGTCAAATAGACTATTTTTATAAAACAATTAAAGGAAAAAAAATGAATTATCTTAAAGTAAAAAAGGATAATTTAATATTTACACCGCCAATGGAAGTACATGCAACTTACTTTCCAAAAGATACCGTATTAATAGTTTCAAGTAAAAATCCTAGAGATCAAGCTACATACGAGAAAGATACCGTGAGAGTGGAATTAATTAATAAAAAAAATATTAAACATCTATTAAAAAAAAATGGATGGTAAAATTATTAACCAGTGTAGGCTTTGTAATAAAAAAAAACTAGTTAAAGTAATTAATTTTGGAAAAATTCCCCTTGGGAATAATCTTTCAGACAAACAAAGTATAAGTATCAGGGCTAAAAAATATCCTTTAATTTTGAAAAATTGTCAAAATTGTAATCATTTTCAATTAAACTATTCAGTAAATCCAAAAACTCTTTATGCAAAAAATTATACTTATTTAAGTGGTACAGGAAAAAGTATGATTGATCACTTAAAAAAATATTCTGATTATATTGTAAAAAAAATTAATCTTAATAAAAAAAGTATGGTTTTAGATATTGGATCTAATGACGGAACATGTTTAATAAATTTTAAAAAAAAAGGAATGAAAGTACTTGGAATAGATCCTGCAAAAAAGCCATGTCTAATAGCACGTTCAAAAGGAATTAAATCTATTAATCATTTTTTTGATAAAAAAATTTTAAATAAAATTTTAAATTCACATGGTAAAGTTGACTTTGTTACTAGTCATAACACACTTGCACATGTGGAAAATTTAAGCTCAATATTTCAAAATATTTATGATATACTTAAAAAAAATGGACACTTTTGTTTTGAAGTTGGATATTTTAAGGAAGTACTAAAAAATAATTACTTTGACACAATTTATCATGAACATTTAGATTATCACCATGCAAATCCTATTGTTAGTTTTTTAATTAACATAGGATTTTCTATAGTCGATTTAAAAACAGTTAATATCCAAGGTGGATCTCTAAGGGTTTTATGTAAAAAAGATAATAAAAAAAAAATTTCTAATCAAGCATATTTGTTTTTAAAAAAAGAAAAAAAATCGATTATATATAAAAAAAAATTCATTCAAAGTTGGGAGAATAAAATTAAAAAAACTATGAGAATTACTAGAAACAAAATTCTAAAAACTATAGCGAGTAATAATTTATATGGATACGGTTCTCCAACAAAAATAATTTTATTTTTAAAGTTACTACAATTGCCTCTTAATAAAATTAGATATATTTTTGAAGATAATAAATTAAAACAAAACAAATATTTGCCAATTTATGGAAATAAAATTATTTCCACCTCGGAAATAAAAAAAATAAACCCTAAATATCTATTAATTTTTGCATGGAATTTTCAAGATGATATAAAAAAAAAGGTTTATAAAGTGGACAAAAAAATTAGATTATTAGTGCCTCTTCCTAAATTTAAGATAATATCAAATAATGTTTAAACAAATTAAAAAAGTATTAGTAATTGCACCTCATCCAGATGATGAAACTCTTGGAGTTGGTGGAACAATAAAAAAATTATCAAAGAATAAAATAGATGTATCAATTTTAGTGGTGGGTGGTCATCTTCCTCCAATATATAAAGCGGAAGATTACATGCAAACCGAAAAAGAATGCAAAAAAGCTTGTAATATTCTTGGCTCAAAAAAAATTTTTTTTTTAAAAAAGGTTGCAACAAAATTTAATGAAGAAGCAATAGCTGATTTCAATAAAAGTCTTATAAATATAATTAATAAAGTAGATCCAGAATTAGTATTTATTCCATTTCCAGACCGTCACATAGATCACAAAGTTGTTTTTAATTCCTGTATGGTTTGTACAAGACCTAATAAAAAGAGTGGGCTAAAAATGGTGTTAGCTTATGAAACTTTATCTGAAACACATTGGAATGCTGGCTATATAGAACCAAATTTTATACCCGACGTTTTCATTGATATTTCAGATGAGTATAAATTTAAAGAAAAAGCTCTAAAAAACTATTCTTCACAAATTAAAAATAATAAAGCGAGAAATATAGAAGCTGTAAAGGGGTTAGCTACTTTTAGAGGAAGTCAAAACAACACAAAATATTGTGAAGCGTTTAAATTAATTAGATTAAATTTTTGATTTGATTTTGTTTAAAAGAAAAATATTATTTTCTATTAAATCAATGTTGTTTTTATTTTGTTTTAAAAAATGATTTTTATTTAATCCAAAAAATTTTATGAAACAATTTTTGTCTTTAATCAAAGAAGTTTTTTTCATTTTTCCATTTGTAGTTATGATTTTTTTATCGACTTTTGTTCCGTTAAATATTTTATCAAAATAAACTTTTAATCCATTAGATTGTTTTAATATAATGCTGTTGTTGTATTTTTCTTTTTCACCAATATTAATTTTTATTTCCAGTTGATTTGATTTAAGTAAAAAATTTAATTGTTTTAATTTATTCATATAAGTTGTTTTGCTTAATATTTTAACATCTGAAATTTTAATTCCTAAAATATTTAATAACGAAATTGGATAGATTCCTATATCATGAAGAATAACAAATTTATCTTTTGATTTTAATCTAAATCCAATTTTAAAAAAACTAGGTATTAAAAATTTAATCTCAATTTTAGAAATTTTTTTTTTATTTTGTTTCCAATAACTTTTAAATTTTGAAAACATTCTTGAATGTCTGTACATTAAATTTTCGATAAAAAAAATTTTTTTGTTTTTATTCAATGCAATTTTAATTTTTTTTAATTCATCTAATTTTAAAACTGCTGGCTTTTCAACAATGACGTTTTGATTTTTTAATAACAGAAAATTTGATATTTTAAAGTGTGTTTGTGGAGGAGTACAGATATAGTAAGTTGTGTTTTTAATTTTTTTTTTATTTATTAAAATCTTTGATAATGAATCTTTACTTGAGAAAATTCTATCTATATTAATTTTCTTTTGGATAAGAGAAGGAATAATTCTCTTTTTAGCATGACTTCCATTTCCAATAAGAATAATATTTTTTATCAAAGCAAACTTTTCCTTTTGAATATAAATAAAATTAAAAATAATAAACAGAATATTTTTTCTAATTTTTTTCTTCTAAATTGGGAATAATTTTTTAATACATATGATAAAGATTTAGATTTCTTTGAGTCGAATAAGAATTTAAAATATCTTCTCTTACTTTTATTTAATTGAAAATAATACTTAATTTGGTTTAAAAAATTAGAATTTAAAATGTACGAAATTCTTTTTAACTTTGTTCTGAGTCCAATATTTGCACCCAATTGATTATTTTCATGTTGCCTATACTTTAATCCTGAAAAATTATCTATATGCCATTTGTAATTATTAATTCTTGCATAAAAATAGATATACCAATCATGAAAATTTAATTTTTTTACAATCTTTTTATTATTTTTTAAATTATGTTTTAAATCTAACGCAAAATTTTTTTTTAAAACAAAAGTTGATCCTGGTCCACCGCCTTCAAATAAAAAATCTAATTTTTTTTGTTTTTGAGATTTTCTTAAATATTCTAATTTTCCATTTTGATGTAAAATTGAAACATCGCTTGAATAGCAATCTATTTTTTTTTTATCAATTATTTTTATTGCTCTTAATAACTTATTTTTATTCCAAAGATCATCTTGATCTGACAACGATATGTAATCATATTTTTTAAAATTAACCCTTTTGATTAGGTAAAAAAAATTTTGTGAAGCCGATCCAGATTTTTTCTTGTTTTTCCAAAAAAAAATATTTTTTTTTTTTGTAGAAACTTTTTTAATTTTTTCAAAAGTATCATCATCTGAACCATCATCAGATATGAATAAATCAATTTTAACTTTTTTTTGATTTAATATTGTAGATATTTGTTTCTCAATCCATTTTTCCCCATTATATGCAGCTAAAAGAACACAAATTTTTTTCATTTAAATAAAAAAGTTAAATTTAGACTTGTTTCAGGTGATAAAAAATAAACAATTCTAAATAGAATAAGTTCAATTGATATTAAACATATTCCATAGATTGAAATTAAAAACATAATTCTATAATTAAAAATAAAAAATAATATTCCAAAAAAAAATGGGTATATAAAAATATAATACCTAATAAATGCAAATGGTGGTATTGCTAAAACGATAACTGTTATAAAAAAGATATTTGCCAAAAAATTACACAAATATTCATCATAAATTTTACTTTTTGTTAATTTTTCATATTTTTCATTAGTTCTAATTCCCGTCATGACAAGCAAAATATAAAAACAAACACATGACATTAGTATCAATAACAGAGTTGACTTTAACCATGCTGGAGTAAAAAATATAAAAGAAGCATATGTTACGATTAATTTAAATCCATTTGGAATAAGATATAATCTATCATCCTCTACCACATGTGTAGATATGTCATTCAAATATATACTGCCAGTGTCTGAAACTAAATCTGATTCACTCCCAAAATTTAATAATGATGCAAATAATATTCTAAATGGCTCATGAAATAATATTAACAAAATAAATAATAAAAAATGACCAAATATAATTTTTTTTAATTTAAAAATTGAATATAAATACCTAAAAAGATAAAAATAACTTATAAATAAAGCAAATACAAATCCATTACCCCCATCAATCAATAATGCAATAATAGCTAATAAATAAGATAGTAAAAAACTTTTCCACGTTAAAAAAAAAAGAAGAACAACATAAAATAGAAAAATTTCGTTTGACTTAAAACCTAGATGATAAATTATTGATGGGTATATTAAGCTACAATAAAAAATATGCATATTAATATCTGTGAATCCTTTTTCAATATTAAATATTTTTAATTTATTTTTATTTTTAAAAATAATAAAAATTAAAATAAAATAAAATATATTAAGTATTAATCCAAAGGTAGTTGTCTCTATAAAATTTTTAATAGAAATATTGCAAAAAGGAGAAATTTTCAAAATGAAATCACTAGGATTTCCAATTATATCTTTTTTATTACATAGTACATTTGAATTGTAGTCATCTGATTCTGGTGTATCAATATCATCAAAATTTAAAAAGTAATCATAACTTCTATAAATAAAATCTGGCTCATCGGAATAGGGTAAAATGATTTTAAATATTATAAATGTAAATAAAAAAATAATTAGATAGAAATAAAGATTGTAAGATCTAAATTTAATTCTTGTGTCAGTTAGCATTTTTAATTTTAACCAATGGAGAGAATTTTAAAATAAAGATAATTGGTGGAATGTAACAAATTAAGATTATTAATAAATCAGATATATTACTGCTCAAATTTAAAAAATATAATGGCAATAAATATAAAAAATTATAAAAACACATATAAACATTAAGTTTTTTGTGTTCTTTCTTTAAATAGCAAAATTGTTGATACGCATGATCTCTATGTGCTTTGAAAGAATGAATGCCATAATGATAAATTCTTAAAAAAAATGTTATTATCATATCTGATATGAAATAAGATGCTATTATCAAAAGATCAGTAATTATAATTATATTTTTACTTACAAAATAATTAAGATTTAAAATTAAAAATATACCTAAAAAAAAACTTCCACTTTCTCCTAAAAATATTTTTTTTTGAATGTTAAATAAGTAAAAACAAATTAGAAACGGTAATAAGTAAATCAAATAGAGATATTGTTCGATTAAAAAATTAAATTTAAGCTTAACTATCAAACAAATAAAAATAAAAAAGATGAATAAGGTAAGGTTACCATCACTTCCATCTATAAAATTAATAAAATTAATTAAACCAATTATAAAAATAATATTCAGAAATAAATGAACATAATCAATATTAATAGAGGGAAATAAATTTTGAAACAGATTAAAATTAAATGATAATATAAGTATTAGAGATATTATTAATTGGAAAAATAACTTCATTTTTCTATTTAAATTTTTTTTATCGTCTATTAATCCAAATATTATTACTATTAATGACAAAGTGAAAACTCCATACGAATTTTGTCCTAATATACTTTCATCTAGAACTAAAAATATGAATAATAAGTAAAATATAAAATAAGCACCTCCTGATGTTGTAATTGGGTATTTATGCAACCCTCTATTGGTGGGCTGTGAAAAGAAATTAAAATAGCGAAGAACTGAGTCTGTCGTTTTTAATAAAAATAAGGATGCAAAAAGTAAAAAAATAAAATATAGAACTATTTGGCTCATGTATCTTCTAATTTAAAAGTATGAATAAAATAATTACTTATAGTATTAATGGAAATTAATCCAACAATTTTGATATTATGTGGAGGTAAGGGAGAAAGATTAAAACCTCTCACCAACAAAACCCATAAATCATTAACAAAAATTGGTCACAAAACAATTTTACAACATTTAATCGACTTTTTTGTTAAAAAAAAGTTAAAAAAATTTATCTTCACCACAGGGCATAAATCTAATCAAATTAAAAATTTTCTAAAAAAAAAAAATTTAAATATTGAATATGAAATAGTAGACTCTGGAGACTCCAGTATAATAGATAGATTGAAAAAGGTATATGAAATCAAAGGTGTAGATACAATTATTTGTTATGGAGATACATTAGCAAATATTGATATAAAAAAATACTTCGATTTTTTAAAAAAAAATAAAAATAAGATTATTTTAACTGTTTATCGGCCTGAAATTAAATTTGGTATAGTTGGCATGGGCAAAAAAAATATTGTGAGTTACTTTCAAGAAAAACCAAAACTTAATTTATGGATAAATATTGGCTATATTTATATGCCAAAAATAATGATCAATAGTTTGAAAAAATCAAATGATTTTATAAAGTTTTTAAAAAAAGAAATAAAAAAGAAGAATGTAATTTTTTTTAAACATAGTGATTTACATATTACTGTGAATACTTTAAGTGAACTTGAGGAAGCAAAAAAAAATATTAATAATTTTTCATGAGCAAAATTAAAAAATTTTGGAAAAACAAACCTGTTCTTATTACTGGTATAAATGGGTTTATTGGATCTAACTTGGCGAAATATCTATTAAAAAATGATGCTAAAGTTTATGGACTAATAAGAAAAATTGATAAAAATACTTTACTTTTTTATGAAAAATTAGACAGAAAAGTTAAATTAATCTCAGGAGATGTAACTGATATCAACCTAATAAAAAGAATTATAAATGAAGAGGGTATAAATCATATCTTTCACCTTGCGGCTCAAGTTGAAGTTGGCGTGGCAATGAAATATCCTCTGTCAACTTTTGAAAGTAATATTCGAGGCACATATTGTGTTCTTGAGGCTGCAAGAACAAGTTCATCGAAAATAAATTCTATAATAGTTGCGTCATCAGACAAATCTTATGGTGAGTATCCAAGCTCAAAACTACCTTATAAGGAGAGCTATCCATTAAATCCTAAATTCTTTTATGATACTTCAAAGGCTTGCGCTGATATGATTGCCAAAAGTTATGTCTCAAATCCAAGAAAACCAATGCCAATTATCATAACACGTTTTGCAAACATATTTGGTCCGGGACAAATGAATTTTTCTGCGTTAATACCTGACTGCATTAGAAGTTCATTAAAATATTCAAATTTTGAACCCAGGGGAAATGGTAAAGATACAAGAGATTTTTTATATGTTGAGGATGTAGCTGAAATATATGAAATTTTGGCTAGAGAATTATCGCTAAATAAAAAATTATCAGGAAATATTTTTAATGCTGGCACAAATGAAAAATTCAAAGTGGAAGATATCATCAAAAAAATTTATTTTAAAAATAAAAATAAAAAAGATTTAAATAAAATTTTATCAAAGTTACCCAAAAAGAAAACAGAAGGCGAAATTAAAAATCAATTAATGAACTTTGATAAACTTAATAAATTTTTTAATTGGAAACCAAGAACCTCATTTAATAAAGGGTTGGATAAAACTATAAATTGGTATAAAAAATTCTTAAAATATGACTCCAATAATTCTCCTACATCATAATGAAATAGATTTCTTACAGAAATGTGTCAATTCAATTAAATTAAATACAAAATCAAAATATCAGATTATTATTATAGACAATAAATCAAATAAAAAAAATATTGAAATTTTAAAAAGAGATTTTTCTAAAAAATATAAAGTTATTTTCAATCCAAAAGATAATTGGGTTTATGGTTTTAATCTTGGCATAGATTCAATTAATTATTCATGGGATAGAATTGTTTTATCAGACAGTGATATAGTTTTTAAAAAAACAAAAAACGGTAAATGCTGGCTTCAGTACATGCACAACCAGCTAAATCAATTTCCAATAATTGGAAAATTAGGTATTTCATTAAATACCAAAATTTTAGAAAAAAATAAATCATTGAAAAAAATTTTAATTAGAGAAAAAAGATATAAAGATAGTTTTCAAATTGGAGATAATATTATTGCCCCAACAGATACAACTGCAGCTTTATATAGAAAAGATTTATTTATTACTGATAGATTTAAAATGCGTCTAGGTCATACAAGTCTCATAAAACCTTATTATTATTCTTGTAGAACTGGGTTAAAATTAGAATGTTTTCACTTAGGGTGGAAAAAATATTTAAAAATGATCAAAGATAATAATGAAGGTAAAGACATGATTAGAAATAAAGCTTGGTTTTTTTGTAAATTCAATAGACCAATTGAGGATCCACTTTTAAGAAAATTAGGTTTTATAGAAAGAAATTTAATTAGGTTTCTTGCAAAATTTTATTATAAACCGATAATTGCAACTCAGTTTGTATTGTTTTGGATTTTTTATTTAATAAAAAAATTTCCTTTAAATTATAACGAAATTCAAAAAAAAAATAATTTTTAGACAAATATTTTCTTAAAACTATATAAAAAATCATCAAATCCATTGATTTTTGATGTTAATCTTTTTTTTTCAAAGTTGTTATCAATATTAATTCTAGGAATGTCAAAAAAGTTATTAGTTTGCTCAAATGGTCTTTTAGTAGAAAAAGCCATTTGATATCCTGCTTGTTCTGCAATTTTAATAATTTTGTTGTTTACTTCATTTGTACCACCATAAGGATAAGCTAAATAATTCACTTTTTGTTTAATTTTTTCTTCTATAATTTTTTTTGAGACACTAAGCTCCTCAAAAATTTCCTCATCGTTTAGAGTCGTTAATTTAGCATGAGTTAATGTATGGCTTCCAATTTCGATAAGTTCATTTTTACTTAAATCAATAAGTTGATCAAAATCAAGAATGAGATTCTTATAATTAAAATTTAGATTATTGCCAAAAACTTTATCCAAATAATCTTTCTGACTCTTATAGTTTAATTCAATTACCTCTTTAGATAAAATGCCATACCAATTAGTTATATCAGATTTATCTTTAAGATAAATTTTTTTAGAATTAATGAAGATAAATTTTTGATTATTTAAATTATCCCATAAAAAATACCACCACATAAAATCATTTTTTTCTAAGAATCTGGTAATAACAAATATTGTTGCTGGAACATTGTGTTTTTCTAAAATAGGTAATGCTAGATTAAAATTGTCTAGATATCCATCATCAAAAGTTATTGAGATTGCAAAATCTTTATTTTTTTGCTCAATATGAGTCTTTAAATCATCAAGAGATAGTATTTTAAACTTATTTTTTAAAAACATAATCTGTTTTTCAAAAATTTCTTGATGAACTTCTAATCCTGATAAAGGATTTCTTTTATCTAAAATTTTATCAGTTGCTGCAATTCTATGATAACAAAGCACCGCATAATTACGGTTATTAGTAAAAATTTTATTTAAAGGAAAGTAATAGCCCAATGGTAATATTAATGACTTAATAAAATTTGTTGTTTTTAAATAGCTATTTAGGTTCATCTATGTAAAAGTTTATAAAATTTTTTGTACAATTTATCTATATATTTTATTCTTTTTAAAAAAAAAATTATTAATATTATAAATTTTGACAATTTTCCAAAAAAAGAGTTTGTCAAAATAATTTCAAATAAATCATTTTTATCATTGGTCCATTTTTTTTTATAGTTTTCATTTCCGATTGTAAAATCAAATACATTAATATTTTTTGATTGTGTATAGTGAATTAAATTTTCAAGAAGAATATTCCCTCCCGAAAAAGATTTAAATCTTTTATTATCAAAACTTGGCATCAAATAATAAAACGTCTTATCATCAATAAAACCAAAATGAGTTGAAATAAAGTTTTTGCCTACTTTAATTGCTGAAATATGTAATTTTAAAAAATAAAAGTCAGACTTAATTAAATCACTATAAAAATTTTTATAATAATTCAATTTAAACATATTCCATACATTGGTTTGTTTGTATCTTTCTTCTTTTTGTTCAATCATAGTTTCTAAAATATTTTTTTTTTCATCAAATTCTTTTGAATGAATAAATTTCACCTCTCCTATGCTTGCTAATTTTTTAATTTGTCTTCTATTATCATTAAAAATTTTTTTAATTTTTTTATCTTTAGAAAATGTATTAAAATTTATGTTATAACATTTATGAAGACCTAAAATAGGTTTATCTAAAGATAGTAATGGATTAGTATAATTAGAGTATTTTTTTTGTTTTCTAAAAATAACCAAATCAGAACCATCAAAATATTTTAGTATCTCATGGCTAATAAAATTTAGATCACATTGACTAAAGTAATATTTTTTATTAAAGATTGGTGAAAGATAATCTGAAACTTTTCCACCAGCAATTTCAACTAATTTTAAATTAAAAAATTTTCTAGTTACAAGAGGTATTATGATTTTTGGTTTATCATTGTTGGTAAAAACAAAATATTTAATTTCATCATATTCATTTATTCCAATATTTTTCCACCAAATATTTATCCATTCAGGATCTAAAAAAGGCTCAATAACATAATCATCCCTATTCTTAACTATTTCATTTATCAATTCACCCGAAAAAGAAGAGTATATCTTTAGTTGCATAATTTTTTTAAAAAATTGTTAGGTACATCTAATGGTAAACAAACCAACCTTTTCCATCTTTTAAAACATTTTGTATTTTTTTTTACATTATCAATACTTAAATCTGGCCAAGAAAAAATTGTAACCCCATTTTTATAGCCCCATGAAAACCACTTCTTAGCTTCATTGGAATTTTTTACATAGAATGGAAGGCACCATATCATTAAATCTTTATTAACCCTTTTGAAAACTGGATTGATTTTATTTGTTTTTAAAAATTTTTTCCAAATCATATAATTAGTAAATCTTTTAGATTTTTCTTTATAGATATTAATTTTTTTAATTTTATTTAATGAAAAATTATCAATACTATTATTATAAATTACATTATCTTTTTTCAGATATGGGTTTGAATAATCTTTTTTAAAGATTATATTTTTTTTGATAAATAATTTTAAAAATAAATTTTTATTTATCAAACGAATTAAAATATTTTTAATGTCATATCTATATTTTATTAATTTAAACTTTATTTTTTTATCACAATAAAGGACTCCTCCAGAATATATCTTTAATACTTTGCGAGGAGAAGAAAAACCCAAATCACCTCTTGTTCCTAATAATTTTTTATTAATTATACCTCCATGACCATGTGAATTATCTTCAATAATCAATATCTTGTTTTTTTTACAAACTTTTTTTATTAGATCTAGTTTTTGTGGAAATCCAAAGTAATTTACTACTATTAAAGCTTTTATATTATTTAATTTTAATTTTGATTTAAGAGATTGTTTATTAATAGTAAAATCATCATTAACTTCATATTTTATAATTTTTAAATTCAATGACTTAAGTGTAATTTCAACAATTTCACATAAATAATCAGGAATTAATACTTTATCATTTTTTGTAAAATCATATAGTTTTATACCGTTAAGAAGAGCTGCTCTTCCATGTGAAAAATAATAATTATACATTTTTAAATCGGTTTTACTTTTTTTCTTTTGTTTAAAATTAAAATAAATAAATTTCTTGAAAAAGAGAAATAAGATAAAAAGTAAATTATTAGAATTTCAAAATTAAATGTAAAATTTTTCAAAATTTCTAATCTCGCTTTTTTAGTTTGATTATTTATAATTAAATGCACTGCATTTTTTTTTAGAGTTTGAGTTTTAAAATTGATCCATAAATTATTATTTTTTGATATTAATTCTGGATAAAAATTTTCAATTTTTTCAATAAAAATCTGTTTTTCCTCGTTAAACTTATTAGGTTTTTTCCAACTTTCGCTCTCTTGATGAACCCTCCATCCAGATAATACTTCTGGTACATATCTGAGTTTACAAATTTTTGATAATCTTAAAAAAAAATCAAAGTCGGAAATATAACTTAAATTTTTATCAAAGGTGATATTTGAACTTGTAGCAAATTTTTTTTTTATTATTAATGTCTCTAACGATAAATTATAATTTTCTAGCAAGCTATCAAATACATATCCCTCTGGAATTTTTTTTCTATAAAGTTGTTCTTTTGTTTTTTCATTAAAAAATATTGTATTACAGGTTACAATACCAACATCATCTTTAAAATATTTAAGTTGTTTTTCTAATTTTTCTTTATACCAAATATCATCTGTATCTAAAAACGCAATATATTCACCTGTGCATTTTTCAAATGCCAACTTTCTTGCCTCACCTAAGTTTGTAAAATTTAAAGATTTAAAATATTTTATTCTAAGATCCTTGAAACTTTTTACAATAATTGAACTTTTATCTGTTGAGCAATTATCCCAAAAAATAAGTTCCCAATTTACGTGAGATTGATTAATAATAGATTTTATAGCTTCTGATAGATATTTTTGACCATTATGACAATTCATAATAATACTAACTAAATTATTTTGCATTTTTTGATTTCAAAAATTTTTCAAGATTCTCTTTATCTCTAAGTGTGTCCATACAATGCCAGAAACCAAGGTGTTTGTAAGCATTCATTTGTTTAATCTTAGAAATTTTTTGCAATGGTTCTTTCTCTAAATAAGTTGAATCTCCTTTTATAAATTTTAAAAGAATTGTTTTAAAAATAAAAAATCCACCATTTATCCAGCTATCGAAAAAATTAGTTTTTTCTTGAAATTGTTCCACATTATTTCTCTTTATCTTTAATGCACCAAATCTTGATGGTGGTCTTACAGCTGTTACGGTTGCAATTTTATTCCTTTTAAAATGAAGGTTTAATACATTTTTTAGATTTACATCAGATACACCATCGCCATAGGTTAGGCAGAAATTTGTGTCGGAGGATAAGAATTTTTTTAATCTTTTGATTCTGCCGCCTGTCATTGTATTTAAGCCTGTATCAACTATATTGAAACTTGAAGAATTTTTTTCTTGAATAAAAAACTTATTTTTATTTTTTTTTTCTGACTTTTTTTTTACTTCTTTAAATAGTCTTTTATTTTTAAAATAATTTATTATGTAATCAGATTTATAGCCAGTAGCTATAATGAAATTTTTAAAACCAAATTTTTGGTAATGCTCTATTATGTGAAAAAGTATTGGTTTATTACACACATTTATCATAGGTTTAGGTATAAGTTTTGTGTATTCTGATAATCTAGTTCCAAGACCACCAGCTAAGATTACTACTTTAATTTTACTAATTTCTATTTTTTTATTTTGCATAAATTTTTAAAATATTCTATTTGGTCAAAATAAATATCTAGTACATCAAAATTCTTATAATATTTTTGATACCAGTTTGCTGTAAGATTCAAACTTTTATTCAAATTCATTATTGGTTTCCAGCCTAAGGATTTTTTAGCTTTAACTATACTTAAAGCAAGCGTCTTTGTTTCTGAAAATTGCTTTTTATTTTTAAAGTACATTTTGCTTGGACCAATCCAATATGATTGAAATATTTGACAAAGTTGTTTTACAGTTTTGATTGAATTTTTTTCAGGCCCAAAATTAAAAGACTCCCCATTAAATTTTTTTGTTACTGTATTTATTTTTGCTAGTAACAAATAACCATTTATTGCATCAAGAACGTGTTGCCAAGGACGGATATAATCTGGATTCCTTATATGTATTTTTTTCTTTTTAATCCAATTTTTAACACAATCTGGAATAATTCTATCTTTAGACCAGTCTCCACCTCCAATTATATTGCCTGCTCTTACAGATGTTATCGATATATTTTTTTTATTCTTTAAATATGAATGAAAATAAGATTTATAAATTATTTCAGTAGAGGCTTTGGATGCACTATAAGGATCCTTACCTCCAAGTGGATCTGTTTCTTTTAAAAAAGTTAATTTTTTTTCTTTATTTACTTCATAGCACTTATCACTAGTTACAATAATAATTGAGCATTTTTTTTTTAAGAATCTTAAAGACTCTAATAAATTGCCTGTGCCAATAACATTTGTTTTCCATGTCCCTAGAGGGTCCTTGTAAGACTCGCTCACAATTGGTTGTGCAGCTAAATGAAAAACATAATCTGGTTGATTTTTAAATAATATCTTTTTTAATTTTACATGATCACTTATATCAAAAAAATAATTTTTAATTTTTTGAGTTACTAATTTTTTTAATATTATTTTTTGATAGGCATTTGGTTTTAAAGATATACCTATAACTTTAGACCCTAAGCTTAATAGAGTAGTCGTCAACCATAAACCTTTAAATCCTGTGTGACCAGTAATTAAAACTGTTTTATTTTTAAAATTAGAAAAATTCATAAATTAAATTCATTCATTAAATTATTTGATACAATTTTAAAACAATTATTCTTAATTTTATCTGATAATTTTTTTTTTCTATTTTTATTTTCTATTATGAATTTACTTATTTCCTTATTATCGTTTGAATATAAATATAATTTATCACTAATAAACTTAGGTACACATGAACAGTTTAAAAAATCATTATTTTTAAAGATAATTGTAGGTACATTTAGAATTATGGCCTCTAAACATGTAGACGACATACCTCCAAAGAAAAAATAAGACTCCTTTAAACTGTCAAAGAAATGGTGATTATGATCAATTTGGGAGTTTCTTATATTTAATTTTTTAAGTTGGTTTTTAATGTGCGTAATATTAAATGTTGGATGTGGTCTTACAATTAATTTATAATTGCAGAAGAAATTTTTATCCATCAATTTTTTACAAACTTTCAAAATATTATTAGAGTCATTTTTCAACATTGGCAAAGCAACTAATATTTGTTTTTTTTTATTTATTATTTGTTTTTTAAACAAATGTTGAAAGTTTAAAGCAGACACAGTTTTTGTAACAAGTTTTGAGTCATATTTTTTAATATTATGTTTGAAATAATTTCCTATAGTAAAAATAATTTTAGGTATTATGTTAAACTTTCTATCTTCTGGTAAAGTATGATCTTGACTAATGTACATATCTGCTGGAACAATACCCATGTAACCAATATTTTTTGTATTTTTGTGATACTTATTTATTGCATAAGACCAAGATCTTTCAAGTGGCTGATTCTCAA
>Ga0181553_10002646_pt1 | contig 15678 bp, 12 predicted proteins | sample 011ome_17_FD_133753 | JGI IMG/M metagenome (GOLD analysis project Ga0181553, IMG submission 133753) | Coastal salt marsh microbial communities from the Groves Creek Marsh, Skidaway Island, Georgia - 011502XT metaG (megahit assembly) | ecosystem: Environmental > Aquatic > Marine > Intertidal...
AGACCCGCATCATACGCTTGGACGTTCGTACCAATCGCAAGACCTAAGTTTGTTCTAGCTGTTGCAGCGTTACCTAGGTCAGACAGGTTGTTAGACACGGTTAGGAAACTAGCCGCTGTTAGCGCTGCATCCTGCCAGCTAGTGCCGTTATAGATCTTCAGCGTGTTGCTAGTGGTGTTGAAGTACAGATCGCCTGTATCTACAGTCCCGCCATTCGTGCCAGTCTGATACGTCTCTGCTGCAGAGTTATCCGCAAAGCTACCGTAGTAAGTGTCACGGAAGTCTGTCTCAGCGGATTCAGCAGCTACCTGTGCAGCCTCTGCCGCAGTCTTAGCTGTTTCAGCGTCATCTTTATGCCCCTCTGCTGTAGTCGCATGACCAGCCGCTGTTGTGGCATGACCTGACGCAGTTGTGGCATGACCTGACGCTGTAGCTGCCGATGCCGCTGCATCGTCTGCATGACCCTCTGCTGTTGTTGCACTAGCGGCTGCAGCAGTTGCTGACGTAGACGCAGATGCCGCATCAACAATCAAGTCCCACTTGGCGCTGTCTGTGTTTGTCGTCAGTGGCTGTGAGCCACTAGACGTATGCGCTGTATTGGCTAGGAAGATGTTGTTGGTGCTGGTGTCTTTAACCAGGTCACGCGCACTGTATGAAGTTGATGCTGACCAATCTCCTTGGTATGTACCAAGCTCTTGAGTAACAGATAAGTCACCGCTGCCATCAAAAGCAAAGATCTTGTTTGCTCGATCTGCAGCAGAAATCGCAAACTCAGTCGATGAGATGGTGTTTGTAACCGATGCCTTAATAGACCGATCAATCTCTTCTTGCATTTGCTGCGTGATAAACGTCAAGCGGTCCAGCGCTTCTTCGTGCGACTCAGCAGGGAACGGATCGTTTTCAACGTAGTCTGTACCTTGAGTAAGATCTAGTTTACGCTGGATAACAACAGTTTCACCAGATGCTGGTGCTGTAACAAACGTCACGTTACCACCAGCGTCATTTCCAGCATTAGAAACCGTATAGTTAGTGGTTAGAGTCTGAAGCGTCTCAGTACCTGCCGATGAACGAATGTACACATCCAAGTCAGCATCAGCAAAGATCTTGAACGTATAGGCAAAGATAGTTGTACTCCCGTTGCCAGAATAACTAACTTTGTTAGTTGTACTTGATACTGTCACCTTTACTCTCCAAATGTAATCTCAGGCGCTTCTGGCGCACGTTCTGGGGCGAACTCACCAGGCTTCCACCAATACCCCTGCCCATACTCCTTTTCCCTTGTTCGCAGTAACTTTCGTTTCTTTTCTGCAAAGTTGGGATCTGCTAGTTCTTGATAAGAATTAAATATTGCTTGCTCAAATAGTTTAGTTTGCCAAATGCTCGGAGTAAACCGATCAATCGCCCTGCCTACTTCTGATGTAAATTTAGTCGCCTCGTCTACATCTCTTAGGGAAGCATCTCCTGCAAAGAAGTCTAATATATTGGCCTCATCATTTGATATAGCTTCTATAACATTGCCTGGGCCTAACCGATAAAGCTGAGTAAGCGTTTGGAATGAAGGCCCAGCTAGCTGTTCGGCAAAGCTGTATCCGTGACGGTTGACATCATTGAATACAAAGTCCCCAAAGATGCCTAGTCCTCCCCCTTGGGAAACAGCAGCAACAAGGAACTTCTCGTCTATATCACGCATGTCTCGCCCAGCAGCAACATCTCTGGCTTGTAGCGCGACACCACCGAGAACAGATGTGGTCGCAAACATCATCCCAAAGTATGACAGTTTGTCTTTCTTGCTTGCCATGTACCAACCACGCTGCAAGTGCGTAGTTGCAATAGTGATAGGGAATGACTTGATAGCAAACGCTGAGCGCCAGAACTGACCCTCTACCGTCTCTCTGCTTTGCCCCATTGTAAGAATAGAGCGAACCCTGGCGTCTGGCGTTGGGACAGCTAGATCTGTTTCCTGTAGAACCATTGTGTGAAACTTCATCGACTCATCAGCCACAAAGTCAGCAAAGACAGCGCCTTCATGCTCAATAACATCTGTCTTCCTAAACGCATCCCAGTCACTTTCTGTGATTCCGTTACGCTCAAACATTGCCCGAAAGCCAGAATCTAGATCTCCCCATGCGGTATTGAACTCTCTGGCAATAGCCCCTGAGAACTCCATACCAAACGCCCTTCTATTAGCATTTGTCCACGGCTCAAGTAAGGAAAGTTTCATAACGCTATTAGCAAGCTTGGACGTAAACCCCACGCCATAAGTGTCTGCGTATCGATTAGAGGAGTGCGCAGTATGAATCCAGGCATCTGCACCAAGACCCATTTGCGCTGCAATCCGCTTATCTCCTTCACCCGTTGCGATCTGCGACAAAAATCTACCTAATACTTTGTATGTAGGTATCTTGTTAAACATTGACGTAATGACTTGAAACCCGATATCGGACAAGGCAGAGATCACCGCGCTACCCAACAACGCTGCTGTATCAATGTTTCGGTAACCTTGAAAGAAATCAGAAAACCCAGTTGGCTGCCCTTCATTGACTTTGCCCGATACGACATTCCATGTATCCCGCAACCGCCTTTGCTGATATGCAGTCAACTTGCCATCGCGCTGAGCCATCGCAAAGAAAGCTTCAAAAGTGGTATTTGGGTTTGGCCCCATCAACTCAAGCTGGGCTATGTCGTTAGCTGAGGATTCAATAAAGTCTGTAAGCGTTCCAAATACGTCACCGCGCCCAAAATCAGTCTGATACTTAATCCAATTCTCTGCATCTTTGAAATACAAAACGCGCTGGTCTGACCCTTTGCGCGAAAGCTTGCGCCCATTTGCAAACGGAGCCTGGAACTCCTTTAGCTTATTTAATCCTCCAGTAACAATACTGTCGAAAACAAATTGCAAAGTCTCGTTAAGTTGTTGATCTGTAAGTGGTTTGCCTTGGTCATCAAGCATCTTTCGCTTGTCTAGCATAGGCGTAATCATTTCAACCCACGCATCCTTTGCCTCTTCCCTAGTTGCACCAAGCTTGAGTAAAGCTCGCGCATCGTGCCTTTGTGGTAGCAGGAAGCTCTCGTTCTTTGAGATAGACGCACCAAACTTGTTCTTTAACTCAACCGTTTCATCAACCAGCTTATGCCAATCTTTTGCAAATGCATTGATTTCAGGATCATCTGTCACCTCGCCATAAACAGCGCGAATAAACTTATTCATCGTAGCCGCGTCTTCAGTCCATCCTAGGTTCTTCTTCTCAAATCGCTTGAGCATTCGCGCCATCTTTGCGTGGAAGCGCCTAGAGTATGTGCGCCCTTTGTACTCAATGTTTGCGTATGGTGCGCCACGCCTTACATCTTTTGTTAGCAACGCCATCAGCTTGTCAAACTCATTGCCACCTTGGTACATCAACAGATCGTTGCGTCTACGCTTCATGACGACTGCTTGCATGGCTGCTTCGCGCTTTGCCCTAGATATCTTATTAACCACTTCGGCAATCGCAATCTCTTTGTCTGGCGCGTCCTGAATACTTTTGAGTATGCCTTCATTAGCTTGGCGCTCTGCTTCAGACAGCTTGAGAATACACTGTTCATAACTAGGCATTTCTCGTACACCTCACTAAGTTTTCGACTAATTCAAGTTGTGCTTCATAATCAGCGATTAACTCGCCAGCGGTGCGCCCATCTTCCCCGATGCTAATTGCTTTCTCTTCATCAGCTAGAGTTTCGTATCTAGCCATAATCTTGTCGTGGGATTCACTTAGTCCTTGCTCAGCGAGAACCTGGCGCTCTGTGCCACCGACTTGTATGTTAGTTTCTTCTAGATCAGTAAACTCGATATCTGCTGGCTCATAGTCTTCTGGCTCACGCAACGGCTGGTTAATACTATCTTCGTACTCCATAAGCTTAATGAGCGCTTCATCGTCAATCTCATCTCTACGAATCTGTGCTTCTGCATAAAGCGCATCAATAACTTCATCAGTAAGCTCTCGTGATTCTAACTGAGCAATATCGTTCTCAAGGGCGGCAATCCTCGCCATTGCTTCTGGATCGCGTAACATGTCTTTATCAGCCATTAACGCTTCAACCCAAGGCGTTAGATCAATCGCTTCGTCTGGTGCGTTTGGGTCAATGCGAAACTCAAACGCCAGGGTAGGGTCTTCTCTTAGCGCTTCTCTTAGCCCATCAACAGTCAACCCGTCATTATTGTTTCGCCAAAATCCTCTCGGAAATCCAGTTTTAGCAACATTCATCATTGATGGATCGAGGCCAAGCTCAGAAGCAAATGACTTTTTGTTTAAACCTCCGCGCTGAAGAATCCAGCCCGTCATCTTTTTTTCTTCGCGCCTGATGCGGTCGATGTTTTTGCGTGTTTTCTCAATAGCCTTTTTGACTACTTCTTGTTTTGTAGCAACGCGACCATCGATCCATTTGTCGTACTCTTTAAGGAAGATCATCTGCAAGTCATTCTTATAATTCTTGCGAGTATCATCAATGATTTCGATAGACTTATTGATAGTCTCCAGGGCAGTAGCCAAGCGCTCACCACCCGATGCTTTTGCAGCAGCATTCAGTATACGCTCAATGCTATCAACCTTTGCCTTTGCTTCGTTAAAGCGAACGACAGGCTCCCCTTCTTGCAGGAGCCTAGTTAGCTCATCAGCATCAATCGCATTCGTCTCAAACGCCTCCATCGTTTCTTCGATGAAGTCATCACGCTCTGATCGAATGACAATTAGTGAGCTTGATTGGCCTCTGTACTGCTCAAAGAAAGGCTGTAGATCGTCTTTGCCAAGTTCAACAGTCTTGCCGTCAACCTCAACCTTGAACTTGAAGTCCGGCGGTAGGTTGTTGATGTATGCTTCTCGCCCAATAGTTTTAGCTTTGTAAAGATACCCAGCTACTCCGCCAACGACACCGCCTAGCGCACCCGCAAAACCAGCCGCTGTAGCGATATTAAGGGCTGCTTGCTCTGCCGAGTATGGAGAATCAATGTCTTCCTTATGAGCAAACACAAATGGCTGTATTGCTGTTTCTGTGACTGCTGCTATTCCTGCTTCAGTTCTAGCCGTATATAAAGCGCGGCCTAATGTAGATAGACCACGGCCTGTATTCATCGCTAATCCAGCGCCAAGGCCAATAAAGTTAATTGGGTCTAGCATGAGTGCGCCAGCAGTACCTACAAACTGCGCAAATCCAGACCCTCTGCGCATAATGTCTTCGCGCTCTGCTCGTCTAGTAGCAAGGATTTGGTTACGGATTTCTTTGGCTCGCGCATTGGTATAGACCATGCCTTCGTATTCAGTGCCTTCCAGGTCCGCTGAGATCTTGTCATAATCAATCTCAACCAAACCTTTTGAATACTGCGCCCGACTAATTACACCATCGTTAATTAGCGATTTAACAATCTCGCGCCTTGTGTGATAGATCTCGTTATTGAACTCACTAGAGATCATGAGGTCTTCATCAACAGACTGACCAAAAGCAGCGCCCAGTGTTTCTAGCGCTGTTGCGTCTTCCTCATACTGATAGGGTGTCAGTTGCTGGAAGTAAGCCCTTCTGTCTCTTCCAGATACGAATGGCATTACATACCTTCCCGCAGAGTTTCTCTAGGGATTAGTAATTCAACATCCATAGAGTCTAAATTCATTCTGCCTGATTCACGCCTTCCCGCCTCTTTAGCTAGATTTTCAAACTCTTCATCCCACTTGAAAGATAGGGGGCTATTGTTATTCCTAAGGAACATCTGCATACCGTCAAAAACAGGGGTATATTCATTATCTTTTGTGCTTCTAATGCGAGACTGGCTTATGCGGAATGCAGCTTGTTCATGCGTCATATTCCTAAATCCTTCTGGGACTAGCATTTCAAGCATCTCTGCATCGATTACATCAAAAGCTTGGTTAAATTCATTTTCACTAACACCTCTTGGTAGCTGAACTTTGAACTCACCTCTTTCTCCGATCCCTCCAGTTACCAACTCAAGCGCTTTTTCAAACGCTGGCTGATCAAATTCAATCTGATCAGTTCTAATGGCTTGATAAACTGCAATAGTCGCATCCAAATTGTGCTTTCTGTTGTCGGCTGTACTGTTCTCAAAGGTAAATACATCGCCCACTCTTTCGTCAAACACTTCTGCAAAATCTAGCCTTTTACTTTCAACAAGTGGCTCTCTGCCTAATCCCGCAAATAAAGTCCTCGCTATATCTGGGTCGCCTATTGCGGCAGCAACGGCAAGCAACTCTGCCCCAGAATCATTGATTTCTTCGTATATCCCAGGAACTCTACTTGCAAGTGGAGCGATGCCGAGCACAAAATCAGCCACATCCTGTGGAGATGCAGTTGAAGCCCAAGACTGAATAAATGCCCTTTCTGCTTTTGTAAACGCTTTAACTTTCCCAAGATCAAAAACTGTTGCATCGTCTTGTTGGAGAGATCCTTGCGCCATAAAAGCGGACGCCATTGTCAGTGATTTATTTCGTCCAGCAACCCAAGCATCAATGTTGTTTAGATCTATTGGCTCAACTTCGACAACACCAGCTTTTTGCGCATAATCAAGTATTTGCCCGTTTTCAGTTTGTTTTTCAACAGAAGCAAGTTTGTCTTCTGCAAACTTCACTAGCTCAGATCGCAACATTTTTCTAGCGGATTTAGTCATTTGTTCGTCAGGAATTTCTGGGAAGAGCAACTCGTCACTCAATCCTTTGAGCCTTGTGATCTCTATAGAAAGTTGCGTTGGCGACATCTGCTTGTAAGCTCGATTTGCTTCAAACATCTCTAGGTTTGCTTGGGCGGCAATAATGTTTTGAGAATCTCCTGTAGTTAAAGCGACCCTCAAGTCTTCTTGAAAAGCTGCCCCGTCTCCATAGTCCTCGCCATTGACTAAACCAGTACGATTGTTCTTAATGTTCTGCCCGTTATCACGAATCAGACCCCGCATCTGACCTTTCTTTAGCTCAAGTCGTGACTCAAGAAACGCCATCGCTCGATCTGCATCGGCTGCTGTATATACGTCAGGCGCATTACCATCGATAAAAGTTTCATAAAGCCCCCTGATCTCATCTTCTTTTCCGTCATCAGCAAGCCTTCTTACATGCATACGGAAAGCAAGGAGTTCATTTTCGCTGGCTTTAATTTCTTTCCTAATGCGCTCCGACTCAGCGCTATCCTCTTCTCTCAATAGCGCATTGATCTGCACTTGTGTCAGATTTCTTAGCTTAGCAATCGTTGAAGGCTTGAAGTCTGTCGTCTCAAGCGTCGATATCTCTTCCTTGAGGGCTTCGTATTGCTCAATCGTAGTTGCGCTATTGATTCGATTCTGTAGCCCTTCTACGAAAACATACTTGTCGTCAGCCAGCGCTTGTTTTGCTGCATCCTCTGGTGACAAGAATTGTTGTGCAACCATCTTTTCCCGAACGGAAGCAAGCTCATCTAATGCTTGTTTTCTTTCTACAGCGTTGCCAAACACTGCTTGCTGGCGCAGCGTATCCCGTGTTTCTGTGAATACAGCAAGACCTTTCTCAATGCGCCTTCTCTTGGAGTCGCGTGTTACGTTAAGTCTTTTGCCAATAACTGCCCCATCAAGCTTTAAGTTAAAGGCATTGGCGCGCTCTTGGGTATCAAAACGGTCAGCTAAATCTACTTTGAGATTGCGAACCCCAGCATCGAATAAGGACTCAGCCTTGTCTGGATCTGCTTCAGCCGCTTCAGCTTGGAGCCTAATTAACTCCTTGTCCGCATAATTGCCAGCTTCTGCGTCTTGGATTTCCCTTCTCATCTCAAGATCTTTCTGATAGGTATCAAGAGCAAACTGCCCTACTTCAGAGAATGTTCTTGCTTGCTGTTCGTAAAGACGAGCTTGGGCTTGTCCACTGCGCTGGATTTGCATTGGACGCGCACCTGTAGCAAGTTGGAATACACCTTCTCTTTTATAGGTTGGAACTTTCATTATGGAGTTGGCTCCTGTGTACCTGGTGTATTAACACCTGTTGCCCCAAATCCTGATGAAGACTTACTAAAATCCATTTGACCAATAGTTGCTGCTGTTTTAAGCAAGGAGGCAGCCGCTGCTTGTCTACCAGCTTTTGCTGCTGCAGCGCCTTCTGCTCTACGAGCTTGCGCGCCAAATCTCATTTCAGTTGCTTGCTCAGTAAAACCCTGCTCCTTTAGTCGCCCTTCGTATTCAATCATCGCAACTTGATCATCGGCATCCTTCGCCATTTCAAGCGCAATCAAAGCCGGAGTTCCGCTACTCGCCACAACACCGTTGTACCGATAGGCTTGCTGGGTGCTAGCCATGGCCCTGCCAAACTCTTTGGCAAAAGCTTTTTTCTGTAACCCCGTGTTGATTCCCGCCAAGATCTTATTTTGATCGGCAATATCTGCATTACGCTCATCAACAAGCGCATTGAAATTTGCTGCGTTTTGTGCTGCTTTGCCAGCGGCAATTTGACCTCTGGCAGTCATCACACCGCTTGCGCCTATGGCAATAGCTGCTGTTACTGGATCGCCCATGCCTTACCTATCAAATGTCTGTAACCGTGGATAGATAGCCAAGATTGTCAGGGGCAAAGCCTGATCTTGCTTTACTACAACAAATCCATCTGAATCATACCCCGATGGAAACTCAATGTCTTTATCGCCAGTGAACATGGGAACAGCCGAATCCATTGCCATTGAGCTATCCCTGAATGGAATTAACTCAAGCGTACTTTCATCCGGGCCAACCTTCGCACCTACTGAGTTAAGTACACGCAACGTAATATCCCTAATTCTTTTGGTTTTACCCTGGCTAGTACCTTCAACGCCACCAGCTTCAACGCGCATGGTCTGAAGAGTTGATGTGTACGAAAGACCTATGTGGCATCTAGTTGTTGATCGATCTAGCGTAATAGACCCACTGCTTACCGTTTTGTTTGCATGCGTCGATCCATTGGCTAGGATTGTGACACTCTCTCCTTCTAGATGATCAAGCCCACTAATAGTGGTAACAGCGCTACCGGAGTAAGATAGTCCGCTGTCAACGTAGAAAGCATCTTCGATATTAGTACCAAACTCAATAGGCTTCATTCGCTCTACATGCCGCTTGGTTGTGCCATTGATCGTCCTAGCTACCAAGAAATACACTTCGTCTTCTGCGTTTTGCGATGGGATCACGGCCACAGATTCTGCAAAACCATAAGGATATGTAGTACCACCGCTTACAAATGTCCCGCCTATCGTATGTTCATGCCAAGCAACTACCTCTTCTTCGCGTCGATATGTCATACCGCATATCTTCCCGTTCTCAAGAACAGTCCACACTACGTTGTCAGGCTCTTGCTGAAACGCAATTTCTTTGATCAAGCCTTCAGTAATATGTTCTGCTAGCAAGGTCATATCAGGGGCAATGTAGCTATCAGTATCAAAGTTATACACTAGCTCTCTAATCTTTCTCTTTGCCCTCTGCACAAACAGAGCTACGTTTGAGACAGTAATCGGCTGAATATCTGCCGATCCATAGCTTGCTTGTCGTTTGATCTGCGTGTTGGTTGGGCTAATCGGTGCATCAATAGAGCCAGCGCGCACGACAAACTCGCCGCCCGATGTCCCGACAAGGAGCGCCCTAGATGATGTTAGATACCGAATGACGTTGACCTGGTTCGATCCAATCGTGTAGGTCAATGCGTCATCATCGTCAGTGCCAGCAGTAAAGTTCGTGAAGTCGCCAGCAACAGAGAAGAATATTGTTTGTGGACTTTCTAGCGTATTTGCAAAAACCAGTCTTTGCTCAAAAAAAGAAACACACGCTGGATACCCTGTGGTATCTGAGAACGCTCCAAGCGAAAACGCATCATCAGCTTCAAGGATACCGCTGATTGTAACTGAGTCACCCGCTGCTTCATCCGTTAGATCTCCAGAAGGAGCAACCAATATTGTATCTGCCGTAACGCTAACAATCAGGGCTGAACTTTCATTATTGTTTGCATCCGTAAATCCTGAAACAGAAACCTTCATCCCAACCTTAAAGCCTTGGTCTAGAAACGATCCAGAAGAATCTTGAAATCTGTCGTTATGCTCTAACCCTGTAGCACTTGGATCACCTTCGTGCGCTGATATGGTTGTAGCCGTGTAAGAAGGCATTAGCTCCTCACGCCTATCTGCATTCTCTTTAACAGTGGCTGTAACGCTTGTAGCGCTGCTGTAAGCCGTGATCTCCGCAAATCCATCGTGTAGCTTTACTAAGCGGCCAACGTCTGTAGAAACGAATGTATCAGCGCTTGCCGTAATTGTGACTGATCCAGTTCTTGCGCTAGCCGTAAGCGTTGTTCCATCGAACAGCGGATCAAGCATTGGCCCACGCCTAAAGGCTACTTCCGTAATTGTCCACGCATCATGGCCTGTTCTTGTAATTTGCCGAGGAGGATAATCCGGATGAACGATGTACATGACATCTGCTGACTGAGCAAACTTTAGACCAGATAGATCTGCTGTTGCGTATGGGGTGGCTACCTCAATAGGTACATCGCTACCATCAACAACCTGCCCCCCATCCTTGTAGATGCGGAAATACAGATTTCCAAACTCCAGTATGTATGCTTGCTCTACATTGAACTCAAAAGGAATTAGTCGCCCAGAAGCAGAGCTAGTCTTTACCTCTGCAATAAACTCTGTGCCAGGTCTTCGCGTTGCCCCTCCTTGGGGGACGACCAAGAAGTTTTGCAATGTCTTGCAGCCGTTGAAATACTTAGACAGTTCGGTCCTGCCATCAAGCCTTGGCGATAGTTCTCCCGCTGTAAAGTTGGAGAATGATGGACTCGCTTTAGCCATTAGAACCTCGATCTAATAAAGGTGTCTGCCTCTAATCCGCCAGAGTCTGTGACTGCTGTAATACTTCCTGGCGTACCCTCTGTTGCGTCAACAAACCTTGCTTCACGCAACTTGTCTTCATATAAAATCCGCATCTGCTGAGCAAGCGTTGCGCTACCTACCAAGGGATAAGCAATATCAGCAGCTAAACTAGCCGCCAATGTTTCAATTAGAAGAGTGTCATATTGCGCAGGGTCAGTGATTCGAGCGACATACATCAAGTTCAATGTATCTTCATCGCAAAGAATCTTCCGACCTTCGACTCGATGAACGATGTCATGATATTGAAGATTTAAGACGCGCAAACAATAGGGGTCTGTAGGTAAGGTAAATGCATTATCAAACTCAAAAGATGGGGCAGTTGAGTCTGGAGCAAGAATGACCCTTGTTACTAAGCAATTCCAGGGATGTGATCTAAAAACCGCATCCCGTACAAAATCATAGCGCTGGTTACATATACGACCAGCCTTACTATCCTCGGTGAGCGAGATAATATTTGATGCGCCAATCTGATTCAGCGCACTATTACAAATGTCTACGACAGAACTCATGCATCACCTCGCTTAGAAAAGGGGGCGCGTCCGCCCCCGATTCATTTAGTCAACAACGTAGTACATTGTCAGTTCAATAGTGCCTGTGCCAGCAGCACCGCCCATTGTTACTGTTACAACGAACTCGTTATCAGCTAACTCACCATCAAGATCAACTTCTGATCCAGCGCCAAGAGCTAAGGTATTTGCTACCTCATTACAGGTCCCTGAAGTTGACGCAGCGGCTGCTTTGTAACCAGCGGCAGCAGCAGAAACTGCTGTACCCGCTGAGTTAGTGTAAGCAGCGTAGCCTACTGACAGTGTGGTGCTAGCACCAAGTGCATCATGGCACAACTTGCCATGCAAGATGCGAGCGCCATTAGGCAGCGAGAACATCTCGATTACATCGCCAGAAGAGAGTGAAGATGCCTCATACTGAGCATGAGCGACTCTCATTGATCCGCCAATCTGGTTAGCTTGTACGAACTCAGTTGGATCATCCTGAGTAAGGTCCGTCCGGACATTTGAGTATACAGTTGCCATGATTTAGATCTCCTTATGCTGATTCGTCACAGTCAATCTGAACAACCTTCTCTTCTTCCATGCGAGTTGCCCCGAATGTAGCGCAGTAGTAAACCTGCGTTGAGTAAGATTTATCAGCACGTTCATCAATCTTAGCCATGACATCCTTGCCTACTGCAAGCTTTACGCCATCCTCTGCCCATGCAAAGCATGAACGGATGTTGCCATCTTTAGCCAAACGAGTTGTAACGTGGAAGGTAAACCCTAAGAAGGTATTGATCTCACCCTGTACCAGAGCCTTGATCGTGTTGAAGTCGCTTGAAGTAACAGTTGTGTTGTTCAACAGCGATTCAATTTGATCTGGGCCAACAGCAATGTGGCGAGGAATTGATGGATCGACAGAAGCCAAGTCCAAAATTTTCTTTGCCTGGATGAGTTTTGCCAGAGTTAGATCCGCAGATCCGTTTGCGATTTGATGGCCAGCAAGCATTGAAGTGCTTGATGATCCAGACTTACCAGTCTTAGAAGTGCCAATCGCGGCAGTGATGATTGCATCGTCCATTGCACGACCCATTGCAGCGGCAGCAGCCATTGCATAAGTCGACGTTGGATCGATCAACATACGAACTTTATCGGCATCATCAATCAGATCAGCCCATTCGTATGAATCCATCGTCACCATGCGACGAGAATGCGGAGTCTCTACGAGAGGCGTATCACCGTGGCGAGAAGTTCTCTTAACAGCGGCTGCTGCACCCACTTGATCGAAAAACGCTTTTTCACCTGTTACTGATTCTTCAGAAACAGCCCCACGCAACAATGAACCGCGCTGCTGAGAAAGCAGTTGGACGTTGCTGCTAAACTGCTGCACAAATGCAGTTGTAACTTGAGTTGACATAAGTGTCCCCTTTTACAGTTAGCTAAAACAATGTCTCGCTACCCTGCAAGGCAGGACGAATTTTTAAGTAAATGTTACGGCTTTGCCGACAGGGGCTTTCGCTTGTCCTGATTTTCTTACCCTGGATGGTTCCGCTTCTTTGGGAGCCTCAGCTTTCTCCAAAGGTTCCAGACACCATTCAAGGTTCCTCTGGGCTTCAGAGAGAATATCTCTCATCTGCGCCATTGTACCGTGAGCCAGTGTAACCCTTAGGACTTCAAGTTTGAACTCTTTGTCATCCATTGGTTATTTCCCTGAACTTCATGGCTTCTTGTACATACCAATCATGTTCTGGATGCCTACTGTCCCAATACGGGGAGCTACTGGCTGTAAGCTCTGATAATTTATCACGCGCTTGTTCTGGTGTTAACCCCCCGTTAGTTTTGATTCCTTCAAGGGTGTCTTCACCTAGGCGCTCTTTCATAAAGACACCGATATTCGACATCATTCTAATTACATCAGGGTTATCCCCAAGCAATGTGCCATCAGCTAACTCAACTTCCATTAAGTCAGATGCACCAAACTGCTCAACCACACCATTGCCTAACGCCATTCGGTCATCAAATGCTTGCCCAAATTCTCTGCGCAAATTGGTTTCAACCTCCCGAACGTGCATCTCATGATCTACAGCGGTTGATTCTTGGAAGTTTGAGATGAATTGATTATAAGACTCATACAATTTGGCGGCCTGAGTTGAATTTAATCCAATCTCATGCGCCATTTGTTTGTACCAGTTAGACATATCTGGATTGACTTCAGCGCCTTCTTGTTGCGGAAGCTCATACGCATCAGGAGATTCTGGCCTACCAAGTCGTGCATAAAACTCATTCCATTCATCGGGTGTTGCAGACTTGCCTGGAACGACAACTTTGTCTGCTCCAATCATTGACTGAGCGTGTACATAACTTTTTGCTAGCGCACCAACATCGTTGATGTGCTGCAGCGATTTATGACCCCTGATTTCTTCAGGGATGTTTGAGCGCCAGTCTTCTACAGACTGAGCTACCTCTTGCTCCATTTCTGGCGCAGAGACTTCAGCTACCTGTTCTTCACTCATTGGATACTTCCTCTGGTAATTTTAAATCGAGCAACATTTTCTGAATAAACAGCACGACTGTGCGTTGCCCTTCACAGTAGGCTGTTTCATTTGGATCGGTTGCGAATACAGTTCCGTAGATATGGAACCGTTTTTGAAGATCTTCTAAGACAATCTTGCCGTCTTCGGTATCAAATAAATGTTTATACGCATTACGCAAATCATCAGGTGTCATGCACCCTCCAGATTATCCGTTTGAATCGTCCCACTTCAGAGTAATCGTCCCGGACATCTTGTTTTGTTGGTTGTCTTCAGCACGATCTCTTATACCTAATGGGGCTAATTGTCGCACATACTTATCTTTCTGGTCTACTTCTAGTCGTCTACGTTGCACTTCAGCCATTGCTAGCTTGGGATCAGTAGGCAAAGGCGCTTCAATAATGTCGATGATTTGATCTCGCAATATCTCGGCTTGGATAGCTCTTGCCTTACGATACTGTGTATGAGCGTCATCATCTTCTTGAACATGACGGGTAACCGTTCGCCAGCTTGGAAGATCTTCTGCTTCGCAAATCCTGGTTAATGACGCACCGTCCATCAACTCTTCGCAGATTCGGTGCATTTGATCTTTAGTGACTCTCGGTTTCCTTGGCATTACATCTGTCCTACTGCTTTCACCATTGGAGCTGCAGCGCCCGCTGACTCTGCCGCCATCTGAGCCTCTTGCATTTCCTGCATCTGCTGTTGCTGCTCTGCTCGTTGAGAACGGATTTCCTCAACCTGCCCATCCCCTCGTATCGTTGTCGCAGGAACGGACAATGTTTTTAGTAAGTATTTAGCCATCCCATCGACATCGATGTAGTCAATAGCACTTTGGTCTATTTGAGACAATGGTCCGAATAACTCCAGCATACGCAGGGCGTTTTGTATGTCGCCTTGCTTCTGAGCCTTAGCCAGTGGAGAAACATATTCAATCTCAATACTTGAGTCTTGCATAAAGTCAGGCGCTGGCTGAAACGCTTTTTGGCGCACCATCAAGTTATACACACGGTTAATTAGTGGCTGTAAAAGCTCCGCCTGTAATCTCCCAAGCACTGGACCGAGCAATCTCATCTTCTCTTCGGTACGCTGCATCACCTCTGTTGCAGTCATTTGCGGGCCTTGAGAGAGGATTAGCTGGTCAACATAGAACGCAGATTGAATAGCTTTTCTGCGCTGCTCTTCCATATTTAGACCTAATGGGTTGTTTGCTCCGATGTTTAGCGGCTCAATTTTGTCACGCGTACCACTGCGATAGAAGTTAAGACCACCAGGTACTGTCCTGATTGGTAGTAAGAAGCCATCGTCAGGAACCAGCAGTGGTGGATCAACTTGCTTTTGCGCTGCACGAATCGTCACCTCACTCATCTTATTGAGCATTTTAATATCTGGAAGCGCTGTCATTGCTGGAGATCGGCCATATCCAATCTCGAAACTTGCCTTCAAGAATCGTGGCGCAACGTATGGGAACTCATCAAAGCCTGATTCTGATAAGATAGTCTTAGACTTTGGATCAAAGTATACGGATGCAAATGGTTTATTCTTAGTGTCAACCTTGATTGGGTCACGTTCGTCGCGAGGATACACAGCATGAATCAAACGAATCTTTTCATAAGGGTTTGACTGCGCTTTCTTGATAATACTGCTGTCTACAGCATCTCCAAACCGATTGATGACTGCCCGCGCTGGCATGTGAAATTCTCGGAATACTGTATCAACCCTGCCCTTATCGTCTTCTGTTAAGAACAATTCACGGCAATGTCGCGTCTGGAAACGAA
>Ga0181553_10002662_pt1 | contig 15606 bp, 15 predicted proteins | sample 011ome_17_FD_133753 | JGI IMG/M metagenome (GOLD analysis project Ga0181553, IMG submission 133753) | Coastal salt marsh microbial communities from the Groves Creek Marsh, Skidaway Island, Georgia - 011502XT metaG (megahit assembly) | ecosystem: Environmental > Aquatic > Marine > Intertidal...
AGCTTTTGAAGAGATAATTTCTGAATTGAAAAACAAAAATTCAAATAATAGTCAAGATTTTTTAATTAAATCAATTTCTGGTAATATGATAAATCAAAGTTTTATTTCTCCAAATAGATTAGAATTTACAATAAGCGGTTTTTTGTTTGGTTTTATATTTTCGATATTTTTTCTTTTATTTAACAAAAGATATTAATGTCATATGAACCGTATTTTTGCCCTTGTATTGACCATCATTATAAGCCCATTACTTCCTGTAATTTTTTCCTTTATTTATTTTTTTATTGATAAAAAAATTTTTTTTTCTCAAAAAAGAGTTGGCCTAAATGGTAAAATCTTTACTTGTTTTAAATTTGCTAGTATGACTAATAATTCTAAAGAATTAGGCGATAAATCTGCAGATTTAGAAATTCACAGAATAAATACTATTGGAAATTTCATAAGAGGCACCTTCATTTATGAATTACCACAATTAATCAACATAATTTTAGGTCAAATGAACTTTATCGGTCCTAGGCCTCATTCTGTCTATGAGGATTTAAAGTTTGTAAAAAGAATAACTGGCTATAAAAAAAGATACACTATTAAACCTGGAATTACCGGGTATGCACAAGTAAATGGATATAATGGTCCGATAAAAAATATTAATCAATTAAAAAAAAGGATAGCTTATGACATTGTTTATATAAATAATATGTCATTTTTACTTAATCTAAAAATTTTTTTTCTAACTTTATATATTTTAATAAAAAAATTATTTAATGTTAATGGAAAGTAAGGTTTTAGATAATCAATATAACATTATTGCTTTTTTATGTGCTTTAATTGTTCCGTTGATGATTACAGGTCCATTTCTACCAGATTTATTTTTAAGTTTATTATCAGTAGGCTTTATCTTTTATTGTATAAAAAAAAAAATATTTTATGTTTATCAAAATATATATTTTTATTTTTTTATATTATTCTGTGTAATTTGCGTTATTTGTTCAATTTTTTCAGATGATTTATTTTTGAGCTTTCAAAGCTCGTTATTCTATTTTCGGATAGGTATTTTTGCCTGTTTATTAAGGTTTTTGATTGAAAAAAATACTAATATTCATAATTACTTTTACAAAATTTTTATAATTACTTTTTCAGTTGTGGCGGTAGATGGGTATTTTCAATTTTTTAATCAGGTTAATTTATTAGGACTACCACTTCAATATGTTGGATCAACACCTAGAGTAAGCTCTTTTTTTGGAGATGAAACAATATTAGATTCATACTTAGCAAGATTGTTTCCATTATTTTTTGCTCTTTTTACCATAAAAGAAAAAAAAACTAAAAAAGAAATATTTTTTATTATGTTTTTGTTTGTTGTTATTGATGTTTTAATTTTTTTAGGTGGATCAAGAACCTCGTTTTTATTTTTAAACATTTCATCTTTATTTATAATTTTATTCATTAGTAAGTATAAATTGTTTAGACTTATTAGTTTTATAGTTTCATTTTTTATTATTTTATTAATAGTTAATAATGATAATCGTTTAAAAACAAGATACATAGATGGTCCAATAGAATCTATGGGTCTTAACAAAGCAGAAAAATCATTAATTATATTTACTCCAGCACATGACAGCAGTATTAGAACAGCTTTCAATATATTTAAAGATAATCCCTTTATAGGAGTTGGTCCAAAATTATTTAGAGTTAAATGTAGTGAAAAAAAGTATGCTACAGGAGTACTGCCATGCAACTCACATCCACATAATTTTTATGCCCAACTACTTGCAGAGACTGGGTTAATGGGTTTTTTAATATTATTGGGATTATTTATCTATATATTAGTAAAAATGTTTCATCACACAAAAAATATGATTTTTCGAAAAAATAATTTAATAAGTGATTATAATATATGCTTATTGGCTGGTGTATTAATAACAGTTTGGCCTTTTTCACCTAATGGAAATTTTTTTAATAACCATTTAATGATTTTTTATAGCTTAACATTTGGATTTTTTTATAATGTCAAAAAAAAAATTTGATCCCTTTCAAAATCTTCCTTGTAACTTATCAATTAACGACTCGACTATTGATTTTTATTTGAGGATTAATGGTTTAATAGAACAAAATTATGTTGTTTTAGATTATGGTGCTGGAAGAGCGGGTTGGTATCATGATGATGAAAACAACTTAAGAAAAAAAATAAGATTGATAAAGGGAAAAGTTAAAGAATTGATTGCAGCAGATATTGACAGTCAAGTTTATGAAAACAAAGCATGCGATAGAAAAATTTTAATTAACCCAAATGGAAAAATTTTACTGGAAAATGAGTCAGTGGATTTAATTTTTTCTGATTGGACCTTAGAGCATATAAATAATACTAAAGAATTTACTGATGAGATTAAAAGAGTTTTAAAACCAAATGGTTGGTTTTGTGCGAGAACTCCTCATAAATTTTCCTATTGGGCTCTTTTTAGTAAATTAATATCTAATAAGCATCATTCCTATTTTTTAAATTTTATTCAACCTTCAAGAAAAAAAATAGATACTTTTCCAACTTATTATAAGTTGAACACTTTAAATAAAATAAGACAGTTTTTTGTAGGTTGGGAAAATAAATCATTTATTTATCCAACAGACCCCTCCTATTTTTTCAACAATAAAATATTATTTTATATACAAAAATTTTTACATCGAATTTTTTATAAAGAATTTAGCGGAACATTATTTGTTTTCTTGAAAAAAAAACCATGAAAGCAAGAGTAATCACAACTATACGTTCTCATTATTTTCATCTAGCAAGAGGATTACATAAACATGGACTTTTATCTGATATATATTCAGGGTATCCAAAATTTAAACTTAGAAATGAAAAAAATTTAAAAGACAAAATAGAGACTTTTCCTTATTTTACCTCACCACTTTTATTTGCACAAAGATATATTAAAAAATTTGTAGATCACACATCATATATTCATTATTTAACCCATAAAATATTTTCACAATATATTTCAAATTTAAATAATTCAGATCATCTTATTGCCATGTCTCTTTTAGGGTTAGAAGCGGGAGCTGCTGCGCAAAAAAAGGGAAAATTCTGGATTTGTGATGTTCCCACAACTCATAAATTATTTAGAAATGATATAATTGAGGAAGAATATAAAAATTATAACTTAAAATTTGCAAAAGACTCACAGAAACTTATTGATAGGGAGATTTTAGAATATGAAAAGTCAGATTTTATATCAGTCCCATCTAAATTTGTTTATGATACTTTTGTTAAACATGGTTTTAAAAATAAACTTTTTTTAAATCCTTTTGGCAGTGCGTTTGTTGTTGATCATAGATTAAATAAAAAAGTTAATTATGAAAAGTTTAGAGTTATTTTTGTTGGTCAAGTTTGTTTAAGAAAAGGTATTTTTTATTTAATTGATGCATTCAAAAAATTTAAACATCCAAACAAAGAACTGATAATTATAGGAAATATTGACTCTGATATAAAAAATATTTTTTTAAAGAAATTAGATTCTAATATTAAATATTTAGGAGTAGTTCCACATGAAATGTTAAAAGACTATTATTTATCAAGCAATGTATTGGTTCTTCCATCAATTGAAGAGGGATTTAGTTTAGTTCTTGGAGAGGCAATGTCTTGTGGTTGTCCAGTGATTACAACTACTAATTCAGGCGCAGATCAAAACATTATTGATGGCGAACATGGGTTTATAATACCAATAAGATCATCCATTGATATATTTGAAAAAATGCAGTTACTAGCAGATGATCAACAGTTGCAAAAAAAATTATCTCGAAATTGTTTAAGTTATATTGATAAAATAAAAGGATGGGACTCTTATGGAGATAAATGGGCAAATTTTATAAGATCTTTAAATAATTAACTTGTTAGAATCAATAAAACAAATAATTTATTTTTATAATGAGTATATTAACTTCTAAATTATGTAGCATATCTTTATATACTTACATAATATTTATTTTTTTTTCAGATGTTATATTTTTTAAATTAAATATTTCACCTTATACAGTTATTTTAAAAGACATTTTATTTTTAATACCTATTTATATTTTATTTTTTTTAAATATCTCTTTAAAGGAAAAAATTAAATTTCCTAATATCCTATTTACAATTTTTATTTACTTTTTAATTATTATTTTAAATTCAATAATAAGTTATCTGCATAATAAAGAAGTTATATTAGTCATTATAGGAATTAAGTCTTTATTGTTTTATGTTCCATCATTTTTTATTGCCAATAAAATTCTTAGAACTTCACAAGATTTTGAATTTTTTTTAAAATTTATTTTAATACTTGGGTCAATCCCACTTTTAATTGGAATAACTCTTTATATTTTAATTTTAAATTATGGATACGATGAAATAATGCTTCAATTTTATGGAGAAAATTATCGTCAAGTGACTCAAGGCGCAGTTTGGTTTGATTATGGATCGTTTAGATTGTTTAGAATCCCATCTACATTTAATCATAGTACTCAATATTCATTTTTTATAATTTTAATGATGTTTTTAAGTAATTTAAGTTATTTTATTTTGAAGGATAATTTTTGGAAATATACTTCTTTAATTGTATTAATTTTTTCAATATTTGCTGGCTTAACATCTGGTCTAAGATCTTCATATTTATATATATTATTATTTTATCTAACTTACTTCTTTTTATCTGGACAATTAAAAAAACAGTTTGTTTATACAACTTGTTTTTTTTTAATCGTATTTATCTCTTTGGATAGTTTATTTGTTAAAGAATTTTTTCGTTTAATAATAATCTATTATGAATTATTTATAGCAAACTTTTTTAAATCGTTTGAATTAAAATCCTTACTTTTAGGCATATTTCATATTGGAGAACTAGACTCGGGTGCAAGATTTAGTTTAACTAGCAAGCGATTAATAGAAATTACAAGAATTACTGGTAATGCTATTGAGGGTTATTACTTTTATTTTTTATATTCAGTAGGTTTATTTGGTTTTATAATTTTTGTTCTATTAATGACTCAGATTTTTTATAGGATAAATATTTTGGCAAAAGCACAAAATAAAAAAATTTATAGTTTAGTCATAAGTTTTTTAGTTGTAGTTTTAATTTCTCTTATAAAGACAAAATCAATAAATTATTATCCAATAAATTTTTTTTTCTGGTTTTTATTAGGTTTTTTTTACTACTCTGATATTTTTGAATTAAAATCATTTAAACAGGAAAAATTATTTAAGAAATAATGTGTGGATTAATTGCTATTATTAAAACCCTGCCAACTGCAAAGGTAAAGAAACAAGAAATAATTTCTATCAGAGATAGTATGATTGATAGAGGAAGAGATTCGCATGGTTTGTATTTATCCAAAGATCAAAAAATAGGTTTGGGGCATAGACGTATGAGTATTATTGATTTATCTAAAAATGGTAACCAACCAATGTCAGCTTTGTCAGATAGGGAATTAAAAATAATATTTAATGGAGAAATTTACAACTATCAGAAATTAAAAAAAAAACTAATCATCAAAGGCTATAAATTTAAGAGTAATACGGATACAGAAGTTATTCTAAATGGATATATAGAATGGGGTGATAATGTAGTAAAATTTCTTGAGGGAATGTTTGCATTTGTAATTTATGATGAAAAAAATAAAGAAGTTTTTTGTGCTAGAGATCACTTTGGTATAAAACCACTCTATATATACAACCATAATCAAGAAATTCTGATAGCATCTCAAGTTAAGGCTTTATTAAAATATAAAGATCTTAATAAGGAAATATGCTCAGTAGGTAAAGCGAGCTTTTATGTATGGGGTCATATTATGGAACCTTATACATTATTCAAAAATATAAAGTGTATAGAAGCAGGATCTATTTTAAAGATTGGTTTTAATGGTAAAATAAAAAAAAAATTTTTTTTCTCTCCATTAAAATTGTATCAAAAGAAAAAACCAAAAATAAAGATTAATAATTTGAATGAAATCATAAAAAATAGTATTCACAAACACCAAGTCTCGGATGTTCCTTTGGGAGTTTTTTTATCATCTGGAGTTGACTCTTCTGTCATAAGCTATTTTTCATCAAAATTATCGACAAGAAAGATAAAAACAATAACTATAGGTTTTAAAGAGACTAATTCAGATATTTTTGATGAAACTCATATGGCTCAAAAAATAGCTAAATCTATTGGTACTATTCATAAAAATGTATCAATAGATTTTTCAAAACAAAAAACAGAGTTTAGTAAATTTTTAAAATCAATGGATCTTCCTACTGTCGATGGATTTAATACATGGTTAGCTTGTAAAGAAGCAAAAAAAACTGGATGCAAAGTTATGTTAACTGGCTTAGGAGGAGATGAGTTCTTTTCTGGATATCCCACTCTTTCCAGAGCAAATATTTTGCTTAATAGTAAAACTCGAAAATTAGCAAAATTATTAAATTTTGATTTTATAATTAATAAATTAACAAAGCATGTAATTAAAGGTCAAAATAAATTTAAATATAAATCGATAATTAATTATTCAAATAATATTGGAGAGGTTTACTTGCTTTTAAGAAGCTATTTTTTACCAGAACAGATTAATTATTTAAAAAAGGAAAATAATCTTGATATAAATCTAAAAAAATTAATTAAAGATTACAAAACCTTTATTAAAAAATTAATTTATTTACCACGTGAACTCCAAGTAAAAATTTTGGAAATGAATATATATATGAAGAGCAGGTTATTAAAAGATACTGATTGGATTGGATATGCTCACAACCTAGAGCTTAGAACACCACTTGTTGATCTCGAGGTTGCTAGTATGTCTAAAAACATGAATAAGGAAGATCTATTTAATACAACGAAACATCTACCAAAAGAAATAATTAAAAGAAAAAAAAAAGGTTTTGCTATACCTAAAGTAATTTTTAAAAAAAATTCGCATGAAGATTATAAATTTAATATTCATGATTATATTCTCAAATCATATCTTAGTATAAATCGAATTAAATGAAAATTTTACATGTAATCACTGACTGTGACCTTCAGCATGGTGGCCCACCAATTAACTTAATTAATTTAGTAAAAAAGCAAAATAAAATAGGATATCTCTCACATATAGCTACAACGCATTCAAAATTAAATAATTATAAATCTAAATATTTTTTTAAAGTAAAAAAATTTATTTATAGTTTTAAAACAAATTTTCCAAAATCAATTAATTATTCAAAGGATTTTAAAAATTTCATCGATAATAATATTAAGAAATACGATATCTTACATATTCATGGATTGTATAGATTTCCAGTAAGTTACGCAGCTTATAAATCTAGAAAATTAAAAATTCCATACATCATAAGACCGCATGGTTCTTTAGATCCATTTCTACATAACAAATCTAACAATAATCTATTATTAAAAAAAACTTGGCGAAATTTGATTGACTACCCAAATTTAAAAAAAAGCAATGCTATTCATGCAACATCACAATTAGAAAAAAAAAAAATTAAAAAGTTAAATTTAAATAATAAAATTTTTATATGTTCAAATTTCATCTCAGATATTTTTTTTAAAAAAAAACAAAAAAAAAAAAAAAAAAAAAAAAAAAAAAAAAAAAAAAAAAATATTTTTTAAAAAAAAAAAAAATAAAAAAAAAAAAAAATAAAAAAATAAAATTAAAAAATAAAAATTTTAAAATTTAAAAATTAAAATCAAAAAATTTTTTTAAAAAAAAAAAAAAAAAAAAAAAAAAAAAAAAAAATAGATAAAGATCAACATATTCTTTTTTTAGGACGTATAAATTTCAAAAAAGGTTTAGATATATTGATTCCAGCTTTCAAAAAAATTTCAGAAGAATATAAAAATTATAAACTATTATTAATTGGACCTAATAATGAAGGATATTTACAATCAAAAATAAATCCACTTATAAAAAAACATAATATAAGTAAAAAAGTTGAATATCATGGCCCCATCTATGGTGAAAAAATATTGAAAGCCTATAATGATGCAGCCATTTTTGTTTTACCCTCCTACACAGAAAATTTTGGTAATACAGTTATTGAGGCTATGTCCCAAGAAGTTCCGGTTGTGATTTCAAATAATTTAGATTTATCCTCGTTATTTAAAAAACATAAAATTGCTAAACTTTGTAAATGTGAAGTAAGCTCTTTATATAAGTCTATAAAATCAGTGATTAAAAATAAAAAAGACACTGCTGAAATGAAAAAAAAAGCAAAAAAATATGTTAGAGATAATTTTTCATCAGTATCTGTATTGAAAAACTTACATTATAATTATTCAGAAATTTTAAATAAAAAATCGTGATCAAAAAACTATTCAAATTAGTCAGACTTATCTTAAGTTTTGATTATTACGTTTATTATCTTTTTCTAAAATACAGAATTGTTTTTTCTTATGAGCATTTATCAATTCTTAAATATATAAAGGAAATTGATATAGTTCTAGATATTGGTGCAAATAAAGGACAATTTTCACTTTTGATAAATCATCATTTTCCTAAAAAAAAATTAATTTTGTTTGAGCCATTAAAATTTGAGTATCAAATTTTAAAAAAAATTTTTAGAAAAAGAAAAAATATTTTAATTAAAAATTATTTAGTTGGGAATTCTAATGTTATTACTAGCTTCAATATTTCAAAAAAAAGTGACTCTTCCTCTATATTAAAGCCAGGTAGACTTCAGTTAGATTATTATCCTTCAAGCAAAACTATTAGCAGGCAGAAAGTCAAAATGATAAAATTGAGATCAGTAAGAAAATTCCTCAATTTCCCAACATTTGTTAAAATAGATGTACAAGGCTATGAGCTGGAAGTTTTAAAAGGAATGGAATATAAAAATATTAAATATATTTACTTAGAGGGTTCGGATTTAAATTTATATGAAGAGCAGCCAATAATTAAAAAAATCATTTTATTTTTAAAAAAAAAAAATTTTAAAAAAATTGCACAATTTAATGTTAATAGAGATAAAAATGGAAAAGTAATTTATGGAGATTTTTTATTTAGAACAAATTAATTTAAAGTGATTTAGTGAAAAAAAAATTAAATAAATATCTAAGTGTTATAATTTTAACTTTTAATGAGTCTGTACATATTAAAAGATGCATTGAAAATGTAAAAAAATTAACGGATAATATATTTATAGTTGACTCTTTTTCCGATGATAAAACATATCAACTTGCAAAGAAATATAAAATCAAGTTTATAAAAAGAAAATTTAAAAACCATTCTGATCAATTAAATTGGTCCATAAAAAAATTGAATTTAAAAACACCTTGGATCATGAGATTAGATGCGGATGAGTATCTAGAAAAAAAATTAATAGATGAAATAAAAAAAAAAATTCCTTATCTATCTAATGATATCAATGGTGTAATATTAAAACGAAAACATATTTTTTTAAATAAATGGATTAAATATGGAGGTCGATATCCACTTTTTATGCTCAGAATTTGGCGAAATGGTTTTGCCCTTGTAGAAAAAAAATGGATGGATGAACATATTGTATTAAAAAAAGGAAAATCAAAAATTTTTTCGAATTACTTTGTCGACCATAACTTAAAAGGTTTAAGTCATTTTATACAAAAACATAATAAATATGCAGATAATGAGGTAATTGATATTATTAATTTAAAAAAAAAATATAAAAATAAAATTAAATTAGATGATAAAAATATTTCAAAAAGAAAAATAAAAAATAAAATTTATTTAAATTTACCTTTTTTTATCGGGCCACTAGCATATTTTATTTATAGATATTTATTTAGATTTGGTTTCCTTGATGGAGTAAAAGGATTTATTTACCACTTCCTTCAGGGTTTTTGGTATAGATTCTTAATCGACTGCAAATTACTAGAAAATAAAATTAATAAGAAAGATAATTGACATGTTTGTAAATTTTTTTGGCATAAAATTTATTGATATATCGGAAAATGAACTTATATCAAATTTTAAACCTGGTTTATATGTATTTCCATCAGCTCCAGGTTTAGCCATGTTGGATAAAAATAAAGAATATTTAAAATCTCTTCAAAACGCGTCTTATGTTTTTTTTGATAGTGGTTATTTCGTACTTTTATTAAAATTTTTGAAAAAAATTAAAGTTAAAAAATTTTCTGGTTATAAATTTATTAAATTTTTTATTAAATATTTAAAAATGAAACGCCAAAAAATATTCATTATTGAAAGTGATAAAAATTCAGCATTAATAAATGAAAATTTTTTTAAAAAAAAAAAAATTTTTGTAATCAACAATTATATTTCACCAGTTTATTCTAGAAAAAAAAAAATTGATGATAAAATTTTACTTAAAAAAATTATTCGTTTAAAACCAAAGTTTATTCTAATTAATCTTGGGGGAGGTATTCAAGAATTGTTAGGAAACTATCTACTAGAAAAGTGTAATTATAAGCCATATATCATTTGTACTGGGGCAGCGCTTTCTTTTATTACGAGAACACAAGCTCCCATAAATAATCTAATTGATAATATATATTTAGGATGGTTCGTAAGATGTATTTTTAACCCGTTCGTGTTCGTAAAAAGATATTTAATATCTGCAAGGTTAATTAAATTAGTTTTTAAAAATAAAGTAACTATAATAAAATAAATTTAAACAGTAACGATTTAAGAATCTCATCATGAAAATAAATTATATTTTGAGCCATCCAATACAATATCAAGCACCGTTAATAAAATTTCTTAGCAAAAAAAAAATTGAGATAAAAGTTTTTTATAGATCAAATATTTCTGTGATGAATAGAAGATATTATGATTATGGTTTTAAAAAAAAAATAAAATGGAATGTCTCTTTACTGGATGGATATAAATATTATTTTCTTAAAAAAATTGGACCAAATAAAGTTACAAGTATTTTCCCTATTACTATTGAATTTGTAAGTGCGTTAAAAAATTGTGAGTATATATGGCTTCATGGTTTAAAAAATTGGTACAATTTATTAATTATATTTATTTCTAAAATCTTTCAAAAAAAAATAATAATACGAGATGAATTACATTATAATAGTAAATCAAGATCAAAAATTAATTTAATTTTCAACAAAATATTTTTTAAAATTATTAATTATTTTGTTTATAGATTTTTATATATTGGAAAAGCAAACAAGAAATTTTACTTATTTAATAAAATACCAAAAAATAAATTAATTTTTATCCCATACGTAGTAGATAATAATTTTTTTTTTAAAAGAAAAATAAGAGTTGCAAAAAAAATACGATTTTTGGTTGCCTCAAAATTTATTAAAAGAAAAGGCATTGATTTATTATTAAAATCAATTTCAATATGTAATGCTTATGAAAATTTTAAGGAAAATACGCATTTTAAAATTATTGGAAATGGTTACGAAAAAGAAAAATTATTAAGATTAAAAAAAAAAAATAAATTAACAAATGTTTTTTTTGAGGACTTTAAAAATCAAAAAGAGATTAAAAAAGAATATTTCAATAATGATATTTTGGTAATGCCATCTTTGTATGAACCATGGGGCCTGGTAATTAATGAGGCTATGGCTGCTGGTAATATTATCATTGCCTCTGATTTAGTTGGAGCATCTTTTGATTTAGTAAAAAATAATTTTAACGGTTATAAATTTAAAAATGGAGATAAATTAGATTTAGCTAAAAAATTAAAGAAAATATTTGAAAATAAAAAAAAAATATTAAGAATGAAAAAAAATAGTCAAATTTTAATTTCCGATTGGAATTTTTTTAAATGTTATAAAAATTTTATGAAATTAAAATAAATAAAATATAAGCTAAATGATAAATTATATCTTTGCCAAACAAGTAGGCATCATAAACTTTATTTTACGAGTTATTTATATAAAAATTAAAAAGAATTTAACTAAAGAAAAATTTTTGTTTAAAACAAAAAAAAAAATATTATATTTATAAATGGAACCCATTTGCAACTGAAGTATTTGTCACATCAAATTTTACAGATTGGGGAAATGAGTATTTATTTTTAAACAGTTTAACAGAAAGAAAAAAAAAAAATATTTTTTGATATTGGATGTCACTCTGGTTATTTTTTAATTTCTTTCAAAGATTTATTTGAGAGAAGTATAGGATTTGAACCAAGTTTAAAATGTTGCAAAATATTACAAGAAAATAAATTAGAATTTAGAAATTGTTTTGTTGGTAAAAAAAGTGGTTTTGAATTCGAACAGGAGAATTCAGATGGTTATTCTTTTTATCAACAAAGTAAAATTGAAAATCCTCATGCGAAAAAACTTCCTTTAATAACATTAGATGATTTTTATAAACAAAATAATCTTATTAATGTTACCGCTATTAAGATTGATATAGATGGAAGGGATCTTGATGTTTTAATTGGAGCAAAAAAATTAATAGTAAGAGATCGACCTTCAATATTAATTGAAAATTACTCTGATAGCCTTTTTGACTTTTTTAAGGATCTTGATTATACTTTGGTATCTTTAGTTTCAACCAAAAATAAACCATAAAATTTAAGTTTAAAATATTTTGACAAATATGAACCTGGCGTATGGACAAAAATGATGTGCTGCATACCTACTGAATATATAGATAACAATAAAAATGAACAATTTAATGGAAATATATTTTTTGGAATTAATAAAAAAAAAATTTTAAAAAACTTTAAATTTTAAATGGCATCAACTGTAAAATTACCTTTTATAAATCACATAAGCTTTCTTTGTGCTTTGCAAATCCCTTTGTTAGTAAGTGGACCTTTTTTGCCAGACTTAATGTTAAGTATTTTAAGTATTTTTTTTTTAATTTTTTGTATTCGAAATAATTATTATGATAAATTTAAAAATATTTATTTCATTATTTTTGTAACATTTTGTATAATTATTATTATTTCATCTCTATTGTCTAATTATGTTTATTTTAGTTTAAAATCTTCACTATTTTATATTAGGATTGGGATATTTGCTTTATTAATTTCTTATCTGATAGATAATAATAAAAAAATACTTAATTATTTTTATTACTCTTTTATTTTTACTTATGCAATTTTGATATGTGATGGATATTATCAATATTTTCAAGGAGAAAATATTATTGGTATTGAGTTATATCACAAAAGTAGAGTCTCCTCTTTTTTTGGGGACGAACTAATTTTAGGTTCTTTTTTATCGAGAACGCTTCCATTATTTTTAGCTCTTTTTTTTATTAAAGAAAAAAAATTAATTGAAATTTATTTTTTTCCAATTTTTTTAATATTAATATTCATACTAATAATTTTCGCAGGTGAAAGAGCATCTTTATTATTTTTATTATTAAGTTTTTTTTTAATTTTGATATTAATTTCTAAATATAAAAAAATTAGAGTATTTTTGTTTGTATTATTTGTTATTTCATCAAGTTTTATTTTTATCAGTAACGATAAAGTCTACGATCGTTATATTAATTCAACTATTGATAGTATTGGTTTAAATCAAAAAAAAATAAACTTATTTTCACCAGAGCATGAGTCTTTATTTTTAACTGCATGGAATATTTTTTTAGATAACCCAATTTTGGGAAGTGGTCCAAAAACATTTAGATTTGAATGTCAAAATTCAGAATACGCAAAAGGTATAATGCCCTGTCAAACTCATCCTCACAATTTTTATTTACAAGTGTTGGCAGAGACAGGTATATCTGGCTTTTTATTTTTAATTGGAACCTTTTTTTTTACAATTTTTTCATTAATTCGACATTTTTGTATTAAGATATTCAAAAATCAAGTCACTTTGACAAATTATCAGATCTGTCTTTTCGTAGGACTTTTTATTACTGTTTGGCCAATTACTACAAATGGTAGTTTTTTTACTAATTATTTAATGATTATGTATAGTTTACAAATAGGATTTTTTAGAAATAAAGTTTAATAAAAAATTTATGAAATTATGTATTATAGGTGCAGGATATGTTGGTTTACCACTCGCAATTGAATTTTCAAAATTTTATAAGGTTTATTGTTACGATGTTAATTCTGATAGAATTAATCAATTAAAAAAAGGCATTGATATCAATAAGCAGTTTAAAACAAAACAAATTTTAAAAAAGAATATTATATTTTCAAATAAAGAAAAAATACTAGAAAATAATAACTTATTTATTGTTACTGTTCCAACACCAATAAATAAAAACAAAACTCCAAATTTAAATATGTTGAAAAAAGCAAGTATTTTAGTTGGAAAATTTATAACTAAAAATTCATTAGTTATATATGAATCGACAACTTATCCTGGGTGTACAGAAGAATTTTGTGTTCCAATTTTAAAAAATAAATCAGGGCTTAAATTTGAAGAAGATTTTGATGTAGCTTACTCTCCTGAAAGAGTAAATCCTGGAGATAAGAAAAATACATTAAAAAATATTACCAAAATAGTTGGAGCCAATAGTCAATCTACACTAAGAAAAGTTAATAAGTTGTATAATTTAATTTGTAAATCAACTTATAAGGTAAACAGTATCAAAATTGCTGAAAGTGCTAAGGTAATAGAAAATACCCAAAGAGATCTTAACATTGCTTTGGTAAATGAATTGAGTGTATTGTTTAACAGATTGAATATACCAACTAATGAAGTTTTAAAAGCAGCATCAACAAAGTGGAATTTTCATTATTATAAGCCAGGATTAGTTGGAGGTCATTGCATAAGTGTTGATCCTTATTATTTAGCTTTCAGAGCAAAAAAAGAAAATTATTTTACTAAACTAATTTTATCAGGAAGAAGTTTTAATGAGAGTATGGCAAAATATGTATCATCAGTTACTACTAATTTATTAAAAAAAAATAATTTGAATCTTGCTAAATCAAAAATTGCAATATTAGGATTTTCTTTTAAAGAAAACATTCCAGATTATAGAAATACAAAAATTTTAGATATAATTAGAGAATTAAAAAAGAAAAACGTAAAAACTTTCATATTTGACTCAATAGTAAATAAAAAAGAAATAAAAAAAAAATATAATTTAGATATATCTGATTTCAGTAAAATTAATAAAAATTCATTTGATGTTATTATGTTGGCAGTTTCACATAAAATATTTAAAAAAAGTCTAGGCTTTTATGATAAATTATATAGAGACCAAGATAAAAAAATTTTTATTGATTTAAAAAATAATTATTCACAAAAAAAATTTATAAATAAGAATTACCAATATTTTCAATTATGAGTAAATTAATTAAAATTAAATATTCAAAAAAAGTTATGATAAAATCAAAAATAAACAAAGTAGTGATTTTAGCAGGAGGATATGGAACAAGAATTTCAGAGGAGACTATTAGTAAACCAAAACCCATGGTAGAAATTGGAGGAAAACCAATACTTTGGCATATTATGAAAATATATTCACATTATGGAATTAATGACTTCATAATATGTTGTGGATACAAAGGAGATCAAATCAAAAAATATTTTAAAAAAAATTCTTCAAAAACAAAAAATATGAAAAATAAAATCCCAGAAAATTGGAAGATCACATTTGTTGATACAGGATTGAATACTATGACAGGAGGTAGGTTAAAAAAGGTTTATAAATATCTAAAAAATGAAAAAGCCTTTTATTTTACTTATGGTGATGGTGTTTCAAATGTAAATATCTTTA
>Ga0181553_10002664_pt1 | contig 15596 bp, 14 predicted proteins | sample 011ome_17_FD_133753 | JGI IMG/M metagenome (GOLD analysis project Ga0181553, IMG submission 133753) | Coastal salt marsh microbial communities from the Groves Creek Marsh, Skidaway Island, Georgia - 011502XT metaG (megahit assembly) | ecosystem: Environmental > Aquatic > Marine > Intertidal...
GCAACAATGTCTGTTCTTGCTGCACCCGCCTATTTGCGTAAAGCAACAGCAGCTACTCCTATAAAAATTGGTATTCCAACAGTTATAACAGGTGGTTATGCTGTTCTTGGATCCCACGTGATGCGCACAGCAAAACTGGTCGAGAAAATGCGTAATGCATCTGGTGGAGTTTTGGGCCGGCCAATCGAATTTATTTATAAAGATACTAAGGGTGAACCTGCTGATTGTGTTCGGAAATGCCAAGAACTTGTTGAGCGAGACGATTGTCGGATTTTCACAGGCGTTGTTGTTTCGTCAGAAGCGCGGGCTATTATGCCAAAATTAGAAGAATGGGATGCCTTTTTCATATCTCATGGTAATGGCGATGGCCGGTTGACGGCTGAGTTTTATGTCGACAATTTTTTCCGGGCTAATACTTCTGCTCCAATGGGAGCGCGCGCTTTGGCCTTATATTTGAAAGATGCTGAGCAGAAAAACTTCTATGCGATTGGCTCAGATTATGCTTGGGGTCATTCGAGTGTAGAATCATTTGAGGCTCAGATCACCAAAGTTGGAAAAAATATGTCAGGCACAGTTTTTGCGCCAGTCGGAAATAAGGATTATTCGACCTACATTACCAAAATCCTTCAGTCTGGAGCAGAGGGCTGCTATGTTGCTTTACAAGGTGATGAGGGTCGAGCCTTCTATTCTCAGGCACAACAATATGGTTTATCTGATCGAGTTCAAATGGTTACAGAAATTGTATCTCAGGCAAATATTCGTGCGCTTGGTAATGATTCTGTTGGGCTAGTTGGCGGGTCACGTTATCCGTTCACCTATGAGAATGAAGCTAATAAAAATTTCTTATCTGCATTTCAAGCTGAGTATGATGGTGAAATTCCGGATTGGACAGATGGTGAAATGTATCAGGCGCTAGACATTCTCTTTAAAGCTATGGAGAATGCAGATTCTGATGAAACAAAGAAAATTGTAGCTGCTATGGAAGGTCTTGAAGTCGATAGTGTAAAGGGCAAAACCTTGATGCGAGAATGTGATCACCAGGGAGAAAATCAAGGCTTTGTGGTAAGAGTTTCAGACATGGGTGGTAGTGAGCCAGTTCCAGAGATTCTAAAAATCTATCCAAGAGAAATGATCACTCCTGATTGTCGTTCGACATCATACAGCAGTTAAAGCTTACTCATGAGAGAGGCATCATTCACGCCTCTCTCATGTTTAACCCAAGGTTTTGCTGGAAAGTTTAAATGGATTTCTTCTCTTTTTTAGTTATTCAATCGCTAAATGCTCTGTCCCAAGCATCTATTCTATTTTTCATAGCCAGCGGCTTAACGCTTATATTTGGCATAATGAGAATTGTAAATTTTGCTCATGGAGCACTTTATATGCTTGGTGCATATATTGGATATACTGTCGCTATTTATACCGGGTCATTTTTTCTAGCGTTAATTATTGCTCCGATTTTAGTGGCTTGCTTTGGGATTGTTTTTGAAAAACTTTTGCTAAGTCCGCTCTATAAAAGACAAGATGGCGGTGCATATTTGATGGTTACGTTTGGTCTAGCAGTAATCCTAGCAGAGGCAATTAAGCTTACTTGGGGCGCTGATCCAAAGGGAGTGCAAATTCCTGAAATGCTGCGTGGAATTGTGATTGTTTTTGATTTTCCTTTTCCTAAATACCGGGTCTTTCTAATCATCATTGGAGTGCTCATGGCATTGTCGGCATGGCTTTTTCTAGAAAAAACAAGAATTGGACTTTTGGTAAGAGCGGTCTCACAAAATCCGCAAATGGTTAATGCTTTAGGAACAAATGTTGTTTTTATTCGGAATCTTGTATTTGCCATTGGTTGTGGTCTTGCTGGCATGGGTGGGGTATTGGCAGCACCTATGGTTACGGCATTTCTTGGCATGGGAAGCAGTGTGATTATTGATGCATTCGTTATTGTTATCATTGGTGGAATGGGTAGTTTTCTAGGCTCAATTATTGGCAGTCTTCTTGTAGCTTTTGTGCTAGTTTTTGGTGCCTATTATGTTCCCGATCTAGCATTGGCTATTATTTATTTACTTATGTTAATTATTTTGATTGTGCGCCCCGGCGGTTTGTTGGGAAAGGAAGAATAACATGCGGTTTTGGTTGTTACTTGGAACAGCAATTCTCTTTTCAATATGTATTCCATTTATGGTTCCATATTATGCGATGACGATTGTTATTGCCGCGTTAATTTGGGGGCTCTTTGCAATGAGTCTTGATTTGCTAGTAGGATATACTCGACTATATTCTTTTGGGCATGTAGCTTCATATGGACTAGGAGCATATTCAAGCGCATTACTAATATTACATTTCGATATTCCTGTACCTATAACTATTTTTCTGGCAACTGGTATTGCAACATTGATAGCGGTGCCAATAACTTGGATATGTACTAGGACCCATGGGGTATCTTTTGCCATGCTAACCCTAGCATTTGCACAGCTTGGTTATGCAATGCTATTTCGCTTTAAAGAATTTACTGGTGGGTCAAACGGGCTACCAGGAATAACTCGTCCAGCAGGGCCTTTTGGGCTGGATTTTTTTCAAAGTAAGATAGGCTATTACTATATGGTACTAGCTTTTCTCATTGCTTCTTTTTTAATATGCAGAAATATTGTTAACTCACCATTTGGAAAAGTGTTGTCAGGTATTCGTGAAAACGAAATGAAAACTCAGGCACTTGGTTATAATGTCAGAAATTATAAATGGTTTGTGGCCATTATGTCATATATGTTTGGTTCCTTATCAGGGGCGTTGTTCACCCCATATGCAGGCTTTGCATCACCTGAACTATTCTTCTGGCTTATTTCGGGCACTGTTTTAATCATGGTTATTGTTGGTGGTTCAGGAACATTGATTGGCCCAATCATTGGAGGAATATTTTTTATTTTACTTGAGCATGAGCTATCAGAAATCACCCAATTATGGCCATTAGCTTTTGGTTCTGTCTTTATCATGTTTGTTCTTTTTTTCCCGCAGGGGATTTGGGGCATCTTCACCACAATAAGCAAAAAGAGCAAATCTAATCCTTCGGAGTCTGGGCATGCACATTCTTGAATGCCAAAAATTGACCAAACATTTTGGTGCTCTTGAAGCATTAAGTGATGTCGATATGAAAGTTCGGAAGGGCGAGGTTCGCGCTGTAATCGGACCTAATGGAGCGGGTAAATCAACATTGTTTAACGCAATAAATGGAGTTTTTCCTGCCACTAGAGGTAAATGCTTTTTTAATGGCAAAGATATTACCGGAATGATGATGCAAGATATTGTAAAATTTGGAATATCAAGAACCTTTCAGTTGACGAATCTTTTTCCTGAATTGTCTGTAATAGAAAATATTTCTATTGCAAGTCAAGCAAAGTTAAAAGGCGCATGGTTGCCTCTTGGAGGTTCATCTGTGCTTGCAGAAGCAAAGCACAAAGCTGAACTGGCCCTTGAAAAGTTAAAATTAACAGATCTTGCTTATCTACCTTCTAACACTTTGTCACATGGTGATCAGAGGCTTCTTGAGATCGCTATGGCAATTTCTCAAGATCCCCTTTTGCTTATGCTTGATGAGCCAACTCAAGGTTTATCTGTGGAGGAAACCCAAAGTACTGTAGATATTTTGAAAGATCTTTTAAGTAGTGGTGACCTGACTGTCATTCTTGTTGAGCATGATATGGAAGTGGTTTTTAATCTGGCTGAGAGGATATCTGTTTTGCATCAAGGGCGGATAATTGCCGACGGTGATCCCGAAGAAGTTAAAGCTAGTAAAGTTGTACAAGATGCTTATTTGGGAGGTTTTGAGGATGCTTAAAATAAATAATCTTCATACCTATTATGGGCTTGGACATATTCTCCAAGGTGTAGATATGAAAATTGATACGGGGTCAATTGGCGTTCTAATTGGTAGAAATGGAGTTGGTAAATCAACAACTATAAAATCTGTTATTGGTCTGGCTGAACCTGCTCAAGGCAATATTACTCTATTTGATAATGAACTTGTTGGAAAGAAACCTCATAATATTGCAAAAGCTGGAGTCGCATATGTTCCTGAAGGTAGGTTAATTTTTCCTGATTTAACGGTTATTGAAAATATTAAAGTTGCCAATCATAAACCTGATTCTTCATGGTCTATTTCAAGGCTTTTAAAATTGTTTCCTTCACTTAAAGCTAGAGAAACTAATAAAGGATCTCAACTATCTGGTGGAGAACAGCAAATGCTAGCTATAGCCCGAGCACTTATAATGGATCCAAAATTGATACTTCTTGATGAACCATCACAAGGTTTAGCGCCACTGGTTGTTAAAGAGTTGGCCAAGGTTATAAAAATGCTTAAAGAAACGGGTGTAACTATTTTTCTTGTTGAACAGAATCTAAAACTGGCTACCGCTGTTGCTGATCATGTTTTTGTTATGGTTAAGGGCAAGATTGTTTATCATAACCCTGTTAATGATTTCCTTAAAGAGGAAGACAAAATTAAGAAAAAGTATCTCACTCTTTAACTTATAAGCCCTAATTTTTCGCTCATTTGCTTTGCCAAGACAAATCGTTGCAACTTGCCAGTAGGGGTGAAAGGTAAGTTTTCTACAATCTCAAAAAATTCTGGTAATTTATATGTAGCCACTTCCCCTTTGAGGAAATCAATACAATCATCAAGGGTTAATGACTTTCCTGGTTTAAGTATAACACATAGGCAATTTCGTTCACCTAATCTTGCATCAGGAATACCAACAATGGCAGCATGGATGATGCTTGGGTGTGTATATAGAATTTCTTCCACCTCTCGTGGATAGAATTTTTTTCCTCCGCGATTGATGATCTCTTTTGATCTGCCTGATATACGAACATTTTTATCATTATCTGCAAATACTCCTAAATCACCCGTGCGGAACCACCCATCTTTAGTGAAGCTCTCAGCATTGGCTTCAGGGTTTTTATTGTAGCCTAAATGAACAGATGGTCCGTATGCTGCGATCTCACCTTCTTCTCCAAACGCAACCTCTTCATTAGATTCATTTAGTAATTTAAGCCCCATTCCTTTAACGCATTTACCGATAGTACCATTAACTTTTTCAGGGTCATCATCAAAGCTTGTATATGTATGGTAGCCATCTTCAAGCATTCCATATAACTCGATAAGCTTGCCAGACATCTCTTTTTGGAATGAACGGAGGGTTTCAACAGGACAAGATGCTCCACCAGTAATCACGACACGCAATGACGATACGTCAAATTCATTTAGTTCAGGAACATTTAGCATTGCAATGATGGATGCAGGAGCAGTTGGGATAAAGGTGACTTTTTCACGATCAATCCATTCTAATGCTGTCTTACCAGAAAATCGATCAAGTAAAGCAACCTTAGCACCACTAATAAGAGCCTGAACTAACACTAGATAGCCCCAGTTGAGGCCAATAGGTAGATAAATTAGATAGACATCGTTCTTTGTGCATTGCATATCGCGCGCTAAAAAATGGCATGCAGATAAGGTTGTGTTAGCCGAATGCAGAACATTCTTCGGGTTGCCAGTGGTTCCTGAAGTAAAAGCCATACGATAGATGCTATTCGCATCTATGCGTTGCATTTCATTTTCAGATATAGCTGTAGTGAGTTGCAATTCAGCATTGAAATCAACAAAGTTTTTTTGAACAGGACTATCAATTACAAATACATTTTTGATTTGTGGGATATCATTTTGCAAATCATCAGCCATTTTTTCATAATTAAAATCTTTAAAAATAGCAGGACAGACAAAAGCCCTGCTTTCAGAAAACTTAAGAATAAATTCAATTTCCTTGAAGCGAAAATCAGGGCTAATTTTATTTGCAATGGCACCAATGAGTTCAAGAGAAAAAAAGATATATACGAACTCAATCCAGTTAGGTAATTGAATAGTTATAACATCACCCTTTTCAATGCCATGCTTTTTAAAAAGTGCAGCTGATCGCAATATATTTTCATATAATTCGCTATAAGTTACATGCCTCCTTGAGTCGACAATAGCTATCTTATCCGGATTTTTCTTTGCCTGTTCTTTAAGTAAATCAAATATGGTTTTTTTGCCCCAATAACCTTGCATAGTATAGAGGTCAACCATTTCTTTAGTGAGTCGATTTTCAAGATTTTTTGGTAAAGTATTTTCCATTATTTTGCCCCATTGATTAGTTTTTTTGCTCTTATGACCTGCCACCACTGATATCCAATAATGTATTAACACAATATGATGCTGCATCGGACATAAGCCAAATCACTCCCTCGGCTATATCCTCTGGTGTTCCTGCTCGTCCAATTGGTATTTTATTGCTAACTTCATTTGGTCGATTTCTATTTCCTCCAAGAGCATGAATATCTGTATCAATCAGCCCGGGACGAACCGCATTTACTCTAATACCCTCATTAACAACTTCTAATGAAAGACCGTGAGTAAATGCATCTATAGCACCCTTTGATGCAGCATAGGATACAAACTCACCGGGTGCGCCAATGCGCGAATGTACCGATGACATATTTACAATCGATCCGCCATACCCCCCATTCTTGGTTGACATCCGTTTAATTGCTTCTCTGGCACAGAGAAATTGGCTAGTCACATTCACACGCCATAAATATTCTAATTGTTTTGCGGTAATATTCTCAACTCGTTCAGTTTGTAAAATTACGCCAGCATTATTAAAGAGCCCATCAAGTCGTCCAAATTGCTGATCGATTTTCTCAAACAATATCTTTACACCGGCCTCGGTCGACACATCAGCTTTAATGCTAATTGCATCACCACCTTCTGCTCTAATCTGATCCACCGCATTGATTGCAGCCTCTTTACTAGAATTATAATTGACACAGACACGATAACCTGCTCTTGCCCCAAGAATTGCTGTTGCCCTACCTATACCTTTGCTAGCTCCAGTGACCAATAAAACTTTCATATTTTTCCTACCTCTATTTATGAATTTATTTTTTGCAAATCATTACAAGATGGGAAATGCCTGACATCTGTCCATCCACCATCTACATTTATAACCTGTCCAGTGATAAATGATGCCTCATCGGAGCAAAGAAATCGAGCAGTGTTGGCCACATCTTCTGGTTGGCCAACACGTCCCATTGCTGTACAACCAATCATAGAGGCATAAAAGCGTGGATTATTTTCGATATATGTGCGTGTAAGGGGAGTGTTGATTAATCCAGGTGCAATAGCATTTATGCGCACACCTTTAGGGCTGTAGTCAGCTGCCAATTGTCTTGTCATAGCAGATAATCCCCCTTTGCTTACTGAGTATCCTGGGGTGCCTCGAAAACCAGCTACAGCAAAAACCGAGCTAATATTTACAATGTTTCCTTGTGAAACAATTAAATCCTCCATAGCCAAATCAGATAATTGATATGCAGATCTAAGATTCGTAGCTATGATTTGATCAAATTTTTCCAAGTTATTTTTTTTATTTGTGTTTCCATCTCCAATTCCTGCATTATTGATCAGGATATTAATACGCCCAAAGCGTCTTTTTGTTGATAAAATAATATTTTCAATTGCTTGAGGTTGAGTGATGTCAAGAGTCAATGGATATATACTATCGATATTTTCTGTTATTGGTGACTGGTCAACAGCAACAACAAAGCTACCTTCCATTTGAAATGTTTTAACAATTGCTGCACCTATTCCAGAAGCAGCACCAGTAACAATGACAACTTTTTCTGCCAAGCTAGTTCTGTTGGACAATATCATCTAATTTTTCATCATTTCTTTGGCTATAATGAGCTGTTGAATTTGGGTTGTTCCTTCGTAAAGTCTAAATAGTCGTACATCTCTGAAAAACCGCTCGACTCCATATTCCGCCATATAGCCAGCACCACCAAAAATCTGGACAGTACGATCTGCAACTCGGCCAACCATTTCTGCCGCGAACATTTTTACACATGAGGCTTGCATCGTTATTTTCTCCCCTTGGTCAAAGCGTCTGGCTGCATCGAATACCATTGTTTCAGCAGCGTAACATTCAGCCTGACTATCGGCCAACATTGCCTGTATTAGCTGAAATTCAGCAATTGGTTTGCCAAATTGCTCACGCTCTTTGGCATAACTTAAAGCTTCATGAATTAATCGTTTTGCTGTACCAACACATAAAGCGCCAATATGGATACGTCCACGGTCAAGTACTTTCATAGCCGTAATAAAACCACGTCCAGCAACACCCCCTATAATTCTATCCGCTGGTACTTTTACTCTATCAAAATACAGGTCAGACGTTACTGTTCCACGCTGGCCCATCTTTTCATCTTTTTTTCCAAAACTTATACCATCGCTATTTGTGTCGACAATAAATGCAGAAATACCTTTGGCCCCATGCTCATCAGGATTTGATCGTGCCATCACAGTTAGAATGCCGGAATGAATAGCGTTGGTGATATAACGCTTACTTCCAGAAATGTAATAATAGTTACCTTCTTTTATCGCTTTTGTTTTTAAGGATGCGGCATCTGATCCTGCGTTAGGTTCAGTAAGACAAAATGATGCCGTTACATCACCTCTTGCCATAAGGGGAAGAAATGTTTTTTTCTGATCCTCGGTCCCATCCATTACTATCCCTTGAGAGCCAATACCAATGGTTGTGCCAACAACTGAACGAAAAGCAGGAGATGTCCAGCCAAGTTCCATTATTACTCTAGCTTCATCAGAAGAATTAAGCCCAAGGCCATCATATTCAGTAGGGATAGTAAGTCCAAACAAACCAAGCTGCTTCATATCATTAATAATATTGGCTGGCACTCTATCATTCTCTGCCACATCAAATTCTAAAGGAACAAGTTTTTCACGTACAAATTTCCTGATAGTTTCAATCATTATATTATTTGCACTTTGTTCAATATCTCTCATTTGGTAATAATTTTCCTATACTAAGTTGACTTTCAATTTCTCGTTTAGCGGTGATAAGCCGAGGACCTATGTCTCGCATTAATCTATCTTCAGAAAGAGATATTGCAGGACCAGCACAATTAATCGCATAATAATAGCGCATTTCTTTTATATATAGTGGAACAGCGACAGCAGAAATATGATTTCGCCAGTCGCCATCAACTATACAAAATCCTTTTTTCAGGTATTGTTCTTTAGAACGTTGCTGTAAATCATAAATAGCTGACCACTTGTTAGCGGGTGTTTCAGCCTTTACCTGATTAAGTATCAATTCTCTTTCATCATCAGGTAAACAGGCCAGCAATGCACAGCCTAATGAAGTTCTAGCAATAGATACAGATGTACCAACATTAATGCTCAACGCATGAGAAGTTTTTCCAATACAATTATTAATATAAATCATTTGGTTAGCATATTTTTCAGCTAGACCTATTGAAGCATCTGCATAATTGGCCAAATCTTGCATAATTTGATGGGATACTTTTCGTATCTGCATATTACTTATCATAGTATTACTAATATTTAAGATAGGCAGCCCAAGTTCATACTTGCCAATATTAGATAAAAAAGTAAGAAATCCTAATCTAGTTAGAGTATATGTGATCCTTGAAATAGTTGGTTTTGGAAGTCCAGTTAATTTTGATAGATCCTGATTTCCAAGCGGACCACAATTTGGATAAAATGCCTGAAGAACATTTAGTCCACGTGATAATGAATTAACAAATTGTCGATCATCAATTTTACTGTTTGATAATATGGTTTCTAATTCACGACGCATAAATAAGCTCATTTATCTTAATTGTTCTTTATATTTTATGGCATAGCAATAAATATTGCAAAACCCATTTTTGCGGTGCAGAATAAAACTATGCTTTTGCTATAAATTTTTTATGGAATTTTTGTTAATTTTATATTGTAGAGCAAGTTTATATGTTTAAAAATCGACCCTTGCCCATTCCTACACCAGAGACTAAATCCTTTTGGTCCGCTGCAGCTGAAAAACGTCTGCAACTTCAGCAATGCAAAAGTTGTGAGCATATATATTTTCCTCCCAGACCATTTTGTCCAAATTGTGCATCCCGTAGAGTTTTCGTTTTTGACGCAAGTGGCAAAGCAACATTATATAGCTATATTATCAATCATCTTCCAGCTCCAGGTTATGATTCACCATTTGTTATTGCTGTAGTGCAATTAAAGGAAGGACCAAGAATGATGTGTAATATAATTGATTGTCAGCCTAATCCTGAATTGCTTCAACTTGACATGGAACTAGAAGTAGCGTTTGAACAAAGAGAAAACGAAATTTCAATACCACAATTTAGACCTGCAACTGGACAAAAACATGGTTAAAGAACGAATTGCCATTGTTGGTGCTGCTGAATCTACTGAACTAGGTAAGTTGCCAAATATTAGTCAGGTTCAGTTACATGCTGATGCTGCTCTTAACGCACTAAATGATTGTGGTCTTAGTTTAAAAGACATAGATGGCATTGCTACAGCTGGTCATGATCCAACTGAAATTGCTCAATACTTAAATATTATACCCACTTGGGTAGATGGAACAGCCGTAGGTGGTTGCTCTTTCATTATTCATGTTCGGCACGCTGTGGCAGCATTAATGGCAGGTTATTGTAATAATGTTCTAATTACTCATGGTGAAAGTGGACGCCATCGTATTGGTGCAACAAATCCTATTCAACCATCTCAAGCCTTGATGCAATTTGAGATACCATATGGAGTCACTTCTGCGGCTACTAAATTCACTCTGCCAATTTTGCGCTATATGAAAGATTTTTCTCTTTCAATTGAAAAACTAGCAATGGTACCTGTTGTTCAAAGGCAATGGGCATCTTATCATCCTCGTGCTACGTTTCGTGACTTGATTAGTGTGGATGATGTTCTTTCATCTCGGATGATAGCCTACCCATTTACTTTATTAATGTGCTGTTTGAGAACAGACGGTGGTGGTGCACTTATTTTAAGTAAATCAAATCAATCAAAAGACCTTAAGCAAAGACCAGTTTATATTATGGGAAGTGGTGAGGCTGTTGAAAGTCCAACAATTAGCCAGATGAGGGATTTTACAACATCAGAGGCATTTCGGGTCTCTAGTAAAAACGCTTTTGTTTCGGCAGGTATAAATCATAATGATGTTGATCATCTTATGATTTATGATGCATTTGCACATTTACCTATTTATGGTCTCGAAGATATGGGTTTTGTTGGTCGAGGTGAAGCAGCTGATTTTATTGCAGACGGCCACACCTCAGTTGGGGGTAGCCTTCCAGTTAATACAAATGGTGGAGGCTTATCCTATATGCATTCTGGAATGTATAGTATGTATGCATTGCAGGAATCCATTCGGCAGCTTCGTGGCACCTCTCCAGCACAAGTTGATAAAGTTGATATTTCTGTTGTTCATGGTGTAGGTGGTAGTTTTTCATCTGCAGCAACTATTGTTCTGTCTCACATTTGATTTGTATATAATAAATTATGACTAAAAGAGATGTAAAAAATATTGGTGTAATTGGCTGTGGAGTTATGGGCCAAGGAATCATTCAGACACTGGTCACAACAGAACATTCAGTTTTTATTTATGATGTTTCACCAGAAATGGTAACAAAATCAATTAGTCAAATTACTAACCGTATCAATAGGCTTGTTGAAAAGGAAACGATCTCAAGACAGGCTGCCGATAAAGCAATTAAGTCTATTAATATTGCTGAAACCTTAGGTGACCTTAGTAAATGTTCAGTCATTATAGAAGCAGTTTATGAAAATCTTGATTTAAAAATTAATATCATCAATCAGCTGGAAGAATTTATTTCTGATGATGTCATCATTGCAAGCAATACGTCGTCACTTCTAATAGCATCTATAGCCAGCCAGTGTCGATTGCCTAATCGGGTTGCTGGATTACATTTCTTTAATCCTGTACCATTGATGAAACTAGTTGAAGTAGTTGCTGGCCCCGCAACCTCAAATAAGACAGTGGAGGTGTTAAAATCTCTGTCATCTGGAATGGGTAAATTGCCTGTTCAAGTGAAGGATGCGCCTGGCTTTCTTGTTAATTTTGGTGGCCGTGCATACACAACTGAAGCCATGCGGTTATTACATGAACGCATTGCAACACCCAGTCAGATTGATTACATCATGCGCCTTCATGCTGGCTTTATGATGGGACCTTTGGAGTTAGCTGATCTTACGGGAATAGATGTTAATTATCCTGTAACCCAATTGATTTATAATGGTTACAATCAAGATCCTAGAATTAAAACTTCATTTCCACATATGCAATTATTTGAGGCCGCAAGATTTGGCCGTAAAACAAATCATGGTAGTTATATCTACGATAAGAATGGGCTTAAAAAGGATATTAATCCAATCTATGTTCCAGCAACAGAGACGATACCGCTTACAACGGTAATAACAGACAAAACTTTTCAGAGCCTTTCTAAATATCTGCTAAATAAGGGGTTTAGTGTTTTGGAACATGATGATGGGCAATCCCCAATTATTGCTGAACTCTATGGTGAAGATTGCTCAGCGTATATTGAAAGAACAAGATGTGATTATAAGCGCCTAATTGCTGTAGACATGCTTTTTAAAGATGAAGAATCTATCACTTTGATGACCCCTCCAGGAAGAAGTCAAACACATCTTGATGGTTTTGTACGTGCCTTAATGCAACAAGATATTAAAGCAATTTTGATAAAGGACTCACCAGGGTTTATTGCTCAACGCATCACTGCAATGATTGCTAACTTAGGATGTGAAATGGCACAAATTGGAATTGCAAAGCCAACTGATATCGATCAAGCTATGCGCGTAGGTTTGAATTATCCTCATGGTCCAATAGAATGGGCAGATAAAATTGGTGTTAAACGCTGTTATAATATTATGAGTAGCTTACAATTTATTACAGGCGATGATCGATATCGTCCTAGCCAATGGCTAAGGCAAAGAGCATTATTAGATTTACCCATACATACTTGTGATGAGTAGATAGGTCTACATACCAGCATTAATAAATAGTCATTTTATACATCAAAAACTGTCGTCCCAGTGGTTTTTCTACTTAGTAAAGCTTGATGGGCTTTGGTTGCATCTTGTAAATTAAAACGTTGGTTTATGCTAATTTTTACATGGCCATTTTTAATCATATTAAAAAGATTACCTGATACTTCATCTAGACTTTTTGGTGTATCGATAAAATTAAATAATGTAGGCCGTTGGGCATAAAGAGACCCATTTTGTGCTAGGTCAGACATCATAAAATTGTTGATAGCGCCACTTGACTGCCCAAATGATATAAAATAACCAAATTTGCGAAGGCAGGTTAATGTCTTTGGATATGTCGCCTGTCCGATGCTGTCATATGCAACATCTACACCCTTTCCGCCGGTTATATCTTTAACGGCTTCAGCAAAATCACTCTTATTATAATTAATAACGTGGGTAAACCCTGCTTCTTTAGCCAGGGGGATCTTCTCATCACTACCAACCGTTCCTATGCTTGTTGCTCCAATTTTTTTTAACCACTGTCCGGCAATTAATCCAACCCCACCTGCCGCTGCATGAAAAAGAACAGAACTATCTGAGTTTACAGGATAACATCTGTTAAGCAGATATTCTGTTGTCATGCCTTTAAGCATTGCTGCTGCTGCTATATCATCAGATATATAGTTGGGTAGTTTAACAAGTCGATCAGCGGGCATTAGACGTTCTTGACGGTAAGCACCGTTTGGAGTTGTATAAGCAACGCGATCGCCTATAGAAAAGCGAGTAACACCCTCTCCTATATCAACTATAATGCCAGCAGCTTCCCCACCAGGTATTTGAATTCCATTTTTGGGGAAGGGATATAATCCGCTAGTCATATAAATATCAATGAAATTTAAACCAACCTTAGTTTGCTTTATAATTACTTCATTTGGGCCAACCTTGCCAGTTTCCAAAGCCTGCCATTTCAGAACCTCTGGGCCACCAGGAGTTTTTGCACCAATCACATATTTTGTCATTTTCTCTCCATACAAGGAACTTAAATTAATTTAAATAATTACTCATTACTATATACAATTAACTATCTAAGATCACCTAAATCAAATTTATTAAACATTAAAAAAGGTATATGAAAACCATGTCTTTAATTGAGGACTTAGCTAAGCAATCTGCACTTGATATTGCAAATGCTCTAAGACGCCGACATATTCGTTCTACTGATTTAGTTAAATGGCTCCTCACAAAAGCTAAAGAACAAATTACCCCGGTATTTCTCACAATTACTGCTGAAAGGGCTCTTCGTGAAGCAGAATTAGCAGATAAGCGACTTGATGAAGGCAATGGACTATCTCAATTTGATGGGATGCCCGTAGGATGGAAGGATCTTTTTGATATGCAGGGTGAAATTACCACTGCAGGCTCAATTCTTTATCTTAACCGACCAAAAGCAACAAAAGATGCCGACATAGTATCGATCGCAAATAAAGCAGGTATGATCAGTTTAGGTAAGCTTAATCTGACTGAGCTTGCCTTCACTGGAATTGGTGATAATCCTCACTTTGGAACTCCATTTTCATTACGAGGCCAGCAGTTATCTATGTCACCAGGGGGATCATCTTCTGGAAGCGCTGTGGCAGTTGCTGACCATTATCTACCAATTGCAATTGGGACTGATACTGGTGGCTCCGTTAGATTGCCAGCAGCATTTAATGGGGTTGTGGGTTTTAAAACATCAAAAAACAGATATCCTAGAAATGGAATGACTTATTTGTCTCGGTCTTTAGATACGATAGGATTGCTTACAAAAACGGTTGCTGATTGTATTTCTATTGACAATATTTTTTCAGGTCAGCTTTATGTTGATAATAACTTGATTGAATCTAAGCCATCTTTTTTTGTCCCCCAAAATTTTGTTTTAGACGATTTAGATAAGGAGGTAGAGTCTGATTTTTTTAAGGCAATTGAGATAATTAAAGGCAATGGATTTGAGATAAAGGAGATCGAAATACCGGCGTTTGAAACTGCTTTTAGAGTTATGAAGGAGTTTGGTTCAATAGTCTCATATGAAGCATGGAATGAGCATAAAGATCTAATGGTTGCTGATCACGCTAAAAAAATTCATCCTTATTCACTTCAACTAATTGAGAAAGGTCAAAGTATTACTCTTTCTGACTTAGAGCACATAACTAAAATGCAACATCAAGGTAAGAAACAAATTTCAGAAAAAGTAGGGGAAGGATTTATGCTCTATCCTACAACCCCAATTTTACCACCAGACATATCTAAGATTTTATGTGATCAAAAAAAATATCATAAAATTAATGTGAAAAGCTTGAGAAATACGACTTTGAGCAACCAATTTGATCTTCCTAGTCTTGCGTTGCCAATTAGTAATGATGAAGTCAAAAAGACAAGTCTTCAAATTTCAGCTTGTTCAGGAAGGGATAGTCAAGTCTTAAGTATAGCAAAAAAAATAGAGCACTTAATAAGTGCGCATTAGACTCTTGATTTTAAATAATAACAAAATCAAGGTGCAAGTAACGGCGGTTGCGTGCCCCCGCAACCAATAAGACCATGCTAGCACCGCTATCGGATGGGATGGCGGTTTTTTATTTTTACCACCCACTGGATTAGTATTTTAAAAATCCTCGGCTAGTCAGGAATTTTTTCATAA
>Ga0181553_10002667_pt1 | contig 15591 bp, 7 predicted proteins | sample 011ome_17_FD_133753 | JGI IMG/M metagenome (GOLD analysis project Ga0181553, IMG submission 133753) | Coastal salt marsh microbial communities from the Groves Creek Marsh, Skidaway Island, Georgia - 011502XT metaG (megahit assembly) | ecosystem: Environmental > Aquatic > Marine > Intertidal zone...
CACCGCTTTGATGCGTAACCCGCTCGAAGGGTGCGCTTCGATGAGCACTTCCGGGGAGATTTTCGCGCAACACCCGAGCGTTTTGAACAGATATTTCAAGGGAAGTGCCGCGAGAGAGGCGGAAAAGGCTACCGTTGAGCTCCCTCCGGTTGGTGGTCCTCCTCTCTCCATCTTTGTTTTGTTGTTGTGTTGTTGTTTTCTCTTTACGAGAGACAACTGTCGTTTTTTGTGCCAAGAGCAATTTTTTGAAAAAAAATGTTTTGGTTTGTTTTTTGAAATTTCCAACAACCATCCAAAAAAGAGGGGAATCAGAATAGAAAATTCAAAAAAGCACAAACAAACACCACTTTAAATTTACATGTACTCTCTGATTCTCTGCTTTTGATAACATATAACGAAGAAGAAGACAAAGAAGATAAAGAAGAAGATGGCGAAGATGAAAAGAAGAAGCGCATCATCATCGAGTAAGTTGTCCTCTTTTTTGACTAAAATGAAGAAAAAAGGAATAAAAACGAAGCGAATGAAAAAGCTCATTTTCTCTCGAGCGAAGAAGGCGACGGTATTTCTGAAATCGAATTTGAGAATGAATTATCTGAGAATGAAGAGAATGGGACGGAGAGTTTTAAGATCGAAACGCATTCGACGGTACGCGAAAGTGGTGAAGATCTACGCGTGCGAAAGTGGGAAGAAAACGATCCAAGTGGCGAAGGAGGCAAAGGAGAAAACAGTGAGTTTTGTGAGCAAAAAAACGAGCGAAATGTGGACGAGTTTAGATACAGAGTTTTTGTTCAGGTGCGCGACGACGATTTTGATTTGCTATTTGAGTTTGTACGCGATGAGTCACGCGAGAAGCCGAGAGGAAAAGAGTGGTTTGAAAGCACTCGTGGCGTTCGTTTTGGCCGCGTTTTTATCGGTGAAGTATGAAGTCGTTCCGGAGGAATATATCGACGGGGTCGCGAAGGCGTTGAAAAAAGTGCCGACGTACACGGCGTGGACGCGGAAATACGCGAGAAAGATGGCGAAAACGTACGTCGATCCGAAAATGCTAAAGAAAATCGATACGTTCGTCAAAATGTATTCGCTAGAGGTGAAAATTGGCTTGTGCGTGTTGTTTTTCGTCGGATGGTGGTTTTTGTCTGCGTTCGTCTTTGGAACCGCGAGGACGAATAAGAATAAACCGAATTCTCCCACAAACAACAACAACAACAAAAAGGAGAAGAAGAAACGCGCGAAAGGACCGATTGAAGTCAACGTGGCGTTAGTGACGGGTGCCTCCGGGAACGTCGGCTCGAAAATTCTCAGTCAAATGCGTAAGAAGTACCCGGACTATATCGTCTACGGTACGTCGCGATCCGGGTCGGTGGATTTCAAAGCCGGCAACGCGTTGCAATCAATGTTTGACATGATGTCACCAAACTCAAAAAACGTCGCATCGACGTCTTTAGTGAACGTACCTTTGTGTTGTTCGAATATCGACGAAGTCCCGCCGTTGTTGCGAATGGACGTGACCGATGACGATTCGGTGAACGCGGTTCGAGATGCCATCGTCGCCAGGCACGGGAAAGGAAGTTTGAGAATCTTGGTCAACAACGCGGGGATTAGCGCGGCATCGTTAGCGATGAATACTCCCGTCGATATGGCCAAGAAAGTTCTTGAAACGAACTACTTCGGCGTGCTGCGCGTCGTTGCCGCGTTTTACCCGGAAGCTATTCCGAAACACCAAAACGCAACCATCGTTAACGTCGGATCCATCGCGGGGAGAATCGGCATTCCGTACCAAAGCGCGTATTCGAGCTCAAAAGCCGCCGTAGAAGTGTACACGGACGCCTTGCGAATGGAATCCAAATGTGATGGCATTCGCGCGTGCTTAATTGAACCTGGGGACTTACAACCGGGCATGGAATGCGAACATGCGCCGGAAATTGAAACCGACGAAGTCGCGAAGAGAGCGGTGAACATCATGCGCTCGGACGAGAAGAACGGGTCAAATCCCATGAAAGTGGCCTACGCGGTGTGCAAAGCAGCCAGACCGTGGCGAACGCCGGGTGCGAGAATTTTGGTCGGTCCAGACGCGTGGTTAGTTCAGTTCTGCACGAGCTATTTGTGGAAGTCTGTGCAAGAGATGTTTTTAGCCGCGCATTATAGAATACCGCCGAGACACAATTCGTTGTGGAGATTTATCGTTTAGAGGAAGGAGGAGGAGGAGGAGGTAATCTATAGTATTCGTGTTTCGCCTCGCTCGCTCGCGCGCAATGTTGCGTTTAAATAAGAGTTGAGAGAGAGAAAGAGATGAGAAAAAGAAGAAGTCAATTGCTGTATATACTCCATGATTGTAGAGGCTTTAATTTATTTATTCACCATCATTCAAAACGTCTGCGAGCATTTTCTCTCTTTCCACGAGACTCTTTGGAACTTTCTTAGCTTTGTTCCTTCTCACGTGTCCGGGCTTGATGCGTTTTCTGACCTTCTCGCTCGCTAATTTCGTCATCTCGTCCGAACTCAATTGCGGTTGCAAACCCAACTTGGCGGCTTCTGAACCCATGGCCGCGGACATTTGCTGCATCTTCACTCGCATGCCGCCAAACATAACAATCAACTCGGCCAAATCTTCTTCCGTTTTTCCCGCCCCTTTCACGATTCTGTTTCTTCTACTTTCCGCCGTACTCGAGGCGACTAACATGTCCGGATACTTTCTCTCTTCCGGCGTCATGGACATGATCAACGATTTCGCGATTTTAAATGACTTCTCCGCCTCTTGCATGTCTTTATCCGATAACTTATTCGCGCCTGGAATCATCTTCATGAGTTGCGACATCGATCCCATGTCACCCATCATGTCCATGTTCTTCAAAAAGTCATCGAAATCAAACGTCGCTTTCATAATTTTCTCCTTCATTTGTTCCGCGTCCGCTTGTTTCACCGCTTCTTGCGCTTTTTCTACGAACGATACCACGTCGCCCATACCTAAGATTCTGCTCGTCATTCTTTCCGGGTAGAACGGGTCTAACGCGTCCATTTTCTCACCAACTCCGGTAAACTTAATAGGTTTCCCACTGACTTCTCTCACCGACAGCGCTGCGCCACCTCTGGTATCCCCGTCCAATTTGGTTAAAATCGCGCCGGTAATATCGATGGCATCCGCGAACGATTTCGTCAACGTCGCCGCTTCTTGACCAGTCATCGCGTCCACCACCAACAACGTCTCGTCCGCTTGCGTGCTCATTTTCGTCGCAATCAACTCGTTCATTAACGCCTCGTCGATGTTCAGTCTCCCCGCGGTATCGACGATGACCACGTCGATATCGCCTCTCTTTTTCGCCTCTGCTACACCGTTCGCGGCAATCGACGGCGGCGACGCGTTCGCGCCTTCGTCGTACACCGGCACGTTCAAATCGCTCCCTAACTTTTTCAGCTGGTCAATCGCCGCCGGCCTGTACACATCCGTCGCTACTAATAAACACGTCTTATTCTGTTTCTTCAAACTCAGCGCCAATTTCCCGCACGCCGTCGTCTTCCCGACGCCTTGTAAACCAGCCATTAAAATAACCGTCGGCCCGTTCCCTTCCTCGCGAAAGTTAATCCCATCCGCGCCGACGCCGCCCATCAAAGTGCACAACTCGTCCGCGACTAACTTTACCAACTCCTGGCTCGGTTCCACGCCTTTCGTAACTTTCACCCCCGGCGCTCTCTCCTCCACTTTTTTGATAAATCTCCTCACCACCGGTAAACTCACGTCCGCTTCTAACAAAGCTCTCCTCACGTCTTTCAAAGGCGCTTTGATATTTTCCGGCGACAAATCCGCCACCCCTTTCATTTTCGCCCACGCTTCGTCTAACGTCGCCGATAAGTTGTTAAACGCGTCCGCTCTGATGACGATCGAAGAAGCGCGGTCGTTTTTTTTCTTCTTAATGAATCCCAGCGCGCTCTTTCTTCTTCCTCTTTTTGTCATCGTCGTCGTTTCGCTTCTCCATCTTCTCCCGTCGTTGTTGTTAAAGCTCCTCGTCGTTGTCGTCGTCGTCGCCGTCGTCAAAGCACCACCAAAACTCGTCGTCGTCGTCATCGCGCTCTTCTTCTTCTTCTTCTTCTTCTTATTCTCTGTGTACTCTGTAGTGGTGTATTCTCTCAGCGTGTGATGCGTGAGAAAAGAGTGGATAAAATACACAGAAGAAACAAAAAGATGGAGCAAAAATGAGACAGACCCAGAGATTTTTTCCTTTTTTCTTCTTTTTTTTCCTTTGCAGCTGCTTTGGCTTGCTTGGTTTTTTTTCTGCTTTTTGAAATTTCGTTCGTCATTTTTTTCACGCGAGAAGATGGAAATCGAGGACGAGCACGAGCACTTAAAAGCGGTTCGACGGAACTGCGAGAAATTAGGACTGCTGGTGTCCTCTTCTTCTTCTTCCGACGAGAAGGAGGAGGAGGAGACGACGACGACGACGATTTCGAACTGTTTGAGAAGTTTGCGCGCTCTTTTCTCGAGGAAAAAAGAAGTCTCGCCGAAGGAGTGTTTACGAGTGCGTTCGTTTCTCTTTTAACGATGTGTTTGTGTCGTCCGTGGCGGCTTTGTTTTTCCTCTCTCTCTCTCTCTCTCCTTTCTTCTTTCTTTTGCTCACCGTACTCCTCCTCTCTGATGTTCGCGTTATCATCGCGTCGTCATCGTTATTACCGAAACAGGTGTATTTGCAACAAGCGCAAAGCTTCCAGTCTTTATTGGAAATATGGGACGCGCACCATTTGAACAACGCGCAGAAAGTGGGCGTACCGTTACTGCTGTTCATCGCGACGCTTTTGCGAGTGAAAGATGAAGAAGAAGAAGAAGAAGAAGAAGAAGATGATGATGATGAAGAAGAAAAGAACACCACCACTCGTGATGATGATGATGATGATGATAACGAGGAGAAGAAGAGAGAGAGAAGGCAAAGTGCGGCGGGAGCATCGACGGCGTCGACCAGCGTAAGTCGGTTGGCTTTGGACGGCTTGGCGAGAAATATCATCGCCAGACGGATGCGGCAGATGTATTCGCACATCGCGTCCGGGGTTCGGGTTCGGATTGTAGCCGCTTTTGACGTGTTCACCGCGATTGTCCAACGCGACGACGATGGAAGTTTAGCCGAGGAGACGTTTAGGCAGTTTGATTGGACGTTGCAGATTTTACAAAAAGTTGCGACGCCGAGAATCGATAATAATGGTAGCAGTAGGAAAAAGAAAAAGAAGAACAAGAATGAAGATTCCGACGACGAAGAGGATGCCGACGACGACATCAGCAACAACAACAACATCAAAGACAACACCAACGGGAACGCTAATGATAAAAGGAATGCGCACATTTCGTTGTTCCGGGAAGAGCGAGCGAAGATAAACCAAGCTGCGAAAGCGTCCAGGAAGAACATTGAAAAGGCGTCAAACAGATTCGCGTTTGCGCAGTTTTATCTCGCATTTTTAGAATCGAACTACGAAAGCGTCGTGCGCTCGGCGGCAACGAATCGTAACGTCATGTATTTGTTCGTAAGAAATGTGGCGAAAGACGACTCGGAGACGCAGTGTCGGTTTCTGTCTGTTCTTTCGCAGAGCGTATTGAATATAAACGTGAGCGCGATTCAGACGCCGTTGAAAATCAAGCTCGCGACGTTCACGGATGTGCTTTTGGAGCAGTTGGCGACGATGGCTGCTTTGAGCGATGGTGTCACAAATGCTGAAAAAGATGAAAACAAGAAAGTGTCGGTCTTCTTTCGGGACACTACCGTTGCGAAAATGGCTGTGGATCTTTTGAAAGAAGTCTGCGTGAATCCGCGACATGGCATTTGTCCATCTCAGGTCAACGCGGGAGATTTGATATCTCGCCTCTTGGTGAAATTGCGTCCAGCAGAGTGTGATGCGCACCTATCTGTTCTCTCAGACGCGTGTGTTGCGCACCCACGACTAGCTGCACGATATGTTGCTCAGTTCTCATCTGATTTGCAACCGAAAAATACAGAGAAGTGGTTGTCAACGATACGCATGTTGGGAGATTTGATTCAAACCTCCGCAGAATACGGCGAGACGACGATAGGAGATTTTAGTGGTGGTATCACGAACGAAAACAACAAGAATGATCGACACGACGGCGGCAACGATGACGAAGACGACGACGACGAAAAGATTGAGTTTAGTGCCAGGTGTTGGGCATCGAGTGCGTTACCTTCGTCGTTAACGAAATCTGTCTTTGTGAAATCGCTCGGTCATAAAAGCATAGTCGTGCGTCAGGCTTCTTTGCAATTTCTAGCGAAATGTTTGCGCGCGACGAGAAAGCGAATATATTTGGCGGAAAAGAGCGCGATTGCGAACCAGATCAAGCAACGTAAAAATATTAGTATTAGTAATAGTAATAGAAATAACGGCGCTCATCGTGGCCACGTGCTCGCGCGGAAGCGGGAGGTATTGCGTCGCGCCAGAGGCATAGCGTCGGCGGATGTTTTCCCGGATATCTCGGTGCTCATACAAATCGTTATGAAAGGAGGAGCGCACGCTCAATTGACTATCGAGAAGATGGATACCGATAAAAAAGGAGAAGTTGAATTCGACGACGGCGACGACGACGAAGGCAACGACGAGGAAGAAACCCAGGACGAAGTATCCGAGTTTAGTCGATTCTCCAAGCTTTTGGCCTTGGAAGCCTTGGCCGAGCGCATCGCACTCTCACCTTCAGATACCGTGAATTATGTTGATGTCGCGAAGATTCTTCCGAACACTCCCGACGAGCTATTTCAAAATACTCGCGAAAGTATCGCTGCCGTTTCTGTTGCAAGAAACGCCTGCACGGCGTCCTCGGCGGTGTCGAAAAACACTCTCGTTGCAGTGTTCAAATGTTACGCGTTTGCCGTGATGAAAGATGTTGCGGATGAAAGTAATGATATCCGTTTACTATCCGAAAATCTCAAGACACTCTTCAAGTTGAACATAATCGAGTCGAAGACGCTCGATGGAAGAGGTGGAAGCGACAGAAGTACGAAACGTTCGTTCGAACGGGAAGCAGAGACGTACGCGCGCAGCTTTGCAAAATGTTGCTGTAGCGCCTCGACTTCGCTCAACTTGACTTCAACACTCGCAGATTTCTTAGCAGACGCAATCGTCTCGGCGTCGAAACGAACAAGTCTCGACGCGTTCGTAGACGAAGAATTCGCGCGGCCGACTCGGTTTAATCAACCAGAGGAGCACGATGGTAACAACACTTCCGCGCTCTCGCCTCTGTCCGTGATTGTGTTTGAAAATGCCTTGAAAGTTTCAAAGAGTGTCAAAAAATCCAAAGAAGAGATTGACGTCGTTCGACAATTTGCAGCCTCGCTCGTTCTCGCGAGTTTGCTTCGCACGACGGATTTCTGGAAGCACGCAGTGGCGTTGAACAAAATAGGCGTTCATAGCTTAGCGGCATCAAATTGTGAAAAGAAAGTGATGAAGACGATAGACGATATTTTATGCGAAGAGCGGCAAATATTTCTGAGCAACCCGAAGAATACGAAGGTCTTTACGATCGAAAACGTCGAAATGGATGTAGTCGAGATCGCTGGCGTCTTAGATGCGCAATCTAAGGCAAAACTGTATTCGCTCTTGCTGCAAAATTACGTTCACGAGGCGGAAGATTTCACGAGACTTCTCCTAGAAGTGCTTCGAAAGATCAACGAGATGAGCCGATCCGGTCGCGCTTCTCTTTTAAGCGCGGTTTCATTCAGTGTTGCAAGAGAGCTGTCACGGACGGAACATGACTGCTTTGATATGGAAAGCCAATCGAAAATTGCAGTTGCGTTGGCGAGAGGCATTGAAGATACAGAGCAGAAATGTGGTGCGGTGCAGTCAACTCCTCGAAAACGTCTCGCGGATGCGTTTTTGACGCACTCCGAAAACGAGTCCTTGGTCATCTTTGCAAAGTTTGCTACGGAAGAGGCTCAACTCGACGTAATCGCAAAGAGTAGGCAAATGACAAACTTCGTTTTAATGGCTTCCGTGTCCGATGTGTCTTTGAGCTCGCAGAGCGTCTCTTTTGATGGAAAATCAAAGATTCTTGCGCATCTGCTCGAGGTGTTATTGGGAGAAGACGATGTTGAGAATACGGCCCCAATACTACGTGTTCTTGCGCGCATCTTTGAAAGAAACTCGTCGACGGGTCAAGATACTAATATCGCAGCTCCGTACTCTTCAATTACTCTTCGAGCTCTGGAGAAAATTTTGAAAAGGAAGAGACATAAGAAAAGTCAAGTTGTACTCGCGGAAGCTGAGTTTGTCTCGGCTCTCGTGAATTCAAACGCAGGAGAGATATGCGCGGCTACATTTTTACGGCATTGCAACTTTAAAGATGACGGTATCGTGTTTGAAAAGGCGGCCTCCGATGCCATGCGAAAATGCGCGGAGTGCGCAGCTATTCGAGCCATCGTAAATGAAAGTGATCGAACAGAGTTCTTGAGCGACATCGCATCGTTAGTTATGAAGCAAATGAATCCAACAACCCATGGAAATATGGTGTGCTCCGCTCGAGCTGTTCAAATTGAATTAAATGGTGACAACGAGAAACAGAAGAATATTTTTGAGAAGAAACTTTCAGATGCGTTGACGGATCAATATTTTAAAGAGACTTTCGAGAAAGAACGCGTGGAGAATATAATGAACGCTTTCAACGTATGCTTTGACGTGAACTGTCCTGGAGTGTATCGCGTAAGATGCGTTAGCTTTATTTTAAGAAAGTTAGTACTTCTGGATGAATTGAAGTCCGGTGCGGACTACCGCACGTTCAAGCAAGTTCTGGGGAATAGAATTAAAGAAGAACTCGAGTTGTGGGATAAACGTGCGAATGTGGATGATGCCGATGTTCTCAACTGTAACAACGCATTCACTTTTGCGGTGAACGAGAATTTTATGCTCAGCAACGAAGACGATGTTATCGAATTAGTCAACGCCGCGCGAATGTTTGTCTCCTCCTCGCTCAAGGCGAAAACGCTAAAAAACCATCGCAGAGTAGAAGCGATGGCTAAAATCGTTGCAGCCCTCACGCCAAATAATGCAAAGAAAATGAAGAAAAGGGATAAACTGCGTGAAGTATTTGAGGAGTTTGCAATGTCAAGCTTCGATTGCGTGTGCGAGAATGAAAAATTTGAGCACGCCCTTTTGTCGCGAAGAGAGTTGGAAGAATACGAAAATACGAATGAGTTTTTGGATTCCCTTCCGCAAAATCCGTCTTCGATGCACTTTGTTCGGGAACGCGTGGACGAGCTTTCGGAGAAAGTCTCTGCTTCTGTGTCGTCCTTCTCACCGCCGCAAAATCAAAAGCAATTTGCAGAATTGAAGCTGCGGTTTGCAAAAGTTCTGCACGCGTCTCTCGAACTAAAACATCGCCTACACAAGGATACGCAGCAATCGCAGCCAGATATATGGGCGACAGAGAAATCAGTTCATGTTTTACCTCTTTTGCTTAAAGGGTATAACGCGTCGTCATCTGCTTTCGATTCTTGCATCAAGCGAACTATGGTAACGCTCGATTCACTTTCTGGACAAGACGTTCTTAAAAAGTGCGGCTTTGTGTTTGGAAGCGCGGCTGAAAAGTTTTTCGAAGGCAGTACTTGGAGTAGGCTAGTATTTAACGATGATGATGATAACAACGACGACGTCAGCGATACAAAAGCGTCATTGAAAGAACGCGTCGGTAATGCAATCGGTACGTCGCTTTTGGATTGCAGACGAAGTGCGATGACGGCGACTGCTTTTCCTCAAAGACGAAAGCTTTTCTTCTGGGAAGATAGTGATACGGAAGATGTGCTGCTTACCAATGGGAACGAAATTATCAACCGATTGGCGTACGATCCGTCCTGGATACTTCCAATGACACTGCGAAACCTGGAAACAGAATCGCTTTCGCCGAGAGAGTGTGTGCGTTCGGGCATTCTCTCGGTTGCAATATCAGCACTTTCCTCCACCGATACTAATTTTCGTCGTCTCGCGAGAGCGATATTATCAATCATGGATGAAATTGTGACTCGTATAGTCACCGGGAAAACCGAAGACGGAGAAGATATCGATTTAACCGATGTGATGTTGGCGCGAGCGTCGTTTCGCGAACGAACGCAAGTCCTTTCCATTTTGCGATGGATTCGAAACTCAAACGATATGTGGAACAACGGCATCTTCACGCGAGATGATGAAGAAAAAATGATCATGCAAAGGAAGTGTCAACACGCAGAAGATGTCGTCTGGCCAACAACGGCGACGTCGTTCGCGGCCGAAGCCATGTGGCTCGCCTGTCGACCGGAATCTGAATTCTTCGTCGTCGCCAACAAGCAAGTCTTAAAACGCATGTCCATAGATCTCGATCGTTTGCCTATGTTTCTCCCGCTGGTAAACGCCGGAGATGCCGATGCGAAAACCAAGCGAACCTGGGCACTTCGTCAACTCAATTCTTCCTTCCACTCTTTGGGCGATAAAGAAAACTTATCCTCGCGGGTGTTTCGGAAACAGTTTGTGCTTGAAATTTTGAGCTCACAAACGTGCTCGCACGCGCTCGCGGACAGCAACGTGCGGTCAAGAACCATGCGATTGATCAAGAATGTGTGCGAAAATGTAAGCGATTCCTTCTCGCTCGAACTTGTCGAACATGTGAGCTTTGTTGCATTCTTGACGAGACGTATTGAAGAAAGCGTATACCCGCGAGCTTCGGTTTCCTCGGCGCAGGATGTATCCGTCGAGCATCGAAGTCATGTGGCCGTGCTCTCTGCAATGATTTTAAAAGGTTTAGCAGAAGCACCCGACGCGTTCGTGTTTGCTGGACGAGATTTCGTGGACGCAGTGCGACGCGTGAGAAGTGCAATTTTATCTCGATTGGAATCCAGCGACACGCGCGGCGAATCAAACTCGAGAGATGGCAGTTATTCCACATCGGATTATCTCGTCGCGAAGAAATGTTTCAAACCATATCTCGAACTCCACGCCACCGTCTCAAAGTGCTTGGAAAAACGGCCCAAGTTGAACAGCCAACTCGCCACGGTATCTGAGCTGTGCCGCCTGATCGTCGTCGCAGATAACAACAACGATGACGTCGAGGACTCTCCTTCGCTGGCCATCAAGACCGCGCTTGCAGAAATCCTCGAAATCTCGAGCTTTGATTTTTCTTGCTTACTGGTGGAAGAAGAAGACGAGACAAAAATGACGACGACGACTGCAGCGGTCGAACCCGCGGCGATATCGATTGCAGCTTCCATCTCTCACCTAACCGGGTGGTTAAACGAACACTTCTCTGCGAAGAACGAACCGAAAGTGGCCTCGCGGTTTCTATGCCGGACGCTGCTAAACGCTCCGGATGTTTTGCAAGACGCTCTCTTCACTTCATCGGACGTGCGAACGTTTGCGAAAACCATCGCAAGCGATTACGACCGCCGTAGAAGGAGAGAAGTAAATGCGGCTTTGGCGTTGCTCTTAGATTTCTTGCTGGATGAAAACGCTCCCGAAGCGAAGAATATTAAAAATACAATCGAAGATTTGATGCTTTCCAATACTCAAAACGAAGGTAACGAGGTTCTTATAGAGGCAAAGTTACGAGAAGTCTTCTTCTTTTCCTCCTCCCTCTCTTCTTCCGTCTTTGTAAAGAAGCGGGAGAAGATAGAGGCTGGGAAGGAGACGCCAACGCCGTCCGCGTCGACGCCGAAGCCAAAAACGAGAAAGAGGAAGCAAACGCCTGGAAGTGGGGCGAAAAACAGACGCGCTGAAAAACGCGCGGCGAAGAATAAGAATAGTGAATAGTAGTTTAATAAAGTTAGTTAAAATCACTCGTAAGGATTGATTGTCAAAACATTTTTATGTATCTATCTGCTAAAAATCAATGATGGTATCATAGTTATATTTATATAGTTGTTGTTGATGTTGTGGTGGTGATGGCGTTGTGGTAGTATGTATGATGCAAAGCGGCTTTTAATTTTTCGTTGTGTTGTCGTTGTTTTCCTCTCTCTCTCTCTAACTCTTTATACTTCGACAACCTTGGCGACAATTTGGTCCGCAATGGCTTGGCCTTGGGATTCAACTTGCGCCTTGGAGCTCTCTCTTTCCGCATCAATCGTACTCATCGCGTCCGCAATTTGACGGTCGACGTCAGCCTTCGCTCTCGCAGCTTCAGCGGCAATCTTCGCGTCCATCTCCGTCTTCAATGCGGCAACATCTCTACCGACTGCGGCTCTCGCATCGCCGATGATTTGGTCCTTCTCCGCAATCAATTTGTCAACCTCTTCGGTGTTACCGCCGACGGCGGCTAATTGGGATCGGATCAATTCATCTCTGTCGTCCAACGCTTTACCAACCGGGCCAAACATGGTCTTGTCCAAGATGAACATCAAAGTCAAAAACTCCGCCGCGATGATCGGCAAAGTCAAGTTGAAGTCAAACAATTTACCCGCTTCGGCGTGCGCCGGCATGGTCATGACCAAGTTGGTCAAGACAACCGGCGCGACAACCTTCGCGGATTCAAACTTTTGCTTGAGAGAAGCTTGCGCCTGTAATAGTAGTAGTAGTAATAATAATAATAAGTCTCCGGTCAGCGTTTGAAGTAAATAATAGTTAAAGGTTTGAGAGAGGAAAATAATCCTATCCTCTCCGCCCCTCCAAGAAAAGAGGAAAAAAAAACAAATTCTTCGTTCAAAGCACAGGGAGTCCGATCCGAGGGAGATTATTTTATGCGGGGTACGAGGGAAGCGATATCCACCACGCGAACGGGTCACGCGCATGCGACCACGCGAACGCGCGCATCCGTGCACATTCTCGCGCACGAATACTTCCTTCGCGCGAATCCAGATTCGTTTTGTCCAAGCGACGTAAACGACGACCGACAAAAGTCGCCGCCGATGATGAATGAAACACACGGCTCTGCATTTTATCTCTCCCCCTCTCCCACATCCCGGATGACACACACCCACAATAATCAATCAAAAATATAAAAAAGAACTACACGCGGAAATCTCTAACGTACCGGCGAGGCGACTCTCTTCGTTTGCGTTTTTCTGCTCACAGACGCGACGGAGACGCATCTGTTCGTGATTTGGGCGATCGCGGACATGTTTTATGTGTGTGGTGTAGATAAAAATGTGTTTGGGTGCGGAATATGACGCTTGTTGGTCGGATGTGTCGCGCTAAAAGTAATTCACAAGGCTTTCTCTCCTCCTCAAAAGAGGGTGAAAATCTCTCTTTAAAAAAGGTCGAAATCTCTCCCTCATCTGCTCAAAATCAGGGTTTAACCAAGTAAAAAAAATTAAAAGCAAAATTAAGAAAAATACACGAGAGACCCACACAAAAAAAGAACGAGAGGTTGATAGTATATTATATAAGAGTAAAAAAAGACTTCTCATCGAACACACACGTACATCGACGGAAAGACGACGACGAGGACGATGACAACAAGAACAAGAACAACAAGAACACCAACGATGAAGACGACGAAAAGGAGGAGAAGCCACCACCGCCCAAAGTTCTTTTTTTGCCTTCCCTTCGTTTTGTTTTTTTATTTTGCAAAAACGACGACAAAGACAACGAGGTTTTTCTTTGAAGTGGAAGGAAAAGAAGCGAAGAAGGTAAAGCCATCGGAGGAGGATTTCGGAGCGATTCTAATCAGCGAAATCATGTACAATCCGATCAAAACTAAGTCGTCGGAATCTTCTTCGCCAGAGGTGACGACGGATGATACCGAAAAAAAAGCCAGCGGCGAGTGGGTTGAGTTTCTGAATCCAAGCGGAACGGACGAGGTTGACGTGAGCGGGTGGTTCTTCTCGGACGAAAAGAATCTGGCGAAGTCCTCTATGTTCCAGTTTCCTTCGAACACGACGATAAAACCGAAAGAGAGAATCGTAGTTGCGAAGAATGTGACCAAGTTTGAAATCGCTTACGGCGAAAATGAAGGCGCGAGCAACGTCGTCAAAGACGCCGCGTTACCGTTCAGACTCAACAACAAAGGCGAAAAGTTACTCTTGTTGAACGCAAAAAAAGAGATAGTGCACGAAGTCGAATACAACGATAAAGCACCGTGGCCGATTGTATTTGCAGGATACTCCATCGAGTTGACATCGCAAAAGAGCGACGCGAACGACCCCTTCTCGTGGGTCTCTTCGTTGACGTTCGGAGGAACGCCCGGTCGCGAAAACTCCGTAGAGTTGGTCAACAAATTGGTAAACAATTGATCGATACTGATTTAACGTCGACGAGGTATAACATCAAATATATAAAATAAGCGGCTACATTGTTACTTGATAAACGCCCCGTCCGCGACGCCGTCTTGGCCAGTCACGAATCCGCTCGCGACGACCACATTCTTCCCTTGATACGTCGCCTTCCCTCCTTTAATCACGAGCGTTTGCTTCACTTGCTCCCATAACTTACTCTTGCACTCCTTCGGGTACGTTTCCGGCTTCTTATCCTCTTCGTTTTCAATGAACGCCTTCTCGCCAATCTTCGCTCCGTCTGGAACTTTAACCAACTTCACGTCCACGCTCTCGCCTTCGCCGCTCTCCGTCGCTAAAATCATCGCCTCGCTCGTCTCCCCGGCTAACTTGGCTACCTTCAAATTAATAATAGTCAGAACTAACTTCCCTTCCAAATCTTCTCTCTTCACGTATTTCCTCAATCCAGTCACGACTTGCTTCACGTCCTTCTCCTCGTCTTCGCCGATTAAGACTTTGCACAGATACAACTTCTCCGACCACGCGTCGTCCGCTTTCGCCTCTAACACTTTACCAACCGTCAAGTTCGCCTTCGCGAACGGGTCCGCTTCCTCTTGCGGCGGTTGAGACTGCTTCTTTACTTTTTCTTTCTTCTTCTTCGATTTTTGATCTCCCTCGTTGTTATTAGTATTCGAAGACGATGATGGTTGACTCGTGGACGCGCCTCCTTCGCCTCCTCCTTCTGAATTCTTCGGTTTAATCACCGGGTCGAGTAACTTCACGAGATACTCCGACGTCCTCTCGAACGCCTCCGGCATCGGGTTGTTCTCCTCGAACGGGAACGTTTGCAAATATCCAGTTTTCTCGTCGCGCATTTTGTACACGTGTTTGGGTGGGTTGTACGTTTCCAACGGCCACGGGTCTGAAAAAAAGATGATGACGACGATGAGAAGTAATACTTGTACGTCAGCAACGAATTACGCGGTTTGTTTGCATTCAATCGACACAAACTTAAAACCAAATCATCATCGCGCGCGCGAGAGAGATGTTTGAATCGCACGCGAAAAATGGAAACAACGAACCTTCGGGATCGATCTTCACGTGTCCAACGGGAAGCTCGATCGTGCTCATATCGTGCAAGCCTGAGACTCCTCCTTCTTTAGTATCTTCGTGTCCTGGTCGGATGCCTCCGCAGCACGCGTTGAGCATACTATTCTCGGTCCTGCGTCTGGTTGTTTGTTTGAGAGGAAAATGTCTTCTTCTTCTTCTTTTTGGGGTCTGTTGTTTTTAATTCTTTTCAAAAAACGCTCGCTCGTTATTAAAAAAAAAACGCTCGTTTATTTTCTTTTTATTAAATTATTATAATAATAATGTCTGCCTCTGCGCATGATCAACGAAAGACCTCGAAGGAGGATTTGAAGACGACGAAGACGAAGCCAAACTC
>Ga0181553_10002670_pt1 | contig 15567 bp, 10 predicted proteins | sample 011ome_17_FD_133753 | JGI IMG/M metagenome (GOLD analysis project Ga0181553, IMG submission 133753) | Coastal salt marsh microbial communities from the Groves Creek Marsh, Skidaway Island, Georgia - 011502XT metaG (megahit assembly) | ecosystem: Environmental > Aquatic > Marine > Intertidal...
CGTTGCTGCGGCTTCAGCGCATGGCGGCGTTCGAGTCGCACGATTATGACCCGATGGATAACGACTTGGAGGAGGACGCGTTGCGCGGTCGCTCGAGGGAGGATTATCGACGGGAAATGTCATGGAAGTGGTTTACGTCCGTGCTCATCGGGCTCGCAATGGGGTTTATCGCGTTTGTCGTCGATGGTTTGGTGGATAAGTTGAATTTATTTAGGTATGGCGTCATCGGAGAGAAGGTTGGCGTGGACGGCATGTCGAGGTTCGTGGCGTATTTGGCGCACGTGAGCGTGAGTTGCGCCTTCGCCGCAGTGGCTGGAGGGTTAGTGTCATACGTCGAGCCTCTCGCCGCGGGTTCGGGAATTCCAGAGCTTAAGACATATTTGAATGGCGTGCACTTGAAAGGGCTCCTTCGTTTGAAGACGGTGGTGGCAAAGCTCGGCGGGATTTCTTTTAGCATCGGCGCCGGGTTGATTGCCGGAAAAGAAGGGCCATTCGTGCACGGTGGTGGGTTAGTCGGCGGTGGCATCGCCGCTTTTGGGTCGAATACGCTCGGGTTTAAAACCAAACGCCCAGCGTGGTTTAGAAATGATCGCGACAAGCGGGACTTTGTGGCTATCGGTACGGCGACTGGCGTCGCGGTGGCGTTCGCCGCTCCCATCGGTGGCATGTTATTCACCGTCGAAGAAGGCGCGAGTTTTTACAACTCGGATATGCTTTGGCGAGGCTTTTTAGCAACGTGCACGGGCGTGCTCACCATGCACTGGCTTGAACAGCTTGATTTTGACGCGAGCGATTTCGCGCGCGCGAGATTCGGCACGCATCGCGACTTTGGGTTGTACACCGATAACGAAGCCGATTACTCCAAACAGTACTGGTGGTACTTCTGGGAAGTCCCGATTTTCCTACTCATGGGCGCCGCCGGTGGGTTGATGGGATCGGCGTTCGTAAACCTCAACGTGAAGATTACGGCGCTGCGCGCCAAATACATTCCGGTGGGAAACAAAAGAAAGCGCTTGCTCGAAGTCATCGCCATCGCCGGTATCACATCGACGCTGTTCTTCTTTTTCATGTCAATCTCGCCGTGTAAGAATATTCCGTTACCCTTGCAGGCGGGCACAACAGACTCCATTGACACCGCCGCGGCAAACGCTACGTTTGAGTACGGCGTGGAGACGAGGGACGAAATTCGAGAAGACTTTTTCAAACAGTTGTACTGTCCCGAAGGTCAGTACTCGGTGTATGGGCAACTGTTCTTCACTCCTTTGTCGCAGTCGTTCAAGTTTTTGCTCCATCTCGGTGAAGTGGGTGAATTTGGCCAGGACAAGGAACATCCTTTCCCACTGAGTGCGTTGATTTGGTACTTTTTGCTCACGTTTTCATTGATGACTGTGACGTATGGTGTCGGTGCGCCGACAGGTTTGTTCGTGCCATCTCTAGCCGTCGGGGCATCGTTTGGTCAGATATGCGGCCGCATAGTTTCCGCCGTAGCCGCGCGACATTCGAGAGATATAGAAATTAACTTGCACGCGTACGCCATCATCGGCGCTGCGGCGAGTCTCGGCGGCGCCACACGCATGACGATTTCAATCACGGTTCTGGTGATGGAAACCACCGGGTCGATGCAACTCATCATTCCGCTCATGCTTACTATTTTCGCCGCCAAGCACATTGGGGATAAGTATACGCTGGGGATTTACGACACGCACATTAAAATCCGCGGGGCGCCGTTTTTGGAAGAACCCGAGCTTGCCGGACCGTGCGGGGACAAACTTCGCGTCTCAGAAGTCATGAGCGACGATCTAGTCACCCTCGAACCCATCATGCGTGTCAGTGAGTTACTCAAGGTGCTCATCGAAACCAATCACGGAGCCTACCCGGTCACGGACGCACCTCCGACGCACAGCGGCGAAGAGTTTGAGCTTCACGGTTCGATTACTCGCAACGTGTTGCTCAAGATGCTCCTCCACAGGATTTCTTTCGTGGACCCACAGAACCTGTCGGTTGGGAATAACTTGTTCACCAGTCCGCGTGAGCGCGATGACCTCTTGGAGCAGCTGAAGCAAATTCCTTTCAAGGTGCCCTCGGCTCGCGAAGTGGCGCAGCGAGTCGCCCAGAGCGACGTCGACACCATGTGCGTCGATTTACGCAGCTTCATGCAACGCCATCCATTCGTAGTGCACGGCGACGCGCGTCTCAGTCGAGCCTACCGGTCATTCCGAACGCTCGGTTTGCGACACATGTACGTCATGCCCGCCCGTCCGCGCGTCGTGGGCGTGCTCACCCGCAAGGATGTGATTCACGAAAAGGCGGCGTTACAATTGGGATTGTACGCCCGCGGCCTCTCCCAGCCGCCTCGCGCAGTCAGTCGCACGTTCGAGCCCGTGCACGCCTCACCAGACGTCGCACATCGTCCGCGCGCATCATCACACGCGCATGCACCCGACGACGCCGAACACGAACACGACGAACACGACGCGTCGCTGCCGTACATTCCGTACTATGTCAGCAACGTCGTCGAATCGACGCCCTCCAATCCCACTTCCGACACCTTTACCTCCATCGAACTCATCGACCGCGCCTCTCGCGGCGCCGTTCGACGACGCGACGCCAGTCCACGATAGCTCTTTGTGTCAATATCACCCTAGTATATCGCGTACCCGATCGAAATGTCGTCCTCGACGTCTCGCGCGCGACGCCTCGCGGCGCGCTGACTGTACTTTGGTGCAATTCCAATCTCCCCCCTCCGCACACCGCCACGCGCGGTTCCGCACACTCGTCCGCGCCGCACCGAGCGCAAAAGGACGCCCCAGGTCGCATTCGCACCTCGACGACCACGCCTTCGTCGCGGCGCGCGTCATCATGGGCGCGTACTTGAGCCAGCCCGTGACGGCGAAATCCTCCACCGACGGCGCGGATGACACATTTGCGTACGGCACGACCGCCATGCAAGGCTGGCGGACGAATATGGAGGTGCGTGTGATGGTGCAATGCGTGTGTGCTCGTTTCGACGCGTTGTATGGGGGGAAATCGGCGTGCGCGCGTGCGTGAGGGGCTGGGCACGTGAGATTGCGCGCGCTGGATCGCGCCCGCGACGGCTTGAAATCGCGCGCGAATGGCGCACGCATGGCGACGACGGCGATGATGACGCGCTCATGACTGACGCATGCGTCATTATTACGTGTTCTCTCGCATGTGTAGGACGCGCACTCGACGATATTAAACTTGGACGACACCAATACGTCGTTTTTCGCGGTGTTTGACGGGCACGGAGGCAAAGAGGTGGCGCTGTACGCGGCGAAACACTTACACGAGGCGTTAAAGAAGGAAGATGCGTACAAGGGTGGCGATATGAGCGCGGCTTTGCAGGCGAGTTTCTTGAGGTTGGATGAGATGATGCTTGCGAAGGATTCAGCGGCGGAGTTGACGGCGTTTCGAAACGACGGACAGAAGAACGACGAGCCATCCATCGCCGGGTTGCTCGGAGGGGAGGGGTCGAGCGCGGAGGATAAAAAGTCGCGACGAGCGGAGATTAACGCCAAGCTTCGTGCGGCATTGATTGAACAAGTGAAAGAGGCAAACCCTGATATTGATGAAGACGATATTAAGTTTGATTTTGAGCTTGATGATGATGATTTTGATGAAATCGCGCCGAGCTCGAGCGGGAGCGACGCGATGAACATCGACAAGGCTCACGAACATTGGACTGGCCCGCAGGCTGGGGCGACGTCAGTGGTGGTTGTCGTGCGCGGTGACAAGGTATACTGTGCCAACGCGGGTGACTCCAGAGCGGTGTTCTGCAGGAAAGATGGCAAGGCGGTCGATATGAGTATTGACCACAAGCCTATGAATGACGCCGAACGCGCGCGCATCATGAAGGCGGGCGGATTTGTCAGCGAAGGCCGTGTAAATGGATCGTTGGCACTTTCTCGTGCGTTGGGAGATTTTGAGTACAAGCAAAATCAGAACCTCACCGTGGAAGAGCAAGCCGTGACGGCGTTACCAGAGATTAAAGAGTTCACCATTGAGCAGGGTGACGAATTCTTCATTCTGGCGTGCGACGGCATTTGGGACGTCTTGAGTTCACAAGAATGTGTGGACTTTGTGCGCGAGCGTCTAAAGGCTGGCGAGCAAAAATTAAGTAAAGTGTGCGAAGAGCTTTGCGATCGGTGTTTGGCGCCAGACACTCGAGGCAGCGGATTGGGTTGCGATAACATGAGCGTAATAATCTGCGTGCTGAAAAATAAGACGAGCGCGGTATGACGGGACATGGGACAACGATGATGACGACGACGATGACGACAATAATAGTTTAACAACATGTACGATTGTATCCTGTCGGGATGAATGTATGCGCTAGGACGTAGGGACGTAGGAGATTCCAAATCAGAGTAATATAAGGAGTATTTTTTTCTTACACCGCGGGTTCATAGCTGTCTCGTCAGCGAGGCGCGTGGCAACGCTTTGCGACGCATCTCTTTTTTCTTTGTGGTGGTCCATTCTTCAACTTTTTCGTACCGAAGTGTGTAGAAGCTTGTTCAAGTTCTTCCCCGAGCTCCATCACCAGCGGTCTCCAAAGCCGCACGCGAGCGTTGATGAAGAAATTAGAAATTTGCGCCACTGAGAATCCGGTTTGTTCGGCGAGTCGGCGTTTCTCCATCGGAGTAGGCCAAGGCGCATCAAAGTGCTCAACGATCCAACGCTTGAGTACGTCTCGTGGTGGCGCGTCAGCGCCCGTTTCATAACACAAAATATCATCCACTGACGTTCGAGGTGAAGCGCGATGCGACGCGACGCCGGCGTCGGCGTCCTTCCCGCCTCTCGTCGTCGACGCCGCTCGAGCCACATCGAGCGACTTTTCCATACGAACGCGCGCGCTCGCAAATCTCGCCTCAATTGCGCGCCTCGCGTGCGTCGTAATCCCCGGCGAAGTCCCAAAAACTCCCATCTCGCGCGTCAAGCTCGCGAAACGCTGCTCCACATCATCCAACCTCTGCATACACTCTTCTTCAGCCATGCGAGCGTCGCGCACGAGTTCGCCCATGTCCGCAGTCTTCCGTCTTCGCGCGCGCGACACCGATGCGTCTGTACTATATGCACCTCTTCGCGCGTTCGCCGCGATCGCCACCGCTCGCGCGCCGCGCAAAATGCCGACATTACGCGCGAAGAGGTGACTTGACAAGACACAAAAAACGCGCCAACAACCAGCACCTGATTGGTGTTGCGCTTTTCACGCGCGCACCGCACACGATGGCGCGCGATACCGCCGGTACGCGCGCGCCCAGGGCATCGCGGCGAGGAGGACGCCGCGGCAGCCGATCACCGCGGAAGGCTGACGGCGGCGTGGCGGGCGATGCAGGTGCGGAGGATGGTGTTCAATTCAAAGTTGAAAATAGTGTTGACGCCGACGCACAGACGACGGGGAATGGTCGACGCGAGGTGGTGATTCCAGCGCCGCGCGGCGTGAGCGCGGCGCGCGTGAGTAGTTTTATTCGTGCGCCGGATGATGCGGACGTGGTTAGGGCGGATGCGCTCCCGCCCACGCCGCGCGGGTTGACGCTGAACACGAAGACGGTTGCCAAGGCGGTTGAGGATGGGAAACCGAGCGTGACGTTTGATTCGCCCGTGGCGATACGTTCGCCCGATGTGCGAGCGGCAGAGGAGTCGGAGAATGAATTTGGATCGGCGACGAGCGTGTTTGCGGTGCGAGTCGGCGATGCGTTGGAGAGCATCGATGAGGACGTTTCGCCGTTTTCGCACGCGAGCGAATATCCGCCGACGTATCACGAGGCGAAGATTGCCAAACGTGAGGCCGAAGCCGAAGCTTACTCAGATGCAAATACCGTGACGGCGTTGTCGAGTTCTGAGGATGAACTCGCGGATGTCATGTACGATGTTTTGGGATTTGAAATTCCAGAGGCGCTGCACGTCGAAGAGGACGCGGCCCGAATGTCTCGCGCCGAACATCGGAGTCACCAGGGTGAATATCTTGACGTTTATAGAAAGTGCGCGCGCAAGCAGCAGAATATTGGTGGAGACGCATGTTTAGCGCTGGCGGTGAATGGTGTGCATCCCGACCATCGAGCAGAGATCTGGGCTGAGAAGCTTAAAGCCCACGTCAAACAAAACGCGAGCGGTACTTCCTTTTATCAATATTTAGAACAAGGGCGCACGACGTTGAGCGAGGATGAGATAAAAATGATTGAAACCGACGCTGGTGCAGTATTTCCAACGCATCCGAGGTTTTGCGTCGATCAAGAGGCGTTGTCGCGTGGTCATTCTAGGCAAAACTCGACGCACTCCTTGGCGAGCATGGCGTCTGGCTCCGGGTACGTCGAACATCCAAGCGTGGGATACTGCTTGCTCAGCACACTGCAGAGTATTCTCATCGCCGCCGCCGCTCGAAGTCCGCACGGGTATTGCGCTGGCTTCGTCGTCCCGGCGGCGATTATGCTGCTTCTCACCGAAGACGAAGAGGCCTCGTTTTGGATGCTCGCTGGATTCGTCGAAGACGTCGTCCCACACGTCGTTTCTCGATCGATGATTCCGCTGTACAGCGAAGGTAAATGCGTCGATTTAGAAATCAACATGAGTGAGCCTGAATTGCATGCGCACTGTGTGGCTGGTGATTGCCGTCCGGCGCTCGTGGTTGCTGGATTGTTTACTCGCCTAGGCGTAGGCGTTTTACCGACAGAGAGTGCTTTACGTCTCTGGGACGCTTTGATTCTCGAAGGCGGGCAGATACTGACGCCATTCGCGTTGGTGATGCTCAAGTCGATGAAAGCTACGCTCATGGCAGCCGATTCGAAGTCGTTGTGCGACGTATTTGATGACTGTGCGGCGCGAATGCACGAAGTCTCCGACGCATTGCTCGACGCCATCATTATCGGTCGAGACGCGCCATCTAAATTCGACAGCTTAACTATTCGCGTCGCCGAACGTGCGGTGACTGCTGATGCGCTGAACGATCTCAACAGTTTTTACGAGCTGTTAGAGCAGCTTCAAAATCAGGTTGAAGGGTGCCAAATTTCGCGAAGCGCTCTTGACCACATGACGCGCTCGACGTACATGTACGACGAGTTCTATGACGTCGACACTCCTGTGGACAAAGAATATCAAACTCGCAAAATTAGTGACTCGTTCGATGCCATCGTGCGGCTAAGAGGCGAAAACGCGGACCCCAGCGTGCCGTCTAGCGTGACGTACGACGAATTGATGCGAGTCTTTCGCATCAAGCCGGCGACGTCGGGCGCGTTGAAGATGCTCGCTGTCGAAGGTGTAACCGTCGAATCACGCGTAGAAACGTTCCTTCTCGGTGAAGGTGGACGAGAATCGGGAAAACCGCCGAGCGAAAAGGCTATTAAGATGGCGCTGTTTGTCGCAAATTCTGTGTTACCGACGCAGCGTTTGAGCGGTGCGCCCGTAGAGAGCAAAATATTAGGCGAGCTCGCAACCTCGTCGCCACAAACGTGGTATAGTGAAATGCGCATGGGCGCGCGCTCGGGATTGATATTAGCAAATTTCACTATCCCATTGTTTAGACGAGGCACGTCGACGAATGCCTTTGACGTCACCGTCGTTGCGTCGCGCGTGAAATCAAACAACGAAAGCCCGCGAGCGCTCGCCAATGCCTTTGACATTGTCGCGCACACGCAGTACTCGTGCTTGGTACAAACCGCGGATGGTGCGCCATACATCGTTAAAAAGCGTTTTAACGATTTCAAGCGCTTGCATGAGACATTAAACGCTGGCGGTTGTTACAACTGCATGCACATGTCCAAGAACATCATCGGCTCTGACGTCGGCTTGAGCGTCGACCCGCACGTCGTCGCGTGTCGCACCGTGACATTGCAGAGGTATTTAGATCAGCTCAATGGATGTGGCTTACCGAAAGTGCACATGACGCTTCGCGCGTTCCTTGGTTTAGATGAGCCGAAAACCAAAATTTCTCGCTTGAGAGCGTTTTGCGCGTGCGCGCCGCTCGCTAAATGCGACTTGTTTGGCTTTCTTGGACGATCACGACCGTCAAAGCGTTAGCATGGCATGCATCTATTGCATAATCAAATAATTCTAGCTACTCTACTCTAGGTATCGAGACACAAACTGTGTCTCGATGTAAAATAATACACGTACAAGCGGCCGACGTCCTCACCGTCGCGTGCGTGTGATTCAAGCCCACGCACGCATCCAAATCCACCACACACACGCACGCGGGTGATCACGACCCTACCGCGTCGTCGTCCGCGATGATCCAACAGTCTTCCGCGTGTTCGCCGTGCGGATTTTTCACCCTGTCTCGTTGCATGCGTTGCGAATACTCACTCGGCACCACCACGCACGCCTCCCTCGTCACCACAAACGCCTCAACAGCGTCGTCCTCAAACCACACCCCATCTTCGGCGTCTTCGCGCGCGAGCGCGGCGACGATGAGCGCGTCATCGTCGCGCGTCACGTCGCGAACCGCGCACACGCGCCCATCGACGAGCACGCAATCGAACACTTCTGCGCGCACCAGCGCGCCGCACGCGCGCGCCAATCGCCGTGGCGCGCGCCAACCGCGAGGTGGCGCGCGCGTGACGCATATCCGCGCGCGCGTCGCCCACATCGCGCGCGCGATGCTCGCGTGCGCGCTCGAATGTGACGTCTTTGGGTGCGCCCGCAACCCTACTGGGCTCGTCACAAATCGCCGCATCACTCGCGCACTCGGCCGTCGTCGCGACATGAGCGCCCCGATCAACCCCAAGCCTTTCCTCGCGCAGCTCACTGGTAAGAAGGTGGCGGTGAAGCTGAAGTGGGGCATGGAGTACCGCGGGTTTTTGGTGTCGACCGATGCGTACATGAACGTGCAGCTCGCATCCGCGGAGGAGTACGTCGACGGCGAGTCGCAAGGCATGCTCGGGGAGGTGCTGATTAGATGTAACAATGTGATGTATTTAAAAGCCGCGGATGAGGAGGACGCGTGAGCGCGCGCGCGTGGCAGCGAAAGGGTTTTTAGGTGCGGATTTTAGAATTTTGAATGAATGATAGAGCTCAATTGAAGACGAACGAGATCGTTACACGCGCGTCAAGCTATGTCGAAGCGCCGGGGTTGAACCCACCAGGGACACCATCGAACTTGCAGTTGCTAAAGTCCATCTCCGGATGCGCCGCCATGAAGGATTTTAATGCGTTTTGCTTGACTTCTTCGTCAGCCGTCGGCAACCCGAGCGACTTTTGTCGTTGGTCGTACATCATTTTTTCCACCGTCGACCGCGTTTCGCCATCGAGATCGCTCAGCTTGCTATTTTCGGGTTCGACTTTTTTAACGTCGATTTTCGGATCGCACGTCAAGACGTGGGGCCACCACAACATGCCCTTTTGCTTTTGTAAAAATACGTTGACGACGGCGCCGTCTTCGAGCGTCCAATAGCACTCGTCGACGGCAATCGGGGCGAAGAATTCACCCTCAATCACCGGCTCACCTCGACCATTCACCGCATCGGGAGATTTGACGTAAAACGTAAACGTATTCTTCGTGAACTCGCATGAGATTTGCTTTGCTTTGGTCCCGGGCGGAACTGAAACGCGGACGTCCGCGTCGTCGAGCGTCTGCGTCCACGAATACTTCTCTGCATCCCCACCGTTCCCACGGTTCGGCATCATCGTTCCAGGCTGCAACGCGTGTGGATCGTCTTCATCCCCATCGCCAGCTCCCTCCGCAATTGGCGCATCAGTTGCGTCCACGTTCGCCGCCGACGTAGCCGCCGTCGCGTCCTCATCCGTCACGTCGACAATCTTCCCCTTGCTCTTCTCCATCTCCATCTCCAACGTCTTCGCCCGCAATCGTTCTACGCGCTTCGCCTCTTCCTCTTGCTCTCTCGCCAATCGTGCGCGTAACTTGGCGTCTTCCTCCGCCTTGCGTCGTTCGATCGCTTCGTCGCGCGCCGACGCCGCGCGCGCCGCCTCGGCGCCATCCTTCCCTCCTCGCTTCGCCAACGCCGCGCGCACCGCCTCCCCAGCGCGCGCAGGGTCGGCAAAAAAGTCCGTGCGTCGATCTAGGAACCCAAAGAACGCATCGAGCACGGCGACGATGGCGCTTTCCCCCGGCGGCGCGTGCGGGCTACACATTTGCGCGCACTGCGTGAGCAGCGCATCGACGTTCGCCTCCACGTTCGGCGGCAGCGTCGTTAACGGCGACATGAATGATGCGATATATGATGCGACGTTATCCTTCGCGGGCTCGAGCGCGCGCCCGGCGACGATCGAGCGACGATGGAGCGTCGACGAATGACGATGATTTGAATTCAAATTCCAGCTGTCACACCATGACGCCCACCCCGAGCGACGCCCTGCGCGCGCTCGAGCCCGCGACGCGCGATGCGAACGCATTCAAAGCGCGCTCGGCACTCATCGCCATGCGTGCCATCGTCGCGCGCGCGGGCGCCGACGCGGACGCGCTGTGTGCCGCGGGCGCCGCATCCGCGTGGCCGCACGTCTTCGCGCGCGCGGCGTCGGCGCAGGATGCCGTGCGCGCCGACGCGGTGGCGACGCTCGAGGCATTCGTCGCGGCGCGGTGCGTGCGCGCGAGCGACGCGGTGGCGAGGCTCGGTTCGGCGTGGACGCGCGCGCATTGGCGCGCGAGAGAGAGCGCGTTGAAGGTGTTCAGTGGAACGCTGTCGCGCGGATGCGCGCGAGAAGACGACGCGCGAGAGATGTTTAAACGCGCGTGCGATTCGATGGGCGACAGAGAATCGGCGGTTCGCGATGCGGCGTTTGCGTGCGCGAGCGCGGCGCGCGCGGCGTTTCCAGAGGCGACGGCTGAGGAATTTGAGTTGGCGAGGAACGATTTGCGGCCGCAGCACGCCAAGGCGCTCGAACGGCTGTTGACGACGACGACGACGACGACGACGGCGACGACGGCGACGGAGTGCGCGGACGATGTTCCACTGCGTTCGACGGCGGCGGCGGTCGTGGCGGATGGATTGGTGCCGCCGCCGCCGGAACGTATTTCGAATGAACACGAGCTCAAACGCGCGATGCACGCGGCGGCGCGGGATTTGCATCCAGAGCAGGATTGGTTGAAGCGCATCGCCGCCATGGTGCGCTTGGAAGCCATCGCGCTGGGTGGTGGGAGCGTGGCGTTTGAGGATGCGTTCACGTCGTCGCTTGGGAAGGCAAAGGAGGCGATTACGGCGCAGGTGAATGATCGTCGTAGCGCCGTGGTGAAGCAAGCGTCGCATTTACTCGCGGCGTTGGCTCGACACGCCACGGCGTCGTTTGAGCCCTATGCCGAGCATTTTATCATGGCGTTGTTGAAAACGACGGTGATTACTGTCGGTGTCATCGCAGAGAGCGGTGATGCGGGTATTAAAGGTATCATTGCGCACTGTCAATCGCCAAAGGTTGTGATGAAATTGAGCGCGGCGGCGCGCGAAGAGCGAGCGCCAAAGGCGCGCGCGTGCGCGGTTGAATACTTGAGTTTGATTTTACAAACATGGGATTTGAACAAGAAATATTTAGAGTGCATTGGTGACGCGTTACAAACGTGCATTAGTGACGCAGACGCAACCGTGCGGAACAATGCAAAGGCGTGCGTTGAAATTTTATCCGAGACGTCGCCGACGTCGAGTCGCGATGGTTTCGCGCGCGTCGATTCCAAGCTTTCGGGAAGTGCGCAAGATGTGATGTCTATAGATAGTGCCTCAGAAGTCACGAGCGATCAACGCGGCGGACGCGCACAGCGAGACACTGCCGATGAGCACGCATCAGTCCGCGACCGCTCGAGAAGCGCGTCCAGAGCCACGCGTCGGCTCGGCGGCGCGTCCCGCGTGGCGCCCGTCCCCGTCGACGACGTCCCGGCGCCGGCGCCATCGCGCCCGACACGGGATGTATTCACTGCGATTGAATTCGCCGAGCACATTGAACGCGCGGGCAACCGCGCCGGGCGCGTCGAGGCGAGCGCGCGACTGCGAGACGCGCTCGACGCCTCGGATGCTCGAATTCACGGCTCTCAAGCGGCGCGCTTTGAAGCGCAAGCGACAAAACGCGTCGCCAAAATCGTCAAGCTTTTGCTCGCATACGCTGCCGACGCTAACGAACTCGTGTGCGACGCCGCGCTCGAGTCCATGTCCACGCTCGCGTACGTCGCGCGGGACGAATTTCGCCCGTCGCTGCCGAGCGCGTGCTCGAGCGCGTTTGAACGCTTGGTGGATGCTCGGGAAGCGACGCGCGCGCTCGCCGCTGAATGCTTGGCGTCGTTTGGCGATGTGTACGAGCCGAATGCCCTGGCACCCGCGCTGTTGTGCGCGTTGAAAGGCGCATCGACGGCGCGCGTGAAGACGGGTGTTTTAGAATTTGCATTATACGTCTTTTGCGGTCGCGGCGGCGGTTCGGGCGAAGTCGCGTTCAATCCGGCGAGCGTAACGACGACGATCGAGGCGTGGATCGACATGGTGTGTGACATGGTCAGTGACATCGACGAGACGATGGCAAAAGCCGCGGCGGCGAATTTAGCCGCCATTCATTCGCACGTGGACGGCGCGGTGGTTCCGCGAAGAGTCAACGCGTTGTACGAGTACTCGGCGCGCGTACGATTTATGGACGCCGTCGAGCGGCGCGCGCCAAAGCTTGCTCAAGCGCTGCAATCTCTCGTTGATTTACAAGAGCCGCCGATTCGCGCGGACCCGAAAGTTACTCGAACGCCGCATGGTGCGCCGAAGAGCTTCAATCGCGTCGCCGACGACGTCGACGACGACGATTTCGAGCGCGACGGTTTCGAGAATCAAAACGTCGCTTCGTTCATGAATGGCGCTTCGTATGAATCTATGTACGTCGAAGCGACGACCACGAGCACATCCCCGGAATCACCAAACGTCGGCATCGGGCAGCGTATCGTTCGCGCTTTAGAAGACATGCGCGACGACGATGAGGCGCGCGTCGTACGTGGTTTACTCGCCGTCGCCCGGGCGGCGTCGAGCGACGTCAAAGCGTTTACGCCGTATCTCGCCTTGGTCGCGCCTCGCGCGTGCGCCGCGCTGAATGACTCGCGATCCATCGTCGCCGCGCACGCCGTGTACGTCATGCGGAGCATATTCGAGCGAGACGGTGGCATGCGCGCCGACGACGCTGCCGTCGCGTTGGCGCCGTTGCTCAACGACGCGAGCGCCGCCGCCGTAGCGCCGCTGACGTGCGTACGCATGATGGTCAGCCACGCGTCGACACGTGAGTTAGAAGGCGCGTTACCAAAAATCATTCGCGCCATCGTTGCGGCGTGCGAAAGCGACCACGTCGCGGTGCGTCAGCTCGCGGTTCGGGTCCTCGGCGCGTGTCAGTCGACGCTCGGTCAGGCGTGGATGGCGCCATACGTCGAAGCGTTGCCGCCGTCTCGTCAAACCATGATTACGCATTTTGCCGCCGCCGCGTAGGCGCCGCGACGCCACGTCACGTTGTTCAATATCAAAGTACTACAGTACGCATACAATTCTAGTGTTCTCGCGCTACGCCGCGCTCTCGAGCACGGGCTTCCAGTCATTTGGATCGACCCACGGCCCAAACTCGATGGCGTCGCCGGCGTTGGAGGCGCTCGAACCGCGACTAAATTGCTGAACATCCCCAGGCTTACGATAATCGCTAATAAATTCGCCATGTGGAATTCGCCGACTCAGTTTACTCGTCCATCCACGATTCCACAAGTTGAACCCACCGCGTAAGAGCACCAATCGCTCGTACCCGGCGTCTTCGAGCGCCTCCAACGCCTTGACCGCGCGCAGCCTCCCGTCGCTACAGACGACTATTATTTTCGACTGTTTCTTATCCGGAAAGTATCGCTCAACGTCGGCGACAAACGACGGATTCAGCGCCTGGCCTTGCATTACCTTGGCCTTCGCGGTGCTGTCGTATCGATAGGCGGTCGCCGTCACGAGCGGGACGACGCGCACTTTTTCGGGACCGCTCACGACCACCACCTCGCCGACGCCGCCGACGGTGCCTTTGGGCGGGTTCGGACACTCGCCGAAAAACTCGCGCTCGACGTCGCAACGCACGTCGAGGAAATCCCAACCGTCGTCCCAGAGCACGCGCGCTTGTTCGGGATCGGCGACGAATTCGTCGCCGGCGTCGAAGACTTCGCGGACGACGGCGTCAAAGGTGGCGTCGCCGTACTGGGGCACCGCGGGACGAGCCACAGGGCGCGCGGCGCGAGCGCGGCGGCGCGAGCGCGTGGGTGATACCATCGCGTGTGCGTGAGCGTGCTGTGCGGTGTGCGCGCGCATGGTGTGCAAAGTGCGTCGCACAGTGCGGCTTTGCAGAGCTCTGTGGATGCCTTTTATCCACGCTGAGTCACCGTCTGAACGCGCTCTCGAGACCACCGCCAGACCGACCGCGTCGGCGTGCATCACGTTCAAAATGTGTAATTCACAACGACAATTATGTAAGCTAATGTTGTATGCGCGAGCGCACGCGTGGCGTGGAAAACTAGCGCTGGATGACGACTGCGCCTGCTAAACCGTCGGAGATGACGTGGGCGTCGTCGTCCAACGTCTTGGGCGGGAATCCGCTGAGTTGCAGCGCGTACGCGAATGATTCCGACGGTCGCGAGTTGGCAATGAACGAACGAATGTGTGCCACGGTGTGTGAGGTGTTGAACTTTCCGACGAGTCGGCTACCGTCGCGTAAACGAATCTGAATGGACGTCGTCGGTTGACTTTCGTCCACGGTCCAGTCGCCCACGCTCGCGCCAGCAGCTGACGGTGGCGGTGCAGTCGTCGGCTCGCTTGCGAGCGTACGCCCCGAACCACCGAATGCTTTGTATTTAGGTTCCGCCGGTGGCACGTAAGGCTCGTGACGCTGCATCAAATTGATGTTCATTCGCGTGTTTCGATCCCGAGGCAAAAGCTCCGCCGGCGCCTCGCCGCGCGCGATGGATTCCATAAACGCCACATTCGCGGGATCATCAAAACCGCGCAACGGTCCGTCGTCAATGGTAAATCCATTCTGCCAGAACGTCACGACGGTGCTCTGAATCGCATTCGAATCCGCCGCGACGTCCGCGTCGCCGACCTCCACCGTCTCCGCCGCCGCGTCGCCCCCAAGCGTGCGCGCGCGCCCTTGAAACGCCACCCGCGCACCGCGAGCACCGCGCTCGTTTGGATTTAAATCTTCGTGCGTGCCTTCACCCACGCCGTGTGCACGCGCGGAGTCGAACATTTGTCCGAGACGCGTTTCTGGACGCTGCCTCGGGTCGATGACCGACTGCCCGCTCGATGCCCCACCCGTGTACCACTCTTGCGGGTCTGGCCCATCGCCCCGTCGCTCGTCCTCGTCGTCTTTATTCACGTCGCTCAAACTGCGAACGTTGACCTGTGCGTGCGCGCGAACGCGAGAGACAAGAGCGCAAAGAGTGGTTAGCAACGAGATCCAATCCAACGCACTTTACGACGACACCGCCGCGCGGCGGCACGACTAGGTCTCGCGTGAAAAGCGGGCGTAGGGCGCACGTACCATTGCGTGCGTGTCTGTCGCGCGGAAGCGTTGGGCGAGCACCGGGATGCGTGGCGCACAGTGAGGCGGCGTCGCTTCGCCGGGCGCGGACGA
>Ga0181553_10002672_pt1 | contig 15558 bp, 16 predicted proteins | sample 011ome_17_FD_133753 | JGI IMG/M metagenome (GOLD analysis project Ga0181553, IMG submission 133753) | Coastal salt marsh microbial communities from the Groves Creek Marsh, Skidaway Island, Georgia - 011502XT metaG (megahit assembly) | ecosystem: Environmental > Aquatic > Marine > Intertidal...
CGAATATCAACAACCACATCCAATACAGCGCCTTGAAATACACTCACTAATTTTGATTGGCTATGTGGCTGGAGTTGGTAATGTAATCCCCTCAAAACTCCTTTTTTGGACAGTGAAAGGTTATCCTGACAAAAAGCTATGGATTTCCCTACTGCTTGAGTCAACTCTCTTGCGATATAAGTTTCTGAAAAGAATCCCCGTTCGTCTTTATGGAGATTAGGTTTCAAAATAAAAACTTCCGAGAAAAGGGTAGGAATAATAGTCATCATAAAATCTCTTCTAATCTTTCTAAAAGGTATTGCTTATTGAAATTCTTTTCAAAATAGATCAAAGCGTTTTTTGATAACTTTTCTTTTTCCGCTTTTGAAAGCTTATAAAGCTTAATAATATTCTTAGCTAAAAGCTCATGGTTTTCAGCCTCACAGGCAAATCCAGAATTAGATTCAGATATTATCTTGTTTCCAATTCCGTCTAAGGCCCCTATGATGGGTTTACCGCACGCCAAATAAGACTGCAATTTTCCAGGGATTGTATAAGAGAAAATGTCTGCCTTTTTAAGGGTTATTAAAAGCCCATCTGCGCAAGTAAAATAATGAGGCATTTGCTCTGGAGGGAATGAACCTAAAAAATGGAAAATTTTGGTGAGCCCTTTTTCATTTATTTGCTTTTGAATTCTTGATTTATCCCTTCCATCTCCTAGAACAACTAAGTTAATATCATACTCCTTTAACTTTTCAAAAGCATTTACTATGGTATCAAAACTTTGAGCCACACCAATATTTCCAGCGAAAAGAAGATTGAACCCCCTTGGAAACTGAGATAAGTAGCTCTTATCTTTCTCAATTACATTATAGAAATCTTCAGCGTAGTAAGGGTAATAAATAATTTTACTTTCTTTTACTCCTTGGTTTAGGATGTAGTTTTTAAACTCAGGAGATTGAACTAAAAGTTGATCATTAAATCTATAAATTAGTTTAGTCATTTGATTGACTAACCCCAAAACAATACTGCTTTTTATACCTCCTGCTACTCGAACAGATTCGGGCCATAGATCATGAACCCATAGATAAGATTTACATTTAAATTTTTTAGCGGCTACAATTCCTAGTATCCCAACTGTAATTGGAGAGGGGGCGTAAATAAAAATTTTTTCGAAATCCCCTTTTAATTTTAAAATTTTGAAGAAAGCGAAAAATACAAAGGAGAAATAATTTAAAAAAAGTCTAAGGCTTCCTCCTTTTTTTCTAAGAATTAAATTGGCTCTGTGAACTTTTACACCCTTAATCTCTTCATCTTTAGGGCCTTCCCATGAATAACCCTTAAAATAATCTCCTTTAGGATAATTTGGTTTACCTGTTAAAACCTCAATCTCATGACCTCTTTTTTTTAAAGAAAAAACAAGGTCATTGATTCGAAAGTTTTCAGGATAAAAATATTGAGATATGACTAGAATTTTCAAAATTTATATTCGTAAAAAGGCTTATTAGTTTCCATGTAAAATTTAAGTTCTTTTATCATACTCAAATAATCAGGAATTTTATATGGGATCTCTCTAATTGAAGTTAAAGATTTATTTGACTTAATTTCTAGGTTTTCATTTAAATCAATATGGGTCAAATTATAGCTCTCTATTATGATTTTTAATAGTTCATATTTTGATATTGAATTTTGATTGGTACAATTCCATAGTCCCGCAATATTTTTTTCTATTGCAAAATGAATTATTTTAGAGAGCTCTAAAGTAGTTACACCACTCCAATAAACATTTTTATATCCAATCACACTTCCACTTTGATTAAATATCCAGTGAAATAAGCCTTCTCCGTTATTTTTAATTTCTGGGCCAATTATTGATGTTCTTAAACATAAATGTTTCTTGTCATCAAATTCACCTAAAGACTTTGATTTTCCATAAATATCAGAAGCGTCCTTTACTGAGTTTTCAGAATAATTACCTGACTTTCCACTGAAAACACAATCTGTACTTATATGAATTAATTTACTATTAGTTTTTTTACAAATTTCTTTTAAAAGATGAGGAAAATAGGCGTTTATGTATATTGCATTTTTAATATTTTCTTCTGAGCCTTTAATCAGTATCCCCACACAATTAATAATTACATCAGGAGCAATATCTTCAATTTTATTTAAAAGCTTTTTTTGATTTGTGACATCTAAGATTATAGTTTTAGAGTTTAACTTATTTCTAAAACTCAAATTATGGAGATCATATCTTTTGGTTGTATCCAGAAAATGATGAACAATATGCCCTAGCATTCCAGTACTTCCAAGGACAAGAACTTTTTTCATTTTATCTTTTTTTCCAAATCTCTCGATTTACAATTGGTGTATAGCCTTGGACAATTTTTACAACCTTTTCTGAAACATTGAAAGATTTATATTCATTAGGTAATTCTTGAATATTTTTATCAAATAATTTGGTGGCTATTTCTGTAGCCTGAAGTAATGAATCAGAATCAATATTACCAATTGTGATAACTCCACTATCTATTGCTTCTGGTCTTTCCGTAGAAGTTCTTGCACTAACAGCTGGAAAATGCATCATTGCGCTCTCTTCAGAGATTGTTCCGCTATCAGATAGAGTTACAAATGCATTTGATTGTAACTTTACGTAATCAAAAAAACCTAAAGGCTTTAGAAATTGAATAGAATCAGAGTTTATTTTAGTGCTTTTTAATTTATTTCTAGTTCTTGGATGAGTGGAAAATAAAATGGGTTTGTCGTAATGTTTAGAAATTGAATTTAAAGCATTTATTATTTGCTGAAAATTATCTTCAATATCAAGATTTTCTTCACGATGAATACTTGCAACAACATATCCTTTAGGTTTTAAGTTTAATTGCTTTAAAATTTTACTTTTTTCTATTATACCTGAGTAATGAGAAAGCACTTCATTTAAAGGCGAACCGGTGCAAAAAACATGATCTTTTCTAAATCCCTCTGAAAGTAAATACCTTCTACTGTTTTCTGTATAAGTAAGATTAATATCAGCTAAGTGATCTGCTATTTTTCTATTAATTTCCTCAGGCACATTTAAATCAAAACATCTATTCCCAGCTTCCATATGAAAAATTGGAATTTTTAATCTTTTTGCCGGCAAAACACTAAGTGAGCTATTTGTATCCCCTAATACCAAAAGAGCGTCTGGTTTTATTTTATTTAAAATTTCATATGATTTGGATATAATATTTCCAAGGGTGTCTCCTAAATTTTGAGATGCTACATTAAAAAAATAATCAGGCTTTCTTAATTCAAGCTCCTTAAAAAAAATTTCGTTTAACTCATAATCATAGTTTTGACCTGTATGAATTAAGGTGTGATCAAAAAATTCATCACACTTTTTAATAATAAGCGATAATCGAATAATTTCAGGGCGAGTACCAATTATTGTGACTAGCTTTAATTTTTTCATATTTTAAATTTAGCCTTTATAACCAATTGAAGACAAAAGTTTTATTAGTTCTTCTTCACTTAATCTATTTGTGTTAAATGAATTATACTCCTCAATCTGACTTAAATTTCTTTGCCCTTCTGAAAAGTATTTATTATAGTTTAAGTCACGATTATCTGATGGTATTCTAAAATATTCTTTTAATTCTTCACAAACCATTCTCTCCTCTTTTGAAAGCAAAGTTTCATGAACTTTTTCAGCATGACGAATCCCTATATTTTTTATCTCTACAGATGAATTGTATATTTTTTTCATTGTAAAGGCTAGTTCACCAATTGTAGTCGATGGGGATTTTTGAACAAAAATATCTCCTGAATTCCCATTCTCAAAGGCAAATAGCACAAGATTTACAGCATCATCAAGGGTCATCATGAATCTAGTCATGTTAGGATCAGTTACTGTAATATCTTTTTCTGATTTTATTTGATCGTAAAAATGAGGAATTACTGAGCCTCTTGAGGCCATTACATTTCCATATCGAGTTCCACAAATAACTGTGGAGTCAGAAGTCCTAGATTTAGCAACAAATACTTTTTCCATCATGGCTTTGGAAGTCCCCATCGCATTTATAGGATAAACAGCTTTATCAGTGCTTAAGCAGATTACTTTTTTAACATTGTTTTCTATTGCAACTGATAAAACATTTTCAGTTCCTAAGACGTTTGTCTTGACAGCTTCAATTGGGAAAAATTCACACGATGGGACTTGTTTTAGAGCTGCCGCATGAAATATATAATCAACTCCTTTTACAACCGATATTAAACTCTGCTTATCTCTAACATCACCAATAAAAAATTTTATTTTCGGATTATTATAAATGACACGCATATCGTGCTGCTTTTTTTCATCTCTGGAAAGTATCCTTATTTCAGAAATTTCTGAATCAAGAAACTTGTTTAAAACAGCGTTCCCAAAGGATCCTGTCCCACCTGTTATTAATAAAGTTTTATTTTTGAACATCATAGGAAATAAGTTTCAATAGAGAATTTGCCTTATTCTTCACTTTAATTATTGTCTTTGGTGTGTTTTTCAAATTTACTGCTTTTAAAACAACTTTAGCAATGTCAATTGCTGAATAAGGATTAAAACTAAAAGAAGGGTTTATTACTTGGGATACAAAAGGTAACTCCGAAGCAATTACAAAAACTCCTAGCTGAGCTGCTTCAATTAGCGGCAAACCAAAGCTCTCTTTCAAAGAAGGATAAATTAAAAAACGGGTTTCCTGATAGCATTTCAATACCTGCTCTTTTGTTAATTCACCTAGATTTATAAGTTTCAAATTTGGGGAAGTATTGGGTAGATATCGTGTTAAGGAAGAAAAAGCTTCGTCGGGGAGTGTTAATTTTAAAGTTATCGGTGTTTTGGATTCATTTGCTGCTTGATTAAAAGCTATAATAAGCCTTTTATGATTTTTATGTTTTCCAGATCCAGCAACATAAAAAAAACTATTTTCGTCGGAATTGATTTTACTTGAACAATTTAGCTCTTCAAAAAATGGATAAACCTCAATGTTATCACTTTCTATTCTTAAAGAATTCATTAGCTTTTCCTTCATCAAAATTGTTTGAACAGCCCAGAGATAATTTTTTTTGTTTAAAAAGGAAATGTATGTTTTTTTAATTGCCAGAATCAATTGAGACCTCAAATCCAATCCTGAATTTTTAGAACTCAACAGTAAGTCGTTTTGCAAGTAAATTACGACTCGTTGATTTATTGAAATGGGAGGTGGAACATTGCTAAAACAAAAAACAGATTTAAATTTATCTCGATTTTTTTTATAAAATTTTCTTCTTTTAAGTTCAGATGATTTTAAAATTGTAATTCTACCTGCTTTTATAGATTTTATATAGTTTTCATCAAAACGACTATCAAATAAAAACCAATAATTGATTAAGTCATCTCGATTGATAGAATTAATAAGTGTTTCTAATAGGGTTTTCCCACCGCTACTATGAACATAAACAGAATCAATTAATATCAATTTTTTTGATTAGGTTTTTGATAAAGAGTTTTAGAGTACTCCAAATATTTTTTCTGTAAAAATTAACTTCCCTCTTTAAGGAAGGCTTTATTTTGTTTTGGTTATCACTAATTTCACTTAAAAAAATGAACCCATCCTTTCTGACCTTTTTCATGTAGGAAGACATTCTTAATGTAGATATGGTCTCCAAGCTCAAAGCATTTTCATCACTTCCTAAAGAATAAGCATATTCTGGAAGTGAACCCCAAAGAGATGTGTCATTTTTAGGGTGAGGCGGAACATATGTGTTAAGTCCTAATTTCTTTTTTAGTATGTATGAAAAATGAATATCTTCACCTGATTTTTTAAACTTTGTATGGTTCTGTGTGTTTTGCCAGAAAGCTTCTAAATGCTCCCTTTTAAAAAACCAGGAATGTCCAACAATATCAGCAAGCTCAATTTCTGAATTTGCACTTGGCCATCCTATTCTTTTTGAATAATCATAATCTAAGGATCCTTTATTAAATAAAACTCCTACTGTACCTAAAAGACCATCAACTTTTTTGTAAGTGTTAATACAATTTTCAAACCATTTAGCCCCTGGAATAGTATCATCGTCAAACACACATATATATGGGTTTCGAGTTAGAAGAGCAATTGAGAAACGACCCCAAACACCTATATTTTTATGAAATTTTACAACCTGAAATTGATTATACTTCTTAAAATCAAAATCAATCTTTTGATTTTTATCGACAACAATGATGATTTCATCTGGTGGAATTGTTTGATTTTGAATTGCCTCAATTTGAAGATCTAAATTATGAGGTCGAGCATAAACTGTAAGTATTACTGAAATCAATTGACTCTATAGTTTTGTATGAAATCGGAACAAATTCCCATACACTGAGAAAAATCATCATTGTGAATTTCAGGCATCACAGCAATACTATTATTAACAGGCTGTTTTCCTGGAAATACCCAAATAAATCCTTTTGAAGTAAGTGTGGCTTCGTCATCATCATGAAAAAAATAATTAAATGAGGAATTTAATTCATTAAAAAAACCAAGTGTTTCCAAACTTTTACAATGTATCCATAACTTATCTTTCCTTTCTTTTAGCCATTCCAGCATAACTTTTTGTTCAGGGCCATCATGACCTAAATATAAGATTGCGTCTTTAATCCAAATATCAATTTCGACATCGAAGCCTTTTGATAGAGCCTCTTGAATATATGAGCTTGTATTTTCCTTCTTTGGATCTTTTCCCACTAGATTTCCTCGATGCGAAATAAAATATTTCATACATTTAAAATTATGTAAATTATTGAATCCCAAACTTATGGATATGTTTTATTTTTTTGGTAAAAAATTATATCACATAAGTAAGTTATTTGATTAGGTGTTGTCTAAATAGAGATTAATACAAAATAAACAAAAAAGGGAATGATACTTGAGCAAGATAAACATAAACTAAACAAAATAAATTTGAGAATTTAAGTACTTCTAATTTTAAATTTTTAAAGAAAATTAAGCTATTTAATTACTTCAATCCAAATCCAATTTGGATGTTGATTATCATCAAAGCTTTCGGTTATTGTTTTAGAGAAATTTTTAAATCCAATTTTTAACAAGTCATCTTCTAAATTTTTGTAATCATGAATTCTAACATCATGCAAAGAATTAGTCCCTTTAGCATTTGTTGTATTCTTATAGTAACTACTATGTTTGACTCTACTAAACAATTGAAGTAGATACGGTTTTGGTTTAGGGCCGTAGCCCATTTGAAATCTGAAAACACCTCCAACTTTCATTGCTCTATATATCTCTGAAAATAAAGTGTATCTGATATAATGAACTGGAATATGTTGTAATGCAATAGTAGACATAACATAATCGAAAATATTTGATTCCAAACCTTTAAAATCCAAACCATTTATTAAATGAGCTACTACATTTTGATTTTTGAATCTCTCTTCACAATAATTTATATTAGCCTCTGATATATCAATGCCGTGAATTGACTTAAAGTTTCCATGTTTTAAAAGATTTTCAATATTTCTTCCTTTACCACATGCAAAGTCTAATGCTATCTTACCTTTTATATTGTTTTTTATAAAAAATGTCGAATAAAATTTATTTAAATTGTGGTTTAAATGATCATTTGTTCCTGCAGAATAAGCTCGTTTCTGCATAGAATTGTATTTTAAAAATTTATCCATTAAAGTATTTTAAATAATTATTTAAATCCTCTGGAGTTCCTAAACCCCACATTTTTTTTATTTCAAATAAACGGATTTTTAAACTGTCCTCAATTGCTTGGTTAAATACAGGGCAAACATAAAATTCATTGTTTACTCTGATATCTCTTTCAATCATTTGTTCGGCATATTTCACAAAATCAGCTCCTTTTTTCCAAAAATAAAACCCAACCGTTGCATTATCTGAAATTGGGTTTTTTTCAGCCACTTCTATAACTTTACCTTCCTCGTTCACCTTAGCAAAGGACCATTTAGGATGTGTTGCTTTAAAGGAAACTATTCCTCCGTCAGCCTCAGTTTCATTCATTTTATAGAAAAATTCATTGGAATCCCATTCTACAAATTGATCTGAATTTGCAAAAAATAGTGGTGCATCATTGTCAATATGTGCTTTAGCTAATAAGGCTGTGCAAGCAGCTCCCTCTGTTAAGCCATCAGTTTCTACAATTTTACAATTGGGTTGTAGAAGCTTTAAAAAAGAATCTAAGTTGTACTTTTCCCGATGTGATTTTTGAACAACAAAAATAAAATTTGCCTCAACATTTAAATTTTCAACAACTATCTGAATCATAGGCTTTCCGTTAACTTCAATAAGTGGCTTTGGGAAGGTATAACCTGCTTTTTCAAAACGAGAGCCTGCACCTGCCATTGGAATTAATACATTCATTTTTTTATCCACCCATTTAGGTGTGCTTTTTGATTTCATATTATTTGAATTTAAGTGATTTTTAATAAGCTCTAAACTCAATTCTTTTGTGTTTTTAACTCGTAAAATATTTGAATTAGTTCTAGAAGCTGCCAAGAGTCCATATGGTGAATCTTCAATAATTAAAGTTTCTTCAGGTAACACATTCATTTTTGAAATAGCTCTCCAGTAAATTTCGGGATGGGGCTTGGAATTGGAAACATCTTCATTGGATAATATATAATCAACAAATTCAATTATACCGAGTTTTGACAATGATGTGAGCACTGTTTTTCGAATTGAGTTAGAACATACGCTTAATTTATACTCTAATCCTGATAAGTAAGAGAATATTTCAACTAGCCTAGAATCAACTGAAATATTTGATAATTCACTGTGTGTGTAATTTTGTTTTTGGGTCCAAATTCTGTTATGTTCACTAATCGGCAGTCCCTTTTCTTTTGTCAACATTTGAAGTTTTTGATTGGTTTTTAACCCATCGTATTTTGACAAGTGCTCTGCCCAACTAATAGCATATTTTTCACCTAACGCTTTATTTAAAGAATCATAATGAATTTTTTTTGCATCGAGTAATACCCCATCGAGATCAAATGCAATATGTTTAATCATAATTTCTAGATTTAATTTGATATTCATCCAACAGGGGCTTCAAAATATCATACTGTTCAAAATTCCATTTTCCTTTTACAATGGCTGTAGCTATATATGGATATGCCAAACAATCAAAATGATTCCCATGCTTATCCCCTTTTAAATTACAGCAATATTCTTTGAAGGGGTGCATCCAACTTTTCTCAATTTTTCGCTCTAATTTCCAAAGGTTTTGGGAAGGGTAGCGTTTTAATATTTTCATAAGAGCTTCCCTTCTAATAAGTGTAGGCTGAATTGAAAATTTTGAAAGCTTATTTTTACTTAATGAAGAATCAAATTTGCTTACTTTTGATCTGAAATGCCAACCAGCAAATATTAATTTAATTGAATCTGCTAGGCCTTTTTCAATATAATTGCAATAACTCATTAACTTATCCATGTTAGGCTCAGAATAGAGAGGCATGTCTTCGTGAGTAAATAATAACATAGTTTCTTTTATCTGTTCTAAACATTGCAACATCCGTTCATTATAGTTTTTGTCATCATCATATAATACAGCTTCATAGTCCCCTTTTAGAGGGTCTTGATCTGTGAATAAATAAATTTTTTGATTGGACATGAATTTTTTAAACTGACCCAGAATTAATGGCCATACATCAGAATAAGAAGAGTGACTGTATATTACTATTGGAAATTTTAATTCCATTTTGTTTTTAAAGGAATCATTTTTTCCCATAATTTATTTTTAATTAAAAAGTATTTATAAAAAAAGATTGCATTTGATATAACAGTCTCATTTTTAGAAACCTCTTCGCAATATTTAAAATATTCAGAATGTAGATTAAATTCTTTTTCAAGACTATTGTATAGCTGAGAAAAAATTGTCATAACATTTTTTGAACCATAATACCACATATCAGCAGGTCCCTCATGAAATTTTTCCCAAAAAGCGACGTATAATTTATTTTTCAAAATTTTGTTAGGAAAAGTAATACATTGAACTGGATAAATCCATCCATTACCTCTTATAAATGAATATAGACTTATTAGAGGATGGGTTGTTTGACGATTAATTTGCCCTAAATCAAATCTTGCTTTTATGATTAAATCATATTCTATTTGTGACTCAAGGCACAAATTAATTGCCTTACTAACACTATATAAATGAGATAGTACAGTTTCAGGAGGTCTTGGTTGATTTTTGAGTTTAGTTAACCTATTATTCCGTATAATTTTGGAAAAATCAATTTGTGGTTCAATAATAAAATTTTTTGGCTTGTAAAGGTTTAGAATTCTATTTTGTTCTTTGACATCCCAACTATGAATATAAATATCAGGCTTAAATTTATTTATGATTTTTTTTTGAATATAATTGAACCCGAGTATTCCCTTCGACGTGCTATCATAATTTGAATTAAAATTACCGTGTAAACACAATGCTACTTTCACTCTATGATTCTATTTTTTTTAAATATTGAAAATTCAGTAAGATCTCTATAACCATTAAGTTCATCTTGATCAGAAGCCTGGGAACTATAATTTTGCAATAATGCTAAGCCATGAGCAGCTTGCTGAGGTGTCATATACATATTCCATCCTAAAAATGTAATATCATCTTCTTTATAGTTTTTTTCACTTCTCCCTTCATATCTAGCTTTTTTGAACCATTGAGCAGCTTTTTCGTTGTCAGTTAAAATCATACCTCCTTTTGAAATCCCAAGATTTTTTTTAATGTGAAAAGAGAGTGTCATAAATGTCCCATCAATATACATTTCCTTTTTAAGTCTTTTAGCGGCATCATATATTGGGTAAGGTTTAAGTTGATAAATACCGCTCCATGAGTTTGCTTTTTCTGTCTTATCAAAAATAACTTCTCCTCCAGCATGAATTATTGATTGAGGAACTGATAAATAAGTTTTTGAAGGTATTGTAACTTCTTTAACTTTTAAATAAGTACAGCAAAGAAAAATGGCATTCGTACAACTATCTACAGATATGGCATAAGGGGCACCTGTAAAAGTAGCTAGCTCTTCCTCAAACATTTGTACGATTTTATACGGGTTGTTTATCATAATAATAAAAATTAAATTGTTTTTCTTTCTTTAATATAAAGTCAAGTTTTGAAAATAAATTATTGGAAGCTAGGTTATCAAATTTCACTTTTGCCCATAGCGATGTATGGTCTTTCTTTAGTGATTCTATCATAAACTTTCCTACTCCTTTTTGTTTGTAATGGGGATCAACTGCTAATGTAATTTCATTTCTTGAAGGGCCAATAAGGCCTATATAACCAACAGGAGTTTTATCAATTATACATATCTTAAAAAAACTCTTGTTTGAGGACATATACTTTTTTTGATCATATTGTGTTATGGAATTCTGAATTACAAATCCATTAATATTTTCTTTGTGCGTCCTAAGAAGTCTAACAAACTCCCAATACTTTTCTTCACAATTGACTAATTCCATTGACAATATTTTAACTTATCATAGTCTTTATTCTTAAAATGAACAATGTACTCTCTTAGTGTAGGGATTTTAAATTCTTCAGATAATGTCGTTCCTATATCGATATAAGTATTTTCAGGATATGCTTTTGCTAATTCATATTGGGCAACATTTGAAAATGCTGAAGCAGAAAATAAAAATACTTCATTTTTGATTTTGTTCAACCCTATATATTTTTTTATTGATTCAATAGGTTTTAGATTTAAAAAAGCATTGTTTTCAATTCTAAAGTCTTTTTTCACCCATTCTAAATCACTTAAATCCGCGTTTATATTACAAATAATATTGGCCCCTCGATTTTGAATTACTGGTAAAAATTCGGTTCTAAATAAGGGGTAATTTGCATTTAATAAAACATTAGACCAAGTCAAGTTATCGTGATCCTCTTTGAGATGAGTAGAAAATTGCCAAGCATAATTTTTTTCTCCCACACAACACTTGCAATTGATTCCAACATAATACTCTTTACTTCTGTAAGTAAAACTTTCAATTAATTTATTTAAAAACCCCTTGTGTTTAATTGGATCAAACGTTTTATGATCATATTTGGGAAATTTTTTTATTCCGGTATATTGCTTCCCTATTTTAATTAGAAAATTACCCAATTTAATTTCTTTATTTTGGAGCATAAATAATTCACCATCTGAAAATCTCAAGAGATTAAAGTTTTCTTTTCTTTTTAATTTTTCTAAAAAAAAGTAAAACTCCTTTTTAAAATCCTGGTCTCTACTTAACATAAAGTTAAATTTTTGTTTTCTAATTTATAGATCTTTACACAGCCTTTGAGAAGCGATTCGTTATGAGAAATTAAAACAATAGTCATTTCACCTGACAGCTTTTGTAAGGTTTTTAAAATCGACTGTTCTGTTGCAATATCTAATGCGCTAGTAGGTTCATCCAATAATAAAAGATCTGGTTCTAAATACAAGGCCCTCGCTATACCAATTCGCTGTTTTTGTCCTCCAGAAAGCTTGGATCCATTTTCTCCAGCAATAAATTCTAGTCCTTCATCCTTGCTTTCGATAAAATTTAATATTTCCGCTTTTTTTAATGATTCCAATATTTTTTTGGTTTCTTGATCTTGTTTTTCAACACCAAAGGCTACATTGTCTTTTATTGTAACATCAAGGATACTTGTATGCTGAGGAACATATCCAACTTTTATCATCTTATTACTTTCCCCGTTTATTAAAATTTTCCCCGAATTAGGGGTTTGTAATCCCAAAATTAGATCAATCAAAGTCGTTTTTCCCGATCCACTTTCTCCCTTTACTCCAATAAAGTCTCCTCTGTTGATAACAATATTTAAGTCTTTTAGAATCTCTTCACTTTGACCATATTTAAATACGATATTCTTTAATTCTAAATTATCAAACCTCTTGACATATGATTTACGGTGTTTTATAGTTTTTGAAACTAGCTTAGATTTTATAGTGTTTAATGCCGAATCACTAAATTTCAAATTTTGAAGACTGTTTAAAATTTTATTCGCTGATGGGATTAACTTAAACACAGAGGCAATAAAAACACCAAAAAATGAAAAAACTTCACCAGATATACCATCATCTAAAAAGATGAAAAAAAGCATCATAAATATTGCCAAAATTGATATGAATTCTAAAATATATCTAGGGACTTGTAAAAATGTGTTATGGGTTGTGTCAATGGACCACAATTGATTGGAGTAACTGGTAAATATTTTCTCAAAAAATAATTCTTTTTGATTTACCTTCATCTCTTTGATACTTGAAATGGATTCCAAAACAATCTTATTATGCTGCAAAGCTATTTTTTGCTTTTTTTCACCCAGCTGATTTAACTTCGTCCTAAAAATCCTATAATAAACAATGATTAAAACTCCAAAAAATAAAATAGTTCCAAAAGAAATCAAAGGATTTAGCAGAATCAAAAGTATTAATGTTGAGGACACAAACCCTATCTCGGTAAACAAAAATAAAATAGACCTCAAATAAGTAGCAAAGTGATAAAGGTCTGTGTTTAGATTCCGAATTACTTCGGCTGAGTTATTCTGAATATGGAAGCTATAGTTTTGATGTAAATAAAAGGAAAATAATTTATTTGATGTGTCTCTTATTAAGTTAGATATAAATCTATTCTGCCTGTAAGTTAAATAGATCGAATATACTGTCTTAATTGTAAAAACTAAAATGACGAAAACAGAAAACGGAAGTAATGCTTTCCCATTAAAATATTTGTCAGTTAAAAGTAAGACTTGCGCTGTGAGAATATTTGAATTATTCCCTAAAATTAATTCAATTAAAGGGACCATAATTGCTAAACTAAAAATGTCCAATAGCATCCCTGCTAACAAGAAGGCTACCATCAAGTAAAACTTTTTCTTTCTTATGTTATCTAATATTTGAAGAATTTCAAACATCTGTAACTATTTTCTCCATTCTATTTACCGCAGTACTTGGAATCAGTTCACTTTCTTTTATATTATTTTTCATCCGTTTAAAATCTTTAAATACTCGTGTTAAGTTTTCTTTGATTTGTTCAACGGATGAAGCATCACTTGTAATGTGTCCGTGAGTTTCTAAAATTTGATCAATCTCTTGGTTCATATATGTAAGTCCAAAAATTATATTCCCGGAATTTAAGTAGTCATAAAGTTTAAAGGGAATTGTTTTACTACTTCTGCGATCCGTATGTTGAACAAGTAATAAAATATCGGCTTTTTGAGAATTGGCAATAGCTTGTTCTCTTGGAATCATTCCGTGGATTTTAATTTTTGGATTTTCTAATTTTATTATACGTTCTAAAATATCCTCTGCGATCCATCCGTATAAATTTACTTCATATTCTCTTTCAGGAGATAACTCTTGTAATGCACTAAAAAAATTATCTAGATTACGGGTTTGATAAAGGGATCCTATGTAGGAGAAATTTATTGGTTTGTTTTTTTGCTTAGGAGACTGTTTTTTTAAAGTTTTTAATTTTTTTGCACCTGGATATATGAAATCAATTTTATGTTTCCACTTAGGATAATATTCTTTTGCAGAAAGAGATGCGTTTTTAGTGGCATAAACTATATTGGTTGCATTGCTTACAATGAATTTTTCAACAATTTTTAGACCCTTAATTGTCCAGCGGTTTCTTCCAATATCTTCTCCAGTTAATGGATCTTGAAGTTCAACTATTAACTTCGTTCTAAATATTTTAGACAACAAAATTCCTGATAAATGTGCACTAGCTGGACCTCCTGTTGTGTAGATAAAATTATAATTTTTAAAAGGCATAATTTTAAGACCCATTGCCAGGCTTGAAAACATCCAAAACCATCTTCCTTCACCTTTGAATAAAGATATATTTAGTCTATCAAGTAGTTTTGAAACAAATCGCATATATCTCAAGTAAAATATTGTTATTGGCCGCGATTTTATATCGATTTTCATAGACTCAATCTCATTTAATTCAGCTTTTGCCTCAAAAGGTAAAATTGAAGGGACTCTATAATGTTTAATTTCTTGTTTGTATTTAAAACAATGAGAACCACTAATTACAGTTATTTGATATTCCCTTTTTAAAAACTCATAAATCCTATCATCTATCCATTCAGCTTGACAACAGCCAGGTATATTAGCCATATGAGAAATAACTAGAATCTTTTTCATAGTATTTCTTTGATAATATTTAGAATTTTATTGCTTGCGTTCCCATCTCCATATGGATTTTGGAGTTTTTTAAATGAGTTATAATATTTCTTATCATCTATTAGCTTACTTACTTCTTCTTTAATTTTTAATACATTATCTCCAACTAATAGAACGGTACCAGATTCTAATGCTTCTGGACGTTCTGTAGTGTCTCTGGTAACTAAAACAGGTTTCCCTAAAGAGGGCGCCTCCTCTTGAATTCCTCCACTGTCTGTTATTATCAGATATGATTTTTTCATTAATGATACAAACTGAGGGTAATCAACTGGAAGAATAAGATTTACATTTGTTAGTGAAGAAAAATACTCTTCTGCGATTTCTTTTACATTAGGATTTGGATGAACAGGGTAGACAAAATTGTAATCTTTATATTTATTTGCAAG
>Ga0181553_10002674_pt1 | contig 15553 bp, 8 predicted proteins | sample 011ome_17_FD_133753 | JGI IMG/M metagenome (GOLD analysis project Ga0181553, IMG submission 133753) | Coastal salt marsh microbial communities from the Groves Creek Marsh, Skidaway Island, Georgia - 011502XT metaG (megahit assembly) | ecosystem: Environmental > Aquatic > Marine > Intertidal zone...
ATGACTCAGTATTTGGAATTTGTAACAGACCGTTTGTTAGTTGAGCTAGGTCTTGAAAAAGAATACAACGTGACGAATCCTTTTGATTTTATGGATATGATCTCGTTACAAGGAAAAACTAATTTCTTCGAGAAACGAGTTGGAGAATACCAAAAGGCTGGGGTACTCAGCAACGAAAATAGCGAGACTAAAATTAGTTTTGATGAGGACTTTTGATCCAAGTCAATCACAAACCATAAACCAGGAGTAACAGAATTAGTAAATAAATTATAAAGCCAAAAGTATGTTTGTAGTAAAAAGAGATGGTCGCAAAGAACCCATCATGTTCGATAAAATTACCGCTAGAATTCGTAAACTCAACTACGGATTAAATCCGCTTGTTGATCCTGTTCGGGTTGCTATGCGTGTCATTGAAGGACTATACGATGGTGTGACAACTTCTGAGTTGGATAATCTAGCTGCAGAAATTGCAGCGACCATGACTACAACACACCCAGACTACGCAAAGTTGGCTGCGAGAATTTCAGTATCCAATCTGCATAAAAATACGAAGAAGTCTTTTTCGGAGACGATGACTGATTTGTATGAGTATGTTAATCCCAGAACAGGAAAAAAGGCCCCATTACTTTCTGATGAAGTTTATAAAATCATAGAAAAGAATGCAGATCAATTGGATTCCAGCATTATTTACAATCGTGATTTTGGATACGATTTCTTTGGCTTTAAAACCCTAGAACGGTCTTATCTTCTGAAATTAAATGGGAGTATCGTTGAACGACCTCAGCACATGCTCATGCGTGTTTCAATTGGAATTCATTTGGACGATATTGAATCTGCATTAGAAACCTACGAATTGATGTCTAAGCGTTATTTCACCCATGCAACACCGACATTATTCAATTCGGGAACACCCAAACCACAAATGTCCTCATGTTTTTTATTAGCCATGAAAGACGATAGCATTGACGGAATTTATGACACTCTGAAGCAAACTGCTAAAATATCTCAGTCAGCTGGTGGTATTGGATTGTCTATTCACAATGTACGTGCAACAGGTTCTTACATTTCAGGGACAAATGGAACTTCTAACGGCATCGTACCCATGCTCAGAGTATTTAACGATACAGCTCGTTATGTAGATCAAGGTGGGGGCAAGCGTAAGGGGTCTTTTGCAATATATGTAGAACCATGGCACGCTGATATTTTTGAGTTTTTAGAATTGAAAAAAAATCACGGGAAAGAAGAAATGCGAGCTAGAGACTTATTCTATGCTATGTGGACTCCCGATTTATTTATGAAACGTGTCGAAGAAAATTCGGATTGGACTTTAATGTGTCCGAACGAATGCCCAGATCTATTCAACGTTCACGGAGATGAATTTGAAGCTCTTTATACCAAATATGAAAATGAAGGTAAAGGCCGAAAGACCATCAAAGCACGTGAACTCTGGGAGAAAATTTTAGAATCTCAGATCGAAACGGGTACACCCTATATGTTGTACAAAGATTCAGCCAATAGAAAATCCAACCAAAAAAATCTCGGTACGATACGTTCATCCAACTTATGTACAGAGATCATGGAATACACCTCCCCAGATGAAGTTGCAGTATGTAATCTCGCCTCTATTGCACTGCCCATGTTTATCAAAGACGGTGCATTTGACCATCAAGCCCTTTTCGATGTTACGGTTCGTGTAACAAAAAACCTCAACAGAGTCATCGACAGAAACTATTACCCAGTCAAAGAAGCGGAGAATTCGAATTTCAGACACCGTCCTGTTGGATTAGGCGTTCAAGGATTGGCAGACGCATTTATAATGTTACGCCTACCTTTTACTTCTGACGAAGCTAAGAAATTGAATCAAGAAATTTTTGAAACACTCTATTTTGCAGCGGTAACGGCATCTGCTGAAGAGGCAAAAAATGACGGACCTTATCAGACCTATAAAGGATCTCCAATGTCCAATGGTGAATTCCAACATAATATGTGGGGGATTAAGGATGAAGAACTAAGTGGTCGTTGGGATTGGGCAGCATTACGCAAGACTGTCAAAAAGCAAGGAGTTCGAAACTCCTTACTCGTTGCTCCTATGCCGACAGCAAGTACTTCTCAAATCTTAGGGAATAACGAATGTTTTGAGCCATATACTTCTAACATTTATACTCGAAGAGTACTTTCAGGAGAATTTATTGTGGTAAACAAACACCTTCTTGAAGATCTAGTAGAAAGAGGCCTTTGGAATGAGGATATGAAACAAGAGTTAATGAGAAATAATGGTTCAGTTCAGAATATCGAAGGAATTCCAGATGACCTAAAAGAACTTTATCGCACTGTTTGGGAAATGAGTATGAAAGACATCATAGACATGTCACGCCAACGCGGTTACTTCATAGACCAATCACAATCTTTAAACCTCTTTATGGAAGGGGCAACTATGGCCAAATTAACCTCCATGCATTTTTATGGTTGGAAGTCAGGGCTTAAAACAGGTATGTATTATTTAAGAACGAAATCGGCTGTAGATGCGATCAAGTTTACATTGGATAACAAAGCCAAAGCAGAAGCTCCACCTGTAGCAGAAATTGCAGCAGGCACAATAGCGGCAAAACCTGAGCAAGCGAATGTCCCTGTAGAACCCTTGAGTCCACAAGAGCTCAAAGAAATGTTGGCACAAGCAAAGGGCAATGAAGACGATGATTGTTTGATGTGTGGTTCTTAAATTGAGAAACAAACGTTTTAGTATAATGATTTGTTAACATTTAGCTGCATGTGTTATTAAAATGTAAAATTCTTAATGATTAGTTAACATACAAGGACTTTATTATCATTTCTTTTGAATAAATTTTATGAAATGAAAATTAAACTCTTAAGCTGTTTGTTTTTTACAGTTGTATTAATAAATTCTGTTTTCGCACAAGAAATAAGTGACACAAAATTTGGCAAAGGAGTAATAAATTTCATTGCCAAGGACAGCTCTTTTAGTGTCAAATTTGCTCCAAGGATTCAATCTCGTTATCAGAGTCAATGGGATTATAGTGGTGAAGATTACGATGAAGCAGAACTTAATTTTTTAGTAAGAAGAGCACGTTTGAAATTTGGAGGATTTGCTTTTACTCCAAAATTAAAGTATAAAATCGAGCTGGGACTTTCTAATAGAGATTTATCTGGAGCTAGTGTGTATAATAGAAATACGCCACGTTATATTTTGGATGCCGTTGTTATGTGGAATTTTCACGAAAATTTTGAATTATGGGCGGGTCAAACTAAATTACCTGGAAATATTGAACGTGTTGTATCTTCAGCTAATTTGCAGTTGATTGATCGTTCAATATTGAACAGTAAATTCAATATTGATAGAGATATGGGTGTTCAGTTACGGCACAAAATAAAATTAGGAGGAAACTGGATCACAAGAGAAAAGTTTTCGGTTTCACAGGGAGAAGGTAGAAATATTACAGAAGGAAATATTGGTGGACTTCAGTACACTTCTAGACTTGAATTACTTCCTTTTGGTGAATTTTCTTCTAATGGAGACTATTCTCAAGGCGATTTAAAACGTGAAAAAACTATCAAAGCTATGTTTGGCTTCACATACGACATTAATAAAAATGCAGTTAAAAATCGAAGTAATATGGGATCGTATATGACTCGCCTTGATGGTGGTTTTTTCGAAACGGATATCACAACGGTTTTTTTAGATGGAGTTATAAAGTATTATGGATTTGCAATAACTGGGGAGTACGCTAATAGAAATGCGGATACAATTGAAGCGCTAGAAGCTGATGGAATAACAAAGACTGGTGCTGTTGTTGGGGCAGGTTCAGCTTTCAACTTTCAGGGTAGTTATCTGTTCAAAAATAATGTTGAAATGACCATTCGCTATACGAAAGTTGATTTTCAAGAAGTCACTCGACTATCTGATTTAAAACAAATCACCTATGGAATTTCAAAATATGTTATGGGACATAGTTTAAAAATACAGGCAGACCTCAGTTTTTCACAGTCCAATTCGACAAAAGATTATTTACTTTTTAGAACGGGATTTGATCTTCATTTTTAATGTTATTTTAATATGGTTAATCAAAATTAAACCCATATTTGCCTAATTAATATTTTTTTTATGGATAATATATACTTGTTAATTTTAGTTGCTCTTGCGGTTCTTGCAATAGTAGATATTGTTGTAGGCGTTAGTAATGATGCAATAAATTTTTTAAATTCTGCGATTGGTTCAAAAGCTATTCCCTTAAGAACTATAATGATTGTTGCAAGTTTAGGAATTTTTATTGGAGCTGTTTTTTCAAGCGGAATGATGGAAGTAGCACGAAAGGGAATTTTTAATCCAAGTGCTTTTTATTTTGATGAAATCATGGTCATTTTTATGGCTGTAATTATTACAGATATTTTATTACTTGACTTTTTTAACACACTGGGATTACCAACTTCTACTACCGTATCTATAGTTTTTAACCTTTTGGGTGCTTCTATTGTAATGTCACTCATAAAAATAGGTGCTTCGGATACGGAAACTCTCATAGATATAAATAATTATATCAATACAGATAAAGCGATTACTATAATTAGTGGAATACTTCTTTCGGTCGTTATTGCCTTTTCTGTAGGTGCAATTGTACAATTGATTTCCAGAATAATTTTTACTTTTCAATTTGAGAAAAAAATCAAAAATTTTGGAGCATTATTTGGAGGGATAGCACTCACTTCGATTACATATTTCATTTTCATAAAAGGATTAAAAGGAACTCCTTATTATAAGGATATGTCTGAAATTTTAAAAAACAACGAGCTTCTTATCGTGTTTTTTGCATTTATAATTTTAACAGTTTTTTCATATTTATTTCAAAAAATATCACAAAAAAGTATTTTACTTGTGATTATTCTAGTTGGAACCTTTGGTTTGGCTCTTGCCTTTTCTGGAAATGATCTTGTAAACTTTATTGGTGTGCCTATGGCTGCCTATCACTCATATGAAGCATGGAGTGTTTCAGGGATTGATCCCACTTTATTTTCAATGGAGGTATTGGATAAGAAGGTTCCAGCAGAACCCCTTTTGTTATTTATTGCTGGAGGAATAATGGTAATGACACTTTGGTTCTCCAAAAAAGCAAAATCTGTAGCCGAAACTGAGATTGGTTTGTCAAGACAAAATGATACCCATGAAAAATTTAACCCCAATATCATCTCCAGGGGTTTTGTAAATGTATTTTTCGGATTGTCTGCTGCAATCAGTTCAGTAATGCCAGAGTCTTTAAAATCAAAAATCGAAAAAAGTTACGAGTATCATAATGCTTTTTTGATTTCTAAAGATCAAAGTGTCAATGCACCTGCATTTGATATGATTAGAGCTTCTGTAAACTTGATGGTAGCTGGTATTTTGATTTCTATAGCAACAGCTATGAAACTACCCTTATCAACAACTTACGTAACCTTCATGGTAGCAATGGGTACATCACTCGCAGATAGAGCTTGGGGAAGAGAGAGTGCTGTTTACCGTGTTGCTGGTGTTGTGAATGTCATCGGAGGTTGGTTTCTCACAGCTTTAGTTGCTTTAGCTGCTTCTGGAATTGTTGTGTTTTTAATTCATTGGAATAAAGTTACGATAATTCCCATTTTGTTACTTTTGACATTAGTTATTTTAGCAAGAAATTTTATTTCTCACAAAAATAAAACAACAAAAGTGGATCCTAAACAACTAAAGAAATCTGAAAGCAGTACTGTTCAAGGTATCATCATAGAAAGTGCAGACAATATCGTAAATGTAATTTCTAGAACAACTAAAATTTATGCTGATTTCTTAGAGGGTCTCTCCACACAAAATTCAGATTTACTTAAAAAGAGTAAAAAAGGAGTGGCCAAATTAGATAGTGAAATAGAAGAACTTCGAGATAATATTTTCTTTTTCATAAAGAGTTTGGATGAGACCAGTGTTCGAGGTAGTAATTTTTATATTACCATTTTAGCTTATCTAACCGACATCGCTCAGTCACTCGATTTTATTTCAAAAAAGAGTTACAAACACGTTAATAATCAACACCAAAAGCTAAAGTTCAATCAGTTTAAAGATCTTAAAGAGATTGAAGATCGTTTGGAGCTTTTATATAAAGAGATTATAGATATTTTTGTGAGCAGGAAGTTTGAGAGAATCTCCTATATAACATCTCAGAAGGAAGAATTGGTTTCTTTTCTTTCAGAAAAGATTAATGCTCAAATTGATCGGACTCGTTTGGAAGAATCTAGCCCTAAGAATACAACTCTTTATTTTAACATCTTATTGGAAACTAAAGATTTGTTAAATAGTATTATGTCTCTTATGGATGAGTATTACAGTAGTTATAAAAAATAAAATCTGATTAAATTATAATAGTTAATTGGACTTTATTTTAATCCGATAGTGTAACTCAAAGAAAATTGGCGTCCTATATTACGTGATTTGAAGATTTGACTTTCGTTATTAAAGCCTTCAAATCGGCTCTCTCTACAGTCATTTAAGAGATTTGTAATTTTAAATGCTAGTTTACGATTAACATTAAATTGTTTAATAAGATTAAAGTTTAGACTATTGAACGGGATTGTAAATACATCTGGATAAAAACCATCACCGACTACTTGTAAGGTTTTTCCTTGAACATTGTAAAATAGCCCACCCTGTATGCCTTTTTCTGAATTATTATATTCAATACCTGCATTAATTAGATAAGGAGATTGACCTTGAAGTGGTCTTGAATCACCCAAAGTTTGTCCATCTCTTAATCCAAGTTGTCTCAATTTCAATTCATCTTCACTATACTTTTCATCAGAAATAATATAAGTTCCGTTAAGGTTGAGATTCCAGTTAGCTAAATTATTGAACCAGGTCCCTAATTTTTTTCTAAATTCCAATTCTAATCCAAATACATTTGCAGTTTCTAGATTTAGAGGTTTATAGTTAGAAGTAGAGGCTGCGACAAATCCAATTTCGATCGGATCAGTCAGATTTTTATAGAAAGCACTGAAGGCAAATAATTGTGCATTTTCTCCATAAGCTTCGTAGCGAATATCAAAATTATCTATGTATGTAGGCCTAATATTGATGTTTCCTATAAAAAATAGATTGGACAAGGGATCATAAATTTCAGCAATAGAGGCTTCTTTAAAACTTGGTCTAGCTGTTGTAAGTGAATAGGCTACTCGTATATTTTGATTTTCTTTTAGGCTGTAAATGAAATTTAATGAAGGGAATACATTGTTTTTATTAATGATATTTTCATTTTCAAATACTTGACCTAACTGACTATTTTCTCCAGTATAGAATACCTGATAATTTTCAAAGCGCAGACCAATAATAGATTTTAATTTTTCTGTGACATTGAATTCATTAGATATATACGCTGCAAAATTTTGCTGTTTAGCATTAAATATATTTGCATCCTGACGAATTGTAGTTTGAGGGTTGATGTAGGTACCATCAGCATTGTTAGGTCCAATTAAATTTGATGGGTTAAATAGTTGGTTTGGATCTCCCCCATAGTTATCCCAATCACTTTCAGAGGTAAAATTTGAACTAACTGAGTATTGAGCAATTGAAAAGTCTCTCTCTTTTAAAGAGCCGAACAGTCCAAATTTTAAAACAGCATCAGATTTTAAAAATTGAAACCTTTTGGTAAAATCAACTTTACTAACTAAGTTGTTTTCATCCAATGTTCTCCATATTCGTTTCGGTTCTGTATTTTCTTGAAAACTAAAGATACCCTCTTCATCTTGAAAGGTAGTATTTCGAACATCCTTATCGTGTACCTTTGCTAAGGTTCCAGAGAGTGTCCATTCCAATTTTAAATTGGATTCTTCAAAATTGTGCAAACCAGAAAGCATTCCATTGGAAATACTTCTTTCATTGTATTCTAAGTTAAATTTATTAAAGTCGATGAAATCTGAAAAACGAGTAAGTTGTCTAAATATTCCGGAGGTACTTTGTCCATTTTGAATGTGGAGTCCGTTAAATTTTATTTTCGATGTATTCGTTTTATAGGTCATCCCAAAAAGGGTACTTGCAATAATATTTTGCCCACCAATAGTCCCAGATTGAATTCGGTTTTCTTCAAATGTCAATACGCTTTTATTGGGGCTGAAATTAAAAATGTTATCTTGAGTATTTTCATTAAGTGTTTGCTCACTTTTGTATGATACCGATCCTAGGACTCCAAAGGAATGTCCATTTTCAAAGTTAAATTGGTTACCGTAGGTGATTCCAAATCCAAAGTTCATCCCACTATTGGAAACCTGAGGTGCCATTTGAGGATTAAATTGATTGCTAATTCTGTTGACCAGATTCATTCCTAGTTCTGTCTGATTTAATCTTGGATCAAATTCGTTTCCTAGAAAACTATTCGCAATTTTATTTTTTCTAGAACCGTCGTCAAAGCCCAAAAAGTCCGTGCTTCCACCTGTATAACTTAGGTAGTTATCATTAAAATGCATATCGGGATTATATGCTGTACTTACAGAAACGGAAAACTCTTCTTTACTTGGTAAGTCTTTGGTAATAATATCAATAACTCCACCAGTAAAATCTGCAGGTAAATCAGCTCTTGCCGATTTAATTACCAAAACATTGGAGAGCATGTTAGTAGGAAATAAATCCATTTGAATTGTATTTCTATCTGGATCCAAACCTGGGATATCGATCCCATTTAAGATTGATTTTGAATATCGATCTCCCAATCCACGAACATAAACGTATTTACCTCCTTGAACTGATACACCCGGGACACTTTTTACTGCCGATGCAATCGTACTTGCTCCTATTTTTTTGAAAGCTTGAGCTGAGATACCGTCTATTAAACTGGCTGATTTTTTTTGAATTTCTAATACGGAGGCTTCTGTATTTCTTTTTGCTTCTACAGTTACAACTACCTCCTCTAAACCTTGGGCAGCTGAGTTTATGACTACATCGATTATGGTGTATTCATCATTAGTTACTTCAATTTCAGTAATAATTTTAGTTTCATATCCTACAAACGAAAATTGTACTGAATAGGTTCCAGCTTGTAGTTCAAAAGTGTACTTTCCGTCAAAGTCTGAGGTAACCCCCTCTCCTGTTTCAAGGACGAGGATATTAGCAAAAGGTAGAGGCTCATTGAAGTCACCATCAATTACTGTCCCAGTAATTCCATATTGACCCAAAGCAAAGAAAGAAAATAAAAAAGAGGTAAGAAGGGAAATAGTTCTAATTTGATTCATCAGTTTAATCATAGTATTTATATAAAAAATTACATGCTCAGCTCTTGCTGAGCATGTAATCAAAAAAAGTAATAATAGATTTACTTGTTAGTTATTGTAAGCATAAAAAGTCCAAGAGAAAATTGAATCATCAGCTAGTCCATTTCCATCAGCTTGTGAAGTTACTACTTCTGCAAAAGTCGAAGCATCAGTTTCAAATGTACTTTCGTCAGATTTATCATCGAAAATTAGGTCAAGTGTTTCAACATCTGAACAAACAGCACCTTCAGCATCAACAGGATGTAGAATATCAATATTTGCAAAGGTTAAAGTTCCTGCAGTATATGTTGTAGCGTCTGCAGAAGCATCTAATTCAACATCTTTACCACTTGCGAAATTTTTAAACAAAATATTGAGTAAATCGCCCGTTGCTCCTTTTCTGAAGTCAGCCATTTCACCGTCTACACCTTCTGAAGTACAATTATCAGTAGCACCAATAACTGTAGCATTTTTTAGTGTAAATCGCCCAGTTGTAGATCCTTCAGGTCCATCGATTTCAAATCCGTGGTCAGAAGCTGCTGTCAAAACAACTAATGCACCATCAATGGTACCAGCATACCCTTGATCGATATCAATAGCGTCATCTCCCTGTCCCCAAACTAGAAGATTTGAAGCATTAACTGTTCCTCCAAAAAATTCGATTCCATCATCTACATTTCCTACAATTTCGATGTGATTGATTGTAGTTCCAGAACCAACACCTCCTAAAGTAAGACCATTAATTTCATTTCCTTCTCCAATTTCTGCACCACCATGTCTGATTGAAAGGTATTCTACTGTACCAGAATTGTCAGCTGCGTCAGAACCTCCGTAAAGACCACTAGTATCTGAAGTAGGAATTCCCTCAATTTGAAGTTCAGTCACATCTCCTGAGAAAGAAGAAGGCGCATAACCTAGGATAATAAGACCACCCCATAAACCTCTTGTTTCTATACTAAGAGAAGGACCATTTGATGGATAATCACCTCCAACTTCAATGTTATCTGAAATTGATGTCATAATGATTGGCGCACCTGCAGTACCATTAGCTATGATAGTACCACCTCTTGCAATAATAAGAGTAGAAGCATCAGCTCCAGTTCCAGCTGCTGCTTTAATTATTGTTCCTGCAGGAATGGTTAAAGTAACTCCATCCAATACGGAAACTCTTCCTTTAAGTAACCAAATTTTTGAAGCATCTAATGTAGTATCAGAAGTAATGTTTCCTTGCAAGGTTGAATCGGTATTAGAATCTATCGCAACATTTTGAATTTCTATCACTTTATCTATAACAGTTTTAGTGACCGTTACGTACTCAATAATGGGATCTTCTTCAGTGCATGAAATTAAAATTGCAAGTAAAGAGAATAAGAGGATAAATTTATTTTTTTTCATGATGTTTAATTTAAGATCAATTAGATTTGTAACAAATGTAATGGGCATCGAGTGGACTGATTTTAGCTTAATGTTAATTCATGTTCTTGGTTTATTATTAAACTATTATTTTAAAATTTTAACCATAACCATTGCTTAATATACTTTTTATGAAATGGGAATCTTTATTGTCATTAAAGCGTTTCGGAGACACCAATAAGCGGATCAGGATCGAACAGGACAACTTGCGCTTAGGTTTTGAGGTAGACTATGATAGGATTGTTTTTTCAAATGCTTTTCGAAGCATGCAAGATAAAACTCAAGTTATACCTTTTTCAAAGACAGATTTTGTTCATACGCGTCTAACGCACAGTCTTGAAGTTTCAGTAGTTGGTCGAAGTATTGGACGTTTGGCAGGCAAGGCAATTTTGGATAAATATCCTCATTTAAAACACAGCTTAGGGTATCAGCCGAATGATTTTGGAGCTATTACAGCTGCTGCTTCACTGGCACATGACATTGGAAATCCACCCTTTGGGCATAGTGGAGAAAAAGCTATTGGTCATTTTTTTTTAGAAGGAAAAGGAGCACAATACAAATCCCAATTGAATGCACTAGAATACCAAGATTTATGTGACTTTGAAGGAAATGCAAATGGCTTAAAGATTTTAACGGATTCTTTACCCGGGACTGAAGGAGGACTTCGGTTAAGTTATGCCACACTTGGAACTTTTGTGAAGTATCCCAAAGCGAGTTTGCCTCATAAACCTACGGCACACGTGGCTGACAAAAAGTTTGGGTATTTTCAAGCTCAAGCACCATTCTTTAAAGATTTAGCAACCGAACTTACGTTGGATGATAACGGTAAGTACCTGAGACATCCTCTAGCTTTTCTGGTAGAAGCAGCTGATGATATTTGCTACACAATAATTGATTTTGAAGATGGAATCAACCTGGGGTGGATATCCGAAGATTATGCTTTAGAGTATCTTATAAATTTAGTCAGAGACCGAATCGATACGAAAAAATACGCACAATTATCATACAAACCCCAACGCTTAAGTTACCTAAGGGCATTGGCAATAAATAGTTTAATTCAAGATGCTGTTCAGATTTTTTTAGAAAATGAAACGGCGATATTGGCAGGCTCTTTTCAATCTGCACTACTAGAGAAAAGCCAGTTCAAGGCTCAGATTGAGGATATAATTAATTTGAGTGTTAAGAATATTTATCAATCCAAAGAAGTCATTCAAAAGGAGGTGGTAGGTCACCGTGCAATTACAATTCTATTGGAAAATTATACCCAAGCAGCCGTTCATAAACTACAAGGAAATGAGCATACATTTGATAAACTTTTACTCTCCTTAGTTCCAGAGGGCACACCATTGGTAAGCGAGAACCTTTATCAAACACTACTCAATGTAAGTTGTTTTGTAGCGAGTCTTTCTGATGGGAAGGCACTCAGAATGGCACAAGACATCGGCGGTTCTAATCATTAGCAAGTTCCCACAGAACTGATTACATTTGAACAAAAAAAAATGATTATGAGGTGGCTGATTACAATCACATTATTACTGCTTTTCCAGTGGTATGGCTTTCAGGCTATGAAGACTCTTACTTCAAATAAATGGATTTGGGTATTCTATTTTCTAATTGTGGTTTTGGTAATAGGTAATCTATTAATTCATACTCTTGTATTTGATAGGACACCTACTATGGAGCCTAGGTTTATGTATGCAATTGGATTTTTTATCTCTCTTTTTGTCTTTCAAGCAGTTCTAACAATTGTAATGATTTCAGAGGATATTATAAGAACTCCGATAGCCTTATACAATTACATAACCAAAATCCCTGGCCAGATTCGTTACTTACCCTCCCGACGTATTTTTATTTCACAAGTTGCATTGGGTATTGCAGCAATTCCTCTTGCATCATTACTATATGGAATGTATAAAGGGAAATATAATTTTAAAGTGTTGTCCTATACCTTGGAATATGATGATTTACCCGAAGCTTTCGATGGATTTACTATCACTCAGATTTCAGATATTCATAGCGGTAGTTTTGATAATATTGAAAAAGTAAACTATGGAATAGACCTTGTTAACAAACAACAGAGCGATTTGGTTCTGTTTACGGGTGATTTAGTCAATAATAGAACAGAAGAAGTTTTACCATGGATTCCTCATTTCAGTAAAATCAAAGCACAATATGGAGTCTACTCTGTGCTTGGCAATCATGATTATGGAGATTATATGCAATGGGAGACTCCAAAAGAGAAAATTGAAAATATTGAAGCCTTGTACAAAGCTCATAAAGACATGGGCTGGAATTTACTATTAAATGAATCCCGATTTATTGAGAAAGATGGACACCGACTCGCTATTGTAGGAGTGGAGAACTGGGGAAATGGATTTAAACAAGAAGGCGATTTAGATAAAGCATTAACTAATGTGGGCGCTAAGGACTTCAAGATTTTAATGTCTCATGACCCTTCTCATTGGGAAGCAAAAGTATTGCCTCACCCTTATAATATTCATCTTACTTTGAGTGGCCATACCCATGGAATGCAATTTGGTATTGAAATACCAGGCTGGATAAAATGGAGTCCTGTAAAATGGCGTTATAAACAATGGGCTGGAATTTATGAGAAAGCCAAGCAGCGATTAAACGTTAACAGAGGGTTTGGATATTTAGCTTATCCGGGTAGAGTAGGAATGTGGCCTGAGATTAGTGTAATTACTTTAAAAAAGTCAAAAGACGCAGTTTGATCAATTTCTTTTACATTTGTTAAATAATTCGAAATAGCTATGTCTAAATTTGGTGAATTATTAGATGAAAAAACACCCATTCTTTTGGCGTTTTACCGTCATGAAGAAGATGAACAGTTTGATTTGCAGCGAACACTTAAGGACGTTGCCGCGGCCCTAGGAGATAAAGGGAAAGTCATCAAAATCGATATCGATAAAAATCACAAATTGTCTGAAGCTCTTAGAGTACGGGTTTTACCCACATTTATGATTTATAAATTTAACGAAATGATCTGGAGACAAAGCGGTTCACAAGATGCCAATACCCTGATCAGTCTACTGCAATATCACGTTAATTTGTAATAGGCTTTAATCCTCTTCTTTTTCATCTAGAAGCGGAGAAAATAATTCAAGGTTCTTATTGAATTCTGACTCTATTTGGTTTCCAAATGCTGAACTGTCATACGCCTTTACTATTTGAACAAAATAATTGTATTCAGTCAGTTCATTCTGAATTCTAGACAGTAGTTGACGTTGATTTTCAGCGGATACTTGACCGAATAATTGAATCCGCTGTTCGTATTCCGTACCAATTTTAGTGCTCAATGATTGAGCAATTAGAATTTTATCTTCGATATAATAACCCTCTACGACATCTACCAACCCTGTGTAGAATTCATAATCACCATAGAGGTATCTGAACGGTTCAATAGCTTCAATAAACTGGTTTAGGATCGGTGTTAAATCTGTTTTTTCGGCATGTTTAAGATTGGCTTCAACTAAAGTTCGGTAACGTTCTATTTCAGTAATAATTTCTTCACCCATATTGTATTGTGAGTTTGCGTCTAGGCTGTTGAAGTAATTTAATCTGTCACGGTATTTTTCAGCTATTTTTAGAGATAATTCCAGTGCTTTATCAGCATCATCAATTCGGAAATAGCCATCTACAAAAGGAACCAAAAGGCTATAGTATCCAAAGTAATCCAGAGGCATTTTAGCCATGGCTAAATCTATGATATTTCGTGCTTTCTCGTTTTTATTTTCATTGATCAAAGTTTCAGCAAGACGAGCCATATTACTTCGGAATGAAATACTATTTTTTCTTGTTTCGGGATCGTGATAAATGTCAGTTCGCTCAGAATTTCCCCAATCCCATTGCATCACTATGTCATACATCAGATCTTCGTCTATTCGTCCCATTAAATATGGATTTTCTTCCCCTAGATTTGTCTCTATAGGAACTAATTTATAGACCAGACCTTCCAGTTGCAAATATTTTTTCATCCATAGATACTCTGATTCAGAGTAACTACCTCCTGTAAAATAGATAGGTCGTTCCCAATCGTTGTTAGCTAGAATATCTAACATCATCATTTGGTTTTTAAGCAAGGCACTTTCAGGAAGATCGATATCGATATAAGGAACAATTTTATCTGCATCTTCGGGTTTCACAATACCACTTTTCAGAACATTTTCTTTGTTTACTGGGACTCTTATTTTCCGTGTGGGATAGAATACCCCCTCTTGTTGGCTTTCTGGCAGTTGATTTGGATCTTGCCCCGATTGTTTCAGAAGGTCTTTAATTTTAGTTCTTGGATGATCGCTTGCAATCCAGTTCATCAAATCTTTAATATCCCATCGAACTGAATCCAAGACAGGTTGGTGTCTAAGCACATCTCTGACACCATAGGCATAGAGGTCATGTGTCATTTGTGAAGGAATTGGCTCACTCTCGTAGGTTTTTCGTTTCATCTGATCGATGTACCAATCTGTACCCAATAAACTGGAATTTATTGTTCGAACATCTGTTCTAAAACCTTCAATTTCTTGGGCATACCATAGTGCAAAGGTGTCATTATCTCCAATAGTAAATATCATTGCTCCTTTATCTTTTTGAATGGATTGGAGATAAGACTTGGCCATAGATTGGGCAGTGTATCTATTGGAGCGGTCGTGATCATCCCAATTTTGAAAGCCCATTAATACAGGGACGCAGAGCATACAAAAACTTATAACCAAAGGAGCAGCAAGTTTCTTTGTAAGAAAGGGTTGTATCTTTTGAACCAAAGCCCAAGTTCCTAAACCAATCCAAATTGCAAAAACGTAAAAGGAACCTACCAGTGCATAATCCCGTTCACGCGGTTCAAAGGGACGTTCGTTCAAATAGACTTTTAATG
>Ga0181553_10002682_pt1 | contig 15538 bp, 16 predicted proteins | sample 011ome_17_FD_133753 | JGI IMG/M metagenome (GOLD analysis project Ga0181553, IMG submission 133753) | Coastal salt marsh microbial communities from the Groves Creek Marsh, Skidaway Island, Georgia - 011502XT metaG (megahit assembly) | ecosystem: Environmental > Aquatic > Marine > Intertidal...
AACTTTTGGATATTTCTTAATGAAATTCTGTAAAAACATTGGCAATAACGTTGGCATAACTGTTGGAATAATACCAAGTCTAAATTCACCTCCTATAAATCCTTTTTGTTGGTCTACAATGTCTTGAATCCGTTCTGCTTCATTCACAATATTTCTAGCTTGAAAAACAATTTTTCTACCCACTTCAGTTAATTCAATAGGTTTTTTACCTCTATCAAAAATTATAACATCTAATTCATCTTCTAATTTCTGAATTTGTGTACTTAATGTTGGCTGGGTAACAAAACACTTTTCTGCAGCTTTGGTAAAGTTCTTATGTTCAGCTATGGATAAAGCATACTTTAATTGCGTAATTGTCATTATTATAAATTTAGTCTATAAAATTACAAAAAGTATTGTCAAAATCTATGGGAAAAACTTCAAATAAAAAGACTGCCATGGTAGACAGTCTTTTACTTTTTGATTGATTTAGTTTTCTGATTGATGTTACATTTTTAGAATCGAATATTAAGCTCGAGGTCTTTGTCTTCAACTTTAAATTTTGAGTCTTCGTATTGAGGAGGACCAAATGCCATTACATTGTTAGATGTACCGAATCCTTCTATTGGCATACCATTTTCGCTATAGTCCATTCTGCCATTTTCATTGACATCGTGTAAGCCAAGGATTGCATACTCACCAGGTTGCACATTGTCAAATGTTACCTTTACTTTTCTATCTTTAATAGTACTTGCAGCATTCAATATACCATCACTTTTCATAAAAGTATCTTTAGTATGAAGTGCAAATGCGGCAATACCCTTATCACTGGTTAAATTATCTACAGTAACAGTAATTGTTATACCATTTTCTTGAGAATATCCTAAAAAGGCAGTCAGAGTAAATACGATAGTTAAAATTAAATTTTTCATGATAATAATGTTTAATGGTTAATGATTGATGATTCAAATATCCATCTAAACATTGTGATATTATAAATGTATATACCGAATTGTATTATAAGCAAGACGAATTGTAAAAAAGATGCTGAAATGCTAAAACTAAAGTAAGCCTAAATTTAATATAGCGTTTAAAGCAATCCTCTTGCCTTAATTTCTAAATACTTGTTGATTGTGTTAATTGTAAGTTTTTCAGGAGGTGTCAAAATGGTCTGGATTCCATGTTTCTGTAATTCTTTTGCCATCAAGCGCTTTTCAAAAGCAAATTTCTCTGCAATGGTTTTATGGTAAATGGATTGCAAATCTTCAGCATTTTCTTTAATAATGTTATCTAACTCCGTATTTTCAAATAATACGACAACAAGCATGTGTTTTTTTGATATGGCCTGAAGATAAGGCATTTGTCGTTTAAGTGCACTTACATGTTCAAAATTAGTATAAAGTAAGATTAAGCTGCGATGTGTTACTTTTCGTTTTAATTGGGCATATAAAAGCCCAAAATCACTGTCGTTAAACTGGGTGTCAACGTTATAAAGTGTTTCTAGTATTCGGTTTAAATAGGTGATCTTGTGAAGTGCAGGTAGAAAAGATTCAATTTTTCTAGAAAACGAAAGCATGCCTACTTTATCATGTTTCTTAAGGGCAACATTACTAAAAGCCAAAGTAGAATTTATGGCATAGTCTAATAGTTTTAATCCGTCAAATGGCATTTTCATTACCCTTCCTGTATCTATTACAGAATATATTGGTTGGGACTTTTCGTCTTGGTATTGATTGACCATTAACTCACCATGCTTGGCTGTAGCTTTCCAATTAACTGTTCTAAAGTCATCACCGAGCACATATTCTTTAATTTGCTCAAATTCTGAAGTATGACCAATACGCCTAATTTTTTTAAGTCCTATTTGGGTAAGTGAATTACTAATAGCCAAGAAATCATATTTCTGCATTTGTATTATTGATGGGTAAACCATTACCATCTGTTCGTTCTGAAACCTATACCTACGCTTAATTATTTTTAGTATTGAAGAGGCAAAAATGTTGAGATACCCAAAATAGTATTCGCCTCTATCGATTGGCCTTACTGCATATTCGAAATTATGCGTTTCACTACGGTTGAGACTTATCTTATATGAAAAGTCACGTTTTTGAAACTGCATCGGTAATTCGTCTATTACATCTATAAATGTTTTGAAATTGTATGAGCTGTTTATTGTAATAGGTACTGGATTATTGTCGCTATTTGAGAATTTTTCTGGTAATAATCGTCTAGCATCAATTCCATTTTTTGGACCATATAAAAACATTAAGTCGATAAAAAGTAGAACTATAACAATTGTAATTAATATCCATGCAAGTGAGTACAAAACAGGAAACCAATAAGACATTAGAAAACACACTGATACAACTGCTAGATAAATATAGAGTTGCTTGTGTATATATAATGACTTAATAAATTTCATACTGGCTTTATCTTGGTACTTCAATAGATTGAACAATCATTTCAATGACATTTTCAGTTGTCATGCCTTCCATTTCTCGCTCAGGAGTTAGAATGACTCTATGGTTAAGTACAGGTATTAATGCGCGTTTAACATCTTCGGGTATAACAAAATCCCTCCCGTTTATTGCGGCAAATGCCTTTGATGTATTCAATATTGCTATAGATGCTCTAGGAGAACCTCCTAAATAAAGGTGTGGATGATTACGAGTCTTAGAAACGATCTCTGCAATGTATTTTATGATCTTTTCTTCAACAACAATTGCTTGGGTTTTGTTCTTATAATCCTCTAGTGATTTAGTGTCTAATATTGCATTTATTCTAGACTGAGGTGCTTCACCTTTACGCTCGTGATGTGATGCAATGATTTTTATTTCATCCTCTAATGAAGGATAATCAACTTTTATTTTAAAAATGAAACGGTCTAATTGTGCTTCTGGCAGGGCATAGGTACCTTCTTGCTCAATTGGGTTTTGTGTTGCCAATACCATAAATGGGTTTTCAAACTTATAAGTTATTCCGTCAATACTTGCCTGCCTTTCTTCCATGGTTTCAAAAAGGGCAGCTTGAGTTTTGGCTGGAGCTCTGTTAATCTCATCGATCAATACAATATTCGAGAAAATTGGTCCTTTCTTAAACTCAAAATCTGATATTTTCATGTTTAAAACCGAAGTTCCCAGAACATCACTAGGCATTAAATCTGGTGTGAACTGAATACGGCTAAAATCTGTTTTTAAGACTTTGGCAAATAACTTTGCTGTAACCGTTTTTGCAATACCTGGTACACCCTCGATTAAGACATGGCCATCTGCGAGAAGTGCAACAATAAGTAGTTCAACAAAATTATCCTGACCAATTATGACCTTTCTTAGTTCGGATTTTATTTGCTCTACTGACTCTTTTAAGTCGTCTAAGGGAATTCTATTATTAAAATTTAAGTCGTCTTTTAGTTCTTCGTTTTCCATTGGTTATTGGATTTAAAATTTTCTATTAAGGTATTTAACCTTTCTAATTCAATATTGTTAATCTGTGATTTGTGATTTAAGCTATCTATAAAACTGAAAAGCTTTTGGCTATCTTCAATAGTGTTATTGCTTCTTGCAGCTAAGTTTTTAATAAATGTATCATTGATTTCTGAGGTGTTGAGATATATTGTGTTTCTTATATGCTCTAAAAAGTGCTGCACTTTATGATGAGCAATATCTTTATGCTTTCCATTTTCATAGTACATATTAGCAATGGTCCTAGTGAATTCAAGCGTTTGGTTTTTAAGTTGTTTTACAACAGGTATTGCACGTTGTTTACGTTTTCCCTCAAAAATTATATAAATAAAAACACCAATCAATACTATATAATAAGCCCATTTTAATGATTTAGTATTTAATAATAAATACATTGGTGATGTATAATATTTCTTTCCGCTTTTATAGTATTTATCAAGGTATATAGGTTTTGTTGTATCTAAATATGAAAGCAGGCCAGCTGTGTATTTTTCATTCGGGGAATTGAGTATAAAGTAATTTGTAAAGGCCTGCGGAAACGTACTAAGTATTATTTCGCCATTACCAAAAGGTTGTTTAATAATATTAACTAGAGAATCTACTACTGTTTTATTTTCACCTCTGTAATTATCTATAAAACTTACAACACTTGTATTTAAAGTGTCTATTTCATTAAAATAAAAGAAGGTGTTGGGCCTGTCAAATTTATAGGAGCGTGTATGATCTAATCTTGGGTTAACAAATTGAACCTGATATTCATTGTTAAAATTACCAACGGTATTTACAGACTTTGTTTCAAGGTTAAGCGTATCTAACAATGTTTCTTCAAAATCTACAGCAGAGATCATTAATGTATTGCCAACGTTTACCCAATCGAGCAGTGCATTTAGTTCTTCATCACCAAAGTTTATACCTCCATTGTAAAAAAGATAAGTACCAGAGATGTCATTGTCTAATAAAAACTCAAAAGGTGGTCTATCTACCAAATTAACACTATCAGCAATACGCTCTATTTGTTCGTTAAAGACGTAAGATCCAAAAGGAATTTTGTGGTGTGTAGCGTAGGAGGGGAACCAATTCAATTCCTTGGGCTTGTTCATTTCTAGTATAACTATAGATATAATAGTTAATAGAACCAGGGTTATATATATTTTGCCTTTTTTACTCAAGGATTTGTAATTCTATTATTTAAATTTACAAACGGTTGTTTCAAAGCTTCAAATCTTAAAGCATCTACACCAAACTCACCATACCATACATAATCGTAAATCCTAGTGATGTTCTTAAAACTATCTTTTAAGGAAGAAGTGCTAATTTCTTTTATATAATCTTCATTGGTCTTCTGTGGCTCCCAGTTTATGCTATTATTGTCAGTTAAATGTTTTAATGACAGCAAATAATAGTACCTTATGGCTAGCCTATAATTTTTTTGTTTTATAGCTTCTTTTATTAGAGCAGGAATATCTTCATTTTTTATTATCTGTTCTTCTTCAGTAATAGATACATTACCTTGCTCTTTGGTATTCATAACCAACCGGTTTGAATTCACTTTAAGGAAAAATCTAATCAATAGAAAAAACAGAAATCCAAGTAATAGATAAGGTAAAATTCTAAAAATAAAATATAAAAATCCTGACGCCGTACCAACACCGAAAATAGCTTCCCAGAATTTTCTGAGAATGTTTTGCAACCACCTATAAGCTCTGTCTAAAAAAGTTTCCTCGGCTTCAAATTCCGCATAATTGAAATCTTTATCAGCTTTGTAAGTTTCAAGATACTTTTCGATAATTTCTTTTTTATCGATTTCGGTGTCATCATAAATAACTGGATTCGCGTTTTGCTGAGCAACCAAAAATTGCCCCAAGAATAGAAAAAAAAGTAAAAACCTTAATAGTTGCATTACTCTTCTATTTTACCAATTTCTCCTATGCGTTCATAGGTGCCTGTGAAATTAGTTTTTTCATGAAGGTGAAAGTAAATTACAGCTCCACCAACTACCAAAATTATGTTGAGAAATACTTGAATAAATGCTTGAATTACGCTTAGTGCTATCAAAAATGGGTCTCTTGAAAAACTCTCTATATTCGCAGGATCGACTTCACCAGTAAATATTCCGGTGCTGATCATAGCGTATATAGAACTTGGTAAAGCAAATACAACGATTATTATATAATAAATAATAAACAATACAATGTATGAGCCCCAAGCAGTCCAGAAATCCACATTAACAAGATTGAAACTTTTGCTGTAGGCATCTATAACCGAATTTCTAGATTCGAAAACAAATAGACTAAAAACAATAGCCATTGGCACCATAGCATATAGTACAGGTAATACGCAGAGCATTATTGCAAACGTTAATGTGATTCCCTTAAGTATACCTAACCCAAAAAACGACCCTAGAAACCTATAGGTATTTCTTTTAATTTCGTTGTAATTTGTTACTCCTTTGTTCTCATTGTAAGATTTAATATAAAATAACACTGTACCTCCTAATAAGATATAAGTAGCAATTGCAGAAATGAAATAGACAAAGAATGCCAATAATGATAGTACCAGGCTTCCAGAATTTAATGAGGTACCCCTAAATACACCAATATCAAAAATGTCACCAGCTACATAATTATATACTGCTAATGATAGCAGATATACTAATATGGCAGGACCAGCAATATTTATTATCATTTTCATTAAAGGTTTAAATTCATTTCGAATAAAACCGAAAGTATCTGTTAGAATACCACTAAAATCACTTTGTTTTCTAAATTCTATATAAGGTTTGATCATATTGGGTTGGTTTGAGGTATTGGGTAAACTTCTTGAGTTTTTGAAATGTCTTTATTAATTTTTATTTTTTTATTCAATTTAATGGGATAATACACATAGTAAAACAATATAAGTGTAAGTGAGCTTCCAATTATTAAAATGGCAAGCCAATCTGGCATTTCTGTATGTCGCGTTACGAATCCTTCTAAAAAACCGGCGATAATAAAAAAAGGAATCGTGCTCATTAATATTTTTAATCCTTTTACCACACCTCGTTTAAAAGATTCCAGTCGAGGCAATGTGCCAGTAAATATCATTCCGTTACCCATTACAAGGCCAGCACAGCCAGCTATAATAATTACCGATATTTCTATAGTGCCGTGTATCCAAATTGTTCGTGCTGATTCCCATAGGAGTCCTTGTTCATAGAAGAAATACTGAAAACTCCCAAGCATAATACCATTTTGCATCATAATATACAATGTACCTACTCCAAACATAATTCCATAACCAAATGCGAAAAGAGCAACTTTAATATTGTTTAGTGTTATCCCTAAAAACATATTGAATTCACCTTGCTCTTTGTAAACGGCCATAGGATCTCCTTTCTCAATATTATCCAAGGTCATATTGACATAAGCATCGCCGAGAAACGACCTAACAAAATCACCTTCATTTGCGGCAGAAAATGCACCAGCCAATACAAAAAAACCAAAGGTTAAAAAAGCAATTAAAAGCTCTCTATGATGATTGAAAAACATTAATGGGAATTCAGTTTTAAAAAAAGAAATCAATTTATTTTTAGGCTCTTTCTTAGTCTTGTAAATTTTCTGATGGGCTAGGGCTGCTAATTGGTTTAAATACCGTTCTGTGTTGCTGTTATTATAGAAGGTTTTTGCGTAACTTAAATGATCTGTAACTTCAATATAAAGGTCTGAAAGTAAATCGGGATCTATTGAGGTTTTATTTTTTAGAATGCTTTCAAATTCTAACCATTTATCTTTATTTTGCTTCACAAAAGTCGCTTCGCGCATACACTAAAACCTTTAGCTTTCAAAGAAAAGAAAATATGGATGAATTTCAAATAGAAACTGCCCAAAATGTAGGTATTAACCAAAACGTAGCAAACATTGGTGATCGCATGCTGGGATACCTTATTGATAGTGCAGTAATCCTATTTTATGTCATTGCTTCCATATTACTTTTGGTGGCATTAGATTTGGATATGGGTGATACTTGGGCCATTTATCTTTTAGTAAATTTACCAGCCTTTTTATATTACGTTTTGTTAGAAACCTTTTGGGATGGTAAAACAATTGGCAAAAGTGCCATGAGCACAAGGGTTGTTAAGCTCGATGGTTCTAAGCCTAGTTTTGCAAATTATTTTGTTCGTTGGATTTTAAGGATTATTGATGTGGTTTTAACCTCAGGCGGTGTTGCAGTATTAACAATTCTGATAAAAGGCAACGGCCAGCGTATTGGAGATATTGCTGCTGGAACAACTGTAATCAGTGAAAAAAAGAAAGTAACAATTAATGATACTATATTTAAAGATATACCTGTTGGATATGTACCAACATATAGTCAGGTAACAGTACTTAATGACGCTGATATCCAAAAAGTTAAAACCCTTTATGATGATGCCGTGTTAAAGGGGAATCATAATATCATTCTTACTCTATACCATAGGTTAATTAAAGTAATGGCAGTTGAGCCAAAAGAAAAACCCGTAGATTTTATAGCTAAAGTGATAAAGGATTATAATTACTATACACAGAACATGTAATGTTTTTTCAAGTTGTAGATATTTTAGAAACCATTACTTTCGCTATTTCTTGAGTTTTAGTAGCCATGAACAAAAGCATGGATGCATTTGGCGCAATTATTATTGCTTTTGTTGAAGAAGCAGGAGGTGGTGCGCTTAAGTACATAATTATAGTGTATTGACCTTTGGCTTTAAATTGAAGAATTATCTTTATTAATAGACAACTTTTGTTTTTAAATACTTCCATAACATAGATATTCCGACCAATAGATTGAGCCCTATAAATAATGAACCTACGATTAAAAGGTTATTATAATTTTCATTTGGTTCGGTGAATTCGGATAGCTCTGAAAGCAGTGCAAAAATCATGTACAGGTTTAGCAAAATAAAAATTGAAGCTATAATTATTCCTGTTGCGAATTTTCTAAAAATCAATTGATAGAGCAGTATAATTAAAAGAACTATTGCAAAAGGATTAAAGAAATTAGCCGTTAATACCCAATAGTAAAAGGTAGCAAGTACAAGGTATATTTCTGGAGCTAATGCTAATAAATCTTTAATTTTCATTGTGAATATTAACTTGAGACAAATAACGAATAATAAATAGGATTGTTGTTACAGAACTTTTAAACATTAAAGTTTAGTATAAAAAACGCTCAATCTAACGTTTTATAATTGAGCGTTTTAAATCTTTTTTTATTTAGAATTATCCTTGAGGAACTGGAAATCCTCTATCGCGCATTAAAGCTTCAATTTTTGCATCTCGTCCTCTAAATTTTCTGTAGGCATCAGCGGGGTCCATAGCATTGCGAGGAGCAAATAAATATTTCACTAATTTATCTGCAACACCTTTATCATAGAATCCACCAAGTGCTTCCTTAAAAGCTTCAGACGCATCACTTGTAAGGACGTCTGCCCACATATATCCATAGTAAGCAGTGGCATATCCTTCACCTGAGAACACATGTCCAAAATGTGGTGTTCTATGTCGCATTGGTAATTCTTTAGGCATACCAAGTTCGTCCAGTGTTTCACGTTCAAATTTATCAATATCTATATCTGACGGATTTGCTAAATGTAGTTTCATGTCCATAAGAGCTGAAGCTAAATACTCAGTAGTACCGAACCCTTGATTGAATGTTGATGCATTCTTTATTTTTTCAACCAAAGATGCAGGTATTGGTTCTCCTGTTTCATAATGAACCAAAAATTGGTTGATTACTTTATCAGTAGATAACCAACGTTCGAGTAATTGAGATTGAAATTCTGTATAATCACGCACTCCACCATTAAGTGTTGGGTATTTTACGTTAGATGAGAAGAAATGCAATGCATGTCCAAACTCATGGAAAAATGTAGTTGCATCATCCCAAGAGATCAGTACAGCTTCACCTGGAGCCGGTTTCACAAAGTTATTATTGTTAGATGCTAAAACTGTTTTTTCGCCTTCAAAAGACGTGTAGCTTCTGTAGGTTGTTGCCCAAGCTCCCGAGCGTTTGCCTTGTCTAGCAAAGGTGTCTAAATACCATAGCCCTATATGTTTTCCTGATGTTCTATCTTTAACTTCCCAAACCTTAACATCCTCTTGGAAAACAGGTACTTTACCTTCTTCAATTGGTGTGAATTCAAAATTAAAAAGTTCTCCAGCGACAAAAAACATAGCTTCTCTCAATTTGTCTAATTGAAGGTATTGCTTAACTTCGTCACTATCTAAATCGTATTTCTTTTTGCGTACCTTCTCTGCATAATAACGGTAATCCCAAGGCTCAATAGTAACATTATCTCCAAGTTCATTAGCAATTACTTGCATATCCGCAACTTCTTCTTTGACGCGTGCTGTTGCAGCAGGCCATACGGCTTCCATTAATGCCATAGCATTCTCTGGGTTTTTCGCCATACGATCTTGTAAACGCCATTGGGCATAATTATCGTATCCTAATAGACCAACACGTTCTTTACGTAATTTTAAAATTTCAGCAATGATTTTATTGTTATCATATTCATCGCCATTGTCACCACGTGAATAATAGTTAGTCCAAACTTGTTTACGCAAATCTCTGTTAGTAGAGTAGGTGAGGAAAGGATCCATTGATGAACGCGTATTTGTTATAGCGTACATACCGTCTTTACCTTTATCGCTTGCAATTTTTCTCGCAGATTTAATAAAGGCATCGGATAACCCATCGAGTTGGTCTTCATTTAAATATGTAACATAATTTTCTTCATCATGGAGTACGTTGTTAGCAAATTTGGTATACAATAAAGATAGTTCCTTGTTAATTTCAGCATATCGTTTTTTCTTTTCCGCGTCTAAATTAGCACCATTCATTTCAAACTGTTTGTAGGTTAGTTCTACAACTCGTTGTGCTTGAGGTTCTAATGGTGTTTCTTGTGACGCATCATATATTGCTTTAATCCGCTGGAAAAGTTTTTCGTTCTGAGAAATTTTAGATCTAAATTCGGATAGCTTTGGAGCTAATTCTGCTTGAATCTCTCTAAACTCAGGAGAAGAAACATTACTAGACATAATGCCATAGTATGCAAAAACCCTGTCTAAAACTTTACCAGAACTCTCCATAGCTTCAATAGTGTTTTTAAAGGTTGGTTCTTCGGAATTATTGGCAATAGCTTCGATCTCTTCTAAACTGAGCTCCATTCCTTTTTCAACAGCTTCTTTAATATCAGTTACCTTCATTTTGTCAAAAGTTGGCCTGCCCTCATATGGTCCTTTCCACTCTTGAAGTAATAAATTATCAGTCATTAATTCTTCGTTCGATTTGTTGTCATTTTTACAACTTGCAAATAGCAAAATACTGCTGAGTACTGCCATTTTAATTGATTTACGCATCATAGTTGTTAGTTTTGTTGTTAGTGTAAGCAAGGTATTAAAATAGGGCATAAGAATTCTCAATTAATCTATAATTTCTACCTTTCTGATGTATACATTTTGTAAAGGCCATTCACCTTCGTCCGTTTCTACTTTGTTTATTTCGTCTACTACATCCAGTCCCTTAATTACTTCTCCAAATACTGTATAGCCTTTATCTAAATAATCTGCTCCGCTAGGTCTCTGAACAATAAAAAACTGATATGGTGAGGCTAATTTATAAGCATTTTCAATTTCACTACTTGGCATTGAAACTGCTCCACGTTTGTGAGTGTATCCTCTTTTTGTATCTGGTGGTAATAGATATTTACCAATTTTTCTTCGTCTTTTGGCAATATTGTAATCGTCACTGTTACCTCCTTGAATTATGAAGTTTTCTACTACACGGTAAAATTGCGTACCGTTAAAATATTTAAGCTTTGTGAGGTATATAAAATTGGCTCTATGAAATTTTGTCTTTTCGTATAACTTAATATCAATTTCGCCATAATCTGTCGTTATTCTTATTTTATCTTCTTTATGTTCTTTTTCATACTCTAAGAAAAATTCCATGGCATTAGCATCTGTAAGTATAGGGAAATCCTCCTTGACTTCATTTTTAGAATTTTCTTTAGTTGGTATTTTAACTGAAGTAGAATCTTTTACAAGGGTTGTATTATTTTGTTTTGAAGTTTGTTTATCTTCACAATTCAATATTAAGAGTGTAAAACTTACTATTAAAAGAAATCTCATAAATGGTATTTAATTCGTTTTTGGATGCTGTAGTAAAAATAAAACATCTCGAGCTTTTTGGCGAATTATCTCATGCTAAAATGTCTCCTCCATATCGTCTTGAGTTGGCTAAGAAAATGCAAGCTAAAGCTAAGTCAGCAAAGAAGGCTGGAGTTTTGGCTTTGTTTTATCCCAATGCTGATTTTAATACCAATTTTGTATTAATTCTCCGTAAGACGTATAAAGGTGTACATTCTGCTCAGGTTGGTTTTCCTGGAGGAAAATATGAAGAAGGTGATAATGACTTAATGACAACAGCTATGCGCGAAACTGAGGAAGAAGTTGGTGTCCCAACATCTATTCTTAACATTATTAAACCAATGTCTCCATTATATATACCACCTAGCAATTTTATAGTACACCCATTTTTGGCAGTTTCTGAATGTAAACCTTTATTTAGAAAACAGGAAGATGAGGTTGAAGACATCATAGAAGTCTCCTTGTTAGATTTTTTAAATGATAGAAATGTTTTAATGACCAGAGTGCCAACTTCTTATAATGTTGAGGTAGAGGTTCCTGCATTTAAACTTAATGATCATATTGTATGGGGAGCAACAGCAATGATGCTAAGTGAACTAAAAGACTTATTAAAACAAGTATTATAGCTAGTCTTATTTGTTACATTTGTAATTCAGTTTAATTGAAAAATCAACATGGGTTTATTTAAAACCAATCCTTTTGGACATATTCTTTGGGTGAAAAAGTGGCTAATTCGGATTTTAGGATTATTGACGCATAGACGTTTTAGAGGCTTTAATGATTTGCAAATTGAGGGGTCTGAAATATTAAAGAATTTACCAGATAAAAATGTATTGTTTATTTCTAATCATCAGACCTATTTTGCTGATGTAATTGCCATGTTCCATGTATTCAATGCAAGCCTTAGCGGAAGATTAGATAGTATAAAAAATGTGGGATATTTATGGAATCCTAAGTTGAATATCTATTACGTTGCTGCTAAAGAGACCATGAAATCTGGTTTAATCCCTAAAATTTTTGCTTATACTGGGTCTATTAGTATTGAACGCACTTGGCGTTCTAAAGGCCAGAATGTAAATCGCCAGGTAAAAATGAGTGATATTACTAATATTAAGAAAGCTTTGGATGATGGTTGGGTCATTACTTTTCCTCAAGGAACAACGACACCGTTTAAACCTATAAGAAAAGGTACGGCGCATATTATTAAGCAATACCAACCAATCGTTGTACCTATTGTTATTGATGGTTTTAGACGTTCATTCGATAAGAAAGGACTTAGAATTAAAAAGAAAAACATATATCAATCTTTTGAGGTTAAACAACCCTTAGAAATAGATTACGAGAATGAAACCATTTCAGACATTGTTGAAAAAATAGAATATGCAATAGAACAACATCCTTCATTCTTAAAAGTAATACCACAGGAAGAGCTTGAGGAAAAAGAACGCCTAAATAAGGAACTTAGAGATTGGTAATTTTAAACCTCTAGTTTCTTCAATTCATCATAATTTCTATTAAGACGCTTCAATAATATTCCGTAAATCAATCTATAGAACAACCAGAAAATCAATATAATCACTCCTGTGACCAATGTGGTAATTAAATAAAGTACTAGCATTTGTCCAGAATCCATAGATGCAACCCGCTCATGAAACTCAGGATTTTGATTAAACTCAAAATACAATGACAAAGGGATTGAAATAAAGATCATTACTAAATTGAAGATAACATAGTACTTAATCACTTTTCGGGTTCTTAAAATACTTTCCATCAATTTTTTTGCATTGTCCGTTATTGAAATGGATTTATAAGAATTGTATAGTAAGTATATAAATAGAATTATTACGCCAAAGCTTAAGAATGAAAGGCCCACAAATAATGGGTTTTCATAGCTCGCTTCAAGTTTTTCTCCATAAGAATCTGATAAAAAGTAAGGCAAGGTATTTACAAGTATCCAAAAAGCAAATTCCGCTATACTTATATAAAACAATGTTTTTATTATAGAGGACGATTTTTTGTGAAGCATCGAATAAATTTCCGAATCTGCAAAAGTGTTAAATTCAGGTTGCTCCTTCTTCCAGTCCTTTTTTAATAATTCTAACTCATCCATATTTTACGGATTTAAGATTGTTCTCAATTTCTTTTTTACACGGTTCATTTTAACTCGTGCATTAACTTCAGTAATACCCAAGGTTTCACTTATTTCCCTGTAATCTTTGTCTTCTAAATACAAGAATACCAAGGCTTTTTCAATGTCATTTAATTGATGAATCGCTGTATACAAAAGCTTTAATTGCTCTTCTTCCGTATCATCATATTCTTCAGCTTTGATTTTAAACTGAATATTATCAAACTGTTGTGTGTTTATTCTTCGCTTAGACTTTCGATATAATGTAATAGCAGTATTTAAACCAACACGATACATCCAAGTACTAAATTTTGAATCTCCCCTAAACTTAGGGTAAGCACGCCACAATTGAATTGTAATTTCTTGAAACAAATCGTTGTGAGCATCTACATTATTGGTATACAAACGGCATACCTTATGCACAATGTTTTGGTGCTTTTGCAACTGTTCAACAAAACTATGTTCGAGCTCTTTGTTCAATTGATGATTTTGGTTAGTTACACCATTAGTAGTTATACCTTGGTGTTTGTTACATTTATTTTTAAAATTCCTAGTACAATTAAATATTGTGCAATAGCATAAGTGAGCATCACAATAATATTAGCAAATGGCAATTCTTTATGGAACTTATTGATGGCCAACGAACTATCTGAAAAAATAAATACAATTGCACCTATGAGCACTAGTAAATAACTCAAATTTGAAACCATTGATTTTCTAAGAAATGCAGTAGCTACCATACTAAGAATAATCAATATATAAAATATAACAGGTATAAACATTTCACCTAAACCATCTTTGAGGAAAAAGAATAAACCACTTGCATAAATGATAAGTAGTAGTAAAAAACCTATTGGTGATCTTTTCTTATTTCTGTGCTTAAGAAAAACAATAATATACATTATATGTGCCAACAAAAATGCAATTAAACCTAATGTAAAAAAGTGAGTACTTTGATTAACAAACATCAATAAAATATCACCTAATAAAGAAAACCCTAGTGCTAACAAGGTTGTTTTTCTTATGCCACTTGATAGCTTGTGCGAACTATTAATGAACAAGACCATTAGGCTAATTACAATAGCTGGTTTCGCTAAATAGTGTGCCAATGCTAATTCTGGCACTGAACCAGTAATTAATTCAAATAAAACTATAATAAAGAATAGTATAGTAAACTGCCTTTCTGTAATTGTTAGCATGGGTTTTATTTAGATTCTTGTGCCAAAGATATTCAATTCATCCTCCTTTTATAACAGTTCGGTTAATATGAATTAAGAAACACATAAAAATGCCTCAATTTTGTATCACAATCAAAAACGAACAGTATAAATCAATCAATCAATGAAAACGCTAATCACTTTAATAACTTTCCTTTTCGGAAGTATTATTTATGAGCAAACTACCAGATAGAATGGCACTTAAACCAGCTACAGATCAATTCTTCTTTGTAGGGTTCTTTTTGACTATTACTGAAGATGGTACGGATAATCAATGAGACAATCTTTAAATTGTTAATATGAGTCTTCAGTTTCAAATATGACTTTTGTCATAATTCTTACGCCATATGATGATTAACTTTATGGTATTAAATTAAACGTCATGGAACTCAAAAAGAACCCAAAAGCCAATGTAGGTCGAAACAGCAGTTTATATTTTGCTGTTGGCTTAAACGTAATGTTAGTTCTTACTTATTTAGGACTAGAACATAAGACTTACGATAAATCTAGTACAAAGATTGATATCTTAATGTTAACAGAACAGCTAGAAGAAGAAATTCCAATTACCACTATCAATATTCCACC
>Ga0181553_10002691_pt1 | contig 15507 bp, 18 predicted proteins | sample 011ome_17_FD_133753 | JGI IMG/M metagenome (GOLD analysis project Ga0181553, IMG submission 133753) | Coastal salt marsh microbial communities from the Groves Creek Marsh, Skidaway Island, Georgia - 011502XT metaG (megahit assembly) | ecosystem: Environmental > Aquatic > Marine > Intertidal...
TCAACTGTGGTGCGATTCCCGCAGAGCTTCTCGAGAGCGAACTGTTCGGTCACGAAAAAGGCGCCTTTACCGGAGCCATTACGGCTCGTTCAGGGCGTTTCGAACTGGCCGAGGGCGGAACGCTGTTCCTCGATGAGATTGGTGACATGCCGCTGCCGATGCAGGTCAAGCTGCTGCGCGTTCTGCAGGAGCGCACCTTCGAGCGGGTGGTCAGCAACCGTACTCAGAGCGCGGATGTGCGCATCATTGCAGCCACCCACAAGAACCTGGAAAAAATGATCGAGGAGGGGACCTTTCGCGAGGATCTCTACTATCGACTTAACGTTTTCCCGATCGAGATGGCGCCTCTGCGCGAGCGTGTCGAAGATATCCCCCTGTTGATGAACGAGCTGATCTCGCGCATGGAGCATGAGAAGCGCGGTTCCATCCGCTTCAATTCGGCTGCGATCATGTCGTTGTGTCGACATGACTGGCCGGGCAATGTTCGTGAGCTGGCCAACCTCGTCGAGCGCATGGCAATCATGCATCCCTATGGTGTTATCGGCGTGATGGAACTGCCGAAGAAATTTCGCCATGTCGACGATGATGACGAGCAATACGCCACCAGCCTCAACGAGGAAATGGAGGAGCGCGCGGCCATCAGCGCACCTATGGTCGTCCCGGAAGCCCAGGCGATGCTGCCGGTGGAGGGACTGGATCTCAAGGAATACCTCGGCAATCTCGAGCAGGGTTTGATCCATCAGGCGTTGGAAGACGCCGGCGGCGTTGTGGCGCGTGCTGCCGAGCGCCTGCGTATTCGGCGAACCACGCTGGTGGAAAAGATGCGCAAGTACGGCATGAATCGTCGGGATGACGAGGCGGAATAGCACCTGCCAAGCCAGTCAAGGCCGCCTGATCGGGCGGCCTTTTTCATTGCAGCGTTAGCTGTCCGCTGATCTCTGATGGGCACGAAGATTGCTCGCCTCCACTCACTGACCATCTTTTGACAGGCGTGAGTGAACCTTGAAAGCTGTCACCGAGCCTTCCATCGGGCCGTGCGAGCGCAACGACGAGCGTACCCTGGCGCAGTCTTTGAGGCTGTTCGATCGGATCTCTGGCCAACTGAGCGAATCCGAGGGCCTGTTGCATACGCGGGTCGCCGAGCTTCAGGGGCGGCTGGCAGAAGCTGGCGAGCTGCGACGCCAGGAATTCGAAGAGAAGGAACGACTGGCGCAGCGGCTACGGAACGTGCTCGACCTGCTGCCGGGCGGTGTAGTCGTGATCGACGGCCAAGGCGTGGTATGTGATGCCAATCCGGTGGCGTTGGAGTTGCTTGGGGAGCCGCTAACGGGCGCCTTGTGGCGTGAGGTGATCGCGCGCAGCTTCGCACCGCGTCGCGACGACGGCCACGAGATTTCCTTGCGCAGCGGGCGCCGGCTTTCCATCGCCACGCGCTCGCTTAGTGGCGAGCCGGGACAGCTGGTGCTGCTGACCGATCTCACTGAAACTCGTCGCCTGCAGGATCAGCTGGCTCGCCATGAGCGGTTGTCTGCGCTAGGGCGGATGGTAGCGTCGCTTGCGCATCAGGTGCGAACGCCGCTGTCCAGTGCCCTGCTGTATGCCAGTCACCTGGAGCAGGGCGGACTCAGCGAGGAGTTGCAGCAGCGCTTCGCCGGAAATATCAAGGCGCGGTTGCACGAGCTTGAGCATCAGGTCCGCGACATGCTGGTGTTCGCGCGAGGGGACCTTCCGCTGAATGATCGGCTGAGCCCGTTCGCGTTGATGGCTGCCCTGCGCTCGGCGGCCGATAGCCAGGTTCAGGGTGCTACGGTGCGTTGGCAGTGCGAAGTACGTGACGGTGAGCTGCTCTGCAATCGTGACACGCTGGTTGGCGCGCTGCTGAATCTGATCGAGAACGCGCGACAGGCCAGCAACGGCGACCTTCGCCTGAAAGTCCACTTCTATCGCCGCGCCTCGACGTTGCGCATCTGTATCAGCGACAACGGCTGCGGAATAGCCGCCGATGTCCTGGCGCGCCTCGGCGAACCCTTTTTCACTACTCGCGCGACCGGAACCGGCCTGGGGCTGGCAGTGGCACAGGCGGTTGCCCGAGCGCATCGGGGTGGGCTGCAGCTCCGATCACGCCCGGGGCGGGGCACCTGTGCCTTGCTGACGCTGCCATTACTCCCACGGGTTGGAACGGAGTGATCATGACTGCCAAGATTCTGCTGGTCGAGGATGATCACGCGCTGCGCGAAGCGCTGGGCGATACGCTTCAGCTGGCTGGCCATCCCTATCGCGCGGTCGATTGTGCCGAGGCTGCGTTAGCTGCCCTGCAGCAGGAACCGTTCGGCCTGGTGATCAGTGACGTGAATATGCCGGGTATGGATGGCCACGAGTTGCTGGCCTTGATCCGGCAGTATCACCCGCAGGTTCCGGTGCTGTTGATGACCGCCTTCGGGGCTGTTGCGCGGGCCGTCGATGCCATGCGGCAGGGTGCGGCGGACTATCTGGTCAAGCCGTTCGAGCCGCAGATTCTGCTTGAGTTGGTCGATCGGCACGTCGCCGGTGTGTGCGGGTCCGGGCAGGCTGACGGGCCGGTGGCATGCGAGCCAGCCAGCCAGCAGTTGCTGGGCCTTGCTTCGCGGGTTGCGCAGAGCGATTCGACGGTACTGATCTCCGGTGAATCAGGGACCGGCAAGGAGGTGCTGGCGCGCTACATCCACCAGCATTCGCCACGTGCCGGCAAACCTTTTGTCGCGATCAACTGTGCGGCGATCCCTGACAACATGCTGGAGGCGACCTTGTTCGGGCATGAGAAAGGCGCATTCACCGGGGCCATCGCCAGCCAGCCGGGGAAGTTCGAGCAGGCCGATGGCGGCACGCTGCTGCTTGACGAGATTTCCGAGATGCCCCTGGCACTGCAGGCCAAGCTGCTGCGTGTGCTGCAGGAGCGCGAGGTTGAACGGGTCGGTGCACGCAAGGCCATCGCCCTGGATATCCGCGTACTGGCGACTACCAACCGCGACCTGGCCGGCGAGGTGGCAGCGGGTCGCTTCCGTGAAGATCTGTTCTATCGACTGTCGGTGTTCCCGCTGGCCTGGCCGCCGCTGCGTCAGCGGCCGGCGGACATCCTGCCGCTGGCGGAGCGCTTGCTGGCCAATCATGCGCGCAAGATGCGCCAGCCGCCGGCGGGGCTGTCCGCGGCGGCCCAGCGTTGCCTGATCGAGTACGCCTGGCCGGGCAATGTGCGTGAGCTGGACAACGCCGTCCAGCGCGCGCTGATACTTCAGCAGGGTGGCCTGATCCAGCCTCAGGACCTGTGTCTGACGGCGCCGGGTATGTTGTCCGGCGTCGTCGCGCCTCCCGCAGCCTCACAGCCGGCATGCGCGGAGTCCGCCCCGCCGACCGCCGAAGTCCCCTCGGCTCTGGGCGATGACCTGCGCCGCCGGGAGTTTCAGCTGATCATCGATACCTTGCGTGCCGAACGTGGGCGCCGCAAGGAAACCGCCGATCGGCTAGGCATCAGCGCGCGCACCCTGCGCTACAAGCTCGCGCAGATGCGCGATGCGGGGGTCGACGTCGAGGCAGAGCTCTACACCGGCTGAGCCTCCGGCATTGCTCTGGTAAGCTGCCGCCATCACGCAATGGAGAATGGCAGGTGCACGAACAATTCTGGCAGGAGCGTTGGGCTCGCAACGAGATCGGTTTCCACCTCGACGATGTGCATCCAGGTCTGCGGCGCCACTGGCCTGCGCTCGCGCTTCCGGCAGGGGCGGCAGTCCTGGTGCCGCTGTGCGGCAAGAGTCTCGACCTCGCCTGGCTGGCCGGTCAGGGGCATCGGGTTCTGGGCGTGGAGCTGAGCGAGAAGGCTGTCCAGGCATTCTTCAGCGAGCAGCGGTTGGAGCCCAGCGTATCCTGCGAGGGAGCCTTCAAGGTCTATCGCTGCGGCGCACTCGAGATCCGCTGCGGAGACTTTTTCGCGCTTGCGTCTGGCGACGTCGCGGCATGTCGAGGTGTCTATGATCGCGCCGCACTGATTGCGCTGCCGCCTCCCATGCGACAGCGCTATGCCGAGCAGTTGACCGCTATCCTGCCGGCAGGCTGCCAACAACTGCTGGTCACGTTGGATTATGAACAATCCGAGATGGATGGCCCGCCGTTCGCGGTCAATCATCGTGAAGTGAATGCGCTCTATGCTTCGGCCTGGGAGGTCGAGCAACTGGAAGCCAAGGAAGTGCTGCAGAACAATCCGCGCATGCGTGAGCGGGGTCTGCAGCGCCTCGAAGAGCAGTTCTATCGGTTGCAGCGGCGCAAGTGAGCCGCCCGCCGCAGGCCGATCAGCCTTCGGCCTGCAGGCGGCGGATGAAGCTGTCGGCTTCGTCGATCGCGCGCTGCATGTCATTCATGAGCTGATCGACATTGCCCTGCAGCGTTCGGTACTCGCCGTGCAATGAGCTGATGGCGCGCGCGTTGAGGTTGTGCTTGAGAAACAGCACCTGATCGCGCAATACGCTCAAGACCGGCTCGATACGCTGCTCGGCTGCCTTCATGCGCTGTATCAGGCTGCGGTACTCGGCTCGGGTCCGGCTGAGCTCCTTGGCACTGGCAGCCTTCAGGCTGGCATTGCTGTACTGCTTGAGCTCGCTTTCCCATTCCTTGAACAGCGCTTCGGCGACGTCCTCGATGTCTTCGATGCGCGTGCGCACATCTTGGGCACTCGCCACGCTAGCCTCGTACTCGCGATTCAGCGCGTCGTAACGTTTCTCCAGGTCGCCGCCTTTGACCTCGACAACACTGCGGTAGCGCTCCAGCGCGTCCTTGAATTGCTCCTTGGCCTGTTGTTGCGAGTCTCTTGCATCCTCGACCCGGTCGACGAGGATGTCGCGCTTGTGGATGCCCGCCTTTTCCATTGCCGAGTAGTAGGCGCTCTGGCAGCCGGCAAGCGCGAGCAGGGCACAACAGATGAACATCAGACGGCGCATGGCGATTCCTTGTATGCGGTGACGGTCTGCATGGGACCAATGAAAAGGGCGACTTACGTCGCCCTTGGTATGTCGATGTGCTGTCAGCCGCGCTGACGCAAGGCCTCGATACGGTCTTCCAGCGGCGGGTGCGTCATGAACAGACCGGCCAGACCATGCTTTAGCGAACCGTTGATGCCGAACGCTTTGAGTGTATCGGGCATATGCACCGGCAGGCCCTGCTCGGCGCGCAGGCGCTGCAGGGCGCCTATCATCGCAGTCGTGCCGGCCAGCTCAGCCCCTGCCTCATCGGCGCGATACTCGCGTTTGCGCGAGAACCACATGACGATGATGCTGGCGAGCAGGCCGAGTACCAGTTCGGCGAAAATCGTCGCGACGAAGTAGCCGATACCATGGCCGTCTTCGTTCTTCAGGATCGCCTTGTCGACGAAGTTGCCGAAGATGCGTGCGAAGAACATCACGAAGGTGTTTACCACGCCCTGGATCAGCGCCAGGGTGACCATGTCGCCATTGGCAACGTGGCCGATTTCATGGGCCAGCACCGCCTTAACTTCGTCAGGGGAGAACCGCTCGAGCAGGCCCTGACTCACGGCGACCAGCGCATCGTTCCGGTTCCAGCCGGTGGCGAACGCGTTGGCCTCATAGGCCGGGAAAATACCGACTTCGGGCATCTTGATGCCGGCATCGCGGGAAAGCTGCTCGACAGTCTGCAGTAGCCACTGCTCATGACGGGTGCGCGGCTGACTGATGATCTCGGTGCCGGTGCTCATCTTGGCCATCCACTTCGAGATGAACAGCGATATGAGCGATCCGGCGAAGCCGAACACCGCACAGAAGACCAGCAGGCTGCCGTAGTTCTGCCCCGTATAGCGATCGACCCCGAGCAACTTCAGGGTGATGCTGGCAATGACCAGGACCGCAAGGTTGGTGGCCAGGAACAAGAAAATGCGCATCATGTTGCGGCAGACTCCAGGGTAGGAATGGAAGAACGATAGGCTATATAAGGCGCGCCCTTGAGCTATTCAACCGAACGACTATTTCAAGCTATGTCGCTTACGTGCCAAGGCTGGAGTGCAGCAGCGAGCCGGGATCGTTCTCGAACAACAAGCGGGCTAGATGGGCGATGCGTTCGCTGTGCCCGCTTTTCAGCGCGTCGCGAAGCTGGTGGGCGAGGCTGGCCTGGATGCGCAGCACGCTGGGAGGCAGCGTGCGGTCGTCCGGTGACTGCCTGGGAACTGCGCGCGTGAGCCGGATGAAGCCCTTCTCGGTAAGCACGGCCTGGTCCAGAGCCTGGAACTGGATGGTACTTTCGAAGCGCAGATAACCTTCGTCGGCGAGCCAGAGCAGGGCGCCCAGACAGCTCTGATGGCGTTTGGAGGGAAGGCCGAATTCATCCGGCTCCTCCCGCCCGATCAGGTCTTCCACGTAGAGCGCGACCTTGCGCGGAAACGCCTGGTACAACGCGAGCAGGCCGCCTGCGGCGTCCCTGTAGAAGTCGTCGATCTGCAGATCCATCGGTTACTGCTGGTACGTCTTGAGGAAGTTGCCGATGCGCCCGATGGCCTGCTCCAGATCATCGACTCGGGGCAGGGTGACCACGCGGAAGTGGTCAGGCCACGGCCAGTTGAACGCCGTTCCCTGAACAATCAGCAGCTTCTCGGCGAGCAACAGGTCGAGCACGAACTTCTCGTCGTTATGGATCGGACAGATCTTCGGGTCGATACGCGGGAATGCGTACAGCGCGCCCATGGGCTTGACGCAGCTGATGCCGGGAATGTCGTTGAGCAGCTCCCAGGTACGGTTGCGCTGTTCGAGCAGGCGACCCGGCGGCAGTACCAGATCATTGATGCTCTGATAGCCGCCGAGTGCGGTCTGGATGGCGTGCTGCGACGGCACATTGGCGCACAGGCGCATGTTGGCGAGGATGTCCAGGCCTTCGATATAGCTCTGGGCCTTGTGTTTGGGGCCGGAAATCGCCACCCAGCCCGAACGGAAGCCGGCAACGCGATAGGATTTGGACAGGCCGTTGAAGGTCAGGCAGAGCACGTCCGGCGCGAGCGAGGCGGTGGAAATATGCACCGCGTCGTCGTAGAGAATCTTGTCGTAGATCTCGTCGGAGAACAGCACCAGCTTGTGCTGGCGTGCCAGCTCCACCATGCCTTCCAGCACTTCCTTCGGATAAACCGCGCCGGTCGGGTTGTTCGGGTTGATCAGCACCAGGGCCTTGGTGTTCGGCGTGATCTTGGCCTTGATATCGGCCAGGTCTGGCCACCAGTTGGCCTGCTCGTCGCAGAGGTAGTGCACCGGCTTGCCGCCGGCCAGGCTCACGGCTGCAGTCCACAGAGGATAGTCCGGTGCCGGGATCAGCACTTCGTCGCCGTTGTTGAGCAGCGCCTGCATGGACATCACGATCAGCTCGGACACGCCGTTGCCGAGGTAAATGTCCTCGATGCCGACACCTTCCACCTGCTTCTGCTGGTAGTACTGCATGATCGCCTTGCGGGCGCTGAACAGGCCTTTCGAGTCGCTGTAGCCTTGGGCCGTGGGCAGGTTGCGGATCACGTCCTGGAGGATTTCCTCCGGTGCTTCGAAACCGAACGGCGCCGGGTTGCCGATGTTCAGCTTGAGGATGCGATGGCCTTCCTCTTCCAGGCGTTTTGCGTGCTTGAGCACTGGCCCACGGATGTCGTAACAGACATTGGCGAGCTTGTTCGATTTGCTGACCTGCATGATCCTGAGTGTCCCGAAGTGAAAACGTGCCAGTTCCGGAAATGGCTGGTCACGTTTGGCATGAACCCGGGCGCCTTGGCAGTCGGAAACCCCGCTGCCAGACTAGGCGTCGAAGAGGGAGGCATGATACGTGCGGCCCGACCACCGGAAAAGGTACAGATCGGCCTTTTTTATATAGCGTGCTGTTGCGCTTCGTGTGCGTTCCTAACAACCGGTGCGCCAGGTCGTGGCCATGGGACGAAACGCGAGCAGACCCCGAGGAGGCTACCGATGGACAAGCTGGAAAAACCGCTCGACGCCTGGCGTGAGGAGCTGTCCGATGCGCAGTTCCAGATCTGCCGGCTCGGCGCCACCGAGCGCCCCTTCACCGGCAAGTACAACGATACCCGGACGCCGGGCGTCTACCATTGCGTCTGCTGTGATGCGCCACTGTTCGATGCCGATGCCAAGTTCGACTCCGGCTGTGGCTGGCCCAGCTATTTCCAGCCGGTAAGCGATACGGCCATTGCCAGCCTGGATGACTTCAGTCATGGCATGCATCGGATCGAGGTCAGGTGCGCTCGCTGCGACGCCCACCTGGGGCATGTGTTCCCCGATGGCCCTAAACCGACCGGTCTGCGCTATTGCATCAATTCGGCCTCGCTCGACTTGAAGCCCCGCGAAGCCTGAGCCGCAAGGAACCAGCATGCGCGATCCTCTGTTAGATATTCCCTGCGTCACCATCGACGGCGAGCACAAGACGCTCGCCGATTTCGATGCCAAGGTGCTGCTCGTGGTGAACACCGCCAGCCAATGTGGTTTCACGCCCCAGTACAAGGGATTGGAGGAACTCTGGCAGCGCTACGGCGAGCGCGGCCTGGTCGTGCTCGGTTTTCCGTGCAACCAGTTCGGCGGACAGGAGCCGGATAGCGAGGCGCAGATCGCCACCTTCTGCGAGCGCCGGTTCGGCGTGTCCTTCCCCTTGTTCGCCAAGGTCGAGGTCAATGGCGGCGACGCCCATCCGCTGTTCATCGAGCTGAAGAAGCGCGCGCCCGGCCTGCTGGGCAGCAAGGCGATCAAGTGGAATTTCACTAAGTTCCTCATCGCCGATCAGGGCCGCACGGTGCGGCGCTATTCCTCGCGTACCGCGCCGCAGGCGCTGGCGGCGGATATCGAGGCGCTGCTCTGAAACACGAGCGGCGCGGGATCGATAGCTTTTGCAGGCGTTGATATCTGGTCCGGCTTCGGCCGGACTTTTTCTGTTTGGAGTCAATCATGGATGTCGAGTTGAAAGCCTTCCTGCAGCGTGCCGAAGGCCTGTTGGCGCGTATCGAGCCGTTGCTGCCCGCGCAGCCGCCCGTTATCGATTGGGAGCATACGCTGGCGGCGCGCTGGCAGCGTGACGGCCGAAGCGGCTATCTGGCGCCGCTCGAGGTCAATCTCGATCTGCGTCTGAACGACCTGATCGGCATCGACCGGCAGCGTGATCTGCTGGCTGCCAATACCCAGCAGTTCGTCGATGGCCTGCCCGCCAATCACGTCTTGCTCTGGGGCGCCCGTGGTACTGGAAAATCGTCGCTGATTCGCGCTCTGTTGGCCGAGTATGCCGGCCGTGGGCTGCGCCTGATCGAGATCGAGCGCGACCACCTGGCGGATCTGCCGCGCGTGGTGGAGCTGCTTTCAGGGCAGCGCCAGGCCTTCGTGCTGTTCTGCGACGACCTGTCCTTCGAGGCGGGCGAGGGTGACTACCGGGTGCTCAAGAGCGTGCTCGACGGTTCCCTGGAGCGTGCGCCGGAGAATGTGCTGCTGTATGCCACGTCGAACCGCCGTCACCTGGTGCCGGAGCGCCAGAGCGACAACGAGAACTGGCAGATGGTGGACGGCGAGCTGCACCCGAACGAGGCGGTGGAGGACAAGATTGCCTTGTCCGATCGTTTCGGCCTCTGGTTGTCGTTTTATCCCTTCAGCCAGCAGCACTACCTCAGTGTGGTGCGCCACTGGATCGATTCGCTGGCGGGCAGGGCGTGCTTGCAGTGGGATTGGGACGAAGCGCTGGAAAAAGACGCGATTCGCTGGGCCACCGGGCGTGGCAATCGCAACGGGCGCTGCGCCTATCAGTATGCTCGGCAATGGGTCGGCAGCAAGCTGCTGGAAAGGCGGGACTGAACAGGCGATTGTCTGAACGCTCTGCGGTGCCTGCCGCGTCCGCTGCAGGCACCGGTCGTGGCGTGGCGACTCAGGTCGCAGCGGCCTTGCCCATCTCCTTGAGCTTGTTGTTCATGCGCTGCTCGTCCGGCAACAGGCTACTGACCGACTGCCGCTCGAGCATGCGTGCATGGTGTGCGGCCAGGCCCGGCCAGCGTTGGCCATCAAGGCTCTCGCCGCCATGGGCCATGTTGATCAACTGGCAGGTTATGGCGATATCCGCCATCGATAGCTCGTCGCCAACGAAGAAATCCCGCTGACCCAGCTGCCGCTCGAGATAGTCGAAATGCGGCGGCAATTTTTGCTGCAATGCCGCCTGCACCGCTTCTTCATTACAGGCTTGGCCTGACATCGGTTTAAGGATGCGGTTACGGAACACGGTGAACGTGGTCAGTGGAGCCAGTTCGTAGTCCGCGTATTTCTCGAGCCAGCGTATCTGACCACGTTGCTGGGCCTCACCGCCATACAGGGACGGCGTATCGGAATAGGCCTCCTCCAGGTACTGGCAGATGACGCTGGAGTCGGCAAGTGTGCAGTCGTCGCCGTCCTTGAGTGCTGGAATACGGCCCAGGGGATTGAGTTCGTAGTACCACTGGGGCGGCGTGAAAGGCATCACCGTTTCGAGCCGGTAATCGAGGCCTTTCTCGTTCAGGCAAACGCGTACTTTGCGAACGAATGGGGAGAGGGGGGCGCCAAACACGGTCAAGGACATCATTGCACTCCGCTGTGGTTGTTTGCATGCGATCTGGCCGGCTGGGCTGCCCAGACGCAATCAGTAGACATTGTTCTTTTTCCACAGGTCTTCATCGTCGAAGGCTTTCATGCCTTCGGCCAGCTCACTGGATTCGTCTGCTTTGGGTACTTCGTTCTTCAGCACCAGCGCATTGGCGTGCTCGAGCAGCGCCTCCAACTGTTTCAGTTGGGCCTGATAGGGAGCCGGTACTGCCTGACGGCGGATATGCTGAATCCCTCGCTCGAATGCCAGGCGTGCACGTTGGGGCTGGTTCTGTTGCAGCGCCAGCTTGCCCAGTCCGGTGAAGAACTCGATGTGCAGAATGGCCAACATGCGCTGGATATCCTGCACCCAGCGCTTGGCTTCTGCCTGCTCAAGCAGCCCTTCCTGGGTCGCGTGAACGATCTGGGCATGCAGATCCTCAAGCATGAAGCGGCTTTCCTTGGCCTGCGCTTCGGTGAGGATCTGTCTTGGCGGGTTGCGGACCTCGAGCGCATCACCCTTGGCCACGTCGGCGCGCAAGGCCTGGATACGCGCAGCGAGTTTGTCGTTGCCCTTGTCCAGCGGTAGCAGGCGCTCGCTAAGGCTCAGCTCCATCCGAGTCAGCAGCAGCTTCAACGCGGGAGTAACCATCTGGCCAGGCAGTCCTTCGGACAGGTTGGCGCAGCGACGACAACGGTCAGTGAGGTCTGCGCGTTTCCGGGCTTTTTCCAGATTGTTCTTCTCGACGATCTGGATGGAGTAGACGATGAAGACTAGAACGAGCAGACCGGCCAGGACTAACCCTGTGATCATTAATGGAGACACTTGACTGTACCTCTCGAGCCGCTGGCTTTTTGCCTGAGTGTAGTGGCTTGACGGTGTGGCCGATAGCTCTGGTTGTTGGTCGAGGATGAGATGAAATTTTTTTTGAAAACAATGCTTGACGGCTATTCGAGGCCTCCATAGAATGCGCGCCACTTGCAGCGTGAAGCGCCAAACGCAACACGCTGAAAGCCGGAGTAAAGCAGTAGCTTCCGGGCAGCGTCCCCTTCGTCTAGTGGCCTAGGACACCGCCCTTTCACGGCGGTAACAGGGGTTCGAGTCCCCTAGGGGACGCCACTTTTGCTGCAAGTAATGCGGGAATAGCTCAGTTGGTAGAGCACGACCTTGCCAAGGTCGGGGTCGCGAGTTCGAGTCTCGTTTCCCGCTCCAAATTTGCCATGAGGTTCCATACGGAATTTCTGGTTTGAAAAAAGCGACCCTAGGGTCGCTTTTTTCGTTTCTGCGGCGGCAAAACCAGCCCCGCCGTCGCTGCGGTGACTGGCATGGGGCGCGGAATGCGCGTCCGCTCCGGCCGTTAGTGGCTCGGCGGCGGCTGGCCGCGGCCAGTCAGGTGTACTTGGTGAAAATGCCGCGTACCCGCTCCAGCGTTTCAGACGTATCCTGCGCCTGGTCGTGAAGGGCTTCCTCGATCAGGCAGGTCAGCATCAACCGATACGCCTTGTCCAACGCGCTGCGCGCGGCTGAAAACTGCTGGGCAATCGCCTCGCAATCCTCGCCACGCCGAATCATTGCCTGAATGCCCCGGACCTGGCCTTCGACTCGCGCCAGTCGTTTCAGCATGGCCTGCTGCTGATCCTGCAGGTCTGCCGATACGACGGCAGTCGTCTGGTCGTTCATGAGATACCTCGAAAGTCACAAAAGGGGTAACTGCAGCGGGGCAGCTGAAGCGGAGCGCACCGACTCGCATACGGGTAGGGGCATGCTAGCGGCCCGCAACCACATGGCCAACTTCTTTTCGTACAGTGCTTGCGTAACGATATATAAAAAAATATATTGTTTTTGTCTTAACTAATCGCTCTGGCCATGACTCCCGACCTGGATATAGACAGCCTGAAAGCCAACGCGGCTTCCGCAAGCGCTTTGCTGAAAGCGTTGGCCAACCCGGATCGCCTGTTACTGCTGTGCCAGCTTTCCCAGGGCGAGCGTAGCGTGAGCGAGCTCGAGCAGCTCCTGGGTATCCAGCAGCCAACGCTGTCACAGCAGCTGGGCGTGCTGCGTCGCGAAGGGCTGGTGGCGACAAGACGCGAGGGTAAGTTGATCCATTACCGGATCAGCAGTCCGGAGGCGCTGGCGGTAATCGCCACGCTCTACCAATTATTTTGCGAGAGGGGGCAGCAATGACTGTCGATTGGGCGAACTTCACGCCGTGGACGGCGCTTGCAGGCGGTGTGCTGATTGGTGCCGCTGCCAGCCTGTTCGTATTGCTCAATGGCCGTATCGCCGGTATCAGCGGCCTGCTGGCAAGTCTTCTGGAACCGGGTGCTGAAGGTCGAGGCGAAAAGCTGTTGTTTCTGCTCGGTCTTCTGCTGGCGCCGCTCCTGTGGGTGCTGTTCGGCAGGTTGCCGGTGCTGGAATTCCAATCCGGCTGGTTCGGATTGTTGATTGCCGGCTTGCTGGTAGGCGTAGGAACCCGATACGGCTCAGGCTGCACCAGCGGCCATGGGGTGTGTGGGATTTCGCGGCTATCGGCACGCTCCATCGTCGCGACTTTGGCGTTCATGGCGGCCGGCTTCGGCACCGTTTATGTCCTGCGTCATCTGCTGGGAGGCTGAATATGCGCAAACTGACTTCGTTTGCCGCTGGTTTGCTGTTCGGGCTGGGGCTGCTGCTTTCCGGGATGGCCAACCCGGCCAAGGTCATTGGCTTTCTCGATGTTGCGGGCGCGTGGGACCCCTCGCTGGCGCTGGTGATGGTTGGTGCCATAGCCACGGCCCTGGTCCCCTTCACCTGGGCGAAGCGGCGAGAGCGCTCCTTGCTCGACGCGCCGATGCAGCTACCGAGCAAGCGCGATCTCGACGGACGACTGATTGGCGGGGGCCTGGTGTTCGGGATTGGTTGGGGGGTAGCCGGCATCTGTCCGGGGCCGGCGATCGCCGTACTGCTCAGCGGGCACTGGCAGGTCGTGCTGTTCGTACTCGCCATGCTGGGCGGAATGCTTTTGTTTTCTGCGCTGGAACGCCGGCGCACTTGCTGACCGGGAGGTCATTATGAAAGCCAACGTTGGAACCATTGATCGGACCCTGCGCATCATCGTCGGCCTTGTGCTTATCGGCCTGACCTTGGCAGGCGTAATCGGTGTTTGGGGTTGGATTGGCCTGCTGCCGCTGGCAACGGGCGTCTTCCGTTTCTGCCCAGCGTACACGCTGCTTGGCATCAAAACGTGCAAGAGCTGCAACAAGGTCTGAAATCGCACCAAACGACGCTGCAATGCAAGAAGGCCGACATTGATGTCGGCCTTCTTGCATCTGCCCGGTTCGCTTACTCGAAACTGGGCAGGCTCGGCTTCACGACGGGTTTATTGGCGGCGGTCCAGGCATCGAAACCGCCGGCGATCGATCTGACGTTCAGATAGCCCATGTCTTGCAGCGATGCCGCGGCCAGGGCAGCCCGGCCGCTCGTCTTGCAGTACAACACCAGGTTCAGGTCGCGCGGCCCTAGCTCCGGTGTGCCGCTGAGCTTGAATTCCAGCAGCCCGCGGGGAATGTTGAGGGCGCCATTGATATGGCCTTCGTGAAACTCGTCCGCCTCGCGTACGTCGATTAGCACATCCGCGGCCTGGATCGCCGCGTCGGCGTCGGCAATGGACACCTCCTGAATTCGGGTTCTGGCCTGTTCGACGAGGTCGTGTGCGTTCTTCATCCCGCTTTCTCCTTGCTGCATAAATGATCACGCTGCCGTTCAAGCGCGTGGTGAGTGGTCTGCGGATCCAGGGCACGTAGGGCTTCGTACTGGCTGATGAAAACCTGTCCGCCGAAGTGCTCCAGGAAGTCGCTGCGTCGTAGTCGATCCATCACCGGGCCCTTTACTTCCGACAGGTGCAGCTGGATACCCGCCGTATGCAGCCGGGCGCTGATCGCCTCGAGGCTCTCCAGCGCGCTGGCGTCGATCAGGTTCACGCCAGGGCACATCAGCACCAGGTGCTCGGCCTGTGGATAGCGGCCGATCAGCTCGGCGATCCGGTCTTCCAGGTAGCGCGCATTGGGGAAGTAAAGGCTCTCGTCGACGCGCACCGATAGCACCTTGGGGCTCTGTACTACGGCGAAGCGTTCGATGTTGCGAAAGTGCTCGCTGCCCGGCAGCTGGCCGACCACCGCGACATGCGGTTGGCTGGTACGCCAGAGAAACAACAGCAACGAGAGGCCGACGCCCAGCATGATCCCGCTTTCCACGCCGACCAGCAGAACGCCTAGCATGGTGGCCGCCATGGCAGCGGCGTCCTGGCGCGAATAGCGCCAGGTCCGCTTGAGTGCAGCCAGATCCACCAGGCTGAGCACCGCGACGATGATGGTCGCCGCCAGCACCGCGTGCGGAAGGTTGTGGAAGAGCGGGGTGAACAGCAGCACGGTGATGCCGATTCCCGCTGCGGTCAGGGCTCCAGCCAATGGGGTCTGGGCACCGGCATCGAAATTGACCACGGAGCGGGCGAAGCCTCCCGTTACCGGAAAACCACCGCTCATGGCGGCAGCGATGTTGGCGCCACCGAGCGCGACCAGTTCCTGATTCGGCTCGATCTGTTCACGGCGCTTGGCCGCCAGGGTTTGCGCCACCGAGACCGATTCGACGAAGCCGACCAGGCTGATCAGCACGGCGGCCGGGAGCAGAGCCATCGCCAGCTCCAGGTCCAGCGTCGGCAGGCTCAGCGACGGCAATCCTCGCGGTACTGCGCCAACGACCCTGACGCCGGCATCGGCCAGCCCGAGCCCGCCGACTGCTGCAATCGCCAGAAGCAGCGCCACGACCGGCCCGATCTTGGTGAGCGTGCCGGCGATATGTACGCTCATGCCCAGTTTCTGCAGCCAGCCGCCGAGTCGGCTGCGCACCAGAAAGAGAAACAGCAGGCTCAGGGTGCCA